>Ga0136846_1210152_pt1 | contig 12963 bp, 10 predicted proteins | sample HopSoiMetagenom2_FD_96841 | JGI IMG/M metagenome (GOLD analysis project Ga0136846, IMG submission 96841) | Grasslands soil microbial communities from Hopland, California, USA - 2 Assembly 2016 (version 4) | ecosystem: Environmental > Terrestrial > Soil > Grasslands | place: USA: Hopland... | reverse complement strand
TGTGTATGACAACTGGATCCCGTCGGTGAATCGGTTGACGATCGCCATGCGCATCAGCAGTCCTGGGCCTGCGCCCACCGACAGCGCCGGCCCGGTGACAGTGAACCTCGGCAACGGCAATGTGAGCGCTTCCTTCAGCTCTCCGACGGTGCAGACCCTGGGTGGGGCGATGGGTCTGGCCTTCAACTACAACTCCCAGTTGGCCAGCGACTCGGGCCTTCGGGCCGAGTACTTCAACGTCACACCCGCACCCGGTGTCGCGCCCAGCTTCTCCTTCACCGGTCAGAGCCCTGCCCTGGTGCGCACCGACTCTGTCATCGCCTACGACTGGGGCCAATCGGCACCGGCGCCGGGCCTTCCCATTGACTACTTCATGGCGCAATGGACGGGGTTCATCACACCGCCAGCCGGCACCTACAACTTCGGCTTCCAACGTGACGACGGGGCACGCCTCTATCTCAACAACAGCGCGACCCCCACCATCGACCAGTGGAACATCAACGCCGGCTACGACACCCAATGGGGCAACTCGAGCGCCCAAACCCTGGTCGTAACGTCGACCGGCGGCGTCCTGAGCGCCACGCTCGGCGGCGCGTCGGTGCCGCTGCCGCTACCGATCAAGGTGCAGTACTACGACAACACGATCGACTCGCACATCTACTTCGATGTGATGAGTGGCGGCAACACCGCCACCGCCCAGGTCGTGCCCTCGAACTGGTTCACGAAAACCGTGCAGGTGCTGCCCGCCGGGTGGGCCGCCTCCGGCGCGATCGCTGGTGACGCGGACAACTACATCAGCGCCGATATCCACGAGGGCTACGTCACCCTCACCGACATCGGCGGTGGCACCCACACGTACACGAAGACCATCTCGGGTGCGACACGCGCATCCGGCGGCATCGCGCCTCCCGCCTCCTACACGCCTCCCGCGGGGGAGGCGGGTGTACTGACCGCCGATCTCACGGGAACGTTGACCTTCACCGACGACGCCGGCACGGTGTACCAGTTCAACAACGCAGGCCAGGTCAGCTCCGTCACTACCCCGTTGGATGCCGCCCATCCGGCCGCGCCGATCCCCACCTATGTGACCACCTCGAGCTTGAGTAACGCGTTGCGCAGCATCAGCGACCCGCTGTCGAGCAGCGGCGCGAGCTACTCCCGCCAAGTGGTGTTCGCCTACTCGACCGATACCGCCGCCTCGGTGGGGCTGCCTGGCGCCGGTCCCGCCTGCCCAGTTTTGTCGGGGTTCACGGCGCCCCCGCCGGGCATGATCTGCGCGATCGTGTACCCCTCGGACGCCTCCGACAGCACCCGGCCGCAGCAGTCCACTCAGATCCTGTACAGCCCGCACCACAACCTGGCCCGAATCATCGACCCCGGCGGCGAGACCACCGACTTCACCTACGTGTCGGTGAACGGCGAATGGTTGCTCCAGTCGGTTCGCAACTCCCTCGCCTACGACTGGCTGCAGAGCCACACCGGCACCGCCGTCACCACCGACATCACCTACGACAGCGCTAGCCGCGCCACCACCGTGACTTTGCCGGCCGCCGACGGGCAATCCAACTCGCGCCCCAAGAAGACCTACACCTACGCGTCAGCGCCCACCTCGACCACCAACGGCACCACCTACGTCGATGTCGCCGGGATCACGGCGCCCATCACCGGCGGCGGGGACGGGCACGACGAGACCGTCACCTTCAACCAGTCGCTGCAGACCCAGACGTCGGCATCCGCGCTCGGGCTGACCTCCACCTCGGTGTGGGACTCCCATGACGACCTGCTTGCCGCGCTTGACCCCTACGGGCACGAGTCAACCACGATCTACGATTCCCAGTTCCGCGCAACCGACGGCTACGGGCCGGCACCTTCCACCTGCTTCCCGACCGGGTCCCTGACCCCGACCGGTTCGCGGACTCCGACCGGCACCTGCGCCCCGACCGGGATGGCGGTCGCGCACAGCTCAACGAGCTACGACGGAGGCCTGAACGGGCTCAACGCCACGTGGTACGCCAACCAGTACCGATCCGGCCTGCCCGCCGCATACTCGGTGGGCACGGGTGACAGCGGCGGCAAGATCAGCCACGACTGGGGTACCACCAGCCCGATCGCCGGGCTTCCGAGCAGCAACTGGACAGCTCAGTTCACCGGGCTCGTCACCTTCCCCACCGTGGGCACCTACCAGCTGTACACCTATGCCGACGATGGCACCCAGCTGTGGTTGAACGACAAACAGGTCATCGACAACTGGCAATCCAACGCCCCCCACTACTCCACCGCCTACACGGTCACCACAACGGCAGCGAACACGGTGATGCGCATCCGCCTGAACTACCTGCAATTGGCCGGCGGTGCACACCTGGAACTCGACTGGGCCACCCCTGGCAACGCGGTTCCCACCAACCCGGCGTCCAACATCGCGATCCCGGGCGCCGACCTCTCACCGAACTACAGCCTCGTCACCTCCACGCACACGGATGAGTCCGTGCCATCCGGGATGTCGAGCTCGCAAGTCTCGGCTGCCAACACCTCCACCAGCTACACCTACCCGTGGCTGGGTGAAGCCACCTCGAGCACGGTCGATCCGGCTGGTCTCGGCCTGGTCTCGTCGGCCACCTTCGAAACCCCCGGCAGCGCCTACCTGCGTCAGCTCACCTCGACCAAACCCGCAGGATCGGGCACCGCCTCGACCAACACCTACTACGGCGCCACTCAGTCCTACGGGTCCGCCTTGAGCATCAGTTCCCCGGTGTGTGGGCTGCCGGTGTCGACGCCGCAGTTCGGGATGCTCGAAAAATCCACAGGCCCCACTAACTCCTCCACCACCGCCCTCGCTGTGACCACCATCTACGACCTGTTCGGGCGCGCTGTGGGCCAGAAGGCCACCGGCGACTCCGGATGGACGTGCACGACGTATGACTCCCGCAATCGGGTCGCTTCAGTGAGCTACAACGGGACAACCCGGGTGGTGACCTATGGGTACACCGACCCGACCTCGGGTGATCCGATGACCAGCTGGGTCAGTGACAACTCCCTCGCCGGCTCGCCGAAGATCCTTAGGGTCAGCGACCTTCTGGGCCGCCTCGTCCAGTACACGGATGTGTGGGGCACGGTCACCGCGCCCATCTACGAGGCGCTCACCAGCAGGGTCACCTCGGTGGCGACCACCCCGGCGGGTGGGACGGCTGCTACCGCGGCGTTCACCTACGACGTTGACGGGAAAGTCCTCACCCAGAGCAATGTCGTCGGCGGGGTGAGCACCACGCTGGCCACTGTCAACTACGACACCAGCCAACTCCTTGCCTCGGTGGACTACGCCAACGGCACGCACCTCGCCTCGCTCACCCGTGGCCCCACGGGTGCGACCTCGGCGATGGGGTGGAGTTTCGCCAGCGGCACCGCGATCTCCGACGCGGTGGTCAGATCGCAGACGGGCCGGATTCTGCAAGACAACCTCACCGATGGCACAACCGACAGCTCGACCTATTGGTACGACGCCGCTGGCCGACTGACTCAGGCGAACATTCCGGGCCACACGCTCAGCTACGCGTTCGCGGCCGGAGGCGGGTGTGGACTGAACGCCGCAGCGGGCAAGGACGGCAACCGCACCGGTTTCACCGACGTGCACGGTTCGGTGACGTCGAGTGTGGCGTACTGCTACGACAACACCGATCGGCTCACGTCAACGACGGTAACCAACCCGCCGTCCGGTGGCGACGCCGGCAACACCGCGTTGTCGTCAACCGGCGCCAGTCCCACGCTTGCGTACGACGCCTACGGCAACACCACCACCCTCGCCGACGAGACCCTCAGCTACGACAGCAGCAACCGGCACACCCAAACCAAGCTGGGCACCACCACCACGATCACCTACAAGCGTGATGCCACCGACCGGATCGTGGAACGCGACACCAACGTCGCCGGCACCACCACAGCCATCCGGTACCTGTACTCCGGCTCCGGGGACACCCCGTGGGGCACCACCGACGCCACCGGCACCCTGACCCAGCGCACGGTCGGCCTGCCGGGCGGCGCGATGATGTTGATCAACTCGGGCACACCCGGCACCGTGTGGTCGTACTCGAACCTGCACGGGGATGAGGTCGTCACCGCCGACAACTCCGGCACCCGCAGCGCGGCTCATGCTTCGTATGATCCGTTCGGGCAACCCATCGACCCGGTCACCGGCAACATCGGAACCGCCACCGCGGATGACGCCGTGCCCGACACCAGCGACGGCAACAAAGCCGACAACGGCTGGGTTGGATCGCACCAGAAACTGTATGAGCACCTGGGCACCGTTGCGACGGTGGAGATGGGGGCGCGGCAGTACGTGGCCGCGCTGGGGCGGTTCCTCAGCGTCGACCCGATACCGGGCGGGAACGCGAACGCGTACAACTACCCCAACGACCCAATCAACGGGAGCGATCTAACGGGCCTCTGCTCTTGGGACCCGGATTGCGGTGCCGCCAAATTTGCAGCCACAGGCTACATGCCCGTACCAACGGCTGCGGATATCAAGCTGCAGCAAGAAGTCGACGCGCTGGAGCAAGCAAACTTTGCTGCCCATGACCATGGGTGGCTGGAGTGGCTCGTACCTGTTGCCCAGTTCCAATATGAACATCAGGACGCAATTAGCGCCACAGCGGGCGTCGTTGCTGTTGGTGGAGGAACATGGGCCCAGTCGGGGGCTGAACTGACGTTCGGCAAGGGCCTGAGAATTGCGCCGTTCGGCAACCGCACAGGACACCCGACTGGCGAGTTGCCGCACTATCATCGACAAGTCTTCAACGCAAAGGGGAAAGTTGTTCCTGGTGGGAGCATAAAGCGCCACCGGCCGTGGGACACAAGGACGACCGACACGCGATTCAGGCAGAGGTTCTAATGCTGAACGTTACTCCTCCGATTGTCATCGATGGCGACAGCGATTTTGACGTCTATTCGACCGTCGCTGAAGCGTGCTCATCGCTAGAGCCCGACGATCTCAAAGGCGGTGCTTTCCAAGCGTTTGACAGCGTGGGACATTCGTTGCGAATGTTCGCCGACGGGCACTTCGTGAGAATGGAGGTGCAGTCGGACTCCGTTCCCGATCCTGAAGATCTTGCGCGCAGGGCTCGGTCCTATATCTGCGAGGTAGGAACGGACCTAATAGGCATCGCAGATCCGGAGCGGGCGTCGCTCCCGACAATGCTCACGGCGCTGCAAATGTTCCAGCTCGCCGGCCCCGCCCACAAGCGGCCAGGGCTGTGGTCACGGCTTCGAACTTGGTTCTCCTCGCGATGACGGGGGCGCGGCTTCAGGTGCGGGAACCAAGCCGCGTAGCTGCCTCCTCGTCCGCGCAGTGGTGTTGTCTGCACGCCAGAGATGCTTGAGCGACGACCCGCCATCTGGCGCTGATTCCGGCTACGTGCCTCTGTCCTCGTCGAACCTGATCGACGAGGACCGTGGCAACATCCCCAAGCTCGCCAACCAGGTCACGACGCAAGACATCGCCTACGGGCATTTGAGTACCACGATCGGCACCACGAACAAGATCACGTACAAGCGGGCCGAGCCCGTTCTCTACGCGATGACGACGGCAATGGCACTCTGACCACCCAACACACAATCGGCTTGCCGGGTGGGGTGATGATGCAGGTCAACATCGGTGGCTTGCACCCCGGCACGGCGTGGTCGTACTCGAACCTGCACGGGGATGAGGTCGTCACCGCCGACAACACCGGCACCCGCAGCGCAGGTCATGCTTCGTATGATCCGTTCGGGCAACCCATCGACCCGGCCACCGGCAGCATCGGAACCACCACCGCGGATGACGCCGTCCCCGACACCAGCAACGGCAACCAGGCCGACAACGGCTGGGTCGGATCGCACCAGAAACTGTATGAGCACCTGGGCACGGTCGCGACGGTGGAGATGGGGGCACGGCAGTACGTGGCCGCGTTGGGGCGGTTCCTCAGCGTCGACCCGGTGGCGGGCGGGAACTCGAACGCGTACAACTACCCCAACGACCCGATCAACGGGTTCGACCTCAGCGGTCGCTGGTCGTGGGGAGACACGTTTGCGGTGGTGGGAATGGTCCTCCTCGCCGCCGCGGCGATCGTATTGACGGCGACACTCGTCGGTTCGGTCGGCGATGTTCCGATTGCCGTGGCCGAGGCGGGCCTAGGGGCAGAAATAGCCGCAGACGTCGCGGTTGACGGCGCCGTAGAAGTAGCGGCGGATGGCGCGGAAGGTGCTGTCGAAGAATCGGCGACTTTCGCGCGATCGAGCTACGCCCGTCTTTCCAGTAGCACGCGCAGTTCGGTACCGAAAGAAAACCCAAACTGCTCATATTGCGGAAAGCCAGCGGATACGATTGACCACATCAAGTCGCTCAAGTCTGACTGGGAAAGTGGCGGGTCGAGAGACGACTTCCAAGTTCGGAGTGCCCGAATCAACAACCCCAAGAACTTGAATAGCGCATGTCGTGCGTGCAATTCAAGCAAGGCAGCACGTGATATCGGCGTAGGGCCTGGGCAGTGGCGACCACAGTTGTGGGGGCTTCGAAGATTCTGATTCTGACCGAGGTTAGAAAGCACTACCTCACCCATTTCGGCTCGCCGAAGGACAGCGAAACCATCGAAAGTGATGGTGTCAACGTCGAGATATGTACCTGGCCGTCCCCCCTCGCCGAATCCACAGGCGTGCTCGTTGCGACGCTAGGGGGAGCAATGGTTCCCGCTCCTGATCCTTCTTCGAATCACCGCTATGAGTTCTTCGCGCTGCTGAATCCGGGACTGACGAAGATTTCCCGCATCCTCGCGGAACTCGCTACCTACTCCCTGAGTGAAGGCGTGGGCCTTGGCGATTCACACAGCGTTGACTTTCAACGACCACTCTCGGAATTCAACGAAATGCACCAGGTGCTGTTGATACGGCCTGCCGATGATTTTTTGCCTACCCTTGCGGCAGGAGCTGTGCATGTGGAGTTTCTTGAGGTGATACCAGTCTTCGCCGCCGAAGTGTCGTTCAAGCAGGAACATGGCCTCGGGGCACTGGTCGAGAAATGGGAAGCGTTAGAGGTTCAGTTCTGGAATCCCGCCAGAACGGAAGTCGACCTCCATGGGTGAGCGGGATTGAGCCTTCGCGCAACTGCAGGCTCGGGCGACCGCATGGAGCACCACCGACGCCGCCTGCACCGTGACTCTGACAAGCTGCCCTGAACTGGAGCGATGCCAGCACCACAACGGTGACCGCGCAAACGGATCTGCTGGGACGGGTCACCAGCTACACCGACGCCTTGTCCACGGTGACAACCACCCTGTACAACTCGGCAACCGGCACCGTCACCTCCGTCAGCACGGACCAGGCCGGTAGCCCTCTGGCGTCGCTTGAGGAGTTCACCTACGAACTCGACGGCCAACTCAACACCGTCACCATCGATGGAACCCAGGTGGCTGACACCAGCTACGACGCGCACAAACAGCTGGCGTCGGTCGCCTATGGCAACGGCAGCAGCCTGGGATCGATCACCCGAGACACCGCCACGAATGCGACGTTGGCGATGCAGTGGGCCTTCCCGTCCTCGCAAACGTCGATCACGGATGCGGTGGTGCGGTCCCAGTCCGGGCGGGTGTTGAAAGACACCCTCACCGACGGCACCGCAGCCAGCTCCACCTACAGTTGCGACGCGGCCGGGCGCCTGACCCAGGCGGTCATCCCTGGCCACACTCTCGGTTACTTGTACGACGGCTCGGGCGGTTGCGGTGTTGATGCGGCGGCGGGAAACAACGGCAACCGCACCAGCTCCACCGACCTGGTCGGCACCACAACCACCACCGTCACCTACTGCTACGACAACGCCGACCGGCTCACCTCCACCACCACAACCGGTGCCGGGACTGGGCTCGACCCCGTCTCCAGCGGTCTGACCACCACCGGCCCGGGTGCGACGTTGGCCTACGACGGCCACGGCAACACCACCACCCTGGCGGATCAGACCTCGGCTATGACGAGGCCGACCGGCACATGACCACCACCGTCGGCTCCACCACCTCCATCACGTACACCCGGGATGCGACCAACCGGATCGTGAAGCGGGTCGCGACCGACTCCGGAACAACCACCACCACGAACTACCTCTACGCCGGCTCCGGGGATGCTCCGTGGGGCACGATCGATGGCGCCGGTGTGCTGTCCCGCACGGTGGGTCTACCGGGTGGGGCGATGATGATCATCACCCCCAGCGGAGCTCACGCCGGCACAGCCTGGTCGTACCCGAACCTGCACGGGGACGAGATCGTCACCGCAGACAACACTGGTACCCGTGCAGCAGGTCATGCTTCGTACGATCCGTTCGGGCAACCCATCGACCCGACCACCGGCAACATCGGCACCACCACAGCGGACGACAAAGTCCCCGACACCAGCAACGGCAACCAGGCCGACAACGGCTGGGAAGGATCGCACCAGAAACTGTATGAACACCTCGGCACGGTCGCGACGGTGGAGATGGGGGCACGGCAGTACGTCGCCGCGCTGGGGCGGTTCCTCAGCGTCGACCCAGTACCGGGCGGGAACGCGAACGCATACAACTACCCCAACGACCCCATCAACGGGAGCGACCTCAGTGGGATGGCTTCCATCAAGCCGTTCATTGAGGGTGCGACTCGTCGCCCCACTCGTCACTCGATCTTCGACGTTCCAGCAGTGCGTCCGGTTCTCGGAACGCGCATCACAGTGCACATCACGGGCCCCGCAATCTTCGCAATGATGAGCCATGTTGAATGGTCAGATATCGCTGACCAAATTACGGCTCGGCCGGTGACTCCAATGGAAGTTGCATTTGTTCAGACGGTCAACGCGCTTGAATCTGACAAGAGGCCCATTCAGCAGGCGTCGAACAGCCGCTATCGGTATGTGATCCCGTTGATTTGGACCGAAAATGGAGAGCCAGTCGCGCACCAAGATTGGTGGGTGGTCGTGATCGTCGACCAGCATAGTCATGACGTGATTACGTCATTCCCGACGACGGACAGTAAGTACGCAAGGGGCGGGAGCCTGTTTTGACGTCTGAAGACTCGAGGATCACGGCTCTCGATTTTCTCCGATGGCTTGCGAGTATCTCCGAGTTCGTCACCATTGACGAACCGGCGCTTACCGCGACCATCGCACGAGCAGGAAACGTCGCAGCTAGTGCAACGCTCGTCATCGAGGAAGACTCCTGGGGACGGCTAGAAGGGTGGGTGCGCTCCTTCACCGACGACCGAAAATCGGCAATGTCGATCCTCGGGGACTACCTAGACGCGACACTATCGGCCGGCTCAGCTTCTGCCGATCAGATACGCGTCGGCCCTCGAGGATTTTCCCACAACTAGCAGTGCTGCCCCGGCCGCGTCGTCCTCCCCCGCGGCCGACCGAATGAAGGCATGATCCATGGAGGTAGCGCACGATGACCCAGCCTCTCCCCGATGACATCGACCCTCGGCTCAAGATCGAACTCGCCAATGGATGGGGGACCGTTTTTCTGGTGGGAAACCCTCATACATTTTCGTGGTCGCATGGCTGCGTGGCACGTTGACGGTTTCGAAATATCTATCTCGAAGCACGAGATTGAATCCATGACTCCGGAAGCAGCGATCTGGATCGACGGCTTCCTCGCAGGATCAGAGCCACCCCCACCAAAATCGGGAGACGAAGCGAAGGAACGCAAGTGGGACAAACGCCCTCGCTACTATCGGAAAAACGGCCAGGAACCCTGATGAGCCGGAGCGGAACCTACCGCGGTGTCACAACTTCATGTATTGATGCCGGCCCGACGATGTCGGCGCGGGCATCGCCGCTCTCGGCGGGCACCGTACAGCCAACGCATAGCCACACTGGCCCCCGACGTGGGCCCCTCGCCCAGCATCGAACTCATGACCGATTCCGGGCGACGACTGCCCTCCGGCTCGGCAGTACGTCGCCGCGCTGGGGCCCCGATCCGGAACGCGCACAACTACCCCAACTACCTCCGTCGCCGTCGCTCAGGCGTTCGGTTCGTTCCCCGCGTCGCCCTCGTAGGTGCTGACGAAGACCAGGGCTCCGTCTTTGAGCTGGATGTATCCCTGGATGTCGTATGCGCCGAAGAACGCGACCTCAGAGCCGTACGCTCGCCCCTCATGGATGTCGGCATCCATCTCCAGGGCGCCGGCGGTGTCGGTTTTGACCGTCCAGCCGTCGTCTTCCCAGGGGTCGAACGATACGACCGGGCGCTGCTTGATACTCCAGCTGATGTTGCTCACGATCACGTTGGGAAAGTTGGGATCGCTTGTCACCTCGTACCCGCAGTCTCCGACGGGCGCCAGCACGGTTTGCGACACGCACGCATTCAGGAAGTCGTCGACCGCGGTCCGCGCCTTGCTGATGCCGTCGTCCGTCAGCTGCACCTGAAGCGCGACCGTCTTCTTCTGGTCGAATGAGGTGATCTGCGCGTCGTGGCCGTCGGCCTTCACCAGCGAGCTGTCGCTCACGATGGAGAACCGGTAGTCGCCGGGCAGGGCGAAGAAGATGGTTGAGTGGTCGCCGTTCTTCTGGATCTGGACACCGTTCGCCGACACCGTGACTCCGTCTGGTCGGTCGTCGTCGAGGCTGACGGTCGACAGGGAGTCGCCGTTCACGGTCCACACGTCGAACAGCAGGAAACGGTGCGCGGTCACGAGGTTGAACCGTTGCGTCCACGAGCCAGTGTCGGTCTTGAGCTTGACCTCGACGACCGCGCTGCTCTTGGTGATCTTCGTCGACTCGATCTTGTAGCTGGTGATCCGGTGCTTCGTCGCGGTGTAGAGATCGTCGTCGACCAGGGCCGCGTCGTCGAGGGGAGCGGGATCGAGCGTGGCAACCGCCTCGGTCGACTGCCCCTTCACGACCAGGCTGAGGAAGCGGTCGACGGATGCGCTGGGGGCGTAGTTGGCAGAGAGCACGGCGTAGGCGATCCCCAGCCCCGCGATCACCAGTACGGCGAAACCGCCGAAGCTCAGCCCGAGGATGAGGCCCAGTCTGCGTCGCTTGCGGGGCGCGGCCGGGCTCGGTTCGGCATCCGGAGGAACGTCGAGGGCGACGGTTGCGGCGTCGGGAACAACGGGCTGGCCGTCGGGCGGAGTAGGAGTGCTCAGGGTGTCCTCGATGGTCTCGCTCGGGAAGGGTTAGTACAAGTTAGCGGGGATTTCTCACTCGCGGAAGCCGCCTGTTACGCGCGGTTGCATCCGCGTTGGACGCACGCCGTCGCCCGCGCCTAGCGTCGAGCCATGCCCGTTCCCGGTCCGCTCGTCTCGACCCAGTGGCTTGCCGACCATCTGGGCGGCGAGAACCTGGTCGTCCTCGACGCGACGGTGCTCTCGGTCGACGGCGGCGGTCACGTCGCGGGCGACGAGGAGTACCTGGTTCACGGCCATGTGCCTGGCGCGTTTTCGGCCGATCTGATCGAACAGTTCTCCGACCCGGAGGCGCCCCTCTCGTTCACTCGGCCGAGCCGCGAGCAGTTCGAGCGCGTCGCGGGGGAGCACGGGATCTCGAACGACACGACCGTGGTCGTCTACGACACGGCGTTCGGGGCATGGGCGTCGCGGCTGTGGTGGATGCTGCGCTCGTTCGGGCACGATGACGTCGCCGTGCTCGACGGCGGCCTGAACCAGTGGCGTCGTGAGGGCCGCGAGCTGGAGACCGGCTACCGGGCTCCGGTGGCGCGCACCTTCGTGGCCGAGGAGCGTCCGGGCTTCTGGGCAAACAAGCAGGACGTCGAGCGCGTCGCGACCGGCGCACGCCCCGGCTCGCTGGTCTGCGCGGTCCCGGCGAAGGAGTACTCGGGCGAGGCCCCGGTGCGGCGACGGGAGGGGCACATCCCGGGGAGCGTCTCGGTTCCGGCCCGCACGCTCATCGATCCCGAGACGCGGCGCCTGCTCGCGCCCGCCGCGCTGGCCGAGCGACTCGGCGCGGTCGCGACCGGCGAGCCGGTCATCCTGTACTGCGCGGCCGGGATCGCGGCGACGTCGGACGCCCTGGCCCTCACCCTGCTCGGCCACACCAACATCTCGGTCTACGACGGTTCTCTCAACGAGTGGTCGACCGACCCGGATGCGGCGCTGACGCTAGCCGAGTGAGCCGGCCTCAGGCGTAGGGTCGGCTTCATGACGACAACTCAGGAGGACCGTCGCGCAGCCGTCGAGGCGTCCACCGAGGCGCGCCAGCGCCAGCGGCGTCGGCGGCTGGCCGGGGTGACCGCGAGGACGGCAGGGCTCGTCCTCGTGATCGTGGCGGCCGTGGTCCTGTCGCTCGGCTTCTCGAACTCGTGGTGGGTGGAGAAGCATCCCGGCCCCTCAAGCGATCAGGTCGCCGCGGACGGCAGCTCGCTCTTCACCCAGGCGGGGATCGACTACTTCACCCGCGTCGGCACCTTGCGCCTCACGATGACCTCGACGCGACCGGATTCGGCTGCGCTCGGGCTGCCGCAGAACGGCACCAAGCACCTCGACCTTCTCGTTCCGGTCACTGTTGAGGTGCGCGGCGCCTCGGTTCTTCGGATCAACGATGTCGTGTCCCTTGACGTGATCACCTCCGACGGCCGGATCTCTGCCATCGAGTTGCCGTCCGAGGGGTCGTTCGCCTCGTTGGTGGCGCAGGTGAACGAGCTGGCGCCCGTCGTGGGATGGTCGGACTCGGCTGTCTCGAGATTCGCCTCCGACCTGAAGAAGAGCCGAGTTGCCAACAACTACACGGGATACAAGGCGACGATCGGCCCGGCGGTGAACGGCGACATGCGGGTGTCGGCGACACTCAGCGCGACCGCGACCACGGGCCCCACCCTCGTCGTGCGCATCGCAGCGGCCCGCGCCAAGCCCTGAGGTGTCGCGCCGTGATGGCGTCGACGCGTCAGCGCAGCAGCTCGTCCGATGCGGCCATGAACATCATGGTGATCGTGGAGTCGTGGCCGATGAACGAGAAGACGTG
>Ga0136846_1239516_pt1 | contig 12964 bp, 8 predicted proteins | sample HopSoiMetagenom2_FD_96841 | JGI IMG/M metagenome (GOLD analysis project Ga0136846, IMG submission 96841) | Grasslands soil microbial communities from Hopland, California, USA - 2 Assembly 2016 (version 4) | ecosystem: Environmental > Terrestrial > Soil > Grasslands | place: USA: Hopland... | reverse complement strand
TCGTGAACGAGACGAATGTGAACAACACGTCTTCGGCATCCGGCGCCGCGTCGAGGCTGGTGATCGAGCCGATGTCCGGCATCGCGATCTCGCCCGCGGGTTCGCCCGTCAGACTGAAGACGCGCAACTGGTCGCTCGCGTTGTGGAGGTAGTTCGCGACGAGCCGATCGCGTGCGATGACCGCCGCGGAGAGCCGGTCCGAGGATTCCGGGACAATCTCCTGTAGTGCCACGCTCGAGGGCTGTGGCACGGCGCCTGTCATCCCGACGTCGACAGCAATGATCCGGCCGAGCGGAGCGTCGCGGGTCGTCCTGAAGAACAGCCGGTCGCCGGCCGACTGGATGAACACGTACACCGCGTCGAAGCCGGCGAACAGCGCTCGCGGGCGCTCGTGTCCGGACGCGCGATCGATCACGTGTACTTCGCTGTCGTCGCTCGCGCCGCGGTGCGCGGTGATGACGACGAAGCGGCCGTCATGGCTCACGTCGACCGATGGGACGATCTCCTTCTCGTCGGGCGTCTCGAAGACGAGCGCGTCGCCCTGCTGAGGGCTGCCCAGCCGATGAAAATAAATCCGGCCGTAGTACTGCTCGTCCTCGACCGGCACGGTCCCCGGTTCGGGAAATCGCAGGTAATAGAAGCCACGACTGTCGGGCAGCCACGCCAGGCTCGCGAACTTGACCCACTCGAGTCGATCCTGACGATCCACGGCGAGTGACATGTCACGGACGTGGATGGTCTGCCGGTCGCTGCCCGCATGCGATAGCGCGTACGCGAGCAGGGAGCCATCGTTCGACGGAAACCACCCGGTCAGTGCGGTCGTGCCATCCGGGCTGAGCTCGTTGGGATCGAGCAGCACGCGCGGGCGCCCCATCGGACGGTCCTGCACGAACAGCACGGCCTGATTCTGGAGACCGCTGTTACGCGTGAAGCAGTAACGATCGCCACGGCGCCGCGCATCGCCGGTTCGCGGGTAGTCGAAACGGGCGGTCAAGCGCTCCACGAGGGCGTCGCGCGCGGGGCCGTCGAGCACCGAACGCGTGAGTGCATTCTGCGCATCGACCCACGCCCGTGTCTCGGCGCTGCCATCTTCCTCGAGCCACCGATACGGATCCGGGACGGCCACGCCATGGAGGACTTCCACGAGGTCTGACGCACGGCTCTCCGGATACGGGAACGGGCGGTCTGTCACGAACCCCTACTATAATCGCGCGATATGAGGCCATCTGGCCGTTCCGGCCGCCGCGCTGATCCTGTTGGCGGTGCTCGCCGCGCCAGCGCCGCCGCGAGCGGTTCTCGTCATGGGTGGACGTACGGCATCGCGGACGCAGTACTGATGCCCAAGAATCCGCAGATGGAACGCTCGGAAGGGCCGCTGCTCGGGCCTGGCATGACGCAGGCGCTCGGCAGGGCGCGGACCTTCTCGTCCTGGTAGCGCGCGTGAAACGGCACCCGCTGCTGATCCTTCTCGCGGCAGTGTTTCTGGTGAAGCTGGTCGTGGTGCTGCAATTGCGCGACCACCCGCTGCTGCAGGCAAACGCCGGGCTCGATACGTCGGTTTATATCGATCTCGCGAGAAAGGTCCTCGCGGGCAATCGGTCGCTCGCGCCCGGCCTGTACTTCGTCTCGCCGCTCTACATTTATTTCCTTGCGGCCGTGCTGTCGGTTTCTGATTCTCTGCTGGCGGTCCGGCTCGTGCAGATCGCGCTGGGGACGATCTCGGTCTGGATGATCTTCGTCGGGGCGCGCGCCTGGTTCGGCGAGCGCCCCGCGTGGATCGCGGCCGCGGTGGCGGGCCTGACGGGGCTGTTCACCTTTCACGAGGCGCTGATCCTCCAGGCGGCGCTCGATCCATTTCTCACCGCCGCGGGGCTCGCCGCGCTTGCGCTCGCCTTTACCGCGCGGAAATCCGCGGTGTGGTTTGTGGTGGCCGGCGTGGTGTTCGGCATCCAGACGTTGAATCGGCCGAACGTGTTGATCCCGTGTCTTGTCGTGCTTGCGACGCTGTCGATCGCGCGCCGCTGGCGTCCGATCATCTTCATGGCCGCGGGGCTCGCGATCGCCCTCGCGCCGGTGATCATCCGCAACGTCGTTGTCGCCGGGGACTGGTCGCCCGCTGCGTCCCACGGCGGGTTGAACTTCTACATCGGCAACAACGCGGAGGCAAACGGGACGTATCGTGTTGTCGCCGGCATCACGCCCAATATCGCCGGGCAGCAGGCAGACGCACGGCGGGTTGCCGAGGAATCTCTCGGACGGCCGCTCAGCGATCCTGAAGTCTCCGCGTACTTCTACGGCCTGGGGTGGACGTGGATTCGGCTGCACTTCAAAGACGCGCTCGGTCTGTTCGCCCGAAAGCTGGCGTATACGTTCAACAGCGCGTACATCACGTTGAACTACAGCTACCCCTTCTACGCGTACGACGCGCGCACGGTGCTCGCGCTGCTGTTCGTGGGCCCCTGGCTCCTCATTCCGGCCGGCCTCGCCGGCCTGATCATCGGGATGCCGGCGGAGCGCCGTTTCGAGTACTTGGTGTGGGTCTCGTTCATCCCCGGCTACGCGATCGCCGTCGCAGTCTTCTTCGTCGCCGAACGTTACCGTCTGCCGATGCTCGTGCCGCTCTGCATGGGATCGGGAGTGGCTATCGATGCGATCTTCCGCCTCAAGGCGGAAGCCACGAGAGGCAAGAGAACCAAGGCGGAAGCCGGAGCGAGGCATCCGGGTAGCTTCCGCCGTCAGCCGGAAGCCGGACCCAAGGAATCCGGTGGCTTCCGCGTTCAGCCGGAAGTGGGACCCAGGGATTCCGGTGGCTTCCGCGTTCAGCCGGAAGCCGGACCCAGGGAATCCGGTGGCTTCCGCCTTCAGGCGGAAGGAAGACGGCTCCAACCGGAACTGTTCGCGCTCGTGGCCATCATTCCACTCGGCGTGCTCGTCAACTGGCCCGTGCACCTCGATGATGGGCGCGCGGAAGAGCGGACGCGCATGGCGGAAGCGATGGTCGCCGAGGACCACGACGAAGATGCTGAAGCGTGGGTGCAGGCCGCGGAGCAGGACCATCCCTCGCCGGGCCTGCTGCACTTCCGCGTCGCGCGACAGTACATCCGCCGCCGGAAGCCGGACCAGGCGATCGAACACCTCAAGCGATCCATGCGGATCGATCCGAATCAGCCCGAAGTCGAGTATGCGTACGGCCAGGCACTGGTTGATGCGGGACGATCGGCCGAGGCGATTCCTCACCTGCAGAACGCGTTGAAGGCGGGGGTGCGGCTCGATCTTGCGGGCTACGACCTGGCGCGTGCGCTTGCGGCGACCGGCAATCGCGCCGGCGCGCTCCAGATCCTCCAGGGGGTCAAGCCGCAGAATCCCAAGGACGCGGAGAGCTGGGACGCGCTGGGGCAGCTCGCCATGGATCTGCAGTCGCCGTCACTCGCAGCGGCGTTCTTCAACCAGGCGATTGCCGCGGCCCCCAGTACACCAAAGCCGATGCAGGACATGGGCCTCGCGCTTGCGATGATGGGACGCTACCCGGAAGCGATTTCGAACTTCCAGCATGCCCTCGCCCTCGATCCCACAGATCCGGGTACGCACTTGAATCTCGCGGTCGCGTACGCCGAGACAGGTCGCATTGCCGATGCTCGCACGCACGCGCAAGAAGCGCTGCGCCGCAATCCCGATTACAAGAAGGCGCGCCAATTCCTGGCCGCGTTGCCGCGGAAGTAAGTACTCGGGGTGCCCCGTGTTCGTTAGAAGTCCACCACGACGGTCAGATACAGGCGGCGCGCGGGCGCCCACGTGTTCGCCGTGCCGAACAACGCGTTCGGGATTGTCGTCGGCTGCGCCGCCGAAAAGATGTTCGTGGCGCACGCGTAATCTGTGCCGCAGCTTGCGAACGCGGAGGCCGGCGGCCTCACGCGGCCGTCGTTGAACTTCGTGGTGTCGACCGAGAGCGTGCTCTGCGTGTCGAACAGGTTCAGGACGCGCGCTTCGAGACGCGCCGACCGGCTGCCGAATGGCACGCGGTAGGACGCCAGCAGGTCCACATTCGTCCAGAAATCGTTCCGGTTCGCGCCGGCGGGCTCCAGATACCGGCGGAAACCGTTGTCCCAGTCGCGGCCGCGCGCGGACCAGGGCGTGCCGCTCTGCGCGCGCACGTAGCCTCCGAACGTCAGCCGCTCGAGCGGCATATACGATCCGAACAGCTTCAGAACGTGCGGCCGATCCTGGCTGAGAGGGCCATTACGGAACGGATCCTCGACGAACTCGCCCGGTCCGTCCTGGATCGCCGACGAGGTGTTGAACACCGCGGCCGCGACGCCCGCCAGCGTCGAGTAGTCGAGATCGAAGTTGCCGTCAAGGCGGCTCCATGCGTAGCTCGCCGTCATGCTCCAATGGTTCGAGAGACGCCGAGTCACTTCCACGGTCGCAGCCTTGTAAACGCGCTCCGCATCGCGCAACTGCGCTGCGTGGAATGGACCCGTCGCGGGCAGTGAGGCCGGGACGTCTTCGATGAAATCGTTCGAGTTGCGGTAATCGAAGAACGCGTCGAGTGTCCATCCGGTGACGATCGGCCTGGAGTATCCCACCAGCACTTCATCCATGTATGTTGGCTGGATGCCCGGATCGATCGTCTTCCCGGTCGTGTTCGCGTTCGGCAGATCCGAGAGGAGCGCTCCGGTCGTTCGGTCGAACAGGGCGATATTGGTGAAGAGGCGCTGCGGCGCGAGCGAGCGTGCGCTGCTCTTCTGATCCATTGCGTAGTAGCGCCCGTAATTCGCGTAGACCTTGTCGCCGGCCCCTTTCCGGAGGTTGTAGTTCACGCCGATACGCGGCTGCACCTCGTCACCAAAGCCGAACGTCAGGAACGTGTTCTCGGTGGCGAGCTTCTGCGCGAACTCGTCGCGGTTGAGCAGGAGGCCCGCGTTCAGGACCAGCCGTGTCCCGATCGTGATGTCGTCCTGGAGGAAGAGGCTGTAAGTCCGTCCGGGCGAGATCTGGGAGGGCTGCAGCGGGTAATACACCGCCTGGATTTGCGTGCCGTTCTGTACGAAGCTGATGGTGCCCCAGCCGTTGGCATTCCGCGTGAGGTTCTCCTGGCCGATCTCGTAGCCGAACCCCCCCTTCAACTGGTGACCCGTGCGACCGGTCTCGAAAAAGCGCGTATACGTGCCGCGGATCTCGTCGCGCCGGTAATTCGCGGTGTTGTCCTTCAGGCTCGCGCCGCCACGATTGACGGCTACCGGGCCGGAGTTGTCGCTGAAGAGGCCCATCGCGGCGAGGTTGTTCACGTCGAACGTCGGCTTGAAGTCGAACGCCGTCCGCGCCGTGGAATTCGAGTTCTCCTCGCTGTGCAGGTACTTGACGTCAATCACCGTTCGCGACTGCGGGAACCAGTTCCACACCACCGTTGCAACCTTGTTGTCCCCATCCGTGTCGGTTGCGGTTTCAGGCGTATCGTTCGTGCCGACGCCGCACAGCGTGCACGTGTTCGGGCGGTACCGGAAGCTGCCGTTCATGAACATCTGGTTATTTGGCTGGAGCGTCGCTTTGCCGAAGAGCTCACGCTGCGTTTCCTTCTGGTCCGGCACCGATCCGACGTTGTTCTGACGGTCGGTCGTGTTCTGCGTGATGGCCATCCCCGACGCATACCAGAAGGCGCGGTTCTGCACGATGGGCCCGCCGACGCTGAACGCGCCGACATAGCGGCTGACCGTGTTCTGCAGCGTCGTTGGCCTGTTGCTGACGAGCGTCGTCTGGTCGTTGACGAACGACTGCGGCCGAAGTTCGACACGGCCGACGCCGCGAATATCGTTGGTGCCCGATTTCGTGACTGCGTTGGTCACGAACCCGACGGCACGCCCGAACTCCGCGGTAACGGCGCCGCGTTTCACGTTGAACTCGGCGATGTCGAGCTCGTTCACCTCCGAGCTCAGATACCCGAAGCCCGGGTTCGTGATGTCGACGCCGTCCAGCAGGTACTTGTTGTCCTGACGGCTGCCGCCGCCGTTCGGCGCGAAGCTGTTGTTCTCGGCAACGCCGGGGATTAACTGGAACAGGCCTGTGTAACTGCGCTGCAGCGGCAGGTTGGCAATCTGTTCCGCCTGGTAATTGAAATTCACTTCGGTCGACTTCAGGTCGACCGCCGGTGTCGCAGCGCTGATCGTGACTTCTTCCTTCACCTGCACGCCGAGCACGAGCTCGACCTGAGTATCCTTGTCCACTTCGACTTCGATCGGCCGGGTGCTCTTGCCGATGTCGGCCTTCTCGACTTCGACCGTGTATTTCCCCGGAAGCAGCAGCGGGATGTTGTACACGCCGTTGCTGTCCGTCTTCACAGTGCGCCCCGCGGGCATGCGCTCGCCGGCGACGCGCACGATGGCGTCCGCAACCGGATTGCCATGCTGATCGAATACCGCACCCGAGACCGACCCCGTCTCTGCGCCCAGCACCCGCGCCGCGATGCCAATGACCAAAGCAATCGCCATCACAAGCGGACGTCTCAACGCACTCATTGCACCCTCCATGGCCCCACGAAATCACTCGACCGATTCGGAAATCGTAGCATGCCCGGATCGCGAGCCGACAACCCAAGAACCCCGGAGAACCCGAGAACCCGAGAACCCGAGAACCTGAGAACCTGAGAACCCGAGAACCCGAGAACCGTGATCCCAACCCCGCTATGCCACGCCGTTCGCGTGCACGGCTGCGCCGAGAAGGCCGGCTTCATCGTTGAGGATGACCGCCACGGGAATCGTCGCCACGAAATCGGCGAGCGGTTCCTTCGATCGAAAAGCATCCAGGAATGAGCCCGCCTCGATCACCGGAAGGATCTTCGGGGCGATGCCGCCGCCCACGTAGACGCCAGCGGTTGCGACGGTGCGCAGCGCAAGGTTTCCCGCCTCGGCGCCGTACGCGATCACGAACAGGTCCAGTGCCTCGACGCACTTCGGGCAGCGGCGTTCCATCGCGGACTTGCTGATGGCCTTGGGCAGATCGGCGGGATCGTCCACGTGCGTGATGCCCACGCACAGCTGCCGCGGGACCTTTGCGGCCGGCGAGATGAATTCCGCGCCGCCAAATGAGTTGTGCGTGAACTGATAGATGTTGACCAGGCCTGGGCCCGAAAGGATGTGCTCAACGCTGACGCGGCCGTACTCGCGTGTCAACACGGTCAGCATCTCGATCTCGCGCGGCGTCCGCGCGCCCCAGTCGGCGTGGCCGCCTTCCGACGCGCCCGCAACGAAGCGGCCGTCGACATTGAGCAGCAGCGCTTCTCCCAGTCCGGTGCCTGCCGCAATCACGGCACCGTTCCCCGTCGGCTGCGTCACTCCTTGCTGAAGCACCGCAAGCTCGTCCCCTTCGAGTACCGGGATGGACGTGGCCATTGCTTCAAGGTCGTTCAGCACGTGCACGTGCCGAAGGCCTGCGCCCGGCCCAATCTCGGCGGCGTCGACCAGCCACGGCACGTTCGTCATGCGCGCGACCTGCCCGGTGACCGCGCCGGCCACACCGAACGATACCGCTTCGATCCGTTTCGGATCCACGCTGTTGGCTTTCAGGAACTCGCGGATCATCGGGATCAGGCTGTCGTAGTCGAGAGTGGTGAACTCGCCGACTTCAATCGGCGTCGGCCGCTCAGGTGCGCGGTTGAAGAGTCCCAGCAGCGTCTTCGTTCCGCCGATGTCTCCGGCCAGCAGCATGCGCACTATTATTCGTGATGTGGTGAGTGTTTGAATTCACCAAATCCTTGACTTTGGCGGTCGGGTGTCTCATCTTTGCCCCTTAATGGCGTCGTCCACGTCCGAAGACGCGTTGCGCCGGCAGTTCTACGGCGCCCGCGACATTCGAGGCCTCTACCCGCGGATCACGGAAAACCATCTCAGGTATCTGGAAAGGTGGGGGTTGATCAGGCCGGCCGCCAACACGTCCAGCGAACGGTTCTACACGTTCCTCGATCTCACCACGATCAAGCAACTGGCTTCAGAGCTGGATCGCGCAGTGCCGCTGAAGACGGCGTTGCGGGCACTCGTGGCCGAGCATCAAGGACAGCTGCAGCTCGATTTCCATGCATCCGGCAGCGCGCCCGCCAAGGTCGTGATGTTGACGGCCCGTGAATCGAAGCGGTCCGCCGAGCGCGCCGGCATGTCCGCTGCGTCGCCCTTGCCGATCGATCCGCAGGCCACGCTCGCCGCCAGGTACTTCGTCGAAGGTTCACACCTGGACGACGGTGACGAGAAGAAGATGCGCCACGCGGCAGTGTCGTATCGCAAGGCGCTCGTGATCGATCCGACGCTCGTCCCCGCCATTGTCAATCTCGCCAACATTCATTACGCGCAGGACGAACTGATCGAGGCGCAGGCGCTCTACGAGCGCGCGCTCAACCTCGACCCTGACTGCTTCGAGGCGCACTTCAACCTGGCGAACATCCATCACGATCTCGGACGTTTCGAAGATGCGCTCGATTGTTATCGGGATGCGGTGGCGCTCAATCCGACTTACGCGGATGCGCACTTCTATCTGGCGGTGACGCTGGAGAAAACCGGCCACTCCCTGGAGGCCAAGCCGCACTGGAAGACGTACCAGGAGCTGGCGCCGAATGGTGAATGGATAGAACTCGCGAGAGAATTCAGCGAGTGAGCCGGATCAAATCTTCCATGGTGAATGTTCAACGTCGAAGGGGAACCGTGTTGAACATTCAGCGTTGCACAGTGACATCGACCAGCCGTCAGTACGTGTACTCGTTGCGCTCACGTTTCTTTGGCGTGCGGCGCAGCTTGTAGAAGCTGCACTCGGGGCACCACGAGTCGGCTTTGAAGCCTTCCTTCCCTGCGAAGGGCAGGACGTCTCGATGCGTGCAGAACTCGCCGTCCTCCGGCGTGGCACGCCAGCGGCACGACTGGAATTTCGCCACGGCGGGAGACAGCGCGGGTGAGCCCGGCGGCGCGGCGGTGGGCTCGGGAGTTGAAACGTCGGCCGGTGCCGACGGTGCGCCGAACGGATTGGTGTTGTCCATCATCCCTGCAATTCAGGTCCGAAGGAACGCTGCAGCGCTTCGAGCGCCCGCAGCTCCTCGGGAGCGACCAGCGTCAAGGCCGTGCCCGTCGCTGCCGCGCGGCCGGTCCGTCCGACGCGGTGCACGTATGTTTCACGCGACGAGGGCACTTCAAAATTCACGACGTGCGTGATGCCGTCGATATCGAGCCCGCGCGCGGCCACATCGGTCGCGACGAGCACGTGAAAGCGCCCGCTGCGGAATCCTTCGACCGCCTGCGTGCGCTGCTGCTGCGTGCGGTCCGCATGGAGCGCCGCCGCGCGCAGGCCGAAGGCGGCCAGCTTCCGCGCGAGCCGCTCCGCGCCGCTCTTCGTCCGGACGAACACGAGCACCGGCCCTTCGGTGCGGCGGAGGAACTTCGCCAGCCACTCGCTCTTCTGCGACGCCGGCACCGTCTCCACCGTGTGCGTGATCGACTTGGCGGGGCCGCCGGCCGAACCGATCTGCACGTATTTCGGTGTCCCCACCACTTCGGCCGCGAGCCGCATCACGTCGTCGGGCATGGTCGCGGAGAAGAGAAGAGTCTGGCGTTTGCCGACGGGGGGCAACGTCTGCACGATCCGTCGGACGTCAGGCCAGAATCCCATGTCCATCATGCGGTCCGCTTCATCGAGCACCAGTGTCTCGACGCGGTGGAAATTCACGGCGCCGTTGCGCTGGTGATCCATCAGGCGTCCGGGCGTCGCCACGACGATGTCGACGCCGGAGCGCAGCGCGCGCTCCTGCTGGTCCATGCCGACGCCGCCGTAGACGGCTATGCTCGTGAGATCCGTGTGATACGTGAAGCCCTGGACGTCGTCTTCGATCTGCACGCAGAGCTCGCGCGTGGGCGCGAGGATCAGCACGCGTGTGAAGCCGACATCGGACGGCGTTGCGGCGCGTCCCTTGAGCAGGCGGTTGAGAATGGGCAGCAGGAACGCCGCCGTCTTGCCCGTGCCCGTATCGGCGCAGCCGATCACGTCGTCGCCCGTCAGTGCCAGCGGGATGACCGCGCTCTGAATGGGCGTCGTCGATTCAAAGCCTCGGACGCGGATGCCTTCGAGCAGCGACGCGTCGAGGCCGAGCGTGTTGAAGGCCACGGGCGAGGGGTCGTAATCGGCCTGCGGGCGATCCAGTGCCTGCGGACGGTGTGCGGCGTGCAGCCGGGCTGCACCGTTGGAGCGGCGGGGTCCGCCGCGCCGACGAGTCCGCGAGGTTCGTGTTGTATGGGAATCCAAGCGTTTTAGCGAGCGCGGAAGGTGATGATGCCGCGGACCGGGTCGTAAGGCGAGACGCCGACGGTTACGCGATCACCAGGAACGACCTTGATTCTGAAGCGGCGCATTCGGCCGCTGAGCTGCGCGAGCACCTCGTGTCCCTGGTCGCACTGCACGCGATATAACCCGCCGCTGTGAACCGCGACGACGGTACCCTGCACATCAATCAGATCATCCTTGCTCAATTGCTATCCTTTCAATCAAATATTGTGCCACGTTTGGCGATGCATTGCAAACCCTTTGCCGCGATCAGCCGTGGCCGCGCCCGTTTGCGAAGCCAATTGACGGCCTACAAGGCGCGCACGGCCGCCTCAACTTGTCCGGCGAGCGCGGCATAGTCTTGACCTCTCAGCCACATAGCGGCACCGAACGCGCAACGCGCGCGACCCCTCGTTGGGACGCTCGCGGTGTGGTGCAGGATCCGCTCGAGGCCCTCGAGTCGGACCGGAACAACCGGCACGTCGAGTCGCGACGCGATCATTCCGACGCCGGCGCGGAATGGGTTGATCTCCCCAGCATCGGTCCGCTTGCCTTCCGGGAAGATGAGGATTGAGTGCCCCGCGGCGACCAGATCCCCCACGTACCGCAGTGTCTGACGTGTCCCTGTCTCCCGCTGGGGCAGCGGAAAGGCGTTGAAGAAGAACGCGGCGAGGTAATAGTTCAGGCTGTTAGTGAGCCAGGCGACGCGCCCGAATTGTTCGGGGTAGAAATGCGCCTTGAAAAATTCCTTCGCCATCGCCGGGGCGACCCGATACCGCCACCGCGGCGGCAGCGAATCGAGGATCACCGGCACATCGAAATGACTCTGGTGATTCGCGGCGAAGATCACCGGTCCTTCGAGCTTGTCGAGTTGGTCCAGGCCTTCTACCGTTACATGCGCGAAGATTCTGCCCGGCGGAAGGATCCACGTCGGCAGGCTCGCGCGGCGGATCCCCCGCACCAGTAAAGATCGGTTCCACGATGGGAACTGAAACGTTCCTTCGCGGTGCCTGATGCCGGGCTGGCGTCCCGCGTTGTCCCCGCCGGTCGTCTGTGTGTGGGCAAGCTGGGTTACCGCCGCCTGGCTTGGGCCAGTAAGAGCTTCGAGATCCGCGATCGTCTTCGCTGCTGCAAATGACGTCTCGTCGACGGTGACCTGGAACGCTTCTTCGAGCGCCATCATGAGCTCGACGCGTTCGAGCGAGCTCAGTCCCAGCTCGTCGATCGTGGTAGCCGGTTCAATCGTGCGTCCCGGCGCAAAGCGGGCAAGAACTGAGGCGACATTCCGTCCGCCGCTCGCGCCGGCTTGAGCGCCGCGCGCGGCACGTTGCCCGGTGATCCACTCCCGCAGTTCGCGACGTTTCAACTTCTTCGTGCCTTCGGTCCGTGGAAGCGGTCCGTCGGGCCACACCGCCACTGCGCGCACTTTCTGGTGATCGCCAAGCGTCGTGTTGGCCCCGCGCACGACCGTATCCGCGTCGGTTCCTGGCTCGAGCGCCAGGACGGCTTGTACGCGTTCCGCCGCGCTACCCGCGATCGGGGCGCCCACGACTGCCGACTCACGAACTCCGGGCTGCGCGTTCAGCGCGCGTTCCACATCCTCCGGAAACACGTTCAATCCTTCGGGCGTCACGATCATTTCCTTCTTGCGACCCCGAATGTGCAGTTGTCCCTCGCTATCGAACTCGCCGATATCGCCGGTATGGAACCAGCCGTCGCGGAATGCGGTGCGCGTCTCCTCCGGCGCGTTGAAATACCCGCGCGTCACGTTTTCTCCACGCACGAGGATCTCGCCATCGTCTGCGATCTTCACCTCGACGCCGCCGATCGGTTTGCCGACGGCGCCGCGCGCGGCACGCAGCGGGTGATTCAAGGTCACGATCGGCGCGGTCTCGGTCAGTCCGTAACCCTGCACCACGACGAAACCAAGCCGTCCCCAGAACGCCTCGACTTCTGGATCGAGCGGTGCAGCGCCCACGACCATCGCCCAGAACTTCAGGCCGAACATCCGGTGCACGCGGCGGTAGCGCCACCATCGTCGTGTCCAGTGCATGCCGGCAGGCGGCGGCTCCGCGGCCTCGGGCACCACGCGTACCACGTAGTCGCGGAGCACCTCGAGGATCTTCGGGACGGAGACGAGCACCGAGACGCGGCGCTCGCGGATCTGCCGAATGACGTCTTCCGGCGCATAGCTGCGCGTAAAGACCACGACGCCCGGCAGCATCGGGGGCACGAACGTCGCCATGGCCTGACCGAACATATGACTGAGTGGCAGCAGGTTCAGGAACCGGATCGGGCTGAAGAGGCGGATGTACTTCCGGTACTTCGCGACTTCACCCTCGATCGGGACGATGTTCGCGAGGATGTTCCGGTGGGTGAGGACGACCCCTTTCGGTTCCGCGGTCGCACCCGAGGTGAAGATGATTTCAGCGGTGGTGTCGGGGCCAAGGCCCGACGTGCGAGGTCCGAGGTCCGGCCGCGATGCGTGGTCCGCCTGCCGGGCCGTAGCCCCCACGGGGCGAAGGCGGGTCGCTTCCGCGTTCACGCGGAAGATTTCGCGCAATCGCCACACCTCTCGCTCGGATCCCAGGGCGTCGGTATCGACGACATCCCCGACGAGCACCGCTTTCGCATCGACAATCGCCGCGACCGCGCGGAGAAAATCGGGCGAGGCCCGATA
>Ga0136846_1235663_pt1 | contig 12965 bp, 10 predicted proteins | sample HopSoiMetagenom2_FD_96841 | JGI IMG/M metagenome (GOLD analysis project Ga0136846, IMG submission 96841) | Grasslands soil microbial communities from Hopland, California, USA - 2 Assembly 2016 (version 4) | ecosystem: Environmental > Terrestrial > Soil > Grasslands | place: USA: Hopland... | reverse complement strand
GAGAATCAGGGCGCGGCCGTCGCCGTGTCCGGCGTTTCCCCATGTGGGGGACTCGAACACCTACCGCCGCGCAGCCCGCAGGTTTTATCTCAAGCTCAGTGCCGACTGCCAGCGAGCGGATGGGGGCTCCTCAATCTGAAGGGCGGGGTGGTCACGGCGGGGAAGGAGTGGACGAATGACGGTGCCGTCCACGAGGTCCACTCGCTGAAGCGACGGGCGGCCAAGGCGACGAGGCCCGTGCCCATCCCGCCTGTGCTGGTGCGCATGCTGCGCGAGCACATAGAGAGTTTCGGTGTCGCACCCGATGGACGTCTGTTCCGCAATGCAGCGGGAAACTATGTCGATCCTTCCGCGTACGGCATCACATGGGGACGTGCGCGTGAGGCCGCACTGACTCTCGATGAACACGCCCCTGAGCTTGCGAAACGCCCGTACGACCTGCGCCACGCAGGAATCTCATTCTGGCTTGCCTCCGGTGTCGACCCGGCAGAGTGTGCGCGCCGCGCCGGACAAAGCATCCAGGTTCTCTTCCGCTACTACGCCAAGTTTCTGGCCGAGGCGCGGAACCATGCCAACAGCCTGATCGAGGAGTCGATGCGAAGGTGGGAGGGGCAGGACGGCAGTGCAGAGGACGCATGAACCGGGCCTTGGCCCGGAAATGCCCCGGAACAGCTGGTCAGAGGTGGGATAGCAGTGGGACATATCAGGAGTTACTCTGCACTTCACCCCGTGGCTTAGATGCACGCCGGGAAGGGCGTCTGTCAGGTGAAATGCCTGGTCAGGCGCCCTTTTTTGGCGTCTAGAAGAAGCCCAGTTTCTTCGGCGAGTACGACACGAGGAGGTTCTTCGTCTGCTGATAGTGCTCCAGCATCATCTTGTGCGTCTCACGTCCGATCCCCGACTGCTTGTAGCCGCCGAACGCCGCGTGTGCCGGATACGCGTGATAGCAGTTCGTCCAGACTCGGCCCGCCTGGATCGCCCGGCCCGCCCGGTACGCGGTGTTCATGTCCCGGGTCCACACGCCCGCCCCGAGGCCGTACAGCGTGTCGTTGGCTGTCTTGATCGCGTCGTCGAAGTCGTCGAACGACGTCACGGACACCACCGGCCCGAAGATCTCCTCCTGGAAGATCCGCATCCGGTTGTTCCCCTCGAAGATGGTCGGCTGGACGTAGTATCCGCCCTTCAACTCACCGTCGTAATCGATGCGTTCGCCACCGGTGAGGATCCTCGCCCCCTCCTGCCGGCCGATGTCCATGTACGAGAGGATCTTCTCCAACTGGTCGTTGGAGGCCTGCGCGCCGATCATCGTGTCCGTGTCGAGTGGGTGACCCGGCTTGATGAGCTCGGTGCGGGCGACCGCGGCCTGAAGGAAATCGGCGTAGTTGCCGCGCTGGACCAGCGCCCGGGACGGACAGGTGCACACCTCGCCCTGGTTGAGCGCGAACATGGTGAAGCCTTCGAGCGCCTTGTCGCGGAAGTCGTCGTCCGCCGCCCACACGTCGTCGAAGAAGATGTTCGGCGACTTGCCGCCCAGTTCCAGCGTGACCGGCTTGATGTTCTCCGAGGCGTACTGCATGATCAGCCGCCCCGTCGTGGTCTCACCCGTGAACGCCACCTTCGCCACCCGCGCACTGGACGCGAGCGGCTTGCCGGCCTCCACCCCGAAGCCGTTGACGATGTTCACGACACCGGCCGGCAGCAGGTCGGAGATCAGGCTCATCCAGTAGTGGAGGGACGCCGGTGTCTGCTCGGCGGGCTTGATCACGACCGCGTTGCCCGCCGCGAGCGCGGGAGCCAGCTTCCAGACCGCCATCAGGATGGGGAAGTTCCACGGGATGATCTGCGCGACCACACCGAGCGGCTCATGGAAGTGGTACGCCACCGTGTCGTCGTCGAGTTCACCGAGCGACCCCTCCTGCGCCCGAATCGCGCCAGCGAAGTAGCGGAAGTGGTCGATGGCGAGCGGGATGTCGGCGGCGAGCGTCTCCCGTACCGGCTTGCCGTTTTCCCAGCTCTCGGCGACCGCCAGCGCCTCGAGGTTCGCCTCCATCCGGTCGGCGATCTTCAGGAGGATGGTGGATCGCTCGGTCACCGATGTACGGCCCCACGCCGGTGCCGCCGCGTGCGCCGCGTCCAGCGCGCGCTCCACGTCCTCGGCGGTGCCCCGCGCGATCTCCGTGAACGGCTGCCCGTTCACCGGACTCGGGTTCTCGAAGTACTGCCCCCGGGCCGGCGGCACGTACTCGCCGCCGATGAAGTGGTCGTAGCGCGCCTGGTAGGAGACGATCGCGCCGTCGGTACCGGGCGCCGCGTAACGGGTCATGCTGGCTTGCCTCCTTCAGCAGAGCCGCCCGCCGTTGGGCCGCTCTCGCCGCGAGGCTAGAAGCGGCGAGGTTGCAGGCAGGTTGCGCACGGACTCCCGGCGGTGGAGTGCGCGCGGGATCGGGCACGGGCGCGTGATGCGTACGAGGGCCCAGGCGCCGGGGCCCCAGGGGTGCCGGACGCCCGCGTGAGCCACGAAACCTCCACCCCTCGGCGTCAGCGCCGGGCGGGCTGATGCGCCCAACCCCGGGGCGCCGCCTGCTCCGACTCCAACTCGTCCAGGCGTGCCCGTACCGCCGCCGTAGGCCGCACTGCCGCGAGCGCACGCCATACGTCGAGGTCGTCCTCGCCCCACGGTGCGTGGACCCAGTCGGCCAGCAGATCCGGGTCCCGGCGCGCGACGAGCGCGGTGCGCAGGCCGTCGGCGAGCCTGCGCCGCAGCCGGGCCACCGCCGGCGCCCGCGAACCGGGCAGCAGCGGGCCCGTATACGCCCGCACCGCAGTCGTCACCGCGCCGGTCTCGAGCGACCGCTCCACCACATCGATGTCCGACTCGACCGGCACCGTCAGCCGGTACGGGCGCGAGGCCAGCAACCCAGGAGCCAGGACGCGGCGCAGCCGGGCCAGTTCGGCGCGCAGCGTCACCGGCGTCACCGACTCGTCCTCGTACAGCGCGCACAGCAGCTCGTCCCCGGTCAGCCCTTCCGGGTGGCGGGCGAGCAGGACGAGAAGCTCGCTGTGCCGACGGCTGAGCCGCAACGCCCGTCCGGCGGCCAGCAGGTGAGCCTCGTCACGGCCCAGGGCGGTCATTTCGAGGGCGTCCGGGACGGGGCCGACCGGGGTGAGCAGCGCCAGCTGTGACTCGGCGGCCCGGGCCACCGCCTGCACGAACCCGAGGCTGTGCGGATGCGCGAGCTTGTTCCGGCCGGTGATGTCCACGGCGCCGAGCACCCGCCCCGTGCGAGGATCGTGCACCGGAGCCGCCGCGCACGTCCACGGCTGCACCTGCCGGATGAAGTGCTCGGCCGCGAACACCTGCACCGGCCGGTCCACGGCGACCGCCGTACCCGGCGCGTTCGTTCCCACCGCCGACTCCGCCCAGCGGGCCCCCGGGACGAAGTTGATCCGGCCCGCCTGCCGCATGGTCGCGGCGTGCCCCTCGACCCAGAGCAGCCTGCCCTGCGCGTCGCACACCGCGAGCAGATGCTCGCCATCCGCTGCGAAGGTGCCCATGAGCTCACGGAACAGGGGCATCACGCGGGCCAGCGGATGCTCGGCACGGTAGGCGCCGAGGTCACCGTCCACCAGTTCCACGCTCGCTGTGCCGTCCGGCCCCACCCCGGCCCGGGCGGAGCGTCTCCAGGAGTCCGCCACCACGGTACGCACCGGCCGCGTCACCGTCCCCGCCTCGGTGAACGTCTCGTGCGCGCGGCGCAGCACCCGAACCCGCTCGACGGGATCGGCCCCCGGTTCCAGGGCCACCCATGGATCGGTCAACTGGGCCTCCTGGAGGGCGATGCGGCTGGGGACATCGTCGCCCGGGGGAGGGGCACGGACAACCGTTTCGACGGGGTCGACCGGATGACAGCACCGCCGGTTCGCTCAGGCGGCGTTGACGAGACGTACGCGGCGCGCGCGGTCCCTCGGTATGCCGTCGCGCGTGCAGACCGTCGCGGTCGACTGTGCCGACTTCTCGTACAGGGCGTCCGTGAAACAGCCGGGCCGGTGCCATGGGGTTGCCGTGAAGATCCTGGAGTCTCTCATCTCTTCCAACTCCGTTCTGCGGAAGGCCGGTGGACGGGGTTCGCACCAACCGTCGCCACGACGGCCGGGCCTCACGTGGATCACGCTACGACGCTTCGCGATCAGGCGGGGAACGCCCATCAATTTCTGTGGATGACCGGGCGATTGTGGATAACTCGCTCACCCCATTGAGTGAGGTGGCTCGCTGTGCGGCGGATCAAAGCCGGTCGGGGCCCGCTCAGCCCCGTCCCGCCACCGCCCCCGGATCGTCCAGCACCGCCCGCACCACCGAGTGCGCGGCGCCCAGCAGCGGGCCCTCGGGTCCCAGCCGCGACACCGACACCGCGCAGGCGGGGCCCGCCGTACGCCGGTCCAGTTCCGCTTCCAGCGACGGCAGCAGCCACGGCGCGAGCCCGGACAGCGCACCGCCCAGCACGACCGTCTCGGGATCCAGCAGATTGACCGCCCCGGTCAGCGCGATACCGAGTGCCGTGCCCGCCCCGTCCAGGGCCCGCCGTACGTCCGTGTCGCCCCGGGCGGCGCGCTCAGCGAGCAGGCCGACACGGTCCTCGCCCGGCTCGACGCCCGCCGCCCGCAGCACCGCCTCCTCACCCGCGTACTGCTCCAGGCACCCGCGCCCGCCACACGCGCACTCCGGACCCTCCGGACGGACCGGCACATGCCCCAACTCGCCCGCGAATCCCCGCGTTCCGCGCAGCAGCCGTCCGTCCACGACCACCGCCGCGCCGATGCCGATCTCGGCCGACACATGCAGGAAGTCGGGCGGAGTACCGTCTCCGATCCAGAGTTCCGCCAGCGCGCCGAGGTTGGCCTCGTTGTCCACGGTCAGCGGAAACTCGCTGGGCAGCAGAGCGCCGAGATCCGTGTCGTGCCAGTCGAGGTTGGGGGCGCGGACGACCGTGCGCCCGTCGCGGGCCACGAGCCCCGGCACGGCGACCGCGAGGCCGGCCGGCCACAGGCCCTCACCTTCCGTCTGGGTGATCACCTTCCGTACCAGCTCGGTCAGTTCCTCGATCACCGGTTCGGGGGAGCGCCCGCGGTTGGTGCCGTGGCGCACGGCGCGTGCCCGCACCTCGCCCCGCAGATCGACCGCGCAGACCGCGAGATGGTCGACACCGACCTCCGCGCCGATCCCGGCCGGACCACGCCCGCTCACCGCGAGTGCCGACCCGGGGCGCCCCACCCGGCCGGGCCGCTCGGGGCCCAGCTCTTCGATCAGCCCCGAGCGGATCAGCTCGTCCACGAGCGTCGACACCGCCGCCCGGGTCAGTCCGATGCGTGAGGCGACCCCGGCACGCGACAGCGGCCCCTCGGCGCTGACGGCGTGCATCACGCGCGCGAGGTTGCGGCGGCGCATGCCCTGCTGGTTGTCGGGCAGCAGGGCGCCGGCGCCGGGCGGACGGGCCTCGTGCAGCGGTGCGGTCATGCCTCCGTCAGTCCTCAAAGGGTGTCCGTGAGCCGACATCCGTGAACGGACGTACGTCGGCTTCCTGTAGCGGACTTATGTGTGGATGTCGGTTCGTGTCCGTCCCTCGGCTGTCAGCCGGCGTCCGTCCCCCGATCCAGCAACGGCGATGCGTCGGAGAGTACCTCGGAGATCCGGTCCAGCGTCGCCTGGTCCCGCTCCACCGCGTCCAGGACCGGCCCCCGGGCGGTGTCCCAGCGGCGGGCCACCGCGGCCGGGTCCTCGCCGGTCAGCAGTCCCGCCGCCTGTGCGGCGGCGCCAAGGGCGACCAGTTCCTTGGCCTCGGGCACCTGGACCGGCCGCCCCGAGAGCCGGCGTACGGTCTCCTGCCAGGCCCTGCCGCGCGCGCCGCCGCCGATCAGCAGCAGCGGCGCCGAGCGGTCCGCGTCCGCGTCGAGCACCAGATCGAGGGCGCCGAGCAGCGAGTGCACCGCCCCGTCGTACGCGGCCTGGAGCAGCTGTCCGCCGGTCGTGTCGTGGCGCAGCCCGTGCAGCAGCCCCGAGGCACCCGGCAGGTTCGGGGTTCGTTCCCCGTCCAGGTAGGGCAGCAGCGTGACGCCCGTACCGGGTTCGACGGCCTCGCGGTCCAGACCGAGGAGGGCCGCGACGCGGTCGACGGCGAGGGTGCAGTTGAGGGTGCAGGCCAGCGGCAGCCAGTCGCCGCGTGCGTCGGCGAAGCCCGCGACGGTCCCTGTAGGGTCGGCCGGCCGGTGCGTCGAGACGGCGTACACCGTGCCTGACGTGCCGAGGCTCAGTACCGGCGTGCCGGGGCGCAGTCCGAGTCCCAGCGCCGCGGCGGCGTTGTCGCCGGTGCCCGCGGCGACCAGGGTGCCCTTCGAGAAGGGCAGGTCGTGGCCGTCGCGGACGGTCCCGGCCACTTCACCCGGCCGGACCACCCGGGGCAGCAGCGCGGGGTCGAGCCCCACGTGCGCGAGCACCTCCGTGTCGTACGCCTCCGCCCCGGACGCCCACCAGCCGGTGCCGGAGGCGTCGCCGCGGTCTGTGGTGCCCTGGCCCGTGAGGCGCTCGGTGAGGTAGTCGTGGGGGAGCCGTACGGCCTTGACGGCACGGACCGCCTCCGGCTCGTACTCGGCGAGCCAGGCCCACTTCGTGACCGTGAAGGAAGCGCCGGGCACGCTGCCGGTGCGCTCCGCCCACGTCTTCGCGCCGCCCAGTTCCTCGACCAGCCGGCGGGCCTGCGGCGCCGAGCGCACGTCGTTCCACAGCAGCGCGGGGCGGACCGGCTCACCCTGGGCGTCCAGCGTGACGAGCCCGTGCTGCTGGCCGCCGATCGACACGGCGGCGGCTTCGCGGGCCGCGTCACCGCATTGGCTCAGCGCCTCGCACAAGGCGTTCCACCACTGTCGCGGGTCGCTCTCGCGGCCCGCCCCGGTGGTGACGGTGTGCGACGCCTGGCCGCTCGCCACGACCTGGCCGGTGGCCGCGTCGACGACCAGCGCCTTGGTGGACTGGGTCGACGTGTCCACGCCGACAACGAGCGGACCCTCGGCTGCTGACATCGAGCTCTCCCTCTTCCGCGGCTTCGCGGGATCTGCCTGGTGTTTTCCGGTGCCTGCACGGGTCGCGGGGACCCGTTCCCACCCTCAGTCTCTGCTCATGGACAAGTTGTCTCTTCCCAGAGATGCTTCCGCATACTAATTTGTAAAGCGCCATGACGAAATAGTCGGAGCAAACGCAAGGAGCCGCGGCATGAACTACCAGCCCACCCCCGATGACAGGTTCACCTTCGGCCTGTGGACCGTCGGCTGGCAGGGACGGGACCCGTTCGGCGACGCCACCCGCCGGGCGCTCGACCCGGTCGAGACGGTGCAGCGCCTGTCCGAGCTCGGTGCCCACGGAGTGACCTTCCACGACGACGACCTGATCCCCTTCGGGTCCTCGGACACCGAGCGCGAGTCGCACATCAAGCGCTTCCGCCAGGCCCTCGACGCGACCGGTATGCGCGTCCCGATGGCCACCACCAACCTCTTCACGCACCCCGTCTTCAAGGACGGCGCGTTCACCGCCAACGACCGTGACGTGCGCCGCTACGCGCTGCGCAAGACGATCCGCAACATCGACCTGGCGGCCGAGCTGGGCGCCGAGACCTACGTCGCCTGGGGTGGCCGGGAGGGTGCCGAGTCCGGCGCCGCCAAGGACGTACGCGTCGCGCTGGACCGCATGAAGGAGGCCTTCGACCTCCTCGGCGAGTACGTGGTCTCGCAGGGCTACGACCTGAAGTTCGCGATCGAGCCCAAGCCGAACGAGCCGCGCGGCGACATCCTGCTGCCGACGGTCGGCCACGCCCTGGCGTTCATCGAGCGCCTGGAGCGCCCGGAGATGTACGGCGTCAACCCCGAGGTCGGGCACGAGCAGATGGCCGGGCTGAACTTCGCGCACGGCATCGCCCAGGCCCTGTGGGCGGGCAAGCTCTTCCATATCGACCTCAACGGCCAGTCCGGCATCAAGTACGACCAGGACCTGCGCTTCGGCGCCGGCGACCTGCGGTCCGCCTTCTGGCTGGTCGACCTCCTGGAGAGCGCTGGTTACGCGGGCCCGAAGCACTTCGACTTCAAGCCGCCGCGGACCGAGGACCTCGACGGCGTGTGGGCCTCGGCGGCCGGCTGCATGCGCAACTACCTCATCCTGAAGGAGCGTTCCGCCGCCTTCCGCGCCGACCCGGAGGTCCAGGCGGCCCTGCGTGCCTCGCGTCTGGACGAGCTGGCGCAGCAGACGGCGGCGGACGGCCTGCAGGACCTGCTCGCGGACCGCTCGGCCTTCGAGGAGTTCGACGTGGACGCGGCGGCCGCGCGCGGGATGGCCTTCGAGCAGCTCGACCAGCTGGCCATGGACCATCTGCTGGGGGCGCGCGGCTGAGTCGCGTACCAGGACGCCCGTCTCCGACGGGCGTCCCCGATCCGCTGCTGTGAACAACTGTGCTGCGATTGATCCCTTGTGACCGATCTCCACGCAGATTGCTCCGGAATCATGCGGTCCATGGCATGAGTCCGTATCAACTTCCGCCTGGGGCTCGCGTGCTGACCGGATCGCGGCGACTCTTGACGGTATGGCCATGCCGCCCGTACCGCCTCAGCCGCCCGGGCCGCCGGGGGGCGATCCGCCTGCGGGCGGTGGCTTCGGGCCACCTCCCGGAGGTTTCGGCCCACCCTCCGGGGGAGGCTACGGAAGCGGGGGCTACGGCCCTCCTCCAGGAGGCGGTTGGCCGCCCACGCAAGGTGGTGGTGGCGGGCTGCCACCGGAGCCGCCCGAGCCGTCCGACGGCCCGGGCGGACACCGGGGACCCGGCAGGCGTCCGAGCCCTCTGTTCATCCTGATCACCGCGATCGTCGTGGTCGGAGCCGTCGCCGCCGTGGTGCTCATGGTGTCCGGTGGTGACGACACGCCGGAGAAGAACCCGCCCGGGAGCAGCCGGAGTTCGAGCCGCACGCCCGATCCGTCGTTCAGCATCCCGACCGCACTGCCCACCAGGCTGCCCTTGCCGTCCCGGCTCCCCACCAGCCTTCCGTCCAGCCTTCCGTCCGGTTTCCCCACGGATCTGCCGAGCGAGTTCCCGAGCGACCTGGAGTCGCTCATTCCGCTGGCCGGCGACGAAGTGCCTTACTACACGCTGCGAACGGGCGACTGCTTCGACACCGCTGCCGCCCATCCCGGACACGCCGCGAAGCGCGCGTGCGACGGTCCGCACGACGCCGAGGTCGTCAAGGTGACCGAACTCAAGGGCGGTTACGCGACGGACGCCGCCCTGAAGAGGGCCGCCTCCGTCCTGTGCCGGCCAACCCTGGAACGTCAGGCGGCCGGGCAGCCCGCGGACACCGTGCGGGGCAGCCTGGTGCAGTATCCGGACAGCGCGGGCTACCGGTTGGGCATCGACAAGGTCACCTGCAGTCTGGCCGCCGGCCTCGGCTCCGACTCCCGGAAACTCACCGCGCCCTTGATGTGAGGTTCCGGCGGACCGAGGGTTCCCTGCGGGCTCCTCCACGGTCATGTGCTCCATCGAGGCCAGCGCGGTGGCCGGGTACCGCGCCGCCCGTCCGGCGGGCACCCGACGGCAGCTCTGCTTCCGGTACGGCCACCAGCCGCCGTCATGCCCCAGCCGCAACTGGCGGCCCGCGCCGGCGGCCGTCCACCGGTTGCCTGTCGCCGCCAGCGCCGGCCGCTCATCCTCGCCCCAGGCCGAGTCGAGCGCGGCACGCGCGCGTGCGAGCTGTTCGCCCTCGACCGCCCACTCCTCATCGAGGACCGACGACGCGGCCGGGCCACCGAGCCACCAGGCTTGTACGGCCGCCGCCAACTGCTCCCGGCTGCGGCCTGATCCCTCGGCGAGCCGGTCCGAATCTCCGAGGTGTCCTGGGGCACCTGGCCGAACGGGGCTGGACGCCCCGTCTGCGGACCGTCGACTGCCACAATCGCGCCCTGTACTGCCGGCACCTGCGGAGCAGCCCGAACCTGGTCGCGCTGCGGCCCCAGGACACCGTCGGCGCCGAGGCGGGAATGGCCTGGCGTCCGCTCCCGCCTGACGCGCCGCACGAACGCTTCGTCCTGGCCGCACAGGCCGACAGCCCGTGGGCGGCTCTGCCCGGCACGCAGCCTGACCGCCCCGAGTACCGCAGGCCCTCAGCGCACGACCGTTCGCGCGATCGTCGCTTGGCCGCCGACCCGGATTCGGTGCTCCACGCCGTCGTGGTGGACGGTTGCTGTGATGGTCGACGGGCAGCCGAGGTGGTCGCCCATGTCGACGATGAGGCGGTCCGTACCGGATGCGGCCGCGTGCTCGGCCAGGCAGGCCGTGCTGTTGGCGTTGGCGATGTCCTCGGGGACTCCGATCGACGGTGCGAACATCCGGGCTGCCGCCCGGCCGTGCCGGTCCGGGAGCGAGTAGGCGTAGCAGCCCAGCAGACCGTGGCGGTCGCAGGCTGCGCGCAGCAGGGTGAAGTCCGGGGTGAGTTCGGCCAGCACGGCGCGGGACCGGACGGGCAGCAGCAGCCTCGGACGCCCGTTCGACGCCACGCAGGCGTTTCCGGCGACTGCGTCCTCGGGCAGTCCGAGGCCGTGTGCGATCGCCTCGAGTTCGGGCCCTTGAGGGTCGCTCAGGCCGACCGGGCCTGGATCGAACGATGCTGTCAGGCTGCCACCGTTTCGGGTGGCCCGGCCGTCGAAGCTGCGGTGGGTCGTCCGCAGGACGGCGCGGTAGTCGTCGCCGCCTTCACGTTCGGCGAGCAGCGCGAGGGCGGCGACGGCGCCGTGGCCGCAGGCGGGCAGTTCGCCTGCGGCGGTGAAGAACCGGAGGGTGTACGACGGATGGGCGAGCTCGGTTCCGGTCGCGCGGAGGAAGACGGCGTGCGACGTTCCCAACTCCGTGGGAACACGGCATCGTTCCTCGTCGTCCATCGGCACGTCGTCCACAACGGCGGTCGCGCTGCCACCCCTGCGCTGTCGCTGACACGCGTCGACGATCGCTACCTCGGGCACGGCGCCGGGCCGGTGGTCAGCAGCATCGTCAGGTCGAGTGCGGGCGCGCTGTGTGTCAACGCTCCGACCGAGATGAGGTCGACGCCCGTTTCGGCGATGGCGCGGACACTGTCCAGGCGGACGGTGCCCGAGGCCTCCAGTAGGATCCGGGAGGCGTCGGCCCGTCCGGCCCGGATCTTCACCACCTGCTCGATGTCGGCCAACGGCATGTTGTCGAGCATGATCCAGCGGGCTCCGGCATCGAGCGCCTCGGCAGCTTCTGCCACGGTCTGCACTTCGACATCGACCTCCACCGTCTGCCCGGTACGCGCCATCCCGCGGCGGACCGCCTCGATCGCCGCGGTCACCCCGCCCGCCGCGGCGATGTGGTTCTCCTTGAGCAGGACCATTGCCGCGAGGTCGAGCCGGTGGTTGCGGCCACCGCCGACGGTCACCGCGTACTTGTCGAGGGCACGCAGGCCCGGCGCCGTCTTGCGGGTGTCCAGAATGCGGGTCCTGGTCGCGGCCACGGCCTGGACGTAGCGGTCGGTCAGTGTCGCGATGCCGCACAGGCGCTGCAGGAAGTTCAGCGCCGTGCGCTCACCGGTGATCAGGCTGCGCGCCTGACCGGACAGGCGCAACAAGACATCGCCGTCGGTCAGCCGGGCGCCGTCGGCGATGCTCGCCTCGATCTCGACCTCGGGATCGACCTGGGCGAAGACCTCGGCGACCGCGGGGAGGCCGGCGGCAATGCCGCTCTGCCGGGTGCGGACTTCGGCCGTGGCCGCCAGGTCTTCGGGAACGCTCCACACGGTGGTGATGTCGTTCCCCGAGGCGTCCTCGGCCAGGGCGACAGCGACGGCGGTTCGTCCCGCAGCCGAGGGAAACTGTGTCGTGGTCATCTGGTCTCCATCTCCGAGTGGGCGTCGAGCCTGGCTGTCACCACCAATGGCGTGGCCGCAGCGCAGGTAGTGCTCCCCGGCGGTGATCGTGGGATTCCGCAGCGCATGGTGCCGGGCGACACGGGTGGGTGGTTGCCACGACCGACCCCTTCGATTCGTTTTCCGAAGCGATCGCCGATGGTAGCTTTTCGGAATCCGAAGCGCCAACCTTGGAGGCTGGACTCCACGCCATGCCAACCCCAAAACCCGGCAAGCCAGTTCGCGGATCGACCACCGGTCACCCCCTCATGGCCGCACTCGACCTGTTCGGGCGGCGGTGGAGCCTGCGCATCCTCTGGGAGCTGCGCGGGGGCCCCCTTGGGTTCCGCCCCCTGCAGAAGCAGTGCGACGACATGTCCTCCAGCGTGATGCGGCAGCGCCTGACCGAACTGCGGGATGCCCACGTGGTTCACCAGCTACCCGACAGCCGGTACGAGCTCACTCCGCTGGGGCGGGATGCCTCCCTGGCGCTCGGCCCCCTCGTCCAGTGGTCGGAGCGCTGGGCGGCGACACTCGACCTGTAACCGGCGCACCGCAACAGCGAGGAGCCCACCGACGGCACCCCGCATCCCGACGCCGTGGGTGCCGGGACGGCCATGGAGCGGTTCAGTCGACTGGCGCCCGCGCGGCCTGGGTTCACGGCGCGCTCGGAACCTCCGCCGGCGCCTGGGTCCTCGCCGAGCCGGGTGGGGCGACATGGGTCGCCGTGCGGAGTGAGCACATGGGTGCCGGTCGGTCGCCGCCCGAACGGATCGAGTGCAGCCGTGACCGGGGCGCCCTGAATCGGACCCTCGTAGCGGTGAACCCGCTCGAGGCGTCGTGGCTTCCACGGCTACTCCTTGCGCTTCGAGTTTCGAAGCGTCATAGTGATTCGAAAATCGAAGCAGGAGGTGCCCATGCCGCGCATCGAACCGCTCACCCCGCCATATCCCGCGCCCATCGACCAGGCGCTGCGCCGATGGATGCCTCCCGGCGTGACACGCGAGCCGCTCACGCTGTTCCGG
>Ga0136846_1233837_pt1 | contig 12965 bp, 15 predicted proteins | sample HopSoiMetagenom2_FD_96841 | JGI IMG/M metagenome (GOLD analysis project Ga0136846, IMG submission 96841) | Grasslands soil microbial communities from Hopland, California, USA - 2 Assembly 2016 (version 4) | ecosystem: Environmental > Terrestrial > Soil > Grasslands | place: USA: Hopland... | reverse complement strand
CTTCCTGCTGATCACCGGGGTCGCCTGGGCCGTCGTCTACACCAAATCCGACGCGAACTCAAAGTGGGGACAAGTTACAGGCAACATCGTCTCCGAATGGACGCAGATATTCGGACTGGTAATTTTGACCAAAAAGCTAATGGAAACGCACTCGAAGGAAAGCAAAAGATGAAGATAAACGATGAGCGAAAGTTTCAGGTCTTCAGTGCGTGTACTTCACAACGATGTACACAATCTCTTTGCCATTGATCTTCTTCACCCAATGCGGCATGCCAGCGGGGACGCGAATGAAATCACCCTTTGCGATCACATGGTCCTCGCCTCCATTAATTCCGGTTCCGCGAATCTGGCCGGAGCCCTCGGGATGCGCGCCAATCAGCGATCCTCCAGTCACGAAAACACAACCGCCATCGATCACGTACCAGACGTCGGTTTCAGTTTCATGAACCTCGGCCTTGCCCGGCGCAGTGCGGCGAAGAAGGATTCCGGCGTGATCGGGCGTGCGCTCAATCAGGTTGATCTCCGACTCGCCCATGGCGTTGGCTGGAGCTTTGCGGATATCGGATTCAATTTGCCTGGCGGGAACGATTAGCAGTTTGGCGGCGTCCTGCGCCGAGGATGAAAGACCTGCAGTGACTATCAGACTTATTACGAGCAATATTTTTTGCATGTACGCCTCCTACTTTCTTATGCCCTGTACAGCATGAGTCATGCGGAAGATGAAGAGATCGGTTTACGCCAGCATCGACGTGATCGTCGTTTGCGGATTGGCGTCCAGCGGGTCGGCAATCATTCTCAGTTCTGGATATTTTTCGATCAGGGTTTCGGTTGCGCTTACGCGGCGTCCGGTCAGCATGTTTTTTAGCTGGAGGGCGTTGACGGCGGCCTTGGCTTCGAAGTGATTGTTGGTGACGACGAACGTGACTTTGGCCTTGTCGGCTATGGTCTGCACGCGCTCCTTCCAGCCCACCAGTTCGCTGGCGCGGTACAGGTAGTTGTAACGGTCGGCGGCATTCTCCGCTTCGAACCATTGATCATAATTCCGGCCGTGCAGCCGAACATATCCGATCGCGGAGGTTACGTAAGACGTCGGTTCGAGCGAGTGTCCAAGCAGCGGCTGATCGATGTTTACGAAGCTGACGTTGCGCTCGGAAAAATAGGCGACGGTTTCAGGATTGTTCCAGGTGGAGTGCCGCACTTCGACTGCGCGCGGGTATTCGATGAACTGCCGCAACAAGGTTTCCAGATATTCGCGATTCAGGGCGGTGTTCTTGAACGAAACCGGAAACTGAATAAGCAGCGCGCCGAATTTTCCCGTGGCTGCGAGGGCTTCGAGTCCTTCACGGGCGAGACGTTCATCTTCGTCATTAGGGCGAATTGAAACTGCCGACGTCGGCTCCGTGGCAGCCATCGGAGAATGGGTGAACGAACGGTGAAGCTTGGCGGTGAAAAGAAAACTGGGATTGGCCTCGGACACGATCCGCGCCCAGAGCTTTGCGATCTCGGGCTTGATGTGCCCGTAGAACGAAGAATTGATTTCCACGACATCGAAGCAGCGCGCCACGAGCTCCAATGGATGCTGCTTGCGGCGCGACATCCCCGGCGGATAGAAAACGGCTTCCCAGTCTTTGTAGGACCAGCCAGCGGTGCCGATGCGGATGTTGCTGCCTGAAAGCATTCGTCCATTTAAACAGGTAGCCATCATTGCGGGCAATTCGAGAGAGGGAGCGGAAATCAGGAGAGTGAATGACAAGCCAAAAGCCCAAAGCCCAAAGCCCAAAGCCCAAAGCCTCGTTAATAGAACAGCAGCACCACCCAATAAGCGCCATTAGGATACTTCTGCGTCCTGGCGTAGCAGGTGCCGGCTGAGAAGGTGTGCAATCCGCGCTGGGCGATCACTTTGGAAATGGCGCTGGGGAGGGCTTCGGGCGTCATGCTGGTGTAGCGCAGCATGTAGGATCCTGCTGCGGGAGCAGCCGCACTGAGCGAATCGGCCTGGGCCATCGCGCACGCGCTGGTTTGCGTGCTGCCAATGTCCACACGCTGCAGGCGCGGCATCTTGGCCTGGGCGCGTAGTTGTTCAACACTGGCTGAGACCAGCGACTGCGCCTGCTGCACCGAGTAGGAGGGCGTGCTGGCAGCAAACTCCTGGGCGACGAACAGCATGTGGCCGCTGCGGATGACTCCGAATCCCGCAACGTTGAAGTTCGGGCTCATCAGGTTGTCGCGATGTGGAGGCGAGGCCATCAGCGCCTGATGCGCCTGATCGGGATTGCCGGCCATGGCCACATTCTCGCCTTCGCGCTTCACATGCAGGTCAGAGGTTGCGGCGATGCGATCGGCCAGCGGTGGCTCTCCGGAGAATTGATGTGAAAGCTGGTTTTGCGCGGCCATTTCGGCGGCGTGCGCGCGGGCGGCCTTCACCAGCCCGGCGTCGACTTTCAATGGCGGCAAACCCGCTTGGGCGCGGTCAGCATTGGCCTTTTCCAGCAACTGGCGTTCGGCATCGCCGTCAAACGAGGGACTCTCGTTGGGCGAAACCTGTGTCCACGAGCTCTTGGGAGCTGTGTCCGCGGCCGTTGCCGGGCTGGACGCGGGCATGCCCGCGGCGGCCAGGTGTAGCGAAATTGACGTAACCAGGGCCCAGAACATTGCGCTTGCCTACGTTCCAGATGCCCCCAGGAGAAACTGCTTTGCTTGAGAAAGAATAACTTCTAGAATTCAGATCAGCACATTACACCGGAGATATTACGGATTGGCCACTCTCGCATTACTTCTAGGCCTACTTCTCGCTGCCAGCCTGGTACTGCTGCTGTGGCTATTGCTGTACCAACGTTCGGACTATTCGCAAGCTGCTGGAATAAAAGAACTTGTTGAGCAATCGAAGGGGCTGCAGCAAGCATTGACCCTTCAGTTCTCGACTGCCACGGCCGACATGGCGAGCCGCCTGGAACAGACCAAAGGCGACCTGCGGCAGCAGGTAGCCGATCGCTTGGGGGATGGATTCACCACGATCCGGGGGACGGTGGAAGAGCAGATGAAGGCCGGCCGCCGGGAACAGGCCGAACGACTGGGCGAAACCCGGTCTGAATTGACCAATTCTCTGGCTCTGACCACAACCGCCTTGAAGTCCGAATTCCACCGGCTCAATCAGCAGACTGCTGAAAGCCTGGAAGCCATTCGTGACCGGGTTGACGCCAAGCTGATGGCAATTACAGAGCAGGTCCAGGCGAAACTCGACCAGAACATCAAGGAAGGCTTTGCGCAGTTCGAGAAAGTGCAACAGCATTTAAAGGCAGCCGAGGAACAGCTGCGTGAAGTGGGGGCGCTCGGTCATTCCATCAACGACCTGAATAATCTTTTGAAGCTGCCGCATCTCCGCGGCCAGTTTGGGGAAGCGAGTCTGGAACGGCTGCTGTCGGATTTCCTTCCCGCGCACATGTTCGAAATGCAATGTCAGGTGAACGGCGGCGGACGGGTCGATGCGATGATCACCTTTCCGGATCGCAGGCTTCCCATCGATGCGAAGTTTCCGCGCGAGCAGGTGCTGGCATTTTTCGAAAACAGCACTGAAGCACAGCTGGAAGATGCCCGCCACGAATTTGTACGAGTGATGAAGGCGGAAGGGAAGCGCATCAAGGCTTACATCCAGCCGGAGTACGGCACTACGGAAATTGCGCTGATGTATCTTCCCAGCGAAACGCTTTATATGGAAGCCGTGCGCAACCGCGATCTTGCCGACTGGCTCAACCAGCAGCATGTGTTTCCGGTATCGCCCAACACTCTGTTGATGACCTTGCAGACAATTGCGCTGGTCCACAAGTGGTATGAGGTCGCGAGCCGTTTTGAAAAAAGCCGGCAGGAGTTGGCCAAGGCGCAGAAATCCTTCGACCACTTCCAGGGACAGTTTGAAAATGTCGGCAAGAGTCTGGGGAAAGCTCAGGAAGCTTTCGACAAAGCCTCGACCCACCTGAAGACGTATCGCGGCCGTGTCTCGGTGCTGAGCGGACAGGAGCAGTTGGAACTGGATGCGCCTTCAGCCGATACCCTGCCGCTAATCGACAAAGCCAGCGCCTGACGCGCCGTGTTTCACCGGCATTTTCCCTCAATCCCGTCATTCGCCGGTAATCCACCGCCGTTCACCGAAATGCGCGAGCCTCCTCGTCCCACCGTCGCTATCTTGCGATCAGAGACGTAAAGGAGCAGCAAATGATGTGGACAGAAGATACAATCGCCGGGGCAATTCTGGGATGCGTGGCCAGCTTCTTCGTTCAAGACCGGCTCGAAACCTTGACCGCTGGAATCAACAGCCCTTTGCTTGCGACCCTGTTGCACTGGTGGCCGCTCGCATTTATCGCGATTGGGTTGACGGTTCTTTTGAGCCGTAACGTTATGGGCAAGCAGAACGGCTCTCGCAAACTGGGAGGTGGCAGATGAGCGATGAAAGGCGGGATCGAGGTCCGGTTATCGGCGCCGTTGTGTTTATTGTGGTGGGCACGGTTTTGTTGCTGGAGAGAACGGGCATTCTTCCCGAAGGTTTTGGCCTCCACTTCTGGCCAATGATTTTCATCGTGATCGGCATCGTAAAGCTCGCCTACGCCGGGGGCCGGCCAACAGGTGCGGTGTTAATTGCATTGGGCATTCTTCTTCAACTCAAAGAAGTTGGCGTGATTCGCTGGGATTTCTGGGAGCTGTGGCCTGTCCTGATCATATTTGCAGGAGTGGCAATGCTTTGGCAGGCAGTGGCAAAGCCGGGGCCGGCGGTATCGGCAGATCCGCAGTTCGATGCTTTCTATGTTTTTGGAGGCGGAGATCGCCAGGTCAACACCAAGAATTTCAAAGGCGGCAGACTGTTCGCGATTTTTGGCGGTTACAAGGTGGATCTGTCGCGTGCCGATTTTGATGGGCCGCAAGCTGTGCTCGAAGCCAACGTAATCTTTGGCGGCGGAGAGATTCGCGTCCCCGAGAACTGGGAAGTTTCCGTGCAGGGGGTCGGCATTTTCGGCGCTTATGAGGACAAAACCCGCTACTTCCAGGCAGACCGCAGCTTACCGAGTAAAACGCTGGTTGTGAAAGGCGTGGCAATGTTCGGCGCAATCGAAGTCAAGAATTAAGCCATGCATCCAATTCTTGGCCAGCTCCGGCGATTGATTTTTTACCTGCTCGCATGGATTCCGCTCGCCGCGATTCTCCTGTACCTGCTGGCTTCACTCGGCGGCCTGGGCTGGGCGCGGGCGACGGTGCTCGCGGTTCCTCTCTGCGTCATTTACGCGTTCATTTGTCTCTCTGCCTGGTATTCGTGCCGCGGCACTCCGATTGAGAGTTCGAGCTTTTCGCGCCTGGCGCTGACCCATTTGCTGGCGGCCGTTGTCGCCACCTGTGTCTGGCTGGTGTTTGCCAGAGCTCTGGCGCTGATATTGGTAAACTGGCCGTTTTTTTCTGGAATCGATCAGCAGGTTGCGAAATTAGTTCCACTATTGTTCGGAAGTGGCGTGCTGCTTTACCTGTTGTCGGTCGCACTGCATTACGTTTTGCTCTCCGGCGAGGCCTCGCACGAGGCCGAAAGAAGGGAGGCGGAGGCGCGAGTGTTGGCGCGGGATTCGGAGCTGAAGGCACTCAAGACCCAGGTCAACCCGCACTTCATATTTAACTGCCTGAATTCGATCAGTGCGCTTACCGCCAGCGATCCGGCAAAGGCGCGGGAGATGTGCATCCTGCTGGCGGATTTTTTGCGGAAGACGCTGGGCCTGGGAGAAAAATCTATGATTCCGCTGCGCGACGAACTCGCGCTGCTGCACGATTACATTGCGGTCGAGCAGATTCGCTTTGGCGCGCGACTGAGGCTGGAGGAAAAGACTCAAACTGAAGCCCTGGATATCCTCGTGCCGCCATTGTTGCTGCAACCCCTGTTGGAAAATGCGGTCCGGCACGGCGTTTCAAATCTGGTGGAGGGCGGATGGGTCCGGCTGGAGATCGGCCAATCCGGCGACGATCTGACCATCCGCATCGAGAACAACTTTGATGTTGAAGCTCCCAGGAAAAAAGGCGCGGGAATCGGCCTGAACAACGTGCGCCAGCGCCTGCGCGCTAACTACGGCGACCGCTCGCGATTTGCCGCACAGGTGCATGACGATCGCTTCCTGGTGGCCGTCGATCTTCCAGCGGAGAGGGCGAATGACTGACCAGCAGAAAATTCGCGTGCTCATCGTAGATGACGAGGACCTCGCACGCCAGGTGGTTCGCGAGATGTTGCAGGCGAATTCCGAAGTAGAAATTATCGGTGAATGCGCCAACGGCTTCGAAGCCGTGCGCATGGCCGGTGAGATGAAGCCGGACCTGATGTTTCTCGACATTCAGATGCCGAAGCTTGATGGATTTGAAGTGCTGGAACTCGTGGGGCCGGAGGTGGCGGTGATTTTCGTCACCGCATATGACGAGCATGCTTTGCGGGCCTTTGAAGTGCACGCGGTGGATTATCTGCTCAAACCGTTTCGCGCCGAGCGCTTTGCGGCTGCGCTGGATCGCGCCAAGCAAAGAATTGGCGGAGTTACGCCTTTCCGCCCGGAAGAACTCACCGCGGCGACTAGAACCCCTGGCCAGTACGCGGAACGGATCGTGGTGAAGGACGGCACGCGGGTCACAATCATCCCGGTGCCGAAGCTCGACTACGCCGAGGCGCAAGACGACTATGTGGCGCTTGCCAGTCAGGGAAAGAAGCACCTGAAGCAGCAGACCATTTCAAGTCTGGAAAGTTCGCTCGATCCGAAAATGTTTGTCCGAATTCATCGCTCGTACCTGGTGAATCTGGAGCGAGTGACAAGACTTGAGCCTTACGGGAAAGACAGTCATATCGTCATTTTGAGCGATGGTGGACGCCTGCCCGTCAGCCGTACAGGCTATGCGCGGTTGAAGGAATTCCTGGATCAGCAGGCGTAAGACTTGCCTAATGGTAAAGGTGGAGAGTTGAAGCTTAGCTTGAGGTACTTTAGCGGCGTTCGATGGGGGAACTCTGCTCGCTCATGGCTTTGTTTTCGCGAGCTTCCTGTGCAGCCCAGCGGAGTTGCGTGGCTTCTTCAGGATTCATTCCGGGCTTAAGATCGGTTTCTTCGAGAAAGTAGCGCCAGCCAAGTTGCCGGTCTTCGGAACTCTGGCAATTTTCGACTTCCCGCATGGCTAGCGTTGCGTTCTGCTGGCCGCGGACGACCTCTACTACTCCGGCGGAAACATAGGTGCGGACATTGTGGCGGATGATTGCATAAGAAGCCTTGGATTCCTGTCGAGTCAAATGTGCTCCTTATGTCGCCCTGGTACGGATTCGGACTGGCGCGGCCGGTTGGCCGCGCCATTTCAAACTTGATTGCTTCCAGTCGCCTTACAGCGGCCGGACGTTCTCAGCTTGCCAGCCCTTCGGTCCCTTGGTCACATCGAACTCCACTCCCTGGCCTTCTTGCAGGCTCTTGAAGCCGCCCGACTGGATTGCCGAGAAGTGCACAAATACATCTTCGCCACTCTGACGGCTGATGAAGCCGTAGCCTTTGGCGTCGTTAAACCACTTTACTGTTCCTTGTTCTGCCATGTTGTTACGTGTTCCTTTAAGTTTATTTACGCTGGAAATGATTCGGAGGTACTAAGGGCAGTGCTAGCTGGTTTGCCAAGAAGCTGCTCAACGACCGATTCTGATTCAAACGCACCATTAGAGTAGCAGAAAAGATGCTGAAAGTCTCGGAAAATCGGTAGTGCAGGATCAAACGGCCATCGGAAGTAACTGAATTGACGGGTGATTGTGATGGCTGCTCGGGGCTTAGGCGGGATCAGGCGACTTGTTCAATGTCGCCAGCCTTCACTGAAAATATCCCTTCGAAGTTGACGAAGAAGCACTCGACCGCGACATTGGGGAACTTGGAGGTGATCAGCGCCGCCGCGCGCGCCAGTTCCTTCTTGTGAAGTTCAATTTCGCGCTCGCGGTCTCCATTGAAGGCCGCAAGTCCGCCATAAGTCGCACAATCGGAGTGGCTCATCAGAAACACGCGCGCAGTCTTGTGCAGCAGGATCGACATCCGCACCTGCTCCAGAATAAAGTCGCGCTCAAAATCGTTGCGCGGGGAGGCCAGCGTCCTCGCCCCGCCGGCGACCACAATCATGTCCGGCCGCAGAATCGCTTTTTTCTGCAGAAATTTGTGAACCGCAAGCCGGATGCGCTGGTCAAAACAGGAGAGCACCGCCGCGTCGGCGACGTAGGGCTCAGGCGGGGAATCGAAGTGGAAGGCTTTCTCCATCGTAAGTTAACTTTATCATCACGGTCCATCAGCTCCGATCGGCAAGCCAACGGTTGCAAGGTGAGGATTTGAAAGGGCACGCCTTCCAGGCGTGCCGCAAAGGCGTCTTATGAGATTGGCTTTAGCCGCTGAGGGCATGTTCCTCAGGGCCTGAAGGCCATCTGCTTGGGAACTCCGGCGCGGCTGAAAGCCGCGCCCTTTCAAAGCTTGAGTGCGATACGTCACCTCATGCCTTTCAAGACCGAACCCAGAATCCCTCCTACAACGCCGCCCTCGACCGTTTCCCGGCTCGACTCATGCGGCAAGTAGTGATCGATCGCGTGGGCGAGTTTTGCGATCGGCAGCGTCTGGAGCCACACTCGTCCCGGGCCGGTAAGAGACGCCAGAAAGATTCCGTCGCCGCCGAAGATCATGTTTTGGATGCCGGGCACGGTCGTAATCTGAAATGAGACGCCGGCTTGAAATGCGCCAACGTGGCCGGGATGCACGCGCAGAGTTTCGCCCGGTTGCAGGTCGCGGACGACGAGTTCGCCGGAAAGTTCGAGCCAGGCGGTGACTTGTCCGCTGAGATGTTGCAGCAGGAGTCCGCTGCCGCCGAAGATGCCCGCGCCCAGCGATTGCTGGAATCCGACGGAAATCTGAATCTGCGGCGTCGCGCACAGAAAGCCGTGGCGATGAATCAGGTACTCGTGCCCCGGAGAAACTTCAACCGGCACGATATGCCCGGGCAGCTTGGTCGCGAAAGCCACTTCGCCGGCAGCGCCCACGGCGCGATACTCGGTCATGAAGAGCGAGCCGCCGCCAGCCACGCGCTTCAGCACGCCGAACAGCCCGCCGCCGCCGGCGAATTGAGTGTGCGTGGTCATCTGGATGGAGCTGCCCATCCAGGAAAGTTCTCCGGCTTCGGAGATGACGGACTCGTTGGGTTCAAGAACGAACTCCAACACGGGCATTGTGGTTCCGGTGATGCGCGATTGCATAGGACTCCTTCGATGGCTATGCTGCGTTTCGAAAACGAATCCGCTCTGGATGACAAACTACGGTTGAATTGCGTTTGTCATTCATTCGTCCTTGCGTGTCTCGTGCTGGAGCCTATATTCGACCCATTCTTCCATTCTCTTCTGGAATTCTTCCCTTTCTTTATCCAAATCGCTACGGTCAAATGTCACGTAATAGTCTGGATCAATGCCAATGTCGAGGCAGAGCCACATTAGACTGGGCGAAGGCCCAATGCAGAACCCGAGCATGCTCAGGTTCAGCTTGTAAACGTAGTGAAGACCCAGAATGAAGGTTTGTACACCTGGAAAAATCGCGAGAGCCTTGAGTTCGTCGCGGTGAGCCTTCAGATAGTCGATTGCCACGTTTTCCTGATCCAGTAATGAAAGTGCGCAGCCGTCGCCGAGCACGAACTCAACGCCACTGGCCTCGTGCTTACTCTCAACACACGCGTTACGCCGCTGATCGCCTCGCCGCCAAACGTCGTCCGCTTTTAGGGTCGTCGCTGCCAGGAATGCGTCAACGTCGAAATTGTCGCCGTGAGCGAAGAGCTTGAACTCGTTCATGCGTTATGCCCGCTTCGCCTTCATCTCCGCCAGCAACTGCTCAATGCGGTCGTCTTTCTCGATCGCGTTCAGCCGGTCTTCAACATCTTCCGTGCCCAACTCGGACTTCGCCAGGGTGACGGCTTCGTTGTGCGCGACTTTGTTTTTCATGCGATCGAATGCGGCGCCCTTTGAGTTGTCGCCGATGGCGGCGCGGGCGTCGTGAGCTTTGCCGACGGCGCGGGCGCGGCGCTGCTGTGCGATCAGGACATCGGCTTTGGCCTGAGCTTCGGTGAGTTTCTGTTCCAGCTGGCGCAAAGCCGTTTTCAGATTTTCAACCTGGGCCTTCTGATCGGCGACCTGTTGCGTGAAGCTGCCGGTCATCTCGCGATAACTTTCCACGCGATGCAGGGCGGCGCGGGCCAGGTCGTCATCTTTCTTCGAGACGGCGAGTTCGGCCTTGCGCATCCAGTCGGCGGTCTTTTCTTCGTTTTCTTTCCGGCGTTTATCCAGAAGGTGCTGGTCGGCGATGGCGATCGCGACCTGCGTCTTCACCTGTAGAAGTTGGTTCTGCATGTCGAGGATGACCTGTTTGATCATCTTCTCGGGGTCTTCGGCCTTGTCGATCAGATCATTTAAATTTGCGCGAATTAAAGTTGAAACGCGTTCCAGTAGTGCCATGGTGTGCTCCTTTTTTTATCAGTGAAAGCCGTTCATTCCGCGCCTGGCGGAAGATGTTCGCTTGGTCATCGCTGCACCGATGGCGACACCGATTGCGATTCCAATCGCCAGCCAGGTGCCGCCCGATCCGAAAGCCACCTCGATCGCGATGCCGATTCCGGCGCCGAGCGCGATGCCTAATCCGATTTGCATGGATGGTCGTTTCATGTGCTTCGGTTTGTGCCGTCCCTCCGTGACTCTGTCAATCTGCCGGCTACCCAGGGCTTACGCCCTGGGCTAACGAATGCCGCCCCTTCGGGGCTGGTTCATCGTTGGGCGAGTGAGGGCACCCGCCCCTACGTGATTCGCGTAGCCCCGGGTGTCCGCCCGCGGCGGGCGATCACCCGGATCTCATCGCGAAGTTCCAGCATGGCTCCTACTTTCCATTGGCGCCTTTCGGAGGCAAGGCATCCGGGCCGGATGGCTTGTCGCCGATTCCCCGCACTTTCGAGAACAGTTCGTTCATGCTCATCCCCGAAAGCGTTTCGAACAGGGCCGGAACCTGCGCCGCCATTTTGGTGAGGTCGCCGGTGATCTTGTTCATCCCCGTCGCGTCGCCGTTGCCCGTGGAAACAATGGTGATTTTGTCCACGTTGGCAAGCGGGCTGGCCATGGCTCTGACAATTTCCGGCATGCCGGTGAACAGCTTGTCGATGACTGCGGCCTGGTTGTACTCCTGGTAGGCCTCGGCTTTCACGTTCATGGCTTTGGCTTCGGCTTCACCTTTCTTGAAGATGATTTCCGCTTCGGCCTCGCCCTGAGCGCGAATCGAAGACGCGTGACCTTCGGCTTCGGCAATCAGGCGCTGCTTTTCGGCGGCGGCGAGCGTTTCAATCCGCTGACGCTCGATCTCCGCTCCCTTCAGCACGGTCGCAATCAGTTCTTTTTCGCGGCGGTTGATTTCCGCTTCCTGAACTTTGACCTGCTGTTCTTTCTCGACCTGCTGCACCTTCACCTGTTCCGCGGTCACTTGCTGCTGCATGATCGCGGTCTGAATGTCGTAGGCTTTGTCGGCCTGCGCCTGCTGCCGCTTGGTGACTTCGACGTATTGCGCCCTTTTGACTTCCAGATCCCGGGTCGCCTCGGCCTGTTTGGCGAGCGACAAGGTCTCCGCGAGCACGCGGTCCTGGTCGGCCTGGGCTTTGGCAACGGCAGATTCCCGCGTAGCCAGGGCGCGGCGGATGGCCGTATCGCGATCGGCTTCGGCGGCGGCGACATCGGCGTCACGCTTGATACGCGCTACGTCGGGCCGGCCCATGTTGATGATGTATTCGTTCTTGTCGCGGACTTCCTTGATGGTGAACGAAATGACCTCGAGCCCCATCTTGTTCATGTCATCGGCGCAAGTCGAGCGCATACGATCGCCAACCATTTCCGGCTGTTTGACGATTTCCTCGACCGTCAACTGTCCGATGATGCCGCGCAGATGGCCTTCCATCACCAGCTTGATCAGGCCTTCGCGTTGCTGATCGGTTTTGGTGAGGAACTGCTCGGATGCGGTCCAGATGGACTCAGTGTCCGACTTGACCTTAATTTGCGCCACAGCCTCAACAGTTACGGCAACTCCTTGTTTTGTGTACAAGTCTTGCTGTGGCGCAACGTCGAAGGACATCAACTCGAGTGACAGCCCGTGATAGTTTTCGAACATAGGCCAGACGATCGTGCCGTGACCCGTGATCACACGCTTGCCGCGAAATCCGTAAACCACGATGGCCTCGTGTGGTCCCGCTTTCCGGTACAGACTCGCCAGCCAGCTCATCAGCAGGATGAGCACCAGAACACCCAACCCAGTAAATACCCAACCTTCAATTGGCAGATTCAGAAACATACCTTTCTCCTCTCCCCCCTCAAAAATCAAAACCTGTTTGTGACGTCGTGCTTTGCGGATTGCTGATCGCTTTCCTCACCCGACATCTCCGACCAGGGACGCACATAGGCGAGGCCGCGTTCGTAACGCGTCACCACAACCTCCGTCCCTTTGGGAATCGCGGTCTCCCCGTCAGCTCGCGCGCCGCAAACGCGGCGGGTTCCGGCCTGCGAGTAGATCAGTTCTCCGGTACCGCCCTCGCGAATTGGGACCGACAATTTTCCGAGCACCCCAACCATTTCAAAATCCGCAGGATCGAGATGTTCGTCAGGCGAGCTGAGCACGCGCGTCAGAAACAGATAAATAATTGCCGCGCCACCGGTTCCACTCAGCAGGGAAATGCCCAGGGCCGCCCAGAACCACATCGCCGAGTGCCGGCTCAACAGAAATCCCGTGCCTCCAAACCACGCGAGAAACGCGGTCAGCGTGATCAGGCTGAAGGGTGAGTGACTATTCAACCCCGCGTGAGCGTGGTGCCCGCCCAAGCCGTGAACACCATTTGCATGTCCGGCAGTCCCGGGAAGATGAACGTGGAAGTGCGGGAAATGAATATGCAATCCG
>Ga0136846_1215728_pt1 | contig 12966 bp, 15 predicted proteins | sample HopSoiMetagenom2_FD_96841 | JGI IMG/M metagenome (GOLD analysis project Ga0136846, IMG submission 96841) | Grasslands soil microbial communities from Hopland, California, USA - 2 Assembly 2016 (version 4) | ecosystem: Environmental > Terrestrial > Soil > Grasslands | place: USA: Hopland... | reverse complement strand
TGGCGTGGGCGGCGCTCCGGCGCGTCGGTCCCGACGAGGAGCGCGACGCTGGCTGAGCCGTTCGAGCCCTGGTACTCGGGGATCCGCTGGACGGTGTTCCCCGTCCTACGGGCATGGTTCGTCTGGCGGTTCGAGCGGCTCGACCGGATCCCCGCGGCCGGTCCCGTGCTGATCGCGTGCAACCACGCCTCGTATCTCGATCCGCTCGTCAACGCCTACGCCGTCGTGCGTGCGAAGCGTCGCCCGAGGTTCCTGGCGAAGGACGATCTGTTCCGGGCGTTCGCGATCAGATGGGCGATGCGTGGCACGCGGCAGATCCCGGTGGCGCGCGGGACCGGCGATCAGAGCCCGCTGCGCAACGCCGAGGCCGCGCTCCGCGCGAACCAGGCCGTCGTGGTGTATCCCGAAGGCACAGTGACACGACGGCCGGACGGACTGCCGATGGAAGGCAAAACAGGCACCGTTCGGCTCGCGCTGGCGGCCGGCGTTCCGATCCTGCCGATGGTCAGCTGGGGGTCGGCACCGGTGTGGCAGAAGGCGGGCCGTGGCTCCCTGCGGCCGCGGCGCCCGGTCTGGGTCCGGGTCGGCGAACCGTTCGACGTCGCCGGACGCGGCGTCTCGGTCGGAGACCACGATGCCGTCCGGGCGCTCACCGATGAGCTGATGGCGGTGTTGACCGCCGAGGTCGAAGCGCTCCGCGACGCGTACCCGCCCGCCTGGGCAAGCCGGTAGGCTCGCCGCGATGGCACGACGCCGCGTGGTGGTGCTGTTCGGCGGGCGCTCGTCCGAGCACGAGATCAGCTGTCTGTCCGCCCGCTCGGTGATCGACGCGCTCGAGGGCGACGACGTCGAGGTACTCCCGATCGGCATCGCGCGCGACGGGCGGTGGTTCGTGCTTCCGGGGCCACCGGCGCTGCCGTCGGAGACCGGCCGGATGCCGGAGGTTGTCGCGGACACGGCTGCGCTCGCGCGGCTCACGGGCGACGACGGAACGCCGGCGCTCGTGCTCGCCGACGGCTCCCGTTCGACGGTGGACGTCGTCTTCCCGGTTCTGCACGGGCCGCGCGGCGAGGACGGCGCCATCCAAGGGTTGCTCGAGGTGGCGGGTGTGCCGTACGTCGGGGCCGGTGTCCTGGGCAGCGCGCTCGGGATGGACAAGGCGATGCAGAAGGCATTGTGGGCACACGCGGGCCTCCCCGTCGTGCCGTACATCGTCGCGGGAGAGCCGGAGTGGCTCGACGATGAGGACGGTGTTCTGGCGCGAGCGACGGGGCTCGGGTTCCCGTTGTTCACGAAGCCGGCGTCGCTCGGGTCCTCGGTCGGGATCACCAAGGTGACGACCGCCGAGGAGCTGCCGGCCGCGATCGCGACGGCGTTCCGGTTCGAGCGCAAGATCGTGATCGAGCACGGCGTCGAGCCGGTTCGCGAGATCGAATGCGCGGTACTCGGCAACGACGAGCCGGTGGCGTCGGTGTGCGGCGAGGTCGTGCCGGAAGGGCACGCGTTCTACGACTACGAGGCGAAGTACCTCGATGAGCACGGCGCGCGGCTCGTGATCCCGGCGGCGCTCGACCCGGCGCTCGCCACGCGCGTCCAGCAGCTCGCCGTCAGTGCGTTCACGACGATCGGATGCGCGGGTATGGCGCGTGTGGACTGCTTCGTCCAGGACGACACTGTCTGGTTGAACGAGATCAACACGATCCCCGGGTTCACGTCGATCTCGATGTATCCGAAGCTCTGGGAAGCGAGCGGCCTTGGCTATCCCGACCTCGTGACGAAGCTGTTGGACCTCGCGGTGGAACGGTTCGACGCGGAGGGCGCCAAGCTCGTCGACGCGCCGGAGCTGCACGGCGGCGCGTAGCGCCTTACAGGTGGACGACCGGACAGGTCAGCGTGCGGGTGATGCCCTCGACCGACTGGATCCGCGCCACGACCAGCTTGCCGAGGTCATCGACCGTCTCTGCCTCGGCGCGGACGATCACGTCGTAGGGACCGGTGACGTCCTCAGCCTCGGTAACGCCTGGCACGGCGCGCACCTCGGCTGCGACGGCCGCAGCCTTGCCCACCTCCGTCTGGATCAAGACGTACGCGTGCACCATCGGTGGGGCCTCCTCGCGTGGACGAGCGCACATGCTACGGCCCGGGCAGGAACGGACGCAACGCCGGATGATGTGCGGATGGCGACGCCTCCGTTCTCGGATCGGCGCGACGCCGGCGACCGCCTGGCCGACGCGCTCCGCGGCAAGATCGAATCGCAGGCCGCCGTGCTCGGCATCCCGCGTGGCGGCGTCGTCGTCGCGGCGCGTGTCGCCACCCGCCTCGGTTTGCCGCTCGGCGTGGTGGTCACGAAGAAGCTCGGGGCGCCCGGTAACCCCGAGCTCGGGATCGGCGCGATCGCGCCCGGCGTGCGCGTGCTCGAGCCCGACGTGCTCGCGTCGTTGTCCGTTGGCGATCGGTGGCTGGTTCGCGAGTCGGTGCGCGTCGACGCGGAGGTCGCGCGCCGCGCAGACACGTACGGGGCGACGATCGACGTGGGCGGGATGACCGCCGTCGTCGTCGACGACGGCGTCGCGACGGGGAGCACCGCGCGCGCGGCTGGCCTGTGGGCGCGTGAGGCCGGCGCCGGCCGGATCGTGCTCGCTGTTCCGGTCGCCCCGGTCGGCGTCGAGCGTCGCGTCGCCGACGCCTTCGACACCGTGATCGCAGTCCTTACGCCGAGCGACCTGCGGGCGGTCGGCCAGTACTACGGAGACTTCGACCAGGTCGGCGACGACGAGGTTCGCGCCCTCCTCCGGCGGTCCGCCGGATGAACGGGCTCGCCGTTACGGTGTTCGGCGCCGAGATCGGGCCGGTCGAGCTCGTTATCGCGATCGTGTTCGCGGCGCTCGGCGTGCGATCGGCGGTCTACTGGATCCGCCATCCGGTGCGCGCGACCGACGCGACCGACGAGCTGTTGTTCGCGGCATTCGTGACGGGGCGCGTCGGGACGTGGCTGCTCGCCGCCGGCATGTTCGTGTTGTTCGGCACCATCCACACGGTGGGGCGCGCCTATACCGACGACGCCAGCCAGTTCAAGTGGATCGTCTTGGTCTTCCTGGTGCTTGGGGCGATGCAGCTGCTGGCGGCGTGGTTCCTCGGCGCGCGGGACGCGTGGCAGGGCGACGCGGGAGACGGCGACCCCGGGGACGAGCCCGGGCCCCCCGCGGCCTGAGCGATCGGCGTCAGCCGACGGCCTTGATGATGTCCTCGGACAGCTGGGTGAACTGTTGGAGGTGGGCGACCCGCTCGGCCTTCAGCCGGTCGACGATCCCGCGGTACTCGTCGGCGCGACCCTGGGACTCGTACAGGCGCCGGGGCTGCAGCTTCTCGGTGTCGTCGAGCTCGGGCACCGACGTCGCGACCTGGTAGCCGAAGTCGGGGTCCTCGTCGAAGACGATCGTCTGCTCCGCGATGCCCTTCACGCACGCCGACGTGTCGGGGATCCGGAGCTTCTTCGACCGGTCGTCGCCGTCCTTGCCGCCGACGCGGCCGGTGTTCAGCAGGTAGGTCTCGATCGGGTGGGTCGCGAGCAACTCCAACAGCCGATTGCCCTGCAGCCCGTGCGGCAACGGGAAGAAGGGATTCGTGCCCGGCACGCGAAGGAATTTGCCCTCCTCGGCAGCGCCACCCGCCGCCGTGCCGGTCGTCTCGCCGAGCATGAAGAAGGCGGCCGCCTGCTCGACGTTCAGTCTCGCGACCGCGGGGATGATGTTCTCGTTCCGGTTGAGGATCAGGAGATAGTCGACCGGGCCGACGTTGCGCGCATCCTCATAGGAGAGCAGGTCCTGCATCTCGAAGACCGCGCGGCCGTTCTTCGTGTAGTGCTCGTTGAAGAAGTCGACGGTGCCGTCGCTGTCCTGGTAGACGTTCTCGAGGTAGGTCGTCGGCTTCACGACCGCGCCGTGGATCGAAGGCTCGAAGTCGGGGTCCAGACCGAACGTCTTGGCGAAGCACCCGTTCTCGGTGCCGAAGGCCTTGCCGCCGGGCATCAGGCCGACGAAGTCGTCCTGGATCGGCCGGGAGCCGTTCTGCGTCGTGAACGTGGTCGTCGTCTTGCCCGTGCCGGACAGCCCGATGATCATGAAGACCTTGTCGCCCCTGGCCGTCGGGATCACCTTGAGCCCGGCGTGCAGCGCGAGCCCGCCCTTGCGATACACGATGTCGTTCCACATACGCAGGCCGCCCTTCTTCGACTCACCGAAGTAGTCGGAGTTGAGGACCCTCGTCGTGTAGCTGTCGAGATCGACGGCGATCACGCGATCATCGGGGAAGCCCGCCGCTTCGAGGCCGGGCGTGTAGATGACCTGCACCTGTGGTTCCGCCGTGCCGTCGGTGCGCTCGAAATACAGCTTCTGCTGCATGCCGGCGATGTTGGCGTAGCGCTTCTCCATGATGAGGCGCGCTGCGGAGCGCATGTCGGGGTCGTTCCCGATGTAGCCGTCGATCACGATCATGTCGTGGTCGGCGATGTAGGCCTCCTGTGCGGCCGCGATCTTGTTGTAGTCGGCGCGGCTCATCGTCTTGCCGCTGGACTCGCGGTCGACGACGTAGGTCGATCCCGCCGAGCGCGACAGCACCGTGGTCTGCACGTTGACGTTGCCGAACCCCGAGATGCGCGCCTCGGGCATGTCTTCGGTGAACGCCCGGAGCTCATCTGGGGAGGGGTTATCGAACACCTGTGACACGTGGGCCTCCTTGGTTCGGAACGAAGGCGTCGTAGCCGGCGCCCTCGGGAGCGGAGAACGCGCCAAGTGTATCTGACCGCACCCTTGCGCTCCGGGCCCGGTTCCGGAGGCTCTGAGCCTCCTGCGCAACGGTTCCGGAGATACGGACTAGTCCGGCGGAGCCACCGTTTGATGGGATGCGCTCGGCGTCAAGTCGCCCGTGCGACCGGTCGACGCTTCCGGGGTGCGTCGCAACGCCTGCGGCGCGGAGGAGCGCATGCGCAAAGGGCTCACGTTCGAAGCGGCGAAGCAACAGCACCGCACGCGAGGCCGGTGGTTGATCTTCGCTGCGATCGCCGCGCTTGCCGTGGGCACGCTGCTGTCCTTCGCCGTGTCTTCGTCGTGGGGGGCCGACCGTCAGGACGCGGCGCAGGGGCGGTTCGACGACGCCGTGACGACGGAGCGCGCGCACGTGGAGGACACACTCCGCGCGTACCAACGGATGCTCCGCGTGACGCAGGGGTTCCTCGAGGTCGGCGATCCATCGCCCGCGCAGTTCAGCCGGTTCTCCGAGTCGCTCGAGCTCACCGAAGCCCATCCGGCGGTCATCGGATTGGAATTCATCGAGCGGCACCGCGGCGCCACGTCCGGCGCGTGGATCTATCCCGTGACGATGGTCGCGCCGATCACCGCCGCGCCGACACTGCTGCACAGCGACCTGGCCGCGGACGCGAGCGCGCGTCTGGCGCTCGAGCAGGCTGGCCGCAACGGCGGCCTCACGATGACGCCGCCGAAGGCGAACCCCTATCGGCAGATGCGGATGCAGATGGTCGTGCCGGTGCACCGCCACGGGCGATTCGTGGGGTGGGCGGGCGCGACGCTTGATCCGGCGATCCTCGCGCGCGAGATGTTGGGCGACGCGGGAGCGGGGACGATCGCGTCGGTCCGATGGGGCACCGACGGCGCGGTGCTCGGCACGGCGGCAGGCACGGGCGCATCGGCTACAGATGCGCCGCGGTTGTCGATCGCCGACCCCGACGACATCGACGGGACCCTGTGGACGATCGAGCTCATGGCGACGAAAGCGTTCGCGCCCGATGCGTACGGGTACCCGTGGGCGCCGTTCCTCGGCGGCCTCACCGCGACGCTGGTCGTCGCGATGGTGCTGTTACTGCTCGGTCGTTCCCGGATCGCGGCGTTGGACCTGGCCACCCGGCTCGGCATCGACCTGGCGGCCTCCGAGGCGCGCGCGAAGGCGGTGATGGACAGCGCGGTGGAGGCCATCGTCACGGCGGACGCGCTCGGCCACATCGAGTCGGCGAACCCGGCGGCCGAGCAGCTGTTCGCATGGAGCGAGACCGAGCTCGTTGGCCGGCCGGTCGGCGACCTGATCCCCACGCTCGCGGTGTCGGACGAAGGAAGCGGCCTGCGCGACGTCCGGTGGGAGGAGCGCGAGCACATGGTGGAGGCGCAGCGCAAGGACGAGTCGACCGTCCCCGTCGACGTGTCGCTCACGTCGACGTCGGTCCACGGGGTCGAGATGTTCACGTTGATCGCGCGCGACGCGACCGTCCGCAAGCTCCACGAGGACCAGCTCGAGCACCTCGCCACACACGACCCGCTCACCGGCCTCGCGAACCGCAAGCTCTTCGACGAGCTTCTCGTGCGCGCGGTGTTCCGCGCGGAACGCAGCCGACGGGCGCTCGCCGTCCTCTATATGGACCTCGACGGGTTCAAAGACGTGAACGACGTCTTCGGTCACCAGGCCGGCGACCGCGTGCTGTCGGAGACGGCGCGGCGCCTCGAGTCGGTGATCCGCCCCGGCGACATCGTGGCACGGCTGGGCGGCGACGAGTTCGTGGTCCTCTGCGAGAACCTGGCAGCACCGGACGACGCCGAGAAGATCGCCACCCGCGTCGTCCAGGCGGTCGGCCGGCCGATCCCCGTGGCCGCCGGGGTTGCGACGGTGACGGCCAGCGTCGGGGTTGCGATCGGGTCGCTGGGGGAGTCCGCCGCGTCGGTCGTGGCGCGCGCCGACGAGGCGATGTACCGGACGAAGCAGGACGGGAAAGCCGGCTACCGCTTCGCCAACGCGATCATCGGGTAGAGCGGACGGCCGGAGCGCTCAGCCGCGAGACGCGCGGACGACCTTGCCCGCCTTGATGCAGCTCGTGCAGGCGTTCACGCGCTTCGGCGAGCCATCGATCAGCGCGCGCACGCGCTGCACGTTCGGATCCCACCGCCGGTTGTTCCGCTTGTGCGAGAACGTGACCGACTTGCCGAACCAGGGCTTCTTCCCACAGATATCGCACACGGCTGCCATAGCCGGGCAAGGGTACCAAAGGGCCGCGTTCAACCCGCGATGGCCTGCAGGTTCGCCGTCAGGTCCTCGCGAGAGATCTGCCCGGGGAACGTCTTGACGAGGTCGCCGTTCGCATCGAAGAACAGGGTGTCCGGCGGGCTGAACAGCCCGTAGGACACCGCGATCGCGTTCGATGGATCGAAGACGCTCGGGTAGGGCACCTGGTGCTCGGTGATGAAGTCGGTCGCGCCGCTCCGGTCGTCCTGCGCGTCCACGCCGATGAAGCGGACGCGGTCGCCGTACTTCTGGTGGGCGGCGATCAGGTCGGACGATTCGGCGATGCACGGGTCGCACCAGGAGGCCCAGATGTTGACGAGCACAGGGTGGCCCTTCTGCTGGGCGATCAGATCCTGGAACGCCGACGCGTCGAGCGTGGGCAAGGCGTCCACAGCCGTCGGCCAGGACGGGCCACTGGAGGTGGTCGGTGGTCCACCCGAAGTGCACGAAACGAGGACGAGCACGGCGGCCGACGCCAGAGCGAGACGCCCGGACCGCGATGTCATGCGGGCATGGTAGAACCGGTGCACGTGGACGGCCCCCCATGCCACTGACGCCCGGCGACCCGATCGTGGCGATCGACCCGCGGCTGGCGACCCGGCGCATGGGCCGGTCGAAGGGTCCGGAAGCGCATGTCGTCCTCGCCGATGCCCTCGGCATCGAGACGGTCGGGCAGCTGCTGCACCACTACCCGCGGCGCTACATCGACCGATCGCTCGTGCTTCCCATCGGTCAACTGAAGGTCGATGCGTTCGCGACGGTGATCGCAACCGTCCGCTCGGTGAAGAAGCGCCAGACCCGCCGGCGCCAGGCGATGGTCACCGTGACGATCGGCGACGGCACGGGGTTCCTCGACCTCACGTTCTTCAACCAGCCTTGGGCGGCCGGCCTGTACCGCGAGGGGATGGAGGTGGCGGTGTCGGGCACCGTGCAGCTGTTCCGCCATCGCCTGCAGCTGGCGAACCAGGAGATCGAGGTCTTGCGCAGCGACGAGCAGGACCTGGTCCACACGGGGCGGATCACGCCGGTGCATCGCGCGGCGGAAGGGATCAACCCGCGGACGATCCGCGAGCTGATGTGGCGGGCGCTCGAGCAGCTGCCGCCGCTGGCGGATCCCATCCCGGACGACGTACGCGAGGCCGAGTCGCTGACCGAGCGCGATCGCGCCCTTCGGTGGATCCACTTCCCCGCGGACCAGCGTGAGCTCGAAACGGCACGCGAGCGGTTGAAGTTCGACGAGCTGTTCACGCTCGAGCTCGGCGTCGGGTTCCGTCGCCGCCGCCTCGCGGCCGAGCGCACGGGGATCGCGCACGTGCCGAGCGCGCCGTTGCTCGACGCGTTCGACGCATCCGTTCCGTTCGAGCCGACCGACGCACAGCGCCGCGCGATCGCCGACGTCGACCGTCGGATGAGCGCGCCCGAGCCGATGAACCTGCTGCTGCAGGGTGACGTCGGATCCGGCAAGACGCTCGTTGCGGTGCGTGCGTGTCTGGTCGCGATCGCGTCGGGGCATCAGGCGGCGATCATGGCGCCCACGGAGGTGCTGGCCGGTCAGCATCTCCGTTCTGCCGCGGCGTTGCTCGCCGGAACCGGCGCCGTTCCGTACGTCGAGCAGGCCCGCCACGGTCCCGTCGACCAGGGGTCGCTGTTCGCCGGTGCGCCCGCCGCGCCGCCGACGATGACGTACGCGCTGCTGTCCGGCGGCGTTACCGGGACGGATCGCGAACGCATCGTCAAGGGGGCCGCAGACGGATCGCTCGACCTCGTGATCGGAACGCATGCGCTCGTGCAAGAGGGCGTCACGTTCGCCGATCTCAGCCTCGCCGTCATCGACGAGCAGCATCGGTTCGGCCTGCACCAACGGACGGCGCTGTCGGGCAAGGGTGCCGGCGACATCGACGTCTTGATCATGACGGCGACGCCGATCCCGCGGACGCTGGCGCTGACGTACTACGGCGACCTCGACGTCGCCGTGATCGACGAACTCCCCGCGGGGCGGCGCCCCGTCCGCACACGCGCTGCGCGCACCGCCGACGATCGCACCGCCGCCGAGGAGCTCGTTCGCCGCGAGGTCGCCGACGGCCACCAGGTGTTCGTGGTCTGCGCGGCGATCGACGAGGGGAACCGCACACAGGTGCGCGCCGCCGAGGCAGAGGCTGAGCGCCTGCGCACCGACATCTTTCCGGAACTCGACGTCGCCTTGCTCCACGGGCGGATGCGTCCCAAGGAGAAGGAGCGAACGATGGAGCGGTTCCGCGCCGGCGAGGCCGACGTGCTGATCTCCACGACGGTGATCGAGGTCGGGGTCGACGTGCCGAACGCCACCGTGATGCTCGTCGAGAACGCCGAGCGCTTCGGGCTCGCGCAGCTGCATCAGCTCCGGGGCCGGATCGGCCGCGGCGGCCTCGATGCGACATGCATCTTGTTCGATGCATCCGAGGCGACCAACGAGGAGGCGCGGGCTCGGATCGATGCGATGGTCGCGACCACCGACGGCTTCGCTCTCGCCGACGAGGATCTGCGCTTGCGTGGCGAGGGCACGCTGTTCGACGTGAAGCAATCGGGGATGCCCGACCTCAAACTCGCCCGGCTCGCCGAGGACGCCGACCTGATCGCCCGGGCGCGCGAGCGGGCGTTCGCGCTGATCGACGACGACCCCACGCTCGAACGTCATCCAACCCTTCGGGTCGAGCTCGAGGAGCGCTTCGCCGCGTCGATCGACTGGCTCTTTCGGTCCTGAGAGCCATCGCGGGCCGCTAGGCTCGCGGCCCGTGCGGGTGATCGCGGGCAGTGCGAAGGGCGTGCGGCTCGCCAAGGTGCCCGCAGGCACACGCCCGCTGTCGGACATGGCGCGGGAAGGTCTGTTCGGGAGCCTCGCGGACCTTGTCGACGGCGCGCGCTGTCTCGATCTGTACGCTGGGACGGGCGCCGGCGGGATCGAGGCGCTTTCTCGGGGCGCGGCCGGCGCAACGTTCGTCGATCGCGCCGCCTCGGCGGTCGCCGCGATCCGAGAGAACCTCCGTCTGACCGGGTTCGAGCCCGTCGGCACCGTCGTTCGGTCGCCAGTTGAGCGCTGGCTGTCACGATCTGTTGCGGCGCAGGACCGGTTCGACCTCGTGCTGTGCGATCCGCCCTACGATCTCGACGGGGCCGCCCTCGGCCGCGTCCTCGGCGCCCTCGGCGCGGGATGGCTTGCCCCGGAGGGCTGGACCGTGGTTGTGACCAGAGGTCATAGGAGCTCTGCCGCTGCCGTTCCGGTACACTGGGCCGTCCGGAGGCAGCTCCGTTATGGGGACAGCCTCCTCACCCAGTACCGGGAGGAGCCATGGGCCTGACCGCCCTGTGTCCGGGAACGTTCGACCCGGTGACGAACGGGCACCTCGACGTCGTCCGGCGTGCCGCCGGCATGTTCGACGGGGTTGTGGTTGCCGTCTTGGAGAATCCATCCAAGGCGCCGTTGTTCACCGTCGAAGAGCGGATGGCGTTGCTGGACGAGGCGCTGCGCGACCAGCCCAACGTGGGCGTCGGCGCGTTCGGCGGCTTGCTCGTCGACTTCGCCCGGTCCCAGGGTGCGGACATGATCGTGAAGGGCCTTCGGGCCGTGAGTGACTACGAGTACGAGATCCAGATGGCACAGATGAACCAACGCATAGGCGGCATCGAGACGTTGTTCCTGGCGACGAGCCCGAAGTGGTCGTTCCTGTCGTCGTCCCTCGTGAAAGAGGTGGCGCGCCATGGCGGCGACGTGGAGGGGCTCGTCCCCGACGTCGCGCGCAAGGCGCTCGTCGACCGGCTGGGAGCGGCCTGATGGACCTCGCCGGACGGCTGGCCCAGCTCGAGCAGATCGTGCGCGACGCGAAGTCGATGCCGTTGTCGTCGTCGGTGCTCATCAGCCGCGACGAGGTGCTCGGGATGCTCCACGAGATGCAGGAGTCGCTTCCGGAGGAGATCAAGCAGGCGCGGTGGGTCGTGAAGGACCGCGAGGAGCTGCTCGCCAAGGCCCGGGCGGAGGGGGACCGGATCATCGAGCAGGCCCACGAGGACCAGCGACGCATGGCGATGAAGGACGCCGTTGCCAAGCGCGCCCAGGAGGAGTCGGCGCGGATGCTTCAGGAGGCGGAGGACACCACCTCCGGGATGCGACGCGAGGCCGAGGACTACGTCGACGGGAAGCTCGCGCAGTTCGAGATCGCGCTGCGCAAGATCTTGGAGGACGCGCAGGGCACCGCGCGCTCGCTTGCCAAGACCCTTGACCAGGTCGAGGTCGGTCGCGACCGGCTGCGCTCGCCCACCACGGTGGCCGAGCAGGAGCTCGCACCGCCGGATCTGCAGCCCGAGCCCTCGGACCTGTTCGACGCCGAGGCGGGCGAGGAAGGCTTCGCCGGACAGGAGGGGCTGAGATGAGCCTGGCGATGCTCGACGTGCACGATCTGATCGGACGCCCGGGGACGGCCCGCGCGGTCGATCTGCTCGGCACGATCGACGGACTCGCCACCGAGGTTGTCGCCGTGCCCGACGACGCGATGCTCGGCGGCCCGCTGTCGCTCGAGTCGGTGATCGAGGGCGTGTTCGTCACGGGCTCGATCACCGGCACGTGGCGTCTGCGGTGCGCCAGGTGCCTCACCGAGGAGACGCGACCGTTCACCGTCGAGGTCGCCGAGCTGGTCACGCCGCATGCCGCCGACGGCGACGAAGACGAGGACGACGCCTATACGCTCGTCGACGAGCAGATCGACATCGATCAGATCGTCCGCGACGCGATCGGCGTCGAGATGCCGTTCGCGCCGCTGTGCCGTCCAGACTGCCAGGGCCTGTGCCCGACGTGCGGGGGCAACCGCAACCTCGGCGAGTGCCCGGGCCACGAGGCGATCGATCCGCGCTTCGCGGTGCTCTCCGACCTGTTGCTCGAGCTCCCCACGACCGACGACCCGATCTGATCCCGCCCCCCAGGAGGTAACGACGATGGCTGTCCCGAAGAAGAAGCAGAGCAAGACTCGCACCGCCAAGCGCCGCGCGACGTGGAAGGCGTCGCCGAGCGCGTACAGCGCCTGCCCGCAGTGCAAGCAGCCGAACCAGCCGCACCGCGTGTGTGCGAACTGCGGTTACTACGCGGGCCGCCAGGCGATCGAGGTCGAGTAACCAGGTGCGGTCCCCGGAGGCGGTCCAAGTCGGCGCACTGGACGTGGCGCTCGGCGTCGTGTTCCGCGACCCCGGGCTCCGCGAGGCCGCGTTGACGCACCGATCGTTCGCGTTCGAGCAGGGCCTCGACGTCACGAACGAACGCCTGGAGTTCCTCGGCGACTCGGTGCTCGGCCTGATCGTCACGGACATGGCCTATCGGTCGTACCCGGAGCTTGCGGAGGGACAGCTCGCGAAGCTCCGAGCCGCGATCGTGAACATGCACGCCCTCGCCGATGTCGCCCGGAGCCTCGCCATCGGCGAGCTCGTCCTTCTCGGCAAGGGCGAGGAGGGCTCGGGTGGCCGCGACAAGGCGAGCATCCTTGCCGACGCGCTCGAGGCCATCTTCGGCGCGGTGTACCTCGACCGCGGGCTGGACGTCGCCACGGAGCTGATCGAGCGGCTGTTCCGGCCGCGGATGGAGGCCTACGTTCGCGGCGAGGGCGATCGCGACTTCAAGACGGCGCTCCAGGAGCTCGCGTCGCAGCGGCAGCGCGCGCTGCCGATGTACGAGGTGCAGGAATCGGGCCCCGATCATCAGAAGGAGTTCACCGCCACGGTGTCGGTGGCGGGGGAGCGGCTCGGCGCCGGCGCCGGTCGCACCAAGAAAGAGGCCGAGCAGCACGCGGCACGCGAGGCCTACGAACGTCTACGCGGGCGCGTCGGCGGGGAGACATCCGAGGAGGGGCGATGGAGCTTCCCGAAGTCGAGGTGATGCGTCGCGAT
>Ga0136846_1237558_pt1 | contig 12967 bp, 9 predicted proteins | sample HopSoiMetagenom2_FD_96841 | JGI IMG/M metagenome (GOLD analysis project Ga0136846, IMG submission 96841) | Grasslands soil microbial communities from Hopland, California, USA - 2 Assembly 2016 (version 4) | ecosystem: Environmental > Terrestrial > Soil > Grasslands | place: USA: Hopland... | reverse complement strand
TGATCGTCCACCAACAACAGATCGTCGGCCACGGCGCGATCGATCTCCGCCACCGTCCGCTGCACCGTCTTCGCCGCGTTGTACGCCGGCATCACCACGCAAACCCGCTTGCCGCCGATCATCCCTGCTCCTGTGCCGCGGGCACCGCCGCGGCCGCCCCGAGAACGCCCGAGGCAAACCACCCGTAATAGCTCAACGACTGCCCGCTCCAGAGTAGCACGGCGCAGCACGCCGCCAGGGCGGCCGCGCACGCCAGCGGCACCGTCATGGGGGCAAGGACCGCCGCGCCGCGCCGCAGGCCACGCGCCAGCGCCGCCAGGCAGAACATCGCCACCAGGCCCATCCAGCCGCGCTCCAGGACCAGCAGGGCGCCCGGCTGGAGGAGCAGGAGCAACGCGGCCAATTCGCCGGTCACGCCCGGCACGGCGCGGGCGAGGAGCCAGGCCGAGGCGATCATCAGCGCGAGCAGCGCGTAGCGCACGTCCCAGCCGAACCCCGCAGGCTGCGGGCTCACCCGCAACACCACCAGCGCCATCAGCGCGAAGCAAGCGAGCAAGAGCAGAAACCGGGCGCGGACGAGCGAGGCGCGCAGGTGGACGCAAAGGTAGGCGGAGAGCAGCACCAGCGAGAGCACTACGAAGCCGCGGAACCCGCCCTGGAATGCCAGCGGATCGCCCCACGCGGTGGGGCGGACGAACAGGTGCCAGACCAGGCCGGCCGCGCATCCCGCGCCCAGCACCGCCTGCGTGACTAGCCGCCTGCTCACGTCCCGCCCAGCTCGAGGATCAGCTCGAACTCGTGCGGGCCCACCGGCTGCACCGAGAGCCGCTGCCCGCGCTGCAAGAGCGGCATCTTCGCCAGCGCGCGCACCGATCGCAACTCGTCCAGCGAGAGCGGCCGCTTCAGCTTGCGCCATGCCTTCACGTCCACCTGGAACCAGCGGGGCGCCTCGCGGGTGGCGCCGGCATCGAAATGATCGTCGTCCGGATCGAACTGCGTCGGGTCGGGGTAGCCCTCGCGCACCACCTCCGCCACACCCACCACCGCCGGCGGCTCGGCGTTGGAGTGGTAGATGAGCACGCGGTCGCCCTTCTTCATGCCGTCGCGCAGGAAGTTGCGCGCCTGGTAGTTGCGCACGCCGTTCCAGCCGGTGGTCTTGCGCGGGGCGCGCAGCAGATCGTCGAAGGAGAAGGCTTCCGGCTCGGTCTTGAGCAGCCAGTGTTGCATCAGCGGCCCGCGCGGCCCTGCGGGGCGGCGGCGAACTTCCAGCCCTTCTCCTTCTTCCAGGCCAGCTCGTCGTCGACCGTGAAGGTCAGGTACCACTCCGTGTGCGGCAGCACCGCCCGGCGGCCGTCGACGTAGATGGTCGGCGTGCTCTCCACCCCCAGCATCAACCCTTCGCGGCGGCTCTTCTCCACCGCTGCGTCGAACTTGCCGGCGTAGACTTGCTGGAGCATCTCGTCGGCGTTGAGGCCGGCCTCGCGCGCGTACTGCTTGAGGTTGTCGTCCTCCAGCGTTTCTTGATGCTCGAAGAGCAGCGCGTTGAGCTGCCAGAACTTGCCCTTGCCGCGCGCGTACTCGGCGCAGGCAGCGGCGATGAAGGCGCGCGGGTGCTGGGTGAAGGGGAAGTACTTGGAGCAGTAGCGAACCTGGCCCTTGCGCGCGCGCGTGACCAGAGCCTCCAGCGCCGGCAGCGCGGCGGCGCAGTGCGGACACTGGTAGTCGCTGAACTCCACCAGGGTGACCGCGCCCTTGCCCAGCACCGGGCAGTCGCCGGTCTTCGCGGGCGCGCGCTGCCGCGGATCGAACGACGCGTAGTACGCCTCCACGGCCTGGATGATGGGCGGCGCGGGAAATCCCTCGGACGCGAGCTGGCGGACCAGCGCGGCCATGCGCAGCGCATGGGGGTCTTTCTGTCCCGCGCCCAGGCACTTCGCCAGCGTGTCCTGGCAGCCGGCGTAGTTGAACACCTCGGTGGCCACGGCGACGAAGACGCCGCGCTGCGCGTCGGTGAGGCCCGCCAGGTCGGCGCGGGGCACGGCGGCGCGGGCCTGCTCCAGCGTCACGGGGTTGGAGGAAGCTTGCTGGGCAAGCGCGGGAAGGGCGGCGAGTGCGAGGGCGGCGACGATGCGCATGGCCCGCGGTTTATAACACGGCGGTCATTGCCCGCCGCCGCATCAGAGGCGCAGCAGCCGGCGGGCGCGGCCGAGCGCCTGGGACGCTTCCGCCACGCCGAGCGCGAGCGCGGCGCCGAGATAGCTGGCGCCGAACACGCCCAGCACCAGGGCCGCGCGCGCGACGGGATGCAGTGGGGGCAGCGCCAGCTTCAGTCCCAGCGAAAGCGCCGTGGCCAGCGCGGCGGCGGACCAGAGCCGGGGCAAGAGTCCCTTGGGCAGGTGGCAGGCGCCGATGCGCCGGCCGATGCCGCGGCGCAGGAGCGCGAACTCGATCCACCCCGCCACGCCTGCCGACGCCGTGAGGCCCGCGGCTCCGTAGCGGCGGTCCACGCCGATGATCCCCGGAAGGTAGAGCCCGCAGAACACCCCCAGGCCGGCGGTGAGCAGCACGCGCAGCACGGCGTAGCGCAGCGGCGTCCGGGTGTCGCGCAAGGCGTAGAAGGCGCTGGAGTAGAGGCGCGCCATGGTGGCGGCGAGCAATCCCACGGTGCTGCCGGCGAGGATGATCCAGACGTAGCGCACGTCGTCCGCGTTGAAGCGGCCGGTCTGGAACAGCGCCGCGCAGATCACGTCTCCCAGCGCGAGGAAGGCCGCCACCGAGGGCACCACCGGAAAGGCGATGGCCCGCAGCCCCGCCTCCGTCTGCTCGTGCAGCCGCTCGCGCGCGCTGGCTTCGGCGGACATGGAAGGCAGCGAGGCCGCGCTCACCGCCATGCCGAAGAGCGAGACGGGCAGCGTGTAGATGACCTGCGCGTAACCGAACGCCGCCACCGCCCCCGGCAGCCAGCTCGCGATCAGCGTGTCGACGTAGGCGGAGAGCTGCACCACGCCGCGTCCCGCCACCACCGGCAGGAAATTGCGCACCACCTCCGCGACATGGATGTCGCCTCGCCCCAGCGAGAGGCGCGCGCCCTGGCCCAACAGCCGCAGCACGGAGGGAAGCTGCACCGCCAGCTGCAGCGCGCCGCCGGCGACCGCGCCCCAGGCGGCCCAGATGGCGATGTGGCCCTGATCGTGGCGGTCGCCGGTGTGCGCGCCCACGATCAGGGCGGCGACGATGGCGGCGCTCCACACCACCGGCGCTGCGTAGCTGAGGAAGAAGCGGTGGTGGCTGTTGAGCACGCCGATGCAGAAGGCGGAGAGCACCAGGAGCGAGATGCCGGGGAAGAAGATGCGCACCAGCACGATGGCGAGAGCGCGCGTGTCGTCCTTGAAGCCGGGGGCGATGGCGTCGAGCAGCCAGGGGGTGGCGGCGACGCCGATCAGCGCGACGATGCCGGTGACCAGCGTGAGCAGGCCGGCCACCGCGCCCGCCACCTTGCGCGCCTGCGCCTCCTCGCCCTTGGCGCGGAGGCCGGCGTAGACGGGGATGAAGGAGGCGGAGAGGACCCCTTCGCCGAGCAGGTTCTGCAGGAAGTTGGGGATGCGCAACGCGGCGGCGTACGCGTCGGCGGCGGCAGCGATGCCCAGGTAGTGGCCGAGCACGCGCTGTCGGACCAGGCCAGCGATGCGGCTGAGGAGGATGCCCGCGCCGACCAGCAGTGCCGCACCTCCGGCGCGCTGCGGTCGCTTGGCGGGCGCAGCCGGCGTGGCGGCAACGGCCTCGGTCACGGCCGCGGAGGATACCCTGCGGGCCGGCGCGAAAGGGGCGAAATGCGGCTCGGGTTTTGCTCGCGGTCCGGCGGTTCAGCCGGGGGGGTGCACCACCACCGGCGGGATGTGTACCGGGTGTACACCATGTACACCGCGGCGCCGCCGGCGCTCGCCACCTCTCAGCCGAGGCGGCGGTCGCGGTACGCTATCCCAGCGGCGAGCACTTCACCGCGTTGGTCGTGGTCACCGTGTTGTTCTCCGGGTGGCAGTCGCCGATGACGGCCTGCTCGTCCACGACGGCCTTCACGTGCACCGACTGGGACTGCGGCGGCGCCGTCCAGGGCACGCTGACCGTCTCCGAGTCGCCCGGCTTCAACACGCGCGTCGTCTTTGCCTGCCCGATGTGCGCGGTCTGGCCGCCGTCGAGCACCACGTAGAAGTCCACGGTGACGCCGGGCTGCGAGGCGATGGCGCCTCCGTTGTAGACCTGCGCGCTCACCTTGGCCGCGCCGGTCTGGCAGCCCGTCATGTCCACCTCCGCCGCGCACACCGACAGGTCGGGCGAGCTGAAGACGCCCTGCCCCTGCACGTTCTGGCGGTAGCTGTTCGACTGATCTGCAGCCCAGGAGAGGGGCTCGGGGAACGGAAGGGTGCCGTCCAGGTTCACGTTGGTGACGTGGTACGTGTGCTCGTTCCAGACGCTGCGCGTGTTCACCCACTTGTCGCTCGGCGACTTGAGCGCCTTGAGCCCGAAGTAGCTGTTTCCGGCCGCGGTGGCCGGCCACTCCCGGTCGCAGACGTCGAAGCGACAGATGTTGTTGTTCGGCACCAGCACCTTGGCCCGCCCGCTGCCGTCGATGTCCGCCACGATGGGCATCTCGTACGCGGTGCAGCTGAAGTTCGGCTCCTTGATCAGCACCTGGCCGGACTTGCCGTCGAGGACATGGAAGAAGCACTGGTCCGAATAGACCACCGTCGCCTGGCCCTTGCCCTCGAAGTCGAACACCGAGCTACCGGTGTTGGCCGAGCAGTCGAACGTCTTCGAGCTCCAGATCCAGCCTACGCCCGGCTTCCATACCGAATAGGCGCTCTGCGAGGCCACGCCGATCTCCGGCATGCCGTCGCCGTCGAAGTCCGCGATGGTGGGAGCGCCGCCCGGGTTGTAGTCGGATCCACACTCCGACCCGAGCGCCGGCAGGGGAATGGGATTCAGCAGCATGCCGCCCGTCCAGTCGTGGATGCGCAGGTATCCCTTGCTCACCACGACTACCTGAGGATGTGGGTCGTCCGGCTTGAGCCCCATGGTCGAGCCGTACTTCGCGAAGTTTGCCACTGCCGGGAAGCCTTCGGGGCAGAACGAGCCAGTACCGCCGGGGCAAGGCAGGTTGCGCGGCGTCTTCACACCCTCGCCGAACATCTTCTTGCAGGTGTAGCCGGTGGCCGAGGTCGCGTCGGTCACCAGCTTGAAGGCCTGATTGCCGGTGACGATCTCGGGAATCCCGTCCAGGTCGATGTCGGCGATGGCCGTCAGCGTGCCGTCGCCGTTGCCGCCGATGGCGCCCCCGTCGTTGTTCTGCGCGCAGAGCGTCTTGCCGGTGGCGCCGTCGAAGACGCCGTTGCCCACGACGACCTGCGCCGGGCCGGTGGGGCCCAGCAGCCGCGCGATCACGGGCGCTCCCCACCACACTTGCGCCTTCCGGGTCATCCACAGCAGACGCCCGTCGCTGCCAAAGGCGATGAGCCCGCCGTGCTGGTGAGCTGTGCTGGAGTCGGCAACGCGCGGCGGCTCGTCCGTGGGATCCCAACCGCCGGTGATGAAGCAGGTCTCGCCGGTGCCCATGCAGTCGCCGGCGGCGATGCCGGAGTTGCCATCGACGCTCAGCTCCATGTGCTGGAACATGTCCTTGGGGGCCGTCCAGATGGGCGATCCATCGGAACCGCGCACCGCACGCATCACGCCCTGGACCTCGACCATTTCGGAACCCTGGAGAAGGCCGGGCGGGCGTTCTGGAAACGCGTTGAACACCACCGCGGGCTCGGCGTCCTTGGGGTGCAGCCGCATCACCACCGGCGTGCTCATCACCTGCACGTAGTCCGGGTACTCGAGGTCCTTGCGGATCACGCCTTGCGGAGAAGGCGCGTCGGGCCCCGCCGGCGTCACCCACGGCCACCACCAGGCGTGCTCCGGCGGCTCGAACGACCCGTGTGGAATGAAGATGCACGCCGGGTCAGCCTGCTTGCACTGCGCGTTGGCCGGGATGCACTGCCCGTTGCTGCAGAAGTCCCCCGCGGGGCAGCTCACATTGGCGCAGGCGCTGGGCTGCGAGGCGGGAGTCGCCGCCTTGCAAGTTCCGTCGGCCTGGCAGACCCCATCCGCGCAGTCGGCATTCGTGCTGCACTTGCCGACTCCGCCCACGATGGTGCTGCAGTCCTCGAACTGCGGATCGCACGGCGTCTCGGCCTTCTTGTCGACGCACGCCGCGGCCAGGACACACGCGGCCAGCGCCGCTGCCTTCCCCCACCCCATCCCGCACCTCCCAAAGGCTGCCGGCAAGGTGGGGAGCAAGCTTTCGCAAGGCAAGCGGGTCGGTGGGCCGGTGGCAGGAAAAAATGTTCTCTTTTCAAGAACTGTAAGAAATCTGCTCCTCGGGCGTAGGTGACCGCGTGGTCACAAAATGCTTGACGATTACTGACCCGCCGTTTAGAAACCTCGAACCGTTTCTGACCCGCCGGTCATCGAAGACCCGCATGCCTCGCCACGCAGACCCCAACGCCAAGGACGCACTGATCGCCGCCGCCCGCGCGGAGTTCGCAACGCGCGGACTGCGCGGGGCGCGCATCGAGGACATCACCGCTGCCTGCGGGCTCTCCAAGGGCGCGTTCTACCTCCACTTTCCGTCCAAGGAAGCGCTCTTCGGCGACCTGGTGGAGGCCTTTGGCAAGCAGATGAGCGCCTGCGCGGACAGCCGCGAGGGCGACATGGCGTCCTTCTTTGCAGAGCACGGCGCCCCCACCCGGCGCGACTTCGCCGAGTTGACACCCCGCTATCACCAGTTCCTGGAAATGGAGACGGCGGGCGACCTCCGCACGCTGGAGCTTCTCTGGGCGTACCGCGACGTGGTGGGCGTGCTGCTCCGGGGAGCCCAGGGCACGAAGTTCGAGGCGACCATCTGGGAGATGACCGATCGCGAGATCGAGCGCATCAAGGCGAACTTCGACCGCTTCCAGGGCGAGCGCGCCTGCCGCAACGACATCCCGCCCGAGATCTTCGGCTCGATGATCGTCGGTACCTATGTGCTCCTGGGCGCGCGCATGAGCCGCATGGCCGAGAAGCCCGACCTGCGGGAGTGGGCGCGCAGCCTCCACATCCTCATCCGCGAGGGCAGCGCCCCGCCTGACCTTCCGCAGTCCCAGTCCGAAAAGTCGACCCGGAGTCCCGCATGAACCGCAAGCATCTCGCCTTCGTTTCCGCCGCCGCCGGCCTGGCCGCCGTCGCTGCAGTGGCCCTGTCGGCCCGTGCAAAGACCTCTGCCGCGGCGGTCGCCAAGGTGACCGCTTTTCCGGCAGTTACCGCCGCCGAGGTGAAGACGGTGCGGAGCGCGCCCCGCGAGGAGATCACCGGCGCGCTCAATCCCGCCAAGGAGCTGAAGATGGGCTTCGAGGTGGGCGGCCGGCTCGCGCGCATCGTGGTGAAGAAGGGGGCCAAGGTCTCCGAGGGCCAGCTGATCGCACAGCTCGATCCCGAGATGGTCGACGCGCAGGTGCTGCAGGCAGAGGCGGCGGCGCGCGCCGCCGAGGCACAGGCGGCCATCGCCGCCGACCAGGCGCAGCGGAGCGAGGAGCTGGCCAGGACGCACAGCGTGACCGACGCGCAGCTGCGCAACGCGGTCTCCGGCGCAGCGGCAGCAACAGCCCAGGCCCAGGCCGCGAAGGCGATGCTGGCACAGGCGCGCGCCTCGCGCCGGCGGCACGACCTGCGCGCGCCGTTCGCGGGCGTGCTCATCGACGCTCCCGACCAGGTGGGCGCCACCGTGACCACGGGCACCACGCTCTTCACGCTGGAGCAGCTGGACCCGTTGGTGCTCAAGCTGACCGTGAGCGACACCGCCCGCGCGCTGCTCAAGCCAGGCGCGCGCGTGCACGTGGAACAGGTGGGCGGCGGCGCCGCCGCGGACGAGGCCTGGGTGCGCGCGGTGATCCCCTCCGCCGATCCCTCCACGCGCCGCATCCCGGTGGAGATCGTGGTCCCCAACGCCGACGGCCGCTTCACCGCGCACACGCTGGGCCGCGCGGTGCTCCCCATGGGCAATCCCGAGGACGTGCTCTCGATGCCGGCCAGCGCGCTCTCCTCCCAGGGAGGCGATCACGTCTACGCGCTGAGCGCCGGCGAGGTGCGGCGGATTCCGGTGCAGGTGATCGAGCGCGGCGCCGAGCAGGTGGTCTTCAAGGCCGCGCAGCCCCTCGAGAAGGTCGTCGATTATCCCGCGCCCGACCTCCAGGATCGCGCCAAGGTCTCGGTCAAGTAGAGGCACGCCATGTCAATCTCCGACGTCGCCATCAAGCGTCCCGTCTTCACCTCGATGATGGCCCTGTGCCTCGTGGTCCTGGGCGTCATGGGCGTCAAGCGGCTGGGCACCGATCTCTTCCCCGACGTCACCTTCCCGGTGGTGATGGTGACCACCGTCTACAGGGGCGCAGGCCCGGGCGAGATCGAGACACAGGTCACCAAGCCGCTGGAAGACTCCATCGCCGGCATCAGCGGCATCGACAAGATGCACTCCTGGTCGCGCGAGAACGCCAGCATGATCGCGGTGCAGTTCAAGCTCACCGAGAGCCTGGACCGCGCGGTGCAGGAAGTCCGCGACAAGGTGGCGCAGGCGCAGTCGCTGCTCCCGCACGACGCCGACCTGCCCAAGGTCAGCCGCGTGGACATCAGCGCCGCGCCCATCCTCACCTACGCGGTGAGCGGCGATCTCAGCTCGCAGAAGCTGCGCAAGCAGATCGAGGACCGCGTCCAGCCCGTGCTGCAGCAGCTGGAGGGCGTGGCCGAGGCGCGCATCACCGGCGGCGACCTGCGCGAGATCCAGGTCGATCTCGATCTCGACAAGGTCAAGGCGGTGGGCTCGAGCCCCTACGAGATCCAGCAGCGCATCGGGCTGGAGAACCTGAACCTGCCCGCCGGCCATCTCTCGCTCGGTCCCACCGAGCTGACGGTGCGCACGCTGGGCGAGTTCAAGGACGTGGATCAGCTGCGCGCGCTGCCCATCGCCACCAGCAAGACCGGATCGCAGGTGCGGCTCGACGAAGTGGCCAAGGTCACCGACGGCGTCACCGAGCGGCGGACCATGGCGCGCCTCAACGGCAAGGACGCCATCATCCTGGAAGTCGTCAAGCAGCCAGGCAGCAACACGGTGAAGGTGGCCGACGACGCGAAGACGGCGCTTCTGCGGCTGACGCCCGCCATGGGCAACGGCTTCGCCACCAAGCTGCTCATCGACCAGAGCGAGCTGATCCGCGCCAACGCGCACGAGGTCTACATCGCGCTCTTCTTCGGCGGCGCGATGGCCGTCCTCATCATCCTCCTCTTCCTGCTCGACCCGCGCGGCACCTTCATCTCCTCGCTGGCGCTGCCCACCTCGGTGATCGGCACCTTCTTCGTCATGTTCGTGCTCGGGTACACGCTCAACCAGATGACGCTGCTCGCGCTGTCCCTGGCCATCGGGCTCTTGATCGACGACGCGGTGGTGGTGCGAGAAGCGATCACGCACCGCCTCGATCGCGGCGAGGATCCAGCGACGGCCGCGTCGAAGGGAACCAAGGAGGTGGCCCTGGCGGTGCTGGCCACCACGCTGACCCTGGTGGCGGTGTTCGTGCCGGTGGCCTTCATGCCCGGCATCGTGGGGCAGTTCTTCAAGCAGTTCGGCATCACCATCTCGGCCGCGGTGCTGATCTCGCTGTTCATCTCCTTCACCCTGGACCCCATGCTCTCGGCGCGGCTCGCCAAGCAGCGGAAGCCAGGTGAAGTCGTCATCCATAATGGAGTGGCGAAGTTCTTCAGCGAGATGTTCGAGTCGTGGGAGCGCTTCTACGAGCGGACCCTGCGCTGGGTGCTCCAGCACAAGTGGACCACGCTGGGGCTCACCGCGCTGGTGATGGTGCTCTCGCTGGGCGCGGCCACCAGGCTGGGCGCCGAGTTCACCTCGGTGGAAGACCACGACCAGCTGATCGCCGACCTCAAGCTGCCCGACAGCGCCAGCCTGGATCTCTCCGCCCGCCGCGCCGGCGAAGCCGAGGCGCTGCTGCACAAGATCCCCGAGGTCACCGACGTGTACGCGATCATCGGGACCAATGGGGAAGTGAACAAGGTGCGGCTGCGCGCGCTGCTCACGCCCAAGAATTCGCGCAAGAAGAACATCCTCCAGCTCAAGGACGAGGCCCGCGCGGCGCTGACGGGCGCCCTGCCGGCGACGGAGGTGGCCATCAGCGACCCGCCCATCATCGAAGGCCTGGGCGACTACTTCCCCATCATGATCCGGCTGGTGGGCCCCAAGTTCGACGAGCTGAACGCGCAGGCCAGGTTCGTGGCCGACTGGCTGAAGAGGAACGCGGGCACGGCCGACGTGCGCATCGAGGCCAACCCGCCCAAGCCGGAGCTCGCCATCGACATCGATCGCACCCGCGCCGCCGACCTGGGACTTCCCGCCGCCCAGATCGCCACCCAGATGCGGCTGGTGATCGAAGGCGAGGTGGCCGCCAAGCTGCGCGAGGGCAAGGACGAGACGGATATAAGGGTGCGGCTGGCGGAGCGCGACCGCAGCAGCCCCGACCGCATCGCCTCCATGGATCTCTTCTCCGCCAAGGGCCCGCGCAAGCTCTCGGACGTGGCGAAAGTCTCGCTGCAGGACGGGCCCAGCGTCATCGAGCACGAGGATCGCGAGCGGCAGATCGCCGTCTACTCGCAGCTTGCCTCCGGCGCGGCGCTGGGCGACATCGCCACCGCCCTGCGCAAGGAGATCGCGGCGCACAACATGCCGGCGGGCTACAGCGTGAAGTACGACGGGCAGATCAAGACGCTGGACGAGCAGAACGACGCCTTCGCCGGCGCCTTCGGCCTGGCCTTCGTCTTCATCTTCATGGTGCTGGCCTCGCAGTTCGAGTCGCTCAAGCACCCCTTCACCATCATGGTCTCGCTGCCGCTGGCGCTGATCGGCGCCTTGCTCGCCCTGCTGGTGACGGGAAGGCACCTCTCGCTGGGCGCGATGATCGGCGTCATCCTCCTGATGGGCCTGGTCACGAAGAACGCCATCCTCCTGGTGGACGGCGCGCTGCAGCGGCTGCGCGAAGGCGACGACGTGGACACCGCGCTGCTCAAGGCGGGCCCTCGGCGGCTTCGGCCGATTCTCATGACCTCGTTCGCAATGGCCATCGGCATGGTGCCGACGGCGATCGGCAGCGGCATGGGATCGGAGTTCCGGTCACCCATGGCCATCGCGGTGATCGGCGGCGTGATCACCTCGACGGCGCTGACCTTGCTGGTGGTGCCGGTCATCTTCGCCGGCGTCGAGAAGATGGATCTTTCGCGGCTCTTCGGGCGTCGCAAGCGCGCCCCGGCGCCGGTCCTGATTTCCGCCGAGCCCGCCCCCGTGGCGGCGGCGCGCGTAGTCAACGGGTAGAGACATGAATACGATCTGGAAGGCGGGGCCGCTGGTCGCGGCCATGGTGGGAGTTTCGTTGGGGGCCGCGGCGCAGCAACAAGCGCAGGGGCAGCCGGCGCAGCAGAGGGTGGCGCAGGTGATGGCGCCGCCTCCGGCGCCGGCGCAGCCACGGCGCAAGGTATCGGTGAAGGAGGCAATGCGGCTGGCCGCCACCCAGGGGCCCGACGTGGCGGCAGCGCGCGCGCAAGCGGCCGGCGTCCGCCCGGGCGTGGAGAAGGCCTGGACCACCTGGCAGCCCGACCTCAGCGCCTCGGGGACGTTCGACCACACCAGCGCGCCGTCCAGCATCCCCGCAGGCTCGCTGGGTCCTGGCTCGCCCGAGGTCGTCATCGTCGCCGCCAACTCGCACTTCGGCTCGCTGCAGCTCTCGCAGCCGCTGCTCACGCCGCAGGGCCTCTTCCTGCCCGGCATCGCCAACGCCGCGGCCGAGGCGGCGGCGCACGGAGCGGACGACACGCGCGAGCGGATCCTGCTGGCGGTGGCGAGCGCGTATTTCAACCTCCAGGCGCAGGACGGCCTGCTCACCGCGGCGCGCGACGCCGAGCAGGTAGCGCTGCGCCGCGAGCAGGACGCCAAGGCGCAGATCGCCGCCGGCACCGCGGTGGAGCTGGCGCTCTTGCGCGCCCAGACGGAGACAGCGGCCGCGCGCGTGCAGATCGCCAACATCCAGGGAAACGTCCAGTCGTTTCTCCCGCTGCTGGAGGCCCTCACCGGCGAGCCCATCGAGCCCCTGCCCATCAGCGCGCAGCCGGTGATCCCGGATCTGCCGACGGACGAGACCGAGCCGTGGGAGAACAGCTATGCGGTGAAGAGCGCGGCGTCCGCCGTGGTGGCCGCGCAGCGCACCACGCGCCTGGACCGTTTCGCCTGGCTGCCCAGCGTCGCCGCGGCGGCGCGGGGCCAGTACAACTCCAACGGCGGCTTCGCCGGCACCAACACCAGCTACGATCTGCTCGTCAACATCAACATCCCGCTCTACGACCGCGGCGAGCGCTACGCGCAGCTGCACGAGGACCAGGCCCGGCTGGCCCAGGCGCAGGCGCTGCTCGCTTCGGCGCGGGCACGGTCGAAGGCCACCTGGGACGCCGCGCGAGGCAACCTCTCCTCCGCGCAGGTAGCGCTGCAGCAGGCCACCACGCAGGCCGAGCTGGCGGGGAAGACGCAGCAGCAAGTGGACGCCTCGTACCGGGCGGGAGTGGCCACCACGCTGGACCTGTCGGACGCGGATCAGCGCAAGTTCCTGGCGCAGAGCTCGGCGTCCCTGGCGCGCAGCGAGGTGGAAGTGCGGAAGGCGGAGCTGGCAGTGGCGGCCGGCGCCCTCTACCGCATCGCTCTCCAGGAATAGGCCAAAGGCGCCGAGACGCGCGCGTGTTGATCCCGCGCTATAAGGCCGGGCTTCATGTTTCGCGTCCTCCGCCACGGCGCTTTTCGCTGGATCTGGATCGGCGCGCTCGTCAGCAACGTCGGCAACTGGATGGAGGC
>Ga0136846_1211978_pt1 | contig 12967 bp, 12 predicted proteins | sample HopSoiMetagenom2_FD_96841 | JGI IMG/M metagenome (GOLD analysis project Ga0136846, IMG submission 96841) | Grasslands soil microbial communities from Hopland, California, USA - 2 Assembly 2016 (version 4) | ecosystem: Environmental > Terrestrial > Soil > Grasslands | place: USA: Hopland... | reverse complement strand
GATCTTGTCCTCCTCGCGCGCCTTGGTCTCGATGAACTCCTCGATGTCGGGGTGGTCGATGTCGAGAACGACCATCTTGGCCGCGCGGCGGGTGGCCCCACCCGACTTGATGGTGCCGGCCGACGCGTCGGCGCCGCGCATGAAGCTGACCGGCCCGGAGGCGGTGCCACCGGAGGACAGCAGCTCCTTGGAGGAGCGGATGCGCGAGAGGTTGAGCCCGGCACCGGAGCCGCCCTTGAAGATGAGCCCCTCTTCCCGGTACCAGTTGAGGATCGAGTCCATCTGGTCGTCGACGGCGAGGATGAAGCAGGCGCTGACCTGCTGCGGCGCGCTCGTGCCGACGTTGAACCACACCGGCGAGTTGAAGCTGAACACCTGGTGCAACAGCATCCAGGTCAGCTCGTGCTCGAAGATCTCGGCGTCACCCTCGCCGGCGAAGTACCCGTGCTCGCGGCCGGCGGCACCGTAGGTGAGCACGACCCGGTCGATGAGCTGACGCAGGCTGCTCTCCCGCTGCGGGCTGCCGACCGCGCCACGGAAGTACTTGGTGGTGACGATGTTCGTGGCGTTGATGCTCCACTCGGCGGGGAACTCGACGCCGCGCTGCTCGAAGTTGATCGAGCCGTCGCGCCAGTTGGTCATGACGACGTCGCGGCGCTCCCAGGCCACCTCGTCGTAGGGGTGCACACCGGCGGTGGTGAAGACGCGCTTGATCTTCAAGCCCTTCCCGCGGCTGGGCGCCTTGGCGCCGCGGCGGGTACGGGGGCCGGCCAAGCGGTCGTCGGTCTCGGTCATGGTGTGGAGCTCTCCCTGTCGTCGTTCGAGGTGAACGTGGTGCGCGGTGGAATCGGACGGCGGCTGGGGAAGTGCCGCGATCTGGACTGCTCGGACTTTTCCTATCGGGGGGTACTGACAGTTCTCAGGTGCCGGCGGCGTTGCCGGACGCAACGGGATCGGGCGTGGTCGGGGCGGACTGCCGGGCCTTGAGCTCGGCGATCTCCTTCTCGAAATCGGCCACCGAGGTGAACGACCGGTAGACGCTCGCGAAGCGGAGGTAGGCGACCTCGTCCAGCTCCCGGAGCGGGCTGAGAATCGCCAGTCCGACCTCATGGGCGGGGATCTCGGCCGCGCCGGTGGCGCGGATGGTGTCCTCCACCTGCTGGGCCAGCAGCTGCAGCTGGTCCTCCGCGACAGGGCGGCCCTGGCAGGCCCGACGGACCCCGGCGACCACCTTGGCGCGGTTGAACGGCTCGCTGACCCCACTGCGCTTGACGACGGCGAGGACTGCCTCTTCGACGGTGGTGAACCGACGCCCGCATCTGGGGCACGAACGGCGACGCCGCGTCGTGGCGCCCTCGTCGGCCTCTCGCGAGTCGATGACCCGGCTGTCCGAGTTGTGGCAGAACGGGCAACGCATGTGGTTCACCTCCTCTCCGACGTCGACCCCGCCGGTGTCCGGATCAGACCTGGAGCGGGGCTTCCAGCCGGTCCGTCCGGCCGCCCTGTGGACCCTCCTGGGGACATCCGGTGGATGTCTCGGGGAGAACCTGAGGATCGGCCTGTGGACAGGCTTACAACTCTGTAACTACTAGATGTGGGGGAACCCTAGGCCGCCCCACACAAGATGTGCAAGCGGTGGCGACCGCGGCGTGTTCCGCTGCAGCACCGCGTTCACCAGGGAGAACAGCCGGTCCCAGGAGTCACACGACACGCCGCGCCGACGCGCCCAGAGGTGGCACGTGATGCCGCATGGAGGGGCCGCCCAAGGCGCGAAGGCGCCCTGGAGGACGCGAAAACCCCCCGATGCGACACCCACTCTCGAGGAGGAGGTGTCGGGGCGGCAGTTGGAAGAGAGTCAGACGCCGGCGAGGGAACCGTCGACCCGGGGACGACGCGAATGCGGCACCAGGTCGGTCAGCCGCATCGGCCGGGTGAGCAGATCGGGCTCCATGTCCAACGACCCGGCCCCGGCCTCGCACGGCGAGGGGAGCGACTGCTCGCGTCGCGCGCCCGTCGGTGCGGACGGGAGCGCCCTGTCGGCCTCGGCGGGGACGAGCGGGAGCAGCCCGGTCTCGGCCGCACGGTGCCGGCCGGGGTCTGCGGGCGCACGGTGGCGGCCGCGAGGGCCGCCGCCGACGGGTGCCATCGTGGACGCGGGGGAAGGCACATCGACGGCCGTGGACGGCGCGGCGGCAGGAGCGGAGGAGGGGGCGGCCGCTGCCACGACCGCCACGAACGAGCCGGTGTCCGGCGCCCGGCGACGACCGCCGGAACGAGGCGCGCCACCAGAGGTCCGGCTGGCCGCAAGTGACCGATTCCTGATCAGCGGCAGGCTGGCCGTCTCGAACGGGTCGCGTGCGCCGATGTCCCCATCGAGCTCCGACGAAACACGAATCGCCGACATCTCCCGCGTGACCGGCGCATCCTCAGCTGAAGGCTCCGGTGCCACGGCCAGGTGCCGCTCGGGCAGCCTCAGGGCGGTCAGCTCGGTCCACGCAGATTCCTCGACGCCGCCGAGAACCACTCGGACCCAGACCTGGCACGTGCCGTTCGGGTCGTGCCGCCAGCCGAGCAGCTGCCCGGGCCACCAGGCCCCACTCTGGTAGACCTCGACGACCTGGGGGTGAGTGGTGAACACGGCTGCTCGGTTCTCCATGGGGCTCGACACTCGACGACCGTATGCGTCGAAGCGACGACATTGGGTGAAGGCGCCCACACTGAGGGTTGACGAAGTCGGCGCCCGACGTTGTGGAGCTATTGCCCTGGCGTCGCGGACGAGCCCGACAACGAAGAGACCCGGCGGAGGCGCCACCTCAAGGCAGTCGGAGAACCTGCCCGGGCACCAGGTCGGCGGTGCGGAGCCCGTTCACCCGCTGGATCTCGTCGACGACGGCGCGCACGTCGTCGCCGGGGCCCGCGACGGTGTCGGCGATCGACCACAGGGTGTCGCCGGACTGGACCACCACAGAGCTCTCCCCTGCCAGTCGGAGGGTCCCGTCGCCTCCGATCATTGGCCCGAGCCATGAACCCAGCGCCACACCACTGGCGAGCGCCAACACGAACGCCAGCTGGCGAGCCCGCCGGGTCAACCGGAGCCGGGCGCTCCCCTTGCGCGACGGAACGGCGCGACGAGCGCTTGTGGACGCTGACGGCACGGTCGCGGCGGGCACGGCCGCCGAACGCACGGCGACACGTCGCGGCGCATCGTCGCTCCTGCGTCGGGCAGGGGCCGCGCGACCGTCGCTCGCCTCGCAGACGCCTACCCGCGACGGAGCGCGACGCGAGGGGTGCCGGACCGGTTCCACCGTCGCGCCTGCATCCGACACCAGCCTCGGCCGCCAGGGCGCCCGCACCTCTTCGTCGAACACCAGCACGGCCTGCTGCACGCACCCCATGTCCGCTCCTCTCCACCGTCGCAGCGCGATCGGTTCCGTCGAAGGTCGCATCGAACGCACGTTCGATTCGAACGACTGTTCGATGTCTACCGCACGGGTCCGACGAAAGCGACAGGACACGGCGCCACTTCGAACATGTGTTTGATCAAGACGGTCGCGCGCGCTACGGTTCCTCCGACGAACAGGACGCCGCGCGAGCGGCGGGCGAGGAGGCGACGTGGCGGAGAAGAGCGGTACGGGGAGCGGCCGCAAGGCGATCGGGAGCGCCACCGCGGAGACGGAGTCGGCCACGGTCCGCTCCTTTCCCGACCGGGGTACCGACGGCGACGGCCTGACCCAGCGCCAGCGCCGTGTCCTCGAGGTCATCCACGACTCGATCGAGCGGCGTGGCTACCCGCCCTCCGTACGCGAGATCGGCGAGGCCGTCGGGCTCTCCTCCGCGTCGTCGGTGGCCCACCAGCTGTCGGTGCTGCAGAAGAAGGGGTGGCTCCGCCGCGACCCCAACCGGCCCCGCGCGCTCGACGTCCGCCTGCCCGGAGACTCCACGCGCACGGTGACGGCACTGCCGGAGGTCGACCCGTCGACCGGTGAGACCTTGGCCGCCCCGACCTACGTCCCGCTGGTGGGCCGGATCGCCGCCGGTGGCCCCGTGCTCGCCGAGCAGGCTGTGGAGGACGTCTTCCCGCTCCCCCGTGAGCTCGTCGGTGACGGAACCTTGTTCATGCTGAAGGTGGCCGGTGACTCAATGGTCGAAGCCGCCATCTGCGACGGCGACTGGGTGGTCGTGCGCCAGCAGCCGACCGCCGAGAACGGCGAGATCGTCGCCGCCATGATCGACGGCGAGGCCACCGTCAAGACCTACAAGCGCCGCGACGGTCATGTGTGGCTCCTGCCGCACAACCCCGCTTACGAGCCCATCCCCGGTGACGACGCCAGCATCCTGGGCCGCGTCGTCAGCGTGCTCCGCCGAGTCTGACGGCTTCTGGTCGACCGGTCGCTACGTGGCCGGTCGACCCTGGCGCCGCCAGCTACAACCCACGAGCCAGGCGGAACTCAGGGCCTGCGACGAAGCTTGGCCCCGAGCCACACGATGACCGTTGCTACGGCGGCCGCGATAAGTCCGGTCGTGATGAGCGAAGGCCCCGACTTGGTCAGGTCTGTCAGGCTCGGCACCGCTCCCGTGGGCCCCGACGCCGTGCCCTCAGGCGCCCCGCCCTTCGATCCCGCGGCCGGCAGCGGCACGACGGTCAGCGCGCTCGGTAAGCCCTCGCTCGCCACCACCAACTGCCGCCCGTCCGCCGTGAAGCTGATCGCCTCTCCCTGCGGCGAGTCCGGCAACGGGATGCGGACCGGATCGGTGGCCAGTGCCCCGAGCACGTCCGAGCCGGTGAGGGCCCAGACATAGGCATCGGTGTAGGTCCGCAGAGCCAGGTGCCGCCCGTCGCGGGCAACGGCGCCGCCGGTCACCATGAGCTGGCCGGCGCGCCCCACCGGGCCGCCCGGCGTCCCCGTGAGCGAGAAATTGACGCCTGCCACCTTCACCAGCGACACCGTTCCGCCGTCGACCAGCGGCGCCGCCGGCCGGTACACGCGGCTGGCACCGAGTACCTCCTTGGTAACCAGATAGGGCGTGCCGTCGGGCGCCAGGAGCAACGCCTCGGTGTCGTGTGTGCCGTCGGAATAGCGGAGCCGGAACAGCGACACCGGCCCGTCGGGGTGGAGTGCGTGCAGAGCGACGGTGGACCGGCTGCCGGTGTTGTCGCCGGTATCGGCGAGCCACACGGTTCCGTCGGATCCGACCGCCATGTCCTCGGGGTCGTAGGGATCGACCGGAACGGTGTGCACATCGACGACCTGACAGCCGGCGTCCAGCGAGTAGACCGCGACCTGGTCGCCACCGTCGTTCATCGCCAGCATGCGGTCGCCCACGTCGACCAAACCGGAGATCTCGGGCAGCGGGGGAGCGGTGATCGAACAGCGGGTTACGGCAGCGGCGCCGGTCGGCGCGGCGGCCGAGCCGGGCTCCTCGGCCGCCGCGGGCGCAGCAGAACCGAGGACCACCGCGACCCCCAGAACTCCCCCGGCGGCCAGCAGCCGGCCCCGTATCGCGCTACGTGGACTGCCGGCCTGCATGGGCACGTACCCAGCGTGACAGAACGAGTGCGTCCAGTGCGTGAACCACGCCCAGCAACAGGATCCCCACCGCCGCACCGACGACCGCATCGGTGACCCAGTGGTAGTCCAGGGACACCATCGCGGCCCCGGTGGCCAGCGGTCCCGCCACACTGAGCCACCAGAAGGCCCGCTGCACGCGCACCGGTAGTCCGTACTCGACCGCCTGCCATCGGGCCACGCCCCACATCAGCACGGCGTTGGCCACGTGCCCCGACGGAAAGGACGCCCCGTCGGGGTGGAAGAAGAAGGAGCCCGGGAAACCGGGGGCGGTGCGGCCGCTGCCGTCCTTGATCGCGTAGACCGCGAGGGTGAGCAGCCCCAGCGCCAAGAGGACGCGGATGAGCGGCAGCCACGTCCGGCGTCGCCAAGCCAGATAACCGACCAGCACGGCGAGCACGGCGAGGATCGTCACGCGGCCACCGACCTGCGTGACCGCCCAGACGAGCGGATAAGTGGGGGACTTGTCCAGCCCCCAGTCGCTCACGATCTCCGAGACGCGCAGGTCCATGCGCTCGAGCCGCCCACGGGTGAACAGGTCGGCGGTCACGAGGACGGCGACCAGCAGTGCCGTGACCATCAGCCACCACGGCGGCCGGCCGGTCGAGACGGCGCGCACGCGCTCGGCCCGGCCGGCGTCCCGCAGCACGCCGCTGGTCATTGGATCACCGTACCGGGGGGTGATCTGCTCGGAACCCGATGAGCCGGGTCGCGTTGCCGACCTCACCCGACCGGGGCGGTGAACTCCTCGAGCGCGGCCGCCAGGCCGGCGTCGACTCGGGCCACGAGCCGGGTGCCGGACGCCTCGTGCTCCTCGCTGAGCACCTCGCCGTCCCGGTGCACGCGTGCAACAAGGTCACCTCGGCCGTAGGGCACGAGGACGTCGACGTCGACGTCCGGGTGCGGAAGGCGGGCGGCGATGATCTCGCGCAGCCCCTCGATGCCCGCACCGGTCCGGGCCGACACCCACACCGCCCCGGGCAGGGCCCGGCGGAGGGTCAGGACGTCGTCCTCGGACATCGCGTCGACCTTGTTGACGACGATGAGCTCCGGCACCGCGGCCGCATCGATCTCGCCGAGCACGACCCGGACCGCCTCGATCTGGCCGAGCGGGTCGGGATCGGAGCCGTCGACGACGTGCAGGAGCAGGTCGGCCGCGGCCACCTCCTCCAGCGTCGAGCGGAAGGCGTCGACCAGCTGGTGCGGCAGGTGCCGCACGAAGCCGACCGTGTCGGTGAGCGTGTACTCCCGGCCGTCGGGCGACTGCGCCCGGCGGACCGTCGGGTCCAGGGTGGCGAACAGGGCGTTCTCGACCAGCACCCCCGCCCCGGTCAGCGCGTTGAGCAGGCTGGACTTCCCGGCGTTCGTATAGCCGGCGATCGCCACGCTGGGCACCGCGTTACGGTCCCGGCCCGACCGCTGCGTCGCCCGTGCCGTCGCCATACCGGCGATCTCCTTGCGCAGCTTGCTGACCCGTGAGCGGATCCGCCGGCGGTCGGTCTCGATCTTGGTCTCACCCGGTCCACGCGTACCGATCCCGCCACCACCGGCGACGCGGCCACCCGCCTGCCGGGACAGCGACTCACCCCAGCCGCGCAGCCGGGGCAGCATGTACTGCATCTGCGCCAGCTCGACCTGGGCCTTGCCCTCCCGGCTGCTGGCGTGCTGGGCGAAGATGTCGAGGATCAGCGCCGTCCGGTCGACGACCTTCACCTTGAGGATCTTCTCCAACTGATTGAGCTGGCCCGGCGTCAGCTCGCCGTCGCAGACGACGGTATCGGCGCCGGTCGCGGCAACGATGTCGCGGATCTCGGCGGCCTTGCCAGAACCGACGTAGGTGGCGGGGTCGGGCTTGTCCCGTCGCTGGCTGACGGCCTCGAGCACCTCGGAGCCCGCCGTCTCGGCGAGGGCGGCGAGCTCGATGAGCGAACGGTCGGCGTCGGCCTGGGTGCCTTCGGTCCACACCCCGACCAGCACGACCCGCTCGAGGCGCAGCTGGCGGTACTCGACCTCGGTGACGTCGGCGAGCTCGGTCGAGAGACCGGCGACGCGGCGGAGGGCACCACGCTCCTCGAGCGCGTAGGACCCGGTCGTGTCGTCGGGCTCGTCCCAGCGGTCGACGGGCGACACGGCGGCGTCCGGGTCGGAGAAGGCGGAGTTGCGGGCGGTTGTCATCGTGTCCAGCGTTGCACGCCCCTGCGTCAGAGGCACCTGAGTTGTCATCGCCCGGTACAACACCTCCTCCCTCCGGATGCATCCCGCCGGACCCAGCGGGTAGGGCGGGATCGACGAACCCCACGCGAGGAGGACCGATGACCGAGAGCGGCGCCAGCAGCCTGGGCTCCGACAGCGAGCTCGACGACCCCGGCCGCGACCCGAAGGGCCTCAACCCGCCGCGCAACCTGTTCGGCTCCGGCCCCGACCAGGACAGCGGCCAGGGTCGGCCGGACGACAGCCCCAGCATCGAGGGCCAGTCGATGATGCCGGAGGCGCCGACCGAGGACGACGACCGCGCCTGAAACGGGTCAGGCCTCCAGCCACTCCGGGCAGAGGACGCCCGCGGCGACGATCACGGCCGGGCCGGTGAGCACCGTCGTCCCCTCGGCGAACCGCACCGAGAGCCGTCCGCCCGGGACGTCGACCGCCACGGTGCCCTGGGTCCGGTCCTCGGCAACGAGGGCGGCATAGGCGGCGGCGCACGCGCCGGTGCCGCACGACCGGGTCTCCCCCACCCCCCGCTCGAAGACTCGCAACCGGATGTGCGCGCCCGGCTCGAGCACATTGATGAGCTCGACGTTGGCGCCGTCGGGGAAGACCGCCGGGTCGAAGCCGGGGGCCCGGGTGAGGTCGAGCGAGTCGATCGGCACCTCCGTCAGCGCCGCGAGGTGCGGATTGCCCATCGACACGGCAAGGCCGGGGAACTCCTGGCCGGACACGGCGGCGATGTCCCGGCCGAAGGGTCGGGCGGGGCCCATGTCGACCCAGTAGTCGCCGCCCGGAGTGGCGCCGACCCGGCGCGGTCCACCGCGGGTGCCGACCAGGACACCCGCCTCGCACGTGCCGCGGTCGAGCAGACCCTCGGTGACCAGCACGTGGAGGAACAGCCGGATGCCGTTGCCGCACATCTCGGCGTAGGAGCCATCGGCGTTGCGGTGGTCCATGAACCACTCGCAGCGGTCGAGCTCGGCGCCCAGCACGCCCGGTGCGTCGGGCACCTCGACGCTGCGCACCACCCGGAGGACGCCGTCGCCGCCGAGGCCCGCCCGGCGCTCGCACAGGCGCCGGACCATCGCCGCGTCCAGCCGGTCGCCGGCCCAGACGGTGCCGTCGGGGTCGGGCAGCACGACGAAGTCGTTCTCGGTGCCATGCCCGATGAGCACCCGGGGAGCCGTCGTCACCGTTCGATCCTACGGTCGGCGATCGCCGCGGTAACGGCGTCGAGCAGGTCGGGGCGCGCGGCGTCGAACCAGGTCAGTGCCGGGTCGCGGCGGAACCAGGACCGCTGGCGGCGAACGAACCGCCGCGTGGTGCTGACCGTGCGTTCCCGTGCCTCGTCGGCGGTGAGGGTGCCGTCGAGCTGGCCGAGCACCTGGGCGTAGCCGAGCGCCCGGGACGCCGTGGGTCCCTCGCGGAGCCCGTCCGCGGCCAGCGCCTCCACCTCGGCCACGAACCCGGACGCCCACATTCGGTCGACGCGGGCGGCCACCCGGTCGTCGAGTTCGGCGGGTGCCCGGTCCAGCCCGACGACGACGGCCGGGTAGTGCGGCGTCGGCGCGGGCAGGGAGGCGACGAAGGGGCCGCCGGTCAGCTCGATGACCTCCAGGGCGCGCACGATCCGCCGTCCGTTGCTGGGCAGCACCGCCTGCCCCGCGGCCGGGTCGAGCCGGGCCAGGCGGGCGTGCAGTTCGGTCGCTCCGACGGCGGCCAGTTCGCCCTCGAGGCGGGCCCGGACCGCGGGATCGGTGCCAGGGAAATCGAGCTCGTCGAGCACCGCCCGCACGTACAAGCCCGAGCCGCCGACCAGCAGGGGCATCACACCGGCCGCATGCAACCGGTCGATCTCCGCTCGGGCGCGCAGCCGGTACTCCGCGACGGACGCCGGCTCGCGGACGTCCCACAGGTCGAGCAGATGGTGCGGAATCCCGCCGCGCTCGGCGAGGTCGGGCTTGGCCGTACCGATGTCCATGCCGCGGTAGAGCTGCATGGAGTCGGCGTTGACCACCTCGCCACCCAGTCGGCGGGCCAGTGCGACCGCGAGGGCGGTCTTACCCGTCGCGGTCGGCCCGACGACCGCGACGACCGGAGGCGCGCTCACGCGACCACCCACTCCGCGACGAGGTAGCCCACGCCGAAGGGAGCGTCGTCGTAGCGCAGCCGTGCCGTGATGTCCCGGCCGGTCAGGGCGGCGCCGACCGCCCGCCAGGTCGGCACCCCCGCCGCCAGCAGCCGCTCCCCCTCGTCGGCGTCCAGCGTGGCCAGTGCCGCGGCATCGCCGGATCGCAGGGCCGCGGCGACGGCGGCATCGAACGGCGCGGCCGCGTCGTCGAGGTAACCGGGCGCCTTCAGGGTGCGACGGGCAGACCCGTCCCCCATCGCCAGGACGCCGACCGGCCCCGGCAGGGAGGGCAGCAGGCCGCCCAGTTCGCCGGGCGCGACGCCCACCCGCGTGCCGGCGAACGCTGCCTCGTCCAGCAACCAGGCGCCCAAGGTGTGCGCCAGCGGCAGCCGCTGTCCGCCCGGCCGGACGCGACCGTGGAACGGGATCTCGACGGGCACGCCGAAGGACGCCAGGTTCCCGGCGTCGCCGGCCCCGAAGCGGATCCCGAAGGCGGCCCCGGCACCGACCACGACGACGACCTCGGGGCGGACGGCGAGCATCGCGTCGACCGCATCGGCGCACGCGCCGCGCACCTGTCGCGTCGGGACGTCCGGCCGTCCTTCCACCGCCGGCAGCAGCAGCGGCGGGGACGGGCAGAAGGCGACGGCAAGCGCCGCGCGGGCGTCCGGGACCGGTGGTCCCCCAGGAACGGCACTCACCACAGCAGTGTCGCCGATGCGACGTGGGAGACTGCCCAGCGTGTCGAGCACGGACAACCCCGGCAACGGGGAGCAGCAGGCCACTTCGCCGATTGCGGAGATTTCCGAAGCGACTGCCGGAGAGGTGGGAACGCCGGACGAGAGCACCGCGGAGACCGCGGAACCGGTGGCGACGCCCGACGAGGGCGCCCTGCCCGATGCGGTGACGCCGGAGGCCGGTACGCCGGCAGCGCCGACGCCCGCCGACGCGGGGATGACCGACCCGGCCGAGCACTCTCCGGTGCCGACCCCGGCGCCCACGCCGGCGCCCAGTCCGGCGGCCATGAGGCCGGCGCCGCCGGCACCCGCCCCGGCGGTCGCACCCCCGGCGGAGCCGGTTGCGGCTCCGGCCAGCAACCCGGCCGACTGGGGGCGCGTGGACGAGGACGGAACCGTCTACGTCCGCACCGCGGACGGCGAGCGGGCCGTCGGCTCCTGGCAGGCGGGTGAGCCGGCGGCCGGACTGGCCCACTACGGACGCCGCTACGACGACCTGGCCACCGAGGTGTCGTTGCTCGAGGCGCGCCTCAAGGCACACACCGGTAATCCGGCGGAGCTCAAGAACAAGGCGCAGGCGCTGGCCGAATCCATCCCGAGCGCGTCGGCTGTCGGCGATCTCGATGGCCTGGCCGCCCGCGCCCGGGCGATGGTCGGCACGGCCGACTCCGCGGCCGCCGAGTCCCGCGCGGAGAAGGCCGCCGCCCGCGCCGCGCAGGTGGCTCGCAAGGAGGCACTCGCCGCGGAGGCCGAGCAGATCGCCGCCGAGTCGACCGCCTGGAAGGCCGCCGGTGACCGCCTGAAGGCGATCGTCGAGGAGTGGAAGGCCATCCGCGGGATCGACCGCAAGACCGACGAGGCCCTCTGGTCGCGCTTCGCCGCGGCCCGGGACGCGTTCGGACGGCGCCGCGGCACCCACTTCGCCTCCCTCGATGCCCAGCGCGGCGAGGCCCGCGCCGCCAAGCAGAAGCTGATCGATGAGGCCCGCACGCTGTCGGCGTCGACCGACTGGGGCCCGACGAGCGCGGCGATGCGCTCGCTCATGGACCGCTGGAAGGCCGTTCCCCGCGTCGGCCGTGACGGCGACGACGACCTCTGGAAGGAGTTCCGCGCGGCGCAGGACGTCTTCTTCGCGGCCCGCACCGAGTCGGACAAGGCACGCACCGGCGAGGAGCAGGCCAACCAGCAGAAGAAGGAGGAGCTGATCGCCGAGGCCGAGAAGCTCGATCCCTCCACCGATCTGCGGGGCGCCCAGAACGCGTTGCGGAAGATCCAGGAGCGCTACGACGCGATCGGCCACGTGCCGCGCGGCGCGATGCGGTCACTGGAGGACCGCATGCAGGCCGTGGAGCAGAAGGTCCGCGGTGCCGCCGACTCGACCCGCGCCCGTACCGCGCCCGAGAACCCGATGGTCACCTCGATGCGCGCCGCGGTCACCAAGGCCGAGGACCAGCTCGCGAAGGCCGAGGCAGCTGGTGACGAACGGCGGATCGCGGAGGCCCGGGCCAACCTGACGACCCGGCGGGAGTGGCTCGCCGAGGCCGAGAAGAGCGCCGGCCGCCGGTGAACGAGGGCCCTGGGGCCTAGGCGGGCGCCCCGACCTTCGGCATGCCGAGCAGGATGCCCGGCGTCGTCGGACGGGTCCCCGCCTCGCTGGCGTCACCTGCGCGGGTGCGGCGGTGGGACAGCAGCGTGCCGTCGGCGACCAGGAAGTGGGGCTTGGCGTCGGTCACGACGGTCTCGACGACGTCACCGGGCCGGACGCCGTCCGCGGCCGTGAAGTGGACCAGCCGGGCGTCGCGCGCGCGGCCGCTGAGCCGGCCGGTCGTGGCGTCCTTGCTGCCCTCGCCCGCGGCCACGAGCAGTTCGACCTTCGTTCCGATCAGGGCACGGTTCTCCGCCCAGCTGATCTCGTCCTGTAGCGCCGTCAGCCGCAGGTAACGCTCCTGGACGACGTCCTTGGGCACCTGCCCGTGCATCTCCGCCGCCGGTGTTCCCGGGCGCTTGGAGTACTGGAAGGTGAACGCGCTGGCGAACCGGGCCTGCCGGACCACCTCGAGGGTCTGCTCGAAGTCGGCGTCGGTCTCGCCGGGAAAGCCCACGATGATGTCGGTGGTGATCGCCGCGTCGGGCATCGCTGCGCGCACGCGGTCGATGATTCCGAGATAGCGGTCCTGCCGGTACCCGCGCCGCATGCGTCGCAGCACGTCGTCGGACCCCGACTGCAGCGGCATGTGCAACTGGTGGCACACCGCGGGCGTCTCGGCCATGGCGTGGATGACGTCGTCGGTGAACTCGCGCGGGTGCGGGCTGGTGAACCGGATCCG
>Ga0136846_1210709_pt1 | contig 12970 bp, 12 predicted proteins | sample HopSoiMetagenom2_FD_96841 | JGI IMG/M metagenome (GOLD analysis project Ga0136846, IMG submission 96841) | Grasslands soil microbial communities from Hopland, California, USA - 2 Assembly 2016 (version 4) | ecosystem: Environmental > Terrestrial > Soil > Grasslands | place: USA: Hopland... | reverse complement strand
GCAGACGAAGCGGTGCTCGAACGGCTCACGGAATCGTTGCGCGTGGTGCTGCAACACGCAACCGGAAGCGGCGTGACGCTCGGCTTTGAGCCGGAGCCGGGAATGTTTATCGACACGCTCAAGTCGTTCCATCGTTTGCTGCAATGGATTGACGTGCCGCATTTGCAGTTGACGATGGATGTGGGCCATTTGTGGTGCCAAGGCGAATTACCGATCGCCGATTACATCAAGCGCTGGTCGCAGCGGATCGTGAACGTGCATATTGAGGATATGCGAGCCGGGACACATCAGCACTTGATGTTCGGCGAGGGCGAGATTCGATTCGCTCCGATCGTTGAGGCTTTCGCTCGCAGCGACTACCGCGGCGGATTGCACGTAGAATTGAGCCGGCACAGCCACGAGGCGCCGACGGCGGCGCGCAAGGCATTTGAGTTTTTGAATCCGCTAGTGGAAAAGGCGACGTCGGAATCCAATGATCAATGACCAGGCACCAATGACCAATAAGGGCCGGCAATGAGCGACCACGTAATTCTCCTTTCAGTGCCCGGCCTCCGAGCCCAGGACGTCGCGATGATGCCGAATTTGTCGCGGCTGATCAGCGGCGGCGATCAGGCGACGCTCGTGCCGAGCTTTCCGTGCGTTACCTGGCCGGTGCAGGCGAATATGCTCACCGGCAAGCTGCCGGCCGAGCATGGCGTGGTAGCCAACGGCTTTTATTGGCGCGACAAGCATAAAGTCGAGATGTGGACGGCCTGGAACGACAAGATTCAGCAGCCGCAGATTTGGGATTTGCTGCATCAGCATGACGCGAACCTGAAATCGGCGGTGTGGTTTCCCATGCTAAGTAAGGGCTGCGGGGCCGATACCATCTGTATGCCTGCGCCGATTCACAATCCTGACGGCAGTGAATCGTTGTGGTGCTATACGAAGCCGGTGGAGCTGTACGGGACGCTGCGCGATGCATTCGGCCATTTCCCGCTGATGAATTTTTGGGGGCCGATGGCCAACATCAAATCGACCGCTTGGATCGCGGATTCAGCGGCGTGGGCCATGCAGCAATTTCGGCCCAATTTCTTTTACATTTATCTACCGCATCTCGACTATGCGGCGCAGAAGACCGGCCCCGAGAGTCCGGCTGCACAGGCGGCTGTGAAAGAGCTGGATGATGTGTTGGGCAAGCTTGTTGCCAACGGGTCGGCCGCTTACGAAGGCGAAAGTGTTACCTGGCTGGTGGCCAGCGAATATGTGATCACGCCCGTGGATCACGTGACGTATCCGAACCGCGTGCTGCGCGAGGCGGGATTGCTACAGGTGAAGGACGACGGTGGCGAACTGATTGACTTCCCGCAAACGCCAGCCTGGGCGCTGGTGGATCATCAGCTCTCGCACGTGTTTGTGAAGGATCGCGATGCCGCCACGATTGGTCGTGTGGTTGAACTGTTTCGTGGGTGTCACGGAATCGCCGAAGTGCTGGCCGGCGCGGAGCGAAAAAAGTACGCGATCGATCACGAGCGGGCCGGTGAGGTGGTACTGATTTCGACGCCCCAAAGCTGGCAGGCGTATTACTACTGGCTCGACGACACCAAGGCCCCGAAATTCGCGCGCACCGTCGATATTCATAACAAGCCGGGCTACGACCCCGTCGAGCTGCACTTTGATTTCGCGACCAAGAGCATTCCGCTGAATGCAAGTCTCATCAAAGGCTCGCACGGCGCGCCGGCGGTGAGCGATTCCCAGCGCGGCGTGCTGCTGAGTTCGCGGCACGGCATGCTTTCCAAAAAATTATTGGCCGATGTCGATGTGTGTGAGCTCGTTCTGCGACAGTTTGGGATCTGAGTTGCCGGTGACCTGTATTCCTTCCACGCGAAAGCTGAAATGACTCGTCTGCCAAGCTTTGTTTGTCTATTGCTGTTGATTCTGGCGTTCTTGGGGGCCGCTGGCTGTGGCAACCGCGCCACGAACAACGATAACGCCGCGCCGCAAGGCAAAACCGCGTCGGCCGCCGAGGGTCAGGCTGTCGCTGGACAAGCCGGCAGTCAACCCGTAACAAACAACCTGCACTTTGCGACCGCAGAACAGCCCCCGCCTGCCAAAGTTTCCAAAGTGGCTGCCTCTGCCGGTCCAGCCACGGACAACGAAATTCGTCAGCCAGCCACGGTAGCCGAAGCGGCAGCGGCTCTCGACTTATCAACCTTTCCCTTAATGCCGGACGCCAGGGAGCCGGGCAAACGCGTGATTGCAAGCCTGGCCTATGAAGCCGCCGGAGACATAAAGACCGTCTTTGAGTTTCAGCGACGCGCTCTGCTCGACCGGGAATGGAAAGAGCTGTCGGAGCCGCAAATCTACGACCAATCGGCCAGCGGGCAGTTCGGCCGTGACGGCTATCACATTTCCGTGTCGGTGTTTCCGCGTGGTGAACCGGGGCAGGTTTCAGTCCGGCTGCAAAACCATGGCAACTTGAATTTGAGCAAGCTGCCGGTGCCGCCAGGCGCCAAATTCCAATATGCGTTTCCAGGCGTGGCGTCGTTTGTCACGGAGGCAGCTGTCGAAGAAACGGCTAGCGCGGTCCGGCAACTGCTCCTCGATCAGGGCTGGCAACCGTATGGCTCGGCGGGCGATGTCATGAACTTCAAACAGAACGCCATGCAGCTTAGTGCCCGCGTGCTGGCTCCTCCGGCACAGCCGGGCAAGACCGTGATTGACTACTCCGCGGTGCAAATGTCGGCCGACTTGCCTGCGCCGGCTGATGGCGAGCACGTGCAATACGCCGACCAGCTCAAGCAGCTCAATTTGAACGCGCTTGGCACCCCGGACGAAGTCGCGGCTTATTACCAGGGCGCGCTTGCGCCGGCCGGCTGGCAATCGACCACGGAGAAACCGGTCAAGGACGGCGTCGAATCGTTCATGATCTTTCGCAACCCACAGAAAGAGCTGCTTAACCTGAACATGTGGGACTTGCGAAGCGACAAAAAGACCCGCGTGACGCTCAACCACCAATCCGCTGTGGAAGTCGAGGAGCTCGACCGGCAGGTGAAGCTCGCCATTAAAGAGCGGAAGAAAAAAGCCGAGGCCGAAAAGAATAAGCCAAAGCCAAAGGCAGCCATCAGTTTGCCCGCCGGCGCCAAAGACATTCAGGCCAGCAAGGAAGAAATCGAGTTCCAAATATCCAGCAGCCAGGGTAAAGCGGCAGTCGATGCGATCATTAAGCAGCTTGTCGCCGCCGGCTGGAAACTGGAAGATCGCGTGGGCGATATCATGGCCGGCCAATTGTCGCTGAACAAGGATGGTCAGAGCATTAAGATTCTATATGTCGATCCTGGCTTCATTCCGGCCCAAATCACGATCTCGGGCTGGGGCGTGGAGCTCGAGCGAGGGGAGTGACTGTGACAGGAGCGCAAATCGTGTTTGAGGGCAGAGTCGCCGCCATCGCCATTGCGCGTGAAGCAAAGGGCTCCATGGAGGCGGTTGATTCCGTCGAAATAGTGCAGGGGGAGGGATTGCGCGGCGATCGCTACGGAGCGGGAATCGGAGCGGCACAGTTCAAGGGCAGGCGAAAGCCGGAGAATGAAGTCACGCTGATCGCGAGCGAGGCGATTGAAGCAGCCAATGACGAATTCAACTACACGATCGAGCATCTCGATACGCGGCGAAACCTGCTCACCGAAGGTGTGCCGCTTAATGATCTGGTCGGCAAAAGTTTTCGCATCGGCGAAAACGTGGTGCTCAAGGGATTGGAGCTCTGCGAGCCGTGCGGCTACTTGGAGAAGCGGACTTTTGCGGGCATCAAGGCGGCGCTGAAGCATCGCGGCGGCTTGCGATGCTGTGTTCTTGAAGGCGGTGAGATTCGAGTCGATGACAAGGTTACCGGTACCTAGTATCTCATTTGGCTTTCTTCTTCTTGCCTTTAACCTCCGCAGCGCCGTCCGTAGTTTCCTCCCAGGCCCATCCGAGCGGTAGCTTCAGCTCCTCTTCGGCGATTTTTGCCCAGGGCGTTTTTCCGTGTTCATCCATCACCCGCTGCAAATACATCTTGGCCTTATCCGCCGACTTTTTGATGGTGCTTTCTGTCTCAAAATTGTCGGCGGGCGTTAGCTTCCAGGCTTTGCTTTCTGGTTTTTGAAAGGTCTTGCCGCGCTTCAGGGCGGCGATCATCGAGTTGTAACCATCGAGGCGAGCCTTGTTGGCCAGCACGCGTCCGAAAGCCAAGTCGAATTCGGCTCGCCAGCGCTGACTGGTGAGCTTGGCGCGGTCCGATTCGCCTTTGATCAGGATGTCGTGCAAGTGCTCAACCGGCGGAAGGTTGCGGGCGGCGAACTGCTGGGCGGCGCTCATCTGCTTGGCCATTTTGGCTTCCACATCTTTCGGAAAAAGCGATCCCGGCATGCCTTCCAATTTCACGGTCGGCAGCTTCGCGGCTTCGACCAGTGCGGCGCAGGCTTTGTTCTCGGCGAGCAGCTTGCGATAGTCAGCCTCGCTGACATAATCCGGCGTGTATCGGCTAACGACCGACTCATCGAACCGCAGTTCACTGCCGTTGGGCCATACACGAGCATTTACACTTCGATAGCCGTAGCCCAACCCGGGCCGGAGGGCGAAGAACTGGCCGCGGCTGGCGCGGCACAGGCGCTCCAGGGCAAATGGGCCAAAGCCGGAGTCGATGAGATCCGTATTCATGGCTGAAAAATTCTTGGTGGTCCAATTCTCAATATCGACCCGTTCGGACAGAAGCGACTCCGGTCCGACGATTGGGACAGAATCATCCTTCGACGCCTCCGCGATCTTGGAATTCGCGGAAAACGGGTTCGTCTGACCCCAAGGCGCGGGCAGGCCCAGGCAATAGACGGGAATCGCCTGCTTTCGCGTCGGCTCGATCACCTCATCGACCAGATTGCCATCCTCCCCGGCTTCATCGGTGACGACGATGAGCAGCACCTCGCGCCGATCGCGCGTCCGCAGCGGCAGATATTTTTCAAGAGCCTGCTTGAGGGCCGTGAATGTCATTTCGCGACCTCCCGGCGCCGCTCGTATCGACTCAAAGCCAGCACACGTTTTCTTGGGGTCGTGTGTCGGCGGATCAACGACGAATTGGACATCCTGATCGAATGCCACGATTGCGGTCAGCAGCGGCTTCTCAGCGGCCGCGGCCCATTCTGTCACGTCGGGCGATTCATAGAAATTCTCGGCAGCCGCGCTGACCTCGTGAACGATATCGTGGGCGCTGGGAGTGCTGTCGATAAGCCAGACCACGAGCGTTGGGCCAATTTCAACGCTGGAACGAATGGCCGATGTGACGGCTTTCATCGCCGCCGCCTCCGCGCGGGCGACTTCACGCTGCTTGGACTGGGCGCGCTCCGGCGGCTTCTTGAAGTGGCGCTCTTCGCTGGTAGCCTGCGGAGCGTTGGCCGGCTGTGCGGTTGAAGCCGGCGACGGTGCCGCAGAGGGTTGCGGCTTTGTGCTTTCAGTGCATCCCGCCGCCAACCCTATAGCCAGTGCCCAACACAAGCCACTAAGAAGCCGCCTCATTTGCTGTCACTCACTTTTCACGCTGAACGCGACCGTTTTTTGTCAGCGCCATTGTAAATGTCGGGGGCGAGAAGGCCCATGATGTCGGCCAAATCAGAATTTTGCGGCACGGCTGACGACGGCGGCGAGAGGGACCGCTCGCCTTCGCCGGTGGAAGGATGCGCGTTGATGTAGTTGATAACCGCCAGCACATCGTCTGGCGCGACGAAATTGTCGGCCACGACATCGACAAACGGCGGCGGCGCATTGAAACCTGATGGGAAAGGCAAAACTCGAGAGCCAGTTGAATTGATCATGTTAATGATGGCCAGCGGATCGGCCGCCGATATTGCGCCATCCCCGGTCACGTCAAATTCAGTGGCCGGGTTATGCCACGGGAACGTCGCATCGCGCGGGAAGGTGATGTGGACGATCTGACCATCGTTGCGGGCCAGATAGTAGAGACTGCCATCGTTCGCCACGCGAAGATCGACGATTCCATTCGTGCCTGAGGCGAAGCGCGCCACATTGCCGCTCGCGATGTCTAAAACATTGATCCAGTTATTTACGAAGTCGCCGAAGAAGTAATCGCCGGCATAGCTTCCCGGGAATTGCACATTGGAGTATTGCTGCGACGTGGGATAAAACGCCCCGCCAGTGATGGCGAAGCCTTGGAACGTTCCGCTCCCGTGCGAATAAGTGTAAAGCGGTCCAATGTATATGCCGGGGCTGGTAGGGGGCGTTCCATGGTTGCCTTCCGTCGCCGGCCAGCCGTAATTCGAGCCGGCCAGGCCATCGTCGATTTCCTCCCACGCGCTTTGGCCCACGTCGTTAATGAACATGCGGCCGCTGCCGGGCTGAAAGGTAAAGGTATAAGGATTGCGCAGGCCGAGCGCCCAGATCGCTTTGCCGTTATTCGTTGCGCTGGCGAAAAACGGATTGTCAGTCGGAATCGAGCCGTCCAAGTTAATCCGCAGAATTTTGCCGAGAGCGTTCGTCAACGACTGCGAGTTTGCGGGCGTAGCATTCTCACCCACTGCAATGTACAGCTTGCCGTCGGGGCCGATGTGGATCGCGCCGCCGTTATGGTTCGTCGCCGAAGTAAGATTGTCGAGATCGAAGATGACCGATTCGGTCGGCGTGCCGCTTGCCCCGGCATCGGAGCCGCTGCTGTCTGCGCCGGCGAAAAAATAATCGGCTGCATTCGTATCGACGACGGTGAAGCGGCTGACGCGGTTGTGAATCGCGGGCAGCGTTGCGGTGTAATAGAGATAGACCTGCTTGTTCGTCGAATACTGCGGATCAAAGGCGATGCCAAGCACGCCGCGTTCACCGATCGAGCTGAGCCCGAGACTATTGATGTCTCCGACGACATCAGCCGTCGTCGAGCCGGCCTCGAACCGTTTGACGAGACCTCCTTGTTCCAGCACCCACAGGTCGTCATTGGGAGCGAATTCCATTGCCGTCGCATTGGAGAGACCGTCCGCAACCGCAGCTTCTACGAATCCAGGCGGCAGCGTGGCAAACGGCGTTCGCGTCCCGAGCGTTTCGACCGACAAGCGACGGGTGCGGCGCGGCCGAGAACAAGGCAAACCACGCGATCGCCGCCGAAATTCTCTGGAATTCCGTCGCATACCGTATCCTGGTCGATGCCGATGAAAGAGCCGAGTATGGTTCGCCGGCAAGACGCATGCCCGCTTAATCCGCGTCTGTCATTTTTATCTCCTATAGCAGTTAGACCGCCACAAAAACGAGAGATTTGGCCAAGAATGTTGCAAAAAGGCCACGCGGCGGCCAAGGGTGGGTTAGAGTCGAGCAGCAGTTTTGCCAGTGCGCGCCAGCCGCGCTGATCTTGCTATCAGGACCCTGTTTTGAAAGGAGTCGGCCATGCATCGGCTCATCTTCGTGATGACAATGCTCGCGATGCTTGTTTTGTCTTTCGCTGTGGAGGCTGCAGACCCGCGATGGTCTGGACCTTTTGCGCGGCCACCGATGCCACCCTATAGCAAGCACGCGCAGGTCGCCGCCTATGGCCGCGCGGTCTATCCCAAATACTACTGGGGCCTGCACGCGCGCGAATTCCAAAACGCTGGCATCCCTCACGGCGACATCGGCGTTCTGGGCAGTGGCCTGACGCGCAATCCGTGGTAGCCAGCGCATTGTGTTTCGCCAGCAGCAGGCGCAAACGGCTCTCTTTGCGCCCCCTGCGGAAATTGCGTTTCAATTGCTAGATTGAAGCCTTGTGCTGGGTCATTCGCGATCAGGCACGGCTCTCTTTCCAGCAAAGTTGCGATGTCGCGGCAGTATATCTACACCATCGAGCGTCTCACCAAGAAGCACGGCCCGCGGGAGGTGCTGAAGGATATTTGGCTGGCCTTTTATCCGGGGGCAAAAATTGGCGTCCTGGGCCGCAACGGCGCGGGTAAAAGCACGTTGCTGCGGATCATGGCCGGTATCGATAAGCAGTTCGATGGCGAAGCGCGGATAACCGACGGCTTTTCACGCGCGTTTCTGTCGCAAGAGCCACAGCTCACTGCCGGCACCGTCTGGGACAACCTGCAGGAGGCGATTAAGCCACGGCGCGGGCAAGTCGATCGCTACAACGAGATCAGCATGCTGCTGGCTGAGCCGATGGACGACCAGAAGATGCAGAAGCTGTGCGACGAGATGGCCCGTTTGCAGGACCAGATTGAGGCTAGCGGCGCCTGGGAGCTTGATCGGGAATTGGAGATCGCCATGGACGCGATGAACCTGCCTGATCGGGAAGCCAACGCCGAGACACTGTCCGGCGGCGAGCGGCGACGGGTAGCGCTGTGCAAGCTGCTGCTCAATAAGCCGGACCTGCTGCTCCTCGATGAGCCCACGAATCATCTCGACGCGGAGGCGGTCAATTGGCTCGAGCACACCCTCGCCGAATACCATGGCACGGTCGTCGCGGTGACGCATGACCGCTATTTTCTCGACAACGTCGCGCAGTGGATTTTGGAGCTCGACCGGGGGATGGGTTTTCCGTTCGAGGGCAACTATTCGTCGTGGCTGGAGCAGAAGAAGGCGCGGCTGGAGAAGGAAGAGCGGCAGAATGAGGCCAAACAAAAAACGCTGGAGCGCGAATTGGAATGGGTGCGGATGTCGCCGCGGGCTCGGCAGGCAAAAAGCAAAGCCCGCATCGCCGCCTATGAAAAGCTGTCGGCTGAGCGGTTCGAGGAAAGGCCCGACGAATTTGAAATCCAGATTCCGCCGGGCAAGCACTTGGGCGATCTGGTCGTTGAAGCGGTAAATGTCAGCAAAGGCTACGACGATCGACTTCTAATGGACAACTTGAGTTTCCGCCTGCCACCGGGCGGAATCGTCGGCGTTATTGGGCCCAACGGCGCCGGCAAGACAACACTCTTTCGCATGATCGTGGGTCAAGAGAACCCGGATAGCGGCGAGCTGCGGATCGGCCCGACCGTCGAGCTGGGCTATGTCGATCAAAACCGCGATGCGCTGGCGCCCGACAAGACCGTTTATGAAGAAATTTCTGGCGGCAACGACAACCTTGAAATGGGCGGCCGCAAGGTGAACGCACGGGCCTACGTCAACCGCTTCAATTTTCGCGGTTCCGACCAGGAAAAAAAGGTCGGCACGCTCTCGGGCGGCGAGCGGAACCGCGTGCATCTTGCCAAGCTACTGCGCCGTGGGAGCAACGTTCTTCTACTCGACGAGCCGACGAACGACCTCGACGTGGATACTTTGCGGGCGCTGGAAGAAGCCATTCTCAACTATGCCGGCTGCGTCGTGGTGATCAGCCACGACCGCTGGTTCCTCGACCGCATCGCCACGCACATTCTGGCCTTCGAAGGCGACAGCTACGTCCACTGGTGCGAAGGCAATTTTCAAACCTACGAAGAGCAGCGCCGCCAGCGCCTGGGCATCGCCGCCGATCAGCCGCACCGGTTCAAGTACAAGCGGCTGGCGCGGTGACGCTGGTGCCCGTAGAAATCAAGAGTTATGGATTATCTCCAGCGCTATCAAAATGGCGAATATGAGCTGGTCTGGGATGAGCTGCAAGCACTCGGCTCCGCCGTCCGTCAGCCGCCTCACGACTCTCAAGCTCGCGAAGTAGCGGTCGAAACAATGCGCCGTGTGCGGCACAACTGTGAGCTCATTGTTTCACGACTGCGTAAGTTGGGCTACGTTTTCGGCACGTACCCTGATGGCTCTAAAGGCTACTACACACAAGGACCTCTTGTCCCGCCCTCTGCAGCTACGCGAGCCGGCATCGCCGAGTTGGAGGAGCGCGTGGGGACGCTGCCTCTGTCGCTTGCCGCCTTTTGGCAGGAAGTTGGCTCGATCGATCTGGTTGGTATGCATCCCGCATGGCCGGCTGGACTGGACCCACTGGTCGTGTACGAGCCGGATGGCGCCATGTCGGAGCTGGACGACTGGGAAGCGAATGCCGAGGGAGGCGGGCCTGCGCAATTGAGGGCGCCCCTGGCCCCTGACGAATTGCACAAGGACAACGTCAGTGGCGGCGAATGCTACAGCGTTGCGCTTCCCGACGCCAATGCTGACTTCGTCCTATTGCATGAACGGCATAACATGCGCTTCGTTCCCTATCTGCGGATGGCGATACTGCGCTTTGGTGGTTTTCCCGGTCTGGACGCCCAACAGGCGACATTCCCGGCACTCGCCGACCTCGTGGCGGGACTCAAACCGTTTTGAGCTTAGCCAGCAAGCGCGCTGCGATCGGTTCGCCCAATGCTATCGGTTCGGCTTGGCGACAAACGTGCCCTGCGGCCCCTCAAGCTTAGCAACTGCAAACCCCGCGGCTTCGACTGCTTCCCACATCGAGCGTGCTGGCAGCGATTTGTCTTTTTGCGGCACGACGTAAGCGATGTTATTGTTGACGTCGGCCCGGACTTCGACAACGCCTGGAATCGCGTAGAGCTTGCGGGCAATCTTTTTGGCGCACTCGTCGCAGTGCATGTTATGTACGTGGATTGTCGTATAAGGAACGGGCGAGGCCGCGCGTAATTGCTGCAGACCGACGATCAGCAGCACAACCGTCGCTAGAACCAGGGTTGGTACGATCCGTTTCATGGTTTTGATTCCGTTCTGATGATTCGAAGGTCGGCACACGAGGTCGCTTAGCGGCGGAGATAGATTCCCCGGGCGTGCATGACAAGCTGGCCCGCTTCATCCGTCTCCACCTGGCCACTGACAACGGCGGTTTGGCCTTCGGCCAGCGGCAACAACTTTCGGGCATCCATCGGCGGTACCTGGCCATTGCCATCGACGAGCATCACGAGGGCCCGCGATTGCAGCGCGCCTTTTTTGCCTTTGCAGAACGGGCAATTCTCGTCGTGGCAGACGTGGCCGCCGACTTCCATCGCCTCGGTCGGATCAATGAGCAAGAACATGGCCGACTGCGTGGACCATTTGAGATTCTTGAAACCGATCTGGCCTACCAGAGTCGCGTCCGTCGCTTTCGGCTCGCTTTCGTGATAATCGATGATGCCGATAGCGCCCGCCGGCTCGTCCGGCAGCAAAAAACGGCGGCCGAGCTCGGCATGTTGCGGGCCGCGGCCACATCCCACCAGCAGGCCGGTCCCAATAATCACCAACGTCGTCCATCGATTCATGGCACGCCCTCGTCTTTGCGCTGAGGCATCTTAATTTCGTCGGCTGGCCAGCAGTCAAACATTGAGGGCGTGAAATCTGCTAGCAGTGGAATGCCCACAAACGAACGAGGTAAGGCGTGACTACCTTGGCAAAGCAATTCAAAACGCTCGACGTGCGCAGTCGTGAAGCGTGGCGCAAGTGGCTTGAGAAAAATCATGCGTCACAGTCGGAAATCTGGCTCGTGTTTCACAAAAGGCATACGAAGCGGCCGTCGATCGCGCTGAGCGACGCGATTGATGAGGCGCTGTGCTTCGGCTGGATCGACAGTCTCATCAAACGCATAGACGCAGACTGCTACGCGCGGAAGTTCACGCCGCGAAAGTCCGATAGCAAGTGGTCCACCATCAATCGCCGTCGCTATGCCCAACTCAAGGCCAGTGGTTTGTTAGCTCCCGCCGGTTTGGCGCGTAAGCCGACCAGCCGCAGCGGCGATGCGCCACGCGCTGATGCAGCGGCTGTGCGCCAGATCGAGAAGCAACTGAAGACCAATCCACGAGCATGGGCGCAATTCGAAAAATTGCCGCCGTCGCTTCGCCGCAACTGCCTGGCCTGGATCGACTCGGCCAAACGAGATGAAACGAAACAAAAACGCCTGCGCGAATTCATCGCACGGCTCGCCGCGGGCAAAAAGCCCGGGCTAATGTGATTTTATTGTCCGGCGGCGGCGAGGCGCCTCTCGGCAGCCGAACCCAGCAGCGCGTCGAGCGTGGCGGACGATTTGCTCACGATCGCTTCACGCTTTTGACCCTTGAACAGGGCCGGGTCAGGGGCCAATGCGACGGGGCCATCGTAGCCCAGCTCGTCCAGAACGGTGAGGAGCGCCGGGGAATCGATCATTCCCCCCTCGCCCGGCATGAGGCGCTGCTCCGCAGCAATGGTTGAAAGGTCAGCGCCCGCCGGAATATCAGCGAGACGTACGCTCAAAATCTGGTCGCCGCGCAGCGTGCGGAGCTTGTCGAGATCGCCGCCGCCAACCCACCAGTTCCAGGCGTCAAACAGCAGCCCGACATTGTCGCGCTGAATGCCGTTGATCAGCAGCAACAGCGGCTCGACCTGGTGAATGAACTCAAAGCCACCATCCGCCCGTTCAGCCGGTGCTGCCAGAAAGCTCAGCGCCAGCTTGACGCCAGCCGGAGCCAATGCGTCGGCCACCTTTTGCAGCCGCTCGGTGTGGAACTGAAAGTTCTCATGAAAAGGCCGCTGATCGCAGGTGGGCCGGATGGACGAAAAACAGCGATCGGCCCCCAGAGTCGTGCAGACTTCCAGCAACAAGCCGATCTTGGACAGATCAGTCTGGAAGTCGCTGTCGCTGCCGGACCACCGAACGGGCAGCTCAAAACCACCAATCCTGACCTGGGCACTGCACAAATAACGACAGGCCTGAGCAACATTGGTCGATTCGGCCCGGCGAAGCACCTCGCCGATCTCGATCTCGAAGCCCTTAAAGCGGTGCGTCAGAGCGATTTCCACCAGTTCGCTTTGCCGTGCGAAAACCCCGATGGAGGAAGGACTTAGGTTCTTGTACATACTACTCCTTTTCTGTTCCTTGAGCCGGTTCGCCCTCCGTTGGTGAGCCGGCCTCTGTTCCGATTCCCTAGCGAGAAGATGCCCATTATCGCGGCCGTACGGAAGCGTTCAACCCGCCGACCCGCCGCATGGGTGGGTGGGGCCGCACAGCAACGTAGAATTGCGGTTTCCAGCAATGCCAGTGCCGCGCTCCAAATAACGCAAGTCATGCAACAATTCTCACTTTGGCAGGTGCTGGTCTTGGCTGTTGTCCAGGGAGTGACTGAGTTTTTACCGG
>Ga0136846_1239139_pt1 | contig 12971 bp, 8 predicted proteins | sample HopSoiMetagenom2_FD_96841 | JGI IMG/M metagenome (GOLD analysis project Ga0136846, IMG submission 96841) | Grasslands soil microbial communities from Hopland, California, USA - 2 Assembly 2016 (version 4) | ecosystem: Environmental > Terrestrial > Soil > Grasslands | place: USA: Hopland... | reverse complement strand
GTGCAGCTGGTGCTGAGACCGACGCACGATTTCCGCGGCTACGCCGGACGGATCGCGTCGGGCCGGATCCGTCCCGGCGACACGATCACGGTCTGGCCCTCCGGCCTGACCACGCGGGTCGCCCGCATCGTGACGTGGGACGGCGACCTGCCAGAAGCCTTCGCGCCCATGTCCGTGACGCTCGTGCTCGAGGACGAGATCGACGTGAGCCGCGGCGATGTCCTCACCCGCGGCCCAATCCACGTCGGCCGCCGCTTCTCCGCGAACCTCGTCTGGATGGACGAGCGGCCGCTCGATCCGTGGCGGCCGTACCTGCTGAAACACACGACGCGGGTGGTCACCGCGGAAATCGATCGCCAGATGGCGTTGAACGACATCTCCCCGGTGACGGTCACGACCGCCACGCCGCTCGTCTTCGACAGTTACGCTGACAACCGCACGACCGGCAGCTTCGTCCTGATCGATCCCTCGACGAATTTCACAGCTGGTGCGGGCATGATTACGCACGCACTCGCCGATCGCGCGGCATCGGCTCACGAGACGTCCGCTTCCGCGCGGATCGCGCAGGCCGCGCGCGCGGCATCCACGGATGCCGAGGCCGCCGAGGCCGTGCGGCGGATGCTCGAGGAGATGCTGACGTGACCGACGCACGCACGCTGATCGCCGAACAACTCGCGACCGCCGAGGCCCCGTGCATCACGTCGAGCTTCCAGGCGGAGTGCGTGGTGCTCGTCCACCTTGTGCGCGAGTTGCGGCCGGATATTCCCGTGCTCTTCCTCGACACGGTGCATCACTTCGAGGACACCTATCGCTATCGTGACGAGATCAGCGGACGGTGGAACCTGAACCTCGTGAACCTGCGCGCGGAGGAACCGGCGCCCGGGTTGTGGCGTGAGGATACGCACGCGTGCTGCGCACGGCACAAGGTCGGACCATTGTTCGCGGCCCTGGCAGGCTACGACGTCTGGTTCACGGCGCTCCGCCGCGATCAATCGCCGACCCGCGCAAACCTGGCGGAAGTCGAGCCCTTTACGCTCGCAAACGGCACAGTTCTACGCAAGGTCAGCCCGCTGGCGGCGTGGACCACGAAGGATGTCTGGACCTACGCGGAGGCGCACGGCATTCCGCTGCTGCCGCTGTATGAGCAGGGCTACACGAGCATCGGGTGCGAGCCGTGCACATCGCCTCCCCTCGATCCGGACGACCCGCGCTCCGGCCGATGGGGCGGAGCCAAGCGCGAGTGCGGGATCCACATCCAACCGGCTCAGGGCTCATGACTCAGGGCTCATGGTGGCTCATGCTGGCTGATCGCTTCATCTCAATGATCTGAGCCTGTCTCTGGCGTGAGCCGCCATGAGTCGTGAGACATGAGTCTTGAGCCGTTCGTCGTTCGCAGGCTGAAACGCACATTGCGCTCTGCGAAACGCTGCGACATAATCCGCCTCGCACCCGTCGCAACCGAGGAAGCGAGGCCGCCCGTGAGCAACACCGAGCCGAGACGCCCAGCGCGCGATCCCTATCTCGTCAAGTCGGTTGTGCATTCGTCGCAACTGCTGTCCGCGTTCCGTTCGTCGGGCGAAGCGCTGCCGCTGCGTGAAATCGCGGCGCGCAGCGGATTGCCCAAGAGCATGACATTCCGTCTGCTCTACACGCTCGAACGCTGCGGCATGATCGAGAAAGCCGGCGAGAACCTGTATCGATCGCACCTGCGCCCGTTCAAACAGCGGCCGTATCGGCTTGGATATGCGGCGCAGGGCACCGACTATCAGTTCTCGAAAGAGGTCTCCACGAGCCTGCAGCGCGCCGCCGCCGCGCAGGGGATCGAGCTCATCTGCGTCGACAACCGCTACAACGCGAAAATCGCACAGCGCAACGCTGACGTGCTCGTGCGCGAGAAGGTCGACCTCGTCATCGAGTTCCAGACCGATGATCACGTCGCGCCCATCGTCGCCGCAAAGTACCGCACGGCCGGCATTCCACTCATCGCCCTCGAAGTGCCCCACCCGGGCGCGACGTACTTTGGCGCGAACAATTACGAAGCGGGCCTCATCGGCGGCCGTCACCTGGGTCGGTGGGCGAAGCAGCAGCGCTGCACGGATGCGGACGAAATCGTCTTCATCGCGCTGGATCGCGCGGGGAACCTGCCGAAGATGCGTCTCACCGGCATGCTGGTCGGCATGAAAGAGGTGTATCCCACGCTGGAAAACTGCCGGGTGACCTACCTGAATGGCGACGGGAAACTTGGCGAAAGCTTTGAAATCATGCGCCGCTACCTGCGCACGAGCCGATCGCGCCGCTTCCTCATCGGCGCCATCAACGATCCCAGCGCGCTCGGCGCGCTCCGCGCGATGCACGAAGCGGGGCGCTCCGAGTCCTGCGCGGTGATGGGACAGAACGCGTCACCGGAAGGACGCGCGGAATTGCGCCAGCCGAACACGCGCCTGATTGGCTCGGTCGCCTACTTCCCGGAGAAGTACGGAGCGGACGTCGTCGCGGTCGCCCTCGACATCCTCCATCGTCGACCCGTGCCGCCCGCGGTATTCGTCAAGCACCAGCTCGTCACGCCGGAGAACGTCGACCACATCTATCCGAACGATCAACTCATTCAGATGGGCACGTTCGCCTGATTGACGACTGCAGATTGCAGATTGCAGATTCACGGATTGACGATTGACGATTGCTGATTGGGATTGGCGATTGCCGATTTGATTGAGGATTGGCGATTGGCGAATTGAATAGGCATCCCAATCGGCAATCGGCAATCCCGATCGGCAATGTCAGTAATCCCAATTGGCAATCGGCAATCTCAATCAGCAATCACCAATCGACAATTCGTCAATCTTCAGTCTGCAATCTACAGTCGTCAATCGAGAGGCTGTTACCGTAAGAACGCCTCAGGCAAGCCTCCATCGACGGGAATGACGTGGCCGGTTGTCTTCGCGCTCTGGTCACCCGCGAGGAAGCAGATGGCGTTCGCGTTGTCGATCGGCAGGATGGGCCGGCGTGTGATGGTCCGCTGCGCGTAGAACTCCGCGAGCTTGTTCCGCAGGTCCTCGGTCGATTCCTTCTCGTCGTACGCAATCTTGTATTTCTGCAGCGAGACGATGACGCGGTCGCGCGGGAACATGGAGGAGCCGGCGACAACGGTCGCGGGCGCGACGCCGTTGACCCGCACGAGCGGTCCAAGGCCGATGGCAAGCTCACGAATCAGGTGGTTGATCGCCGCCTTGCTGATGTCGTACGCCTCGCTCCCCGCCTTCGGCACGACCGCATTCGCGGAGCTCGTGAGCACGATGGACGCCGGCAGGTTCTGCGCCTTCAGCACCTTCGCCACTTCCTGCGCGAGCACGAAGTTGGACGTCACGTTGATGGTGAGCGTCTTGTTCCAGACGATCTCGGCGGGCGTCGACGCATCCGGGGTGGGAAAGATGGCGGCGGTGTTGATCACAGAATCAAATCCCCCGAACTGCAGGACCGCCGCACGAACCGCGGCAGCCATGGTGTCGCGCGACGTGAGGTCGAGTGCGACCGACTGCACCATCTCTTTCGTTGAGAGCGTCGCCGCCTCGCTCGCCGTCTGCTGTGCCGCAGCACCGTTCGCATCTGCCACGACCACATGACCGCCGCGCCTCGCGATCTGCAGCGCCACTTCCTTGCCGATGCCGCTCGCGCCCCCGACAACGACCACCACCTTGCGACTGAATTCCTTCTCGGGGGGCATTCGCTGCAGCTTGGCTTCCTCGAGCGCCCAGTATTCAATCCGGAAGGCCTCGAGGCGCGGCAGCGCCACGTAGTTGTGGAACGTCTTGAACTCCTTCGCCTGCTCGGCGCGGCGCACCTGCGGCAGCCCCTTGCCGTGATCCGACTCGTCCTCCAGGGCGTTCGCTCCGGCCATCACGTGGATCGCGTTGACGAAGAACTCGGTCGTGATGCGGGCCTCTCGCTTGTCTTTGCCGAACCCGAACAGCCCGAGTCCTGGAACGACCACGACCGATGGGTTGCTGTCGCGAAGCGCGGGGGACGCCGGCTCGGCAAAGGCCTTGTAGTAGTCCGCGTAGTCGCGGCGGTACCTGCCAATGCGTTCGTCGATCCGCTCGCGAATCTTCGCAGGCGCATCCGTCGCGGGGTCCCACGGGACGAACATCGGCGAGATGCGCGTTCGCAGGAAGTGATCGGGGCAGCTCGTCCCCAGCCCGCAGAGATCTCCGGCCCACTTCGAGTTCGCGAACGTCAGCGCGTCCTCGGATCCATCGAAGTGCCCGACGACGCGGCGGTTCGTCGAAACGGCGCCGCGCAGATACGGGAAAAGCTCGGCGACGGTAGACTCGCGATCATCGACGACCGCCGTTACCGCGGCGCCGCCGAACTTCGGCCGGCTGCCGCGCGCGGCGTGCTCCTCGATGAACTCCCCCATCTGATCGATCGTCTTGATGCTGTTCAGATAGCAGTCGCGTTGCGTCATGCCCCAGGTGAAGAGTCCGTGTCCGCCGAGAATGATGCCGTCGCAGCCGGGCGTATCCTCGACCGCCTTCCGCAGCATCAGCGCCAGCTCAAATCCGGGCCGCTGCCAGGGCACCCACGCGATCCGCCGCCCGTACTTGCGGTTGAACTCTTCGAGCTTGGCCTTCCCGTTGGCGCTCGCCGCAAGCGCGATCGCCCAGTCGGGGTGCAGGTGGTCGACGTGCGGAAACGGCAGGAACGCGTGGAGCGCGGTGTCGATCGAGGCCGCGACACGGTTCTCGCCGAACGCGCACAGCGGATACAGCCCGACCATCTCGTCTTCATGCGCCTCGCCGCGATAGCGCGGGATGAGCGCTTCGAGCTTGTCGAGGTACAGCAGTGCGAACCCGGATGTGGCAATCGATCGGAGATCGCCGCCGCTCCCCTTCACCGCCATCACGCGCTGCGACTGACCGGTCAGCGGATCGGCAGCATCGAATTTCGAGCTGGTATTCCCGCCGCCGAAGTTCGTGATGCGCAGGTCTTCGCCGAGCAGGTTCGAGCGGTACCGCAGCAGGTCGAGCGGCGATGATTCGATCTTCGCGGCCTCGCGATCGTCCCACAGGTTCTGCAGGAACGTCGTTTCTCTGGTCGAGATCTCAGACACAGGTCAGCTCCACGTAATCGAGGAAGCGGCGGTAATGCGCGGACCAGCGATCGGCGGCCACGGGCTCGAACCGCTCCGTGGGAAACGAATGCTCGATGATCCGGCGCGCTTCGCCAATCGTGCCGACGGCGCCCGTTGCGAGCATCTGCATGCCGATGTTGCCGAGCGCGGTCGCTTCGACCGGTCCGGCGATCACGGTCCGCCCGGTCGCATCGGCGGTGAACTGGTTCAGCAGCCGGTTGCGCGATCCGCCGCCGACAATCTGCACTTCGGTGATTGGGATTCCGGTGAGCGCCTGCAGCGCGTCGAGGACGACGCGGTACTTGAAGGCGAGACTCTCGAGGATGGCGCGCGTATAGGACGCGGGACCCGTCGGTTCCGGCTGACCGGTCCGATAGCAGTACTGCGAAATGGCGCTCGCCATGTCCGGCGGATGCAGGAACGCGGGATCGTCTGGATCGAACAGCGACGTGAACGCGTAGCGGTCGTCGCCGGCCGCATCCATCAGCTCCGCATAATCGTAGTGATGCCCTTCACGGACCCAGCCACGCCGGCACGATTGGAGCAGCCACAGTCCGCCGATGTTCTTCAAGAGCCGTGTCGTCCCGCACACGCCCCCTTCGTTCGTGAAGTTCGCATCGAGAGCCGCGGGCGTGATGATCGGGTGCGGTACCTCGGTACCCAGAAGCGACCAGGTGCCCGAGCTGAGAAAGGCGCGCGTCCCGAACGCGGGCACCGACGCCACTGCAGACCCGGTGTCGTGGCACGACGGTGCAACGACGGGCGTCCCATCGAGGGCGTCACCCATCGTGGACTTGAGGCCGCCGAGAATCGTTCCAGGCTCGATCAGCTCCGGCAGCAGGTGTGTCGGGAGATCGAGCTCGTCGAGCAGCCCGTACGCCCAGTTCCGCGCGCGCGCATCCACCATCTGGGTTGTCGTCGCGCTGGTGTATTCGGCGCGGAGCTCACCGGTCAGCAGGTAGTTGAAAATATCGGGTATCGTGCCGAAGCCGGTGGCCGCGTCCAGCAGGCGCGGTGTGGACTGCGAGGCGGCGACGAGTTGATACACCGTGTTGAACGTCAGGAATTGAATGCCGGTGATCTCGTAGACGCGATCGCGCGGAACGCGCGCGAACACGGCATCCATGATGCCGTCCGTGCGCGCGTCGCGGTAATGATAGGGATTCCCGAGCAGTTCCCCGCGCTCGTCGAGCAGGCCGTAGTCACATCCCCACGCGTCAACGCCAACGCTGTCGAGACCACGGACGTCCCGCTCGACGCGTTCCAGGGCCCGCTGCATCTCGCGCCAGAGGCGGAGCAGATCCCAGTGCAGGGACGCGTGCTCGCGAATGGGCTCGTTGGGAAAGCGACAGATCTCCGTCAGTTCGAGCACGCCCGATCGCAGGCGCCCCGACATCGCGCGTCCGCTCTCGGCTCCGAGATCGAATGCGAGAAAGTGTCCATCCATCGGGTGCAAAGAGCATATGCCCTGCGCCGCGCCGGGCCAATCGGGTTCGGCGTGCAGGTCAGTGTTTCGCGGCTCACAACGCGGCGGCCGCAGCGTTCCATCGCCGCGCACGACTGCGGCCGCTCCGGATTTCGCCATGCAAAACAGGCGGGACTCGGCCGTTGGGGGTTGCCGCTCCCAATCACGAGGTTATATCGTCAGCGGTCATGACCGACCGCGCGCAGGTTCAGGAGGCAGTCAACACGGGCAACGGCGTGCTGCGGCTCGAGCCGTGCTGGGTGCCGCGCTCGTTCATGCACCCGGGACGCCGCCTTCGCCTCCATCCCGACGACCTCTACGCATACGGAGCACACCGCGGGGGCATCAACGAACGATGGTTTTCGTCGACGACCAACGCCGACAACGGGCCCGGCACACCGCCGGACGAAGGCCTCAGCTACGTACGCCTCCCAAACGGCCAACGCTTTCAACTGAAAGAGGCCGTCGAGCGGGCGGGCGATCTCCTGCTCGGCCGCGACACGATGGAGCGGGAGAAAGGGTGGAACCTGCTCTGCAAGTTCTTCGACAACATGGGGCCCATCCCCCATCACATGCACCAGAAAGACGAGGATGCACGGCGCGTCGGCCGCCGGGGGAAGCCCGAGGCGTACTACTTTCCTCCTCAATACAATCCAACGGACAACAACTATCCCTACACGTTCATGGGACTCGAGCCGGGTACGACCAGGCAGGACGTGCGGCGCTGCCTCGAGAACTGGAACAAAGGAGACAACGGCATCACGTATCTCTCGCGCGCGTATCGCCTCGAGCGCGGCAGCGGCTGGCAGATCGATCCGGGGATCCTGCACGCGCCCGGTTCACTGCTGACTTATGAGCCGCAGGTGAACAGCGACGTCTTTGCGATGTTTCAGTCGGAAGTCGAAGGGCGCATCACCCCGTGGGACCTGCTCGTGAAAGACGTCCCGGCTGACAAACACAAGGATCTCGACTACATCATCGAGATGCTCGACTGGGACGCGAACGTGAACCCGCGTTTTGGCGAGAGCAATCGGTACAGGCCGAAGCCGGTCACGACGTTTGCTGAAACCGAACCCCAAGGCTATCGCGAGCAGTGGGTCACGTACGGAACGAACTGGTACTCGGCGAAAGAACTGACGGTGCTCCCGAAGCGCAGCGTGACCATCAAGGACCGCGCCGCGTACGGGATCATCCTGACGCAGGGACACGGAACGTTCGGCAGCCTGCAGGTCTCGACCCCCGCGATGATCCGGTTTGGCCAGATGACGGAAGACGAGCTGTTCGTCACGGCCGATGCGGCCGCAGCGGGCGTGCGCATCGAAAATCGAAGCGACAGCGACCCGCTCGTGATGTTGAAGCACTTCGGTCCGGGCAATCCTGAGGCGCCGAAGAGAAAGTAGCCAGTAACCAGTCACCAGTGGCCAGTAACGAAAACCGGCGACTGTCAGCCGGTGACTGGGAACTGGGAACTGCTGACTGACACCGGAGTTCATATATATGCACGCGAAGCCCAAACTGCACAACGCGATGTGGCCTGGCCTGGTCGGCAAGGGCGCCCCGGGAGCCGAGCCGCCAATCGATCTCGATACGATGCTGAACCTGACGGCCGCCGCGCGGGTCAACGGAACGACGTTCGACGGCGTCGACCTGTTCCTGTTCGATCCGCACGTCAGCATCGACTCGACGAACGACGACCTGCAACGGCTCGCCGACAAGGTGCGCGCGAAGAACCTCATGATCGGATCGCTGGTGGCGCCTGTCTGGCCGCCGACCGGCGGAGGATCGGCAATGGGCAGCGAGGCGGAACGGAAGGCGTTCCTCACGCAGGTGCGCAAGGCGTGCGCGATCGGGCGCAAGCTGGAAGACCTGGGCGTCCGCCGCTACGGCATCATCCGCATCGACTCGGCGGCGAGTCCGGCTGAGTGGGCCAAGGATCCCGCGGGGAACACGAAGAAGATCGCCGACACGTTCCGCCAGGCGGCCGACATCGCCGAGGACATCGGCGAGCGGCTGGCGGCCGAGGGAGAGATTTGCTGGGGCGGGATGCACAGCGTCAAGCGCAACGTGGAACTGCTCGAGATGGTGAACCGCCCGAAGACGGTCGGCTTCCAGGCGGACATGGCGCACACGCTGCTGTTCACGATGGGCTACAACGCGCCTGACGACCGGATCCTCCCGGAGAACTTCGACTGGTCGGATCGCAAGACGCTCGACGAGGGACTGCGCAAGATGACGAACGCGCTGCGCCCGTGGACGATCGACTTCCACGTCGCGCAGAACGACGCGACGGTCAAGGGGTCAGGCTCGCACGACAAGACAGGACGCCACTGCCTGCCGTTCGACCCGAACGGGAAGCTCGATATCGTCCAGCACGCGGGCTTCTGGATGCGTGACGACAAGGGAACCGTCGAACGCAAGTTCGATCACATCTGCTGGGACGGTTGCATGTTTCCAAACGCCGTCATGACGCAGCAGAAGACCTGGAACGATGTCCTCGGCGTCATGAAGGCGGTGCGCGACGCGCACGGATGGGAGTGATCGTGGGAAGGTGTCGGTGCTAGGGGTGCTAAGGTGCTAGGGGTGCTACAGGTGCTGGTGCTATAGGTGCTACGGGTGCTAGTGCTATAGGTGCTACGGGTGCTATCGGTGCCGGGGTGCCGCCGTTGCCAGAAGCACCATCAGCACCCGCAGCACCATTAGCACCAGCGCCCTGGCACCCATAGCACCTTTAGCACCTTTAGCACCTTTAGCACCAGCACCCTAGCACCCATAGCACCATTAGCACCTTTAGCACCGACAAGCGATAGCTCACTATGACTTCACTCAACATCGGTCTCGTCGGTTACGGCTTCATGGGCCGGACGCATTCGAATGCATTTCTGCAGGCGCCGCGGTTCTTCGACTTGCCCTACAAGCCGGTGCTGAAGGCCGTCGCCGCGCGCAATGAAGATCGCGTGAAGACGTTTGCTGCGAACTGGGGGTACGAGTCGTACGAGACCGACTGGCGGAAGCTGATCGATCGCAAGGACATCGACGTCATCGACATTGCCAGTCCGAACGACACCCACCGCGAGATCGCCGTCGCGGCAGCGCGTGCGGGCAAGATGGTCATGTGCGAGAAGCCGCTCGGGCGCACCGCGGCCGAAGCCGAGACGATGGTTGCCGCTGTCGAATCGGCCGGTGTGCCCAACACGGTCTGGTACAACTACCGGCGCGTGCCCGCCGTCACGATGATCAAACAGCTCATCGACGAGGGGAAGCTCGGTCGGATCTTTCACTATCGCGCCAAGTTCCTGCAGGACTGGACGATTTCGAAAGAGCTGCCGCAAGGGGGTGAAGGGCTCTGGCGGCTCGACGTCTCAGTTGCGGGCAGCGGCGTCACCGGTGACCTGCTCGCCCACAACATCGATACGGCGCTGTGGCTGAACGGACCGATCACCGAAGTCACCGCGATGACCGAGACGTTCATCAAGGAGCGCAAGCACACCATCACCGGCACCGTGCAGCCGGTGGGGATCGACGATGCGAGCGCGTTTCTGTGCCGGTTCGAAAACGGATCGCTCGCGATGTTCGAAGCCACGCGCTACGCGCGCGGGCACAAGGCGCTCTATACGCTCGAGATCAACGGTGAGCACGCGTCGGCGTTCTGGGACCTGCACGACCTGCACCGGCTGCAGTACTTCGATCACCGCGACGAAGGGCGCGTGCGCGGGTGGCGGAATATCCACGTCACCGACAGTGACCAGCCGTACATGAAGCATTGGTGGGTGCCGGGTCTTCAGATCGGCTACGAGCACACGTTTACGCACCAGTTCGCGGATTTCCTGGAGGCGGCAGCAAAGGGGAAGGCCCTGCCGCCGACCTTCCGCGATGGCCTGGCGACCGATTACGTGACCGACGCGGTGCTGAAGTCGGCGCGGACGCGGCAGTGGGAGAAGGTCGCCACGGCTGCGGCAACCGTCTCGTAATCCTTATCCAGTCATGAAACTGTTCCGGGCCGCTTCACTGAAGCGCGAACGCGAACAGCGCATCCCCACCGGCCACGAGGACGTACTGCTTGCCGTCGATCGTGTAGGTCTCCGCCGCGTTCGACACGTATCCCAGCCGCGAGTGCCACAACGGCGTGCCGTTCGCTGGATCGAAGGCGACGAAATTGCCAGCCCCATCGCCTGCGAACAGCAGACGCCCGGCCGTGGCGAGGAGGCCCGTATCGCCAGCGTTCGGCATCTCGTGACGCCACGCGATCTTCGCGGTGATCGGATCGATCGCGGTGATGGAACCGCCCGTCGAGACGCCGCCGCCGCCCTGTATGCCGCCCAGCCACATCGACCCGCGGGGATCCGCATCGATCAGGTATCGAATCGTCAGGCCGTTGCTCTCGGGCGTATAGAACAACCCGGTGTCGGGCGAGTACGCCTGAGGCTGCCAGTTCGTCGCGCTGCTGCTCACGATCGCGCCGGGAATCGTCGCCACCTTGTCCGGGTTGAGAATCGGCCGCCCCTCTTTGTCCATGCCGCTCGCGAAGTTCGCGGCCGGGCTGTACTTCCCACTCGCCACGTATTCGCCCGTCAGGCGATCGAGCGTGAAGAAGTAGCCGTTCCTCGCGGCCGTCGAGACCAGCTTTCGCGGCTGGCCATTGATCTTGCCGTCGATCAGAATCGGGGTCTGCGCCGAATCGAAGTCGTGCATGTCGCGCGGTGACGTCTGGTAATACCACGCCATCTTGCCGGTATCGGGGTTCACCGCAATGAGCGAACAGGTGAACAGGCCGCTGCCGGTGCCACGGCCGGCGACGGTATAGGCGGGCGTCGGATTCCCGGTGCCGAAGATATACAGATTCGTTTCGGGATCGTACGCGCCAGGGACCCACGGCTGGGCGCCGCCGTGCCGCGCCGCCTCGAGGGAGGGCCACGTGTCGACACCAGGATCGTCGGCGTTCATCGGGACGGTATAGAAAATCCACTGACGCTTGCCGGTTTCAGGATCGAAGGACTGGAGAAATCCCGGCGCATCGATGTCGTTTCCCGTGCCGACGATCACATGATCGCGGATGATGATCGGCGCCATCGACGAGAAGTACTGCTGATCGAACGGCGCCAGCTCGACGTGCCACACCTCTTTGCCCGTCCGCGCGTCGATCTTCACCAGGTAATCGTCGTGCGTTTCCATGAACAGGTAGTTGTGCCACATGCCGAAGCCCCGATGGCCGGTGTGCGTCCCGCCGCGTGTCTTCCAGTAGAACTGCCAGAGCACCGTGCCGTCGCGTGCGTCAACGGCCCACGCGTTGTCCGGTGAGGTCGCATACAGGACGCCATCGACCATCAGGACCGAGCCGCGAATCTGCGCGGGACCCCCGCGATTGAAGTCGCCGCTGCCTTCCCCGGCAACCGTGAAAGGCCTGCCGCCACTTCGGCCTGTCAATACGGGGCGATCGGTCGACCGGCTCCCGTGTCCGTCTGCGCCCGAACCCTGCTCGAAGCCCCGCGACACCCAGGCAAGACCGAGGTTCTTCACCGTCGCCTGGTTGATCTGCTTGAGAGGGCTGTAGCGCCTGCCGGTGTAATCGCCCGAATAGGTCGGCCACGAGTCGCCGAGCGGCTTGAGGAGCGACGCCGGATCGAGTCCCCCGTCCGTCTGGGCGACGAGCGCGATCGGGGCGATGAGCAGGCAGAGCGCGAATGTCCGTCTGATTGTTCTCATGAGAGTCCGCTACTTGAGAGTCCAGAGATACGCCGTCACATTGTGCATGTCTTTCTCGGCCAGCGCCTGCACCAGCTTGCGGTGAGGCTCCGCGGGATCGTGCACCTCAATCTTCGGACCCGTGGCCGTTCGCGTGAATGTCTTGCGCGTGCCGTCCTCCAGGATCACCGAGACGACGAAGTCGTCGAGGCGCGCGAGACGTCCCTCGAGACGCGGGCCGGACGCCGGCGTGATCGTGACGGTGATCGGCTGCCTGTGGGCTGTTTCACCACCTTCCGCATCGGCGCCACGTCCGCCGCGGCCGCGCCCGCCCGACACCCACAAATCCTGCAGCTCGCGGGGATCCCGGGCGCGAGACGCGATGCCTTTCAAGTCGCTGTCCAGCGAATGACAGGTGCTGCACCTGGCGGCGAAGTAGGCCTGGCCGGCCGCAGCATCGCCGACGAGTATTCGTTCAGGCGGTACTTCTTCGCTCTCGGGTGGACGTCCTTGCGCACCAGCGCGCGCCAGAAGGCTGTGGACGTAGTCCACAATCGCCTTGATATCGTCGGGTGGCAGCGCGAAGGGCGGCATCGGCGGCGCGCCCGCGGGTGGATTCGGGCGCCCGCGCTGCACGACCGGCGTGATCTGCTCCCCGTCCTTGTCGCTCAGCACAAGCTGCGACCGCAGCAGGTTGGG
>Ga0136846_1238514_pt1 | contig 12971 bp, 11 predicted proteins | sample HopSoiMetagenom2_FD_96841 | JGI IMG/M metagenome (GOLD analysis project Ga0136846, IMG submission 96841) | Grasslands soil microbial communities from Hopland, California, USA - 2 Assembly 2016 (version 4) | ecosystem: Environmental > Terrestrial > Soil > Grasslands | place: USA: Hopland... | reverse complement strand
GCCCGGAATAAGTTCCCGTTTTGGGGGCGCTGGGCGGGATGCGATGCAAGGCGCTCCGAGCGCCGTGTGGCGAGCCACACAAGTGAGGAGCAACGCCGCAGTGCGCCCGCCCAACGCCCCCAAAACGGGAAATTGTTTCGGGCCAAATCCCAGGTAGAGATGCTTGCGGAGGATGGTGCAAAGCGTGGGGCTGTGATGCCGGGAACGGGCCGCCATGGCTGATCGAGATGTCAGGTCTGCGGACAAGTGCGCAACACCTGCCGCATCTCGATGATGTGTGCCGCGTCGCCCACCCATGGATCGCTCTTCCAGCGAGGCACCAGCGCTGTCAGCAGCTTCAGACTCTGGCGGTAGTTCTCGCAGGCGGCCAGCCAGTCGGCCGGAATACTGTCATCGCCGGAGGCAGGCTGAAGCGAGGCATGGACCAGCAGCGCCTGCGCCAGCACTCGATGGGCCTCGCCGCGCTTGAACAATCCGATCCGGTCGTCCATGGTCGTCGTTGGCGCCGCCGGCAAGGCCTGGACGGCTTCGGTGGCGGCTTGCACTGCCGCGCTGGAGTCGCCCGCGGCCAGCAGCGAATGGCCGAGCGCCGTGGCTGCATCGGCCAGCAGCCACTGCAGCGATGGGTTATCGGGTTCGGCCTGCCTGAGCTGGGATGCCAGCTCGCGGGCTTGCGTGCCACTCGCCACCGCCTGGGCGGTTTGTTGTGACTTGAGCCGCGCCTCGCCGAGCCGGAGTTGCAAGGTGGCGGCCAGGGTCATCAGGTCGCGCGCCTGCGGCTGGCGGCGCCTCAGGTCATCGAGCAGAGCAATGCCATCTTGCAAGGCGTGCACGGCATGCGAAGCGCTTTGCGACACATCCACGTTCATTCGCAGCATCGCGTCTGCGCGCAGGCCATGCAGAACAACGAGCAGTCTTAGCGCCTGCGCTTGGCCGGGCGACTGGGCCAGCCAGCGGTCCAGTGTGGTTTGCGCCGCTCGCATCGCAGGCTCAATCTCGGTCTCCCGGCCTCCAAACAGCAGCGTCCGCACCACCTGCACTTGGGTCTGCGCCAGCGCCATTCGGACCGCCGGGTCGGCCGGATCGGCGGCGGCTGCTTGCCGCACTTGGGCCAGCGCCTGCTCGGCCTGCGCAGCGGCTTCGGCACTGCGCCCCTGCAACGCAAGTAACGCCGCGATTCCGGCTCGCGCCTGCGCGAGCTCGATGCGCACTGCTTGCAGCAGCGCGGCCTCGGGTTTCTGCCGCAGCGCCAGTTCCAACAGGCTGATGGCGGCGGTGTGGCTGGCTTCGGCGCCGGTCAAGTCGCCCAGGCCTAGCACGCCCTCGCCCGTCTGGGCACCTTGCGCCTGCCCAATGCGGCGGAAGATGCCAGCCAGTTCGACACACAGCCCGGGGTCATCGTCCGCCTGGAGGCGCAGGCGCTCCAACTGGTCAAGCGTGCGGCTCACGATCAGCCGGCGTGCGGAGGCTGCAGCGGGCAGGTCTTGAAGATCGCCCTGCTGATTCACAGCGGTACCTACCCACTTGCGCAGATCTGTCAGGTATTGCTGCGCCTGCAGCGCCTTCTGGCTGGCCCGGTGCAGTGCAAAGGCGGAGGTGCCCAAGCACAGCAGCACGGTCATGCCGCAAGCTGCCAACGCCCGTGGCGGCAGACCTTTGCGGTGAAGCTCCCAGAGTGGCTGCGGCCGCTCGCCCGCAAGGCAACGGCCGATATCGGCCGAAAGCTCAGCTGCGCTCGCATAGCGCCGGCTGGGCTTTTTGCGCAGGGCTTTCATGACCACCTTGTCCAGGCAGGGGCGCAAGTGGCGGCGGGCGGCCCGGTCGAGCGGGCTGTGCGCCCGACTCGGCGGCACCGGCTTGCTGCGGCAGATGGCGTTGCGCAGGTCCAGGTCAGTGCCTTCAAGGGCAGCGCCATAAGGGCTTGCGCCGCACAGCAGGCCGTACAGCAACACACCGAGCGAATAGATGTCGCTGGCCGGCGTAATCGGGTCGCCTCGTACCTGCTCAGGGCTGGCGCAGGCCAATGTCATTGCGCGCATCGCGGTCGCGGTGCTGGTCTGCGGCGCATCGCTCATTTGCTTGGCGATACCGAAGTCCACAAGCTTTACCACTCCTCCCGGCGTGACCAGCACATTGGAGGGCTTCAGGTCGCGGTGGACGATGTTTTGACCATGCGCGTAGTGCACCACGTCGCACAGGCACTGAAACAGCCGAAGCTTGTCTTCCAGGACAAGCTCATGGCGACCGCAATAGCCGTCGATCGGCTCGCCGACAACGAGCTCCATGACCAGGTAAGGAACGCCATCGACCATGCCGCCATCGAGCAGCTTTGCCAGATTGGGATGGTCGAGCCGGGCCAGCGTATCCCGCTCGATCAGGAATCGGCGCGCCATCGCCTCGTCGACGCAGCCGTCCTTCATGAGTTTGACTGCCACAGGCGGTGCCGCGCTGCCGTCGACCGCCTCGGCCCTGTACACCTGACCCATGCCGCCACGCGCGATGAGGTCCGCCAGGCGGTAACGCCCCACTCGACGGCCGATCCACGAGAGTCCGAGCCGGGCTTCCACGGCCTGTTCCGCGAGCGCCGTAGCGCCCTCGTCGAGTAAGCGGTTGCCGGCCTGCCCGGCTGCATGCAGTGCCTGCAGTTCGGCAAGCTCTGTCTCATTGCTGGCATGGTCTTCGAGAAAAGCCTGCTGCTCTTCGGCGGGTAGCTCTAGCGCGTCGGCCAGGATGCCTTTCAGCCGCTGCCAGCGATCGGCGCCTTCCGCCTCGGCCGCGTCGCAATGGCCGGATAGACTGGAACTCATCCCTTGGTTCCCCGCGGCACAGGCTACGCGCTGCCGAACTCGCGCACGAGCCAAGCACGGGCGGTAGACCATTCGCGCTTGACCGTCGCCACCGAAATGTCGAGCGTCTCGGCGGTCTGCAGGACATTGAGTCCCCCAAAGAAACGCAACTCCACCACGCGGCCCTGCCGGGGATCGAGCGCCTCCAGTCGCTCCAGCGCCTGGTGCAGTTGCAACAGGGCCATCCAGTCGCCGCTCGACTCGCGGTCAGGATGCAGATCGTTGTCCTCGCTGTCCTGCAGTGCCTCCAGGCTGTGTTCAGCGATGCCGCCGCCCCGCTTGGCCGCTTGGCGGCTGCGCGCGTGCTCGACGAGAATCCGTCGCATCAGCATCGACATCCAGCCGAAAAACTGGCCGCGCGAGGTCCATTGCATGCTGCGTTCTTCGGCCAGGCGCATGAAGGCCTCATGGACCAGGCCGGTGCTCTGAAGAAGGTGCCCGTCGGCCTCTGCCCTCATATGGCGACGAGCCATGCGGCGAAGATCGGGATATATCTGTGGAGCGAGACGTTCCAGTGCCTCGTCATCGCCGTGCGCCCAGCCGTTGAGCAAGTGGGTAATTGAAGCAGTGCAGGCGGACTTCGACATGAGAGAGTTTTTATTCGGTTCCCTGGAACGACCCGGTTGGCTTGGCAAACCTCCCGCCAAGCCGCAACCCTTCCCAAGGGCCGCGCAGTGTAGAGGGTTGGTCGAGATCCTGGAAATTTCTGCTCACGACCCTGTGGTCTTGCGGAATCAGAGGCTCTCAGCCCTTGGCGACAGGTCGTGATGGATCAGATGACCATTCGCTCCACGAACCGGGATAGAGCGAGGAGGTTCCCAGGCCAGCCAGTTCCATCGCGAAAAGGTTGTGACAGGCCGTCACTCCCGAGCCGCACTGATGAACCACCGGCGTGCCGCCTGCCTGAAGCGGCGCCCACTCCGAACGTAACTGCTCGCGGGACTTGAAGCGTCCGTCGGCCGCGAGGTTGTCCTTGAAGAAGCGGTTCAATGCACCAGGGATGTGGCCGGCCTGCGCATCGAGCGGCTCCACGTCGCCATGGAATCGTTCTGCGGCGCGGGCGTCTATGAGACGAAACTTTCCCAGCTTCGCAGCGAGGGTGTCGGCATCGATGGTCGCAACCAGCGATTCCTTGATCGGGTAGGGCGGTAGGGTCGGGGCTTCCGGCGCATGGGTTTCAATCGCCCCACCTGCCGTCTGCCAAGCGGCCATCCCGCCATCGAGCAGGGCCACGTTTTCGTGTCCCAGCCAGCGCAGCATCCACCAGGCGCGGGCCGCGAACATCGCGCCTTGACGGTCATACACCACCACCTGGGTCTGTGGGCCGATGCCGAGTTCTCCAGCTTTGGCTGCAAACACCTCGCGAGATGGCAGCGGGTGCCTCCCGTTGCGGCCCGTTTTGGCAGCGCTCAAGTCACGGTCGAGATGCACGTACCGCGCGCCGGGCAGGTGCCCTTCGCGGTAGCTGCGCTCGCCGGCTTGCGTGTCAGCGAGGTCGAAGCTCGTGTCGAGAATCACGAGCGGCTTGCCGCCGGCAGGCAGTTCACGAAGTTGTTGTGCAGTGATGAGGGTGTCGTAGGTCATGTGCAATGTGGATTCAGAGGCTGAGAGTATTTCGATCATGCCCGCTCATCACGCCAAAAGGCCCCTGCTCGTCGTTGCATATGCTCGCCATAGCACGAGCTATGGCTGCGCTTTGCGCCTAGATCAGGCGCCTTTTGACGTGCTGCTCGGACACGCTCGAAATACTCTCAGCCTCTCAGAATTCGGCTGGCAGGGTACTCGAAGGGGCCGCCTGGGCGGGTCGCCACTGTGCCGCAAGAACGCCCGCCACCACGATGAGAACCATGCCGGCGATCGCAAGCACGGTGATGCGATCGTCGAAGAGCAGCACGCCCCAGCCGTACGAGAAGGCGATGCCGAGGTACTGAAGACTGGCGTTCACGAGTGGGCGGCCGGTCGAATAAGCCTTGGTCATCATCAGCTGCGCGACAGTCGCGAGCACGCCGACCGCCAGCAGAAGAAATATGCCCACTGGGGTGTGCGCATGCCACCCCGCGCCGAAAGTCAGCAGCGTGCCGGCCAGGATTCCCCCGAGCGAAAAGTAAAAGACGCTTCGGAAGCCCGGCTCGCCGGCACGGCCGAGTCCGCTCACCTGCAGGTATGCCGTCGCGGAAATCATCCCCGACAGCAGCCCGATCAGGCCATACCACAACTGGTTCTGTTTGATGGTGGGCTGAAGAATCAGCGCTACGCCCGCGAAGCCGATGAGCACTGTCACGATGAGCCGGGCAGGCACGTGCTGCGAACCGATCAGCATCGACCCGCCGATGAGAAAGAGCGTCATCCACACCGAGGACGAATAGTTCAAGGTCATCGCCGTCGCGATTGGCAGCTTGCCGATGGCGAAGAACCACAGGCACAGCGCGGTGACGCCCGCCAGGCTGCGCCAGAAGTGCATCGCCGGCACGCGCGTGCGCAGCGTACCGCCTTGCTGTAATGCGTGCAGCCCCATCACCAGCACGCCGATGAGGCCGCGGTAGAACACGATCTCGCCGGTGCCGTAGTGCTCGGAGGCGAGCTTCACGCACACGCCCATCATGGCGAACAGAAACGACGCAAAAACCATCAACCATGGCGCAGCCATGCGGGCATTCTGCCCGCCGTCGCACGGCCGTGCCTAATGCGGTGCGCGGCTTAGGACATGGCCCGGAATAATTTCCCGTTTTGGGGGCGCAGGGCGGGCGCGCTGCGGCGTTGCTCCTCGCTTGTGTGGCTCGCCACACGGCGATCGGAGCGCCTTGCATCGCATCCCGCCCTGGGCCCCCAAAACGGGAAATTATTCCGGGCCATGTCCTTACGCGCGCCGCTTCATCGCCCGGCGATACCACTCATGGAACTGCTGCATGCCGTCTTCCATGGGGCTTTGGTAGGGGCCGACCTCGTCGTCGCCTCGATCCATCAGGGCCTTGCGGCCCGCATCCATGCGCAGCGCGATCTCGTCGTCTTCCTCGCAAGTTTCCCAATAGGCTGCTTGCTCCGCCTGGATGAACTCGGGCTCGAAAGCGCCGATCTCTTCGGGGTAGTAGAACTCGACAACATTCAGAGTCTTTTGCGGGCCCTTGGGATAAAGCGTGGACACAACAAGCACGTGCGGATACCACTCGATCATGATGTTCGGGTAGTACGTGAGCCAGATCGCGCCGTGCTTTGGTGGCACGCCATTGCGGTAGGCGAGCACGGCGTCGTGCCATTTGCGATAGGTGACCGAACCGGCCTTGGCGAGCGCGTTGTTCGCGCCGACCGTCTGCACCGAGAATTGCGGTGCGAACTCCCAGCTCAGATCTTCGCAGCTGACGAACTGGCCGAGACCCGGGTGGAAAGGGGCGACGTGGTAGTCCTCGAGGTAGACCTCGATGAAGGTCTTCCAGTTGTAGTTGCACTCGTGCAACTCGACCTTGTCGAGCACGTAACCACCGAAGTCCAGGTCCGCCTTGGGGCCCAGGGAGGCAAGGTCGGCGGCGATGTCTCGTCCGTTGTCCTCGAAGATGAGGCCGTTCCAGGTCTGCGTCTTGTAGCGGTTGAGGTTCAGGCAGGGGTCGTTCTTGAAGTGCGGTGCACCGATCAATTGACCCTTCAAGTCGTAAGTCCAGCGGTGCAGCGGGCATACGATGTTGCTGCGTGTATTGCCACGACCGCGAAGCATCACCGCTTGACGGTGCCGGCACACGTTGGAAATGAGTTCGACGCCCGCGGGTGTGCGCACAAGTGCGCGGCCCTCGCCTTCATGAAGCAGGGCGTGGTAGTCGCCAACCTCGGGCACTGACAGTTCGTGCCCCAGGTAGCGGGGCCCGTGCTGGAAGATGAGCTCCATCTCGCGACGAAACAAATCGTCGTCGAAATAGCTGGTTACCGAAAGTTGTGAGCGGCTTCGCTCGAGAGCTTCAAGGGTGATGCTCAGGTCGGACATGATGCCCAGGATCTCCCCAACGAGAAAAAATCCAACAATGTCGGCCCGCCCCCGCGGGGGAAGAATGAGTAGGTAATGAAATGAAGCGCTGCTGTTCGTTTGCTGTCCGGGTGAACAGCCCCCGGTGCAGCGGGCCGCGGATTGTACCCGCGGGGTGGGTTTTGGCCTACCAAAGGCGGCGCCGTAGAGACTTGCGCTCCACAGGTGGTTGCCTTCAAGGGGTTTACAAGTGGTCCGGCTGACTACAATCCAAGGTTTCACCTCGCAAAAATGGCACGAGCAATCCCGCCTACCGAAGAGGCAGCAGTTTCGCCAACCTACGAAGACGCCCTGGCCGAATTGGAGCGCCTGGTCGCCGCCATGGAAGGGGGGCAGCTTCCCTTGGACAAGCTGCTCGAAAGCTACAAGCGTGGCGCGCAGTTGTTGAGCTATTGCCGCCTCCGGCTCGAAGCCGTGGAGCAGCAGGTCAAGGTTCTTGAAGACGGTGAACTGAAGCCGTGGACGTCCGCATGAAGCGATCCGAATTCGAATCCTGGACTCGTGCCGAACTCGACGCGGTCGAATCCGCAATGCAGGCGTGGGTGCCCGATAACACGCCGGCCGGCCTGGGCCTTGCCATGCGTTACGGCGTGCTCGACGGCGGCAAGCGGGTTCGGCCGCTTCTCGTTCTCGCCGCCTGCCAGGCAGTGGGCGGCCTGCGCGAAGCCGCCATGCGTGCGGCCTGCGCGGTCGAACTCATCCACGCCTATTCCCTCGTCCACGACGACATGCCTTGCATGGACAACGACGTGCTGCGCCGAGGCAAACCCACAGTGCACGTGCAGTTCGGCGAAGCGCAGGCCATGCTGGCCGGCGACGCCATGCAGGCGCTTGCCTTTGAAGTGCTGACGCCGACTGCTGCCGACAGCCAAGCCTTCGCAGACGGCGAGGGCGTTCCGCCCACCTTGCAGGCCCGCCTGTGCGGCCTGCTGGCCCGAGCTGCCGGGCATGCAGGGATGGCAGGAGGCCAGGCGATCGATCTCGCCAGCATCGGCAAGCCGCTGGACGAGCACACGCTGCGTGACATGCACCATCGAAAAACCGGCGCGCTGCTTCAGGCCAGCGTGCTGATGGGCGCGGCAACCGGAACCACCAGTGATGCGGAATGGGACGCACTCACCGATTACGGCGATGCATTGGGGCTGGCCTTCCAGGTTGTCGACGACATTCTCGACGTGACGCAGGCGTCGGAAACACTGGGCAAGACCGCAGGCAAGGACCTGGACAACAACAAGCCGACCTACGTGACCGTGCTGGGCCTTTCCGCCGCCCGCCGTCATGCTGCCGAGCTGCGCGACAAGGCCCAGGTGGCCCTCAGACGCAGCGGCCTGGCGAACGCGGCCTGCCTGAGCCTCTTGGCCGACAAGGTCGTCGAACGGGACAACTGACGCTCTCACATGAATCACTCACTGCTGCAAACCATCAACAGTCCGGCGGACACTCGCCGGCTGTCGCGCAGCGAGCTCAAGCAGCTTGCGATCGAGTTGCGTGACTTCCTGTTGCAAAGCGTTTCCCAAACCGGCGGGCACCTGTCTTCCAACCTGGGCACTGTCGAGCTCACTGTCGCATTGCACAGCGTCTTCAACACGCCCTACGACCGGTTGGTGTGGGACGTGGGCCACCAGACCTATCCGCACAAAATCCTCACGGGTCGGCGCGACCGCATGCCTACCTTGCGCCAGCTGGGCGGTATCAGCGGCTTTCCGCGTCGCGACGAGAGTGCGTACGACACCTTCGGCACGGCGCACTCGTCGACCTCGATTTCCGCTGCGCTGGGCATGGCCATCGCGGCCAAGATGAAGGGCGAGGCGCGCAAGACGGTGGCGATCATCGGTGACGGCGCCATGACCGCCGGCATGGCGTTCGAGGCGCTGAACAATGCCGGCATGCCACACGCCTGCGGGCAGGCGGACATGCTTGTCATCCTGAACGACAACGACATGTCGATCTCGCCGCCGGTGGGTGCACTCAATCGCTACCTCGCACGGTTGATGAGCGGCAAGTTCTACACGGCGGCCCGTGAGGGCGCGAAGACGGTGCTGAAGAACGCGCCGCCGTTGTTCGAGTTGGCGCGGCGCTTCGAAGAACATGCCAAGGGCATGGTCGTGCCGGGCACCATCTTTGAAGAGTTCGGCTTCAACTATGTTGGCCCGATCGACGGTCACGACCTCGACTCGCTCATCCCCACGCTCGAGAACCTGCGCGACAAGCCGGGGCCGCAGTTTCTGCACGTCGTGACAAAGAAGGGCTACGGCTACAAGCTGGCCGAGGCCGATCCAGTCAAGTACCACTCCGCGTCCGGCAAGTTCGACCCGATCATCGGATTTTCGAAGGCGAGCACGCCACCGAAGATTTCGTTCACGCAGGTCTTCGGCCAATGGTTGTGCGACATGGCCGAGAAGGACAAGCGGCTCGTGGGCATCACGCCCGCGATGCGCGAAGGCTCGGGCATGGTCGATTTCGAGAAGCGCTTTCCGTCGCGCTACCACGACGTCGGCATCGCCGAGCAGCATGCAGTGACATTTGCCGCGGGCCTGGCTTGCGAAGGGCTCAAGCCTGTGGTGGCCATCTATTCGACCTTTCTGCAGCGCGCCTACGACCAGTTGATCCACGATGTGGCGATCCAGAATTTGCCGGTGGTGTTCGCTCTCGACCGCGCCGGCCTGGTCGGCGGCGACGGCGCCACGCATGCCGGCGCCTATGACATCGCGTACCTGCGCTGCATTCCGAACATGAGCGTGCTCACGCCGTCAGACGAGAATGAATGCCGCCAGTTGCTATACACCGCCTTCATGCAGAACCATCCAGTGGCCGTGCGCTATCCACGCGGCTCGGGTGTCGGGGCGGAGATCGTGGCCGAGATGACGGAGATTCCCTTCGGCAAGGGCGAAATTCGCCGCGAGGCGGCCCGTGCCGCAGGGCAGGGCGGCAAGCGAGTCGCCATCCTCGCTTTCGGAACGATGTTGTATCCGGCTTTGCAGGCCGCCGAACGACTCGATGCCACGGTGGCCAACATGCGCTTCGTGAAACCGCTCGATGTCGCGCTGGTGACAGAACTCGCGCGCAGCCATGATGCAATCGTCACCGTGGAAGAGGGCTGCACCATGGGCGGTGCCGGCAGCGCTGTGGTCGAGGCCTTGAGCGAAGCCGGGATCACGGTGCCGGTGCTCATGCTCGGCTTGCCGGATGAATTCGTCGAACACGGCGATCCGGCCAAGCTGATGGCGATGTGCGGTCTGGACGCCGCCGGCATCGAGCAATCGGTGCTCAAGCGGTTCGGAGCGCGGCCTGCTTTGGTGCGGCCGGCCGCTAACCGCTAGTACTAGAGAAGTTGTTCATGCCCTTGGGGCCACAAAGTTGGTCGATAGATGACATCCTTCAGGTACGAACGGTACGAACATGAGGCGGTTGGTCAGCGCCGCGCCGATGTAAACGATACGGAACGGCGCGCGGGGACTTGAATGAATCACATGAGCAATTTGAAAGACGCGCTGCACATTCCCGACACGCAAAGCGAGCGCGACGAGCGGCATCTTGCGATTCAACGCGTCGGCGTGAAGGACGTTCGCTATCCCGTCGAACTGCGCATCGGCAAGGCGGTTCTGCCCACGGTGGCGCAATGGGATCTGGACGTGGCGCTACCTGCCGAGCAAAAGGGCACGCACATGTCGCGCTTCGTCGCGTGGCTCAATGAGATCGATGCACCGCTCGACCTGAACAGCCTGCGCAACGGTTTTGCGAACATGCTGGAAAAGCTGCATGCGAACGAGGGCCGCATCGAGGCGCGGTTTCCCTTCTTCTTGCGCAAGCGCGCCCCAGTCTCCGGCGTCGAGAGTCTTCTCGAATACCAGGGCCGATGGATCGCGGAAGCGCGTGCTGGCGTCACGGCGATCTGGGCGGAGGTTGTGGTGCCGGTGAAGTCACTGTGCCCCTGCTCAAAGGAAATCTCGGACTACGGCGCCCACAACCAGCGCTCGCACGTGACGATCCGCGTCGAGTTGAAGGACGAGATCGAGTGGATTGAGCTGGTTCGATTCGCCGAGGAAAGCGCATCGAGCGAAATCTGGCCGATGTTGAAGCGCGCCGACGAGAAGTGGGTGACCGAGCGTGCCTACGAAAACCCAAAGTTCGTCGAAGACTTGGTGCGCGATGTGGCGTTGCGGCTCAATGCCGATGCGCGAATCGGGCGCTACAGCGTGGACGTCGAGAACTTCGAATCCATCCACGCGCATTCAGCCTACGCGCGCATCGAGCGCTGAGAGGCAACTTGTATTGGCGCCTCGCCCCTCTGGGGAGAGGTTGGGTGAGGGGCTGCCGTGATGGCAACCCATGGCTTTTTATTCACCGCCCACGGCCCTCACCCCAGCCCTCTCCCAGAGGGACCCAGAGGGAGAGGGAGCGAAGACCGGGCAACTAATACCAATCAGACTGTCACCAATCAGACTGTCGCGACCGGAATCTTCCCGATCTTCGCCGCCCACTCCTTCGGGCCGGTGTTGTGAACCGAGACTCCGTCGGCATCGACGGCCACGGTGACGGGCATGTCTTTCACATCGAACTCATAGATGGCTTCCATGCCGAGGTCTGCGAAGCCGACAACCTCGGCGCCCTTGATGGCCTTGGCCACCAGATAAGCCGCGCCGCCGACGGCCATCAGATAGGCTGATTTGTGCTTCTTGATCGCCTCGATGCCGGTCGGTCCGCGCTCAGCCTTGCCGATCATGCTGATGAGGCCGGTCTTGTCGAGCATCATCTCAGTGAACTTGTCCATGCGCGTGGCTGTCGTCGGGCCGGCAGGGCCGACCACTTCGTCGCGCACTGGATCGACCGGGCCGACGTAGTAGATGACGCGATTGGTGAAGTCCACCGGCAGCTTTTCGCCCTTGGCGAGCATGTCCTGGATGCGCTTGTGCGCTGCGTCGCGGCCGGTGAGCATCTTGCCGTTGAGCAGCAGGGTGTCGCCCGGCTTCCAGCTTGCTACCTCCTCGCGTGTGAGCGTGTCGAGGTTGACGCGGCGGCTCTTGTTGTAGTCGGGCGCCCACTTCACGTCAGGCCAGAGGTCGAGGCTGGGCGGTTCGAGGTAGGCAGCACCTGACCCGTCGAGCACGAAGTGCGCATGACGTGTTGCCGCGCAGTTCGGGATCATCGCCACCGGCTTGCTGGCCGCATGCGTCGGATAGGTCGCGATCTTCACGTCGAGCACTGTCGTCAGGCCGCCCAGGCCTTGCGCGCCGATGCCCAGGGCATTGATCTTGTCGCACAGCTCGATGCGCAACTCTTCGACCTTATTCTGCGGCCCACGCTGCTTGAGCTCGTACATGTCGATGTCCTGCATGAGGCTCTCTTTGGCCAGCAGCATTGCCTTCTCGGCCGTGCCGCCGATGCCGATGCCGAGCATGCCCGGCGGACACCATCCGGCGCCCATGGTCGGCACCGTCTTCAGCACCCAGTCGACCAGCGAATCGCTCGGGTTCATCATCACGAACTTGCTCTTGTTCTCGCTGCCGCCACCCTTGGCCGCGACCTGCACGTCCACCGTGTTGCCCGGCACGAGCGACACGTGCACGACGGCTGGCGTGTTGTCCTTGGTGTTCTTTCGGTCGAAGTGTGGATCGGCCACGATGCTCGCGCGCAGCTTGTTCTCCGGGTCGAGATAGCCCCGGCGCACGCCTTCGTTGACGGCGTCTTCCACCGCAGTGCCCGCCGGAAAGCCCTCAAAACGCACATCCATGCCAATTTTCAGGAACACGTTAACGATGCCGGTGTCCTGGCAGATCGGGCGGCGCCCTTCGGCGCACATCTTCGAGTTGGTAAGGATTTGTGCAATGGCGTCCTTGGCGGCCGGGCTTTGCTCTGACTCGTAGGCCCTGGCAAGGTGCGCAATGTAGTCAGACGGGTGGTAGTAGCTGATGTACTGCAGTGCGGCGGCGACGCTCTCGACGAGGTCGGCGTAGCGGATGGTGGTCATGTCGGGAGTCTCGCGGTGGAAAGTGGCGCTTTGGATTTGGCCCGAACCAATTTCCCGTTTTGGGGGCGCTGGGCGGGCGCGCTGCGGCGTTGCTCCTCACTTGTGTGGCTCGCCACACGGCGCTCGGAGCGCCTTGCATCGCATCCCG
>Ga0136846_1235534_pt1 | contig 12972 bp, 12 predicted proteins | sample HopSoiMetagenom2_FD_96841 | JGI IMG/M metagenome (GOLD analysis project Ga0136846, IMG submission 96841) | Grasslands soil microbial communities from Hopland, California, USA - 2 Assembly 2016 (version 4) | ecosystem: Environmental > Terrestrial > Soil > Grasslands | place: USA: Hopland... | reverse complement strand
GGGGTGCCGGGGGCGCCTTGGGGGGAGCGGTGAGGGTTTTGGGTGGGGGGTGCGCGTGCGGGTGCGGGTGCGTTGTGGCTTGTCGCGCCCACGCGGCGGAGCCGCACATCGATACAGCCCCGCGCCCCTTATGACGCGTCCGGCAACAGGAACTTCCGCGGGTTTACCTTGCCCGGAAGGCCGATCGCCGCGCGCGCCCGCGTCGTTTCGGCCGCCGGCATCGGGTGCTGGGGCGGGGTGGCGGGACGTCCTGGAAGGAGATGCCCGGGGGTGCCTGGACCGGGGTCGGGTGGCCCAGGGGGTCGCGGACCAGGCCCGTGTCCGGTGCCGACCGCGCCGCGCCCCGGGTGCCCTGCCCGCAGCGCGTCTCGCGGGGCAGCGCCGCCGGGCTCGTCACCGACTCGCCGTTGCCGGTGAAGCAGTTGCCGGCCGGGGTGCCGGTGGCGAGGACCAGGTCGGTGCCGTTGCCCGTGACCCGGTTGGCGCGCACGGTGTTGGCACGCGCCGGGTAGCCCTGTGCGTCGCTCAGCAGCACCCCGGCCGACTTGTTGCCGGTGATCAGGTTGCGCTCCAGGACGTTGGCGCGCCCGCCGCCCGCCGCCCGCCGCCCGACGCCGACGCCGAAGCCGAAGCCGCCGTCGGCCTGCTCGGGACTGGCCTCGTCGTTGTTGTCGGTGAGCGTGTTGCCCGCCACGACCGCGCCGTGCTGCGGACCGAGCGCCTCCAGGTCGTTGGAGTTGAGAGGGAGAGAGGGTGTTTGACATGATCGCAGATGTATCGTCCCTTTCACTCCTATGACAGCACCTGCCTCTTTCCCCACGCCCGACGGCGCGTCGGCCCCCGCGCGCCGGGACGTCCTGACCCGCGCCGCAGCCCTCGGCGCCCTCGCCGCGACCGCCTCCGGGTGCGCCGACGGCACGCTCTCCCGTCCCCCCGCCGCCGCGGGAGCGCCGGCGTTCCGCTTCCGGGGCCCGCGCCAGGCCGGGGTGACGACCCAGCAGCAGACCGCCGCGCTCGTCATGGCGTACGACCTCGCCCCGGCGGTACGGGGAGCGGGCGGCGTCCGTGCCCTGCGGGAGGTGCTCGGGCGTTGGACGCGGGCGCTGGCGGAGGTCCTGGACAGCGAACTCGCGCCGCCGACTCCCGTACAGGCGAAGGAGATCAAGGAGATCGGGGGCGCCGGGACGTCCCGGCTCACCGCGACGGTGGCGGTCGGCCCCCGGCTCCCCCGACTCCTGTGTGTCGCGGCGCCGCGCGCGCTGCGTGAGCTGCCGCCGTTCTCCGACGACCGGCTCGACCCCGCGTACGGCGGCGGCGATCTGCTGGTCCAGCTCTGCGCCGACGATCCGCGGGTCACGGCCGCCGCCGCGAGGACGCTGACCCGGCTGGCGGGCGACACGCTGCGCCCGCGCTGGCGGCAGACCGGTTTCCTGCCACCGACGCCGGCCGGACAGACGCCGCGCAACCTGCTCGGCTTCAAGGACGGCACGCAGAACCCGACGCCCGCGGAGTGCGAGCGCTGGGTGTGGTCCGAGGACGCCACGTTCCTCGTCGTACGGCGCGTCCACATCGACGTGGCCGGGTTCGCGCGGCTCGGTACGGGGCGCCAGGAGGCGATCATCGGGCGGCACCGGGCGAGCGGCGCGCCGCTGGGCCGACGGCACGAGCACGAGGACGTGGACATCTTCGCGAAGACCCCGCAGGGCCGGTACGTGATCCCGGTGGGGGCCCATGTACGGGCGGCAAGTCCCCGGCTGGACGCGGGCGCCCGGATGCTGCGCCGGGGCTACAGCTACGACGACGGTCCAGGCGACCGGGGCCTGCTGTTCCTCGCCTTCATGCGGGATCCCGCGCTGTTCGCGCGCGTCCAGCACCGGATGACGGCGACGGACGACCTGAGCCGGTTCATCGAGCACCGGGGTTCGGCGGTGGCGTACGTCCTTCCGGGTGCCCTTCCGGGCGAGGACCTGGGGGCACGTCTGCTGGCCTGACCCCGTCCGCCGGCCTCAGTCTCCGTTCCGTACCGGGCTTCACGCCCCACACGTACACGGCGTCGTCCTCGGCGAGGGTGTTCCACAGCCGTTGGGCGTCGGCGAGGCGCAGGTTGACGCAGCCGTGGGAGCCGCCGGTGAACAGGTCGCCGGCGGTGCCGTGGAAGGCCTGGCCGTCGCTGAAGAACTGGGCGTAGGGCATGGGGGCGTTGTCGTACAGGTCGGAGTAGTGGTCGAGGTCGCGCCAGTAGACGGTGAACGAGCCGGTGCGGGTCTCGTGGGCGTCGCGTCCCGAGCGGATGGGCACGGGCGCGTACACCACCCGGCTTCCGGTCTGCACCCACATCAGCTGCCGGGTCAGGTCGACGCAGGCGACGCGGTGGGTGCGGACCGGGCAGTTCCCGGCGGCGTTCGGGTTGGCGCGGGCCTCGACGACGAGCATCGTGCGGTAGGTCGTGAGGCCCGCGTAACCGTCGGCGGGCCGGACCTCGTTGCGGCTCCGGAAGGTGCGGACGGCCTCGCAGTCGGCGGGCGCCTGCCGTCCGTCCACGGGCAGCTTCAGATGCTCCTCCAGCTCGCGCTGGTAGGGGCCGGTGCCCGCGGTGCGGGGGGCGGGTGCGGCGGCCGTGGCGATTCCGGCCGGCAGCAGTGCCCACAGGAGGATTCCCAGGGCCACGGCCGACGTCGTCACTCGGGAACTCGCCACAGCGCCTCCTCAGCGGGCCGGCATGCGTCCTCCCCCCACGGATACGGCACTTCGGCGGGGTGGGGCCGGTCGGACTAGCCCGAGCGGGGGGCGGGCCGCGCCTCGCCGCTCAGTTCCCCGTCGCCCCCTCAGATCGATCGCCGCGAGCGCCATCACTGGAAGCGGCTCGCATGCCCAGTACGGCCGTCTCAAAACACGTAGAGGCAACCGTGTTGCCAATATGTCGGAGAAATCTGCCACTGTTTCGCACATGGTGACGCCACCCTGCACAAACACGTAATGGAACGGAAACCCAAGTCGTCGCGCAAGATGTCAGCGGCTCACCGATTCGAGACTTCGACTTCTCCGATAACACAGCCTCGACCTTTTCGGAAGAGGGCCTGCATCCAGTTGAAAAGGTCTACGGCCTCCCCTCCTCTCACCCGCCTGACGATGCGACAGATGAGTACATGCTGAGCGCATCTTGACTGCGTCGCCGGAAGCATGACACCGTTGTCTTAGCGATGAATAATCATGCGCATGACATCGCATGCATAGTGCACCGTCCTTTGGACAGGAGAGAACCATGACCCATCTCATCGGCCTCGACAAGGACAATAAATCGAATGTCGACGACGTGCACCAGATCTGCCGCCCCCACATCGATAAAGGCGCACTTCGATTAACGGCAGCGCTCTCGTGGTGACCAAGACCCCGGACGTTCCGCCGTACGGGGCCCATTCCGCTCTCCCCGCCCGCATCGCCGTCACCGGTGCCGCCGGAGTGCTCGGCATAAACCTGGTGGACCGCCTGGCGGGTTCCGGCACCGAGGTCCGCGCATTCGATTTACGGCCGATGCCCGGCCGCCCCGGACTCACGACGTACACCGGGGACATCCGTGACCCGGCGGCCCTCGCCGAGGCGTTCCGAGGCGCCGACGCCGTGGTGCACTCCGCCTCCGCACTGCCCAGCTACTCCGCGGCGGACATACGGTCGATCGTCATCGAGGGCACCACCACCGTGCTGGAGGCGGCCCGCGTCGCGGCCGTGCCCCGGGTGGTGCACATCTCCACGACCGCCGTCTACGGACTGCCCCGGATGGTGCCTACACCCGAGGACTACCCGAAGAAGCCCGTGGACCCTTACAGCTCCGCGAAGGCGGAAGCGGAGAGGATCGCCGAGCGGTTCCGCGCGGAGGGGATGAGCCTGGCGGTGCTGCGGCCCAAGACCTTCCTGGGCACGGCCCGGATGGGGTTGTTCGACATGCTCTTCCAGTGGGCCGAGGAGGGCAGGCACTTTCCCGTGCTCGGCAAGGGAGACGTGCGCAGTCAGATGCTGGGGGTCGACGACCTCGTGGACGCGGTGCTGTTGGCCCTGTGCGCCCCGGACGAGGTGGCCCGCGACACCTACAACATCGGCGCCGCCGAGTTCGGCACTCTGCGGGAAGACTTCCAGTGTGTGCTGGACACGGCAGGACACGGCAAGCGTGTGGTGTCGATGCCGAGCAGGCCCGCGGTGGCGGTGCTGCGCGCACTGTCACGGGCCAAGCTGTCGCCGGTGTACGACAGGCTGGTGCACAAGCTGCTCGCCGATTCCTACGTCAGCATCGACAAGGCCCGCGACAAGCTCGGTTTCCGTCCACGGATGTCCAACCGGGACGCCATCCTGCAGTCCTACGACTGGTGGCGCGCCCAGCGGGTGGCCTCCGCGGCCGGCCCTGCGGCCGGCGCCGGACCGACCAGCGGCGACCCCTGGCGGCAAGGCGCGCTGGCGCTGGCGAAGGTGTTCTTCTGACATGTCGGCCACCGAAGCCGAAGTGCCGGACAAGGACCCGTCCTTACCCCCGGCGGGCGGCCCGGCCCGCCCGGCCCGCCCGCCGGCCGGACGCCGGCGAAGGGGCACACGCCTGCTGGTGGCGGCCACCGCGGCCTGGACGGTCTTCCTCGTCCTGATCGTCCTGCTCACCGGCCGCTGGTGGCCCTGGTACATCGTCCAGAACACCCCACCACTGGCCCTGGTGGCGGTTCCCCTGCTGCTGCTCCTCCTCGTGCCGCTGGCGCGGCCGGTGCGTGGCCCGCTCTCCGCCGTGCTGGTCGTGCTGCTGCTGGCCGGGGCGCACCTGGCCGGATACGGCCCTGGATGGGGGACCGCCACCGCGACTCCCCCCGGTACGCCGGTCAAGGTCTTCGCCTGGAGCACCCGGTACTGGCAGATGTCCGACGACAAGGACGCCTTCTACGCCTTCCTGCGCCGACAGGACTCCGACGTGTACCTCCTCCAGGAGTACCTGTACTGGCAGGGGGACGAGCCGGTCCGTATTGACGACTCGGCCCGGCTGCGAGCGGAGTTCCCCGGCTACCGGATGTCCGTGGAGGGCGAGTTGATCACTCTCTCCCGACTGCCCGTCGTGACGGCACACCACGAACGGGTTCCTGGCGGGGGCGACGACTGGTACTGGAAGGGGAGCAAGTTCCAGCGCACCGACATCCGGGTCGGCGGGCGCACGGTCTCCTTCTACAACGTGCACCTTCCGGTGCCCTTCCACCTCGGCAATCCCCTGGAATCCCGTACCTACCGGACCCTCAGGGACCGTGGCAACTGGTGGACCGGTGAGCTGCGCGGGCTCCGTGCGGATCTGGCCGGCAACCCCCATCCGGCCGTGGTGAGCGGCGACTTCAACTCGCCCTGGATGAAGCTGTCCTCCCTGGGAGCGGGCACCCGGCTGCACAGCCCCGACGGCTCATGGCTGCCTCCTCGCTCCTGGCCCGTCTCCGGGTTCGCGTTTCCCCGGCTGTGGCGCCTCGACTGGCTGTTCACCAATCACGACCTGGCCGTCTCCAGCCACCGTTTCGGTGGTGGTGCGGAATTCTCCGACCACGTGGCCCAGGAGATCCGTGTGGTCGTGCCGGACCAGGCGCCCTCCGCACAGTCCAAGAGCACCTCATAAGACCGAGAAAGGGACGCACTGTGGCGCAACCCGACAGGTTCGATATGACGGTGATGTTCGACTACCCCACCCGGCACCTCAGCGGTCCGGCGGACCCGGGCATCGTGCCCCGGTTGCCACCCGAAGGACCGCGCCGCTGTCTGCCGCCCGCCCCGTGCCTGAGTGGTGCCCGGTCATGAAGCGGCTGGATCGCGAGGACACCGTGGCCGACCAGAGCGGCCCGGCCACGACCGCACCGCACGCTCCCCGAGCGGCCGTGCCCCCTATTGCGCCGACGATGCCTTCCCCGGGACCGGTCCACGCCACGAACGGGTCACACGGTCCGGTCGTGGAGGGCGCGGCAGGCGCCAGGCCCCCGCGTTCGCGATTACCGGCGCCGCTGGTACTGCTGCGCCCTCACCAATGGGTGAAGAACGTCTTCGTCCTCATCGTCCCGTTGGCCCTGGACGCCGCGGCGCTCTGGGACCACCTCGTACAGGCGCTGGTCACCGTGGCCGCGTTCACCGCGGCCTCCAGCGCGGTCTACGTCCTCAACGACTGGCTCGACCGGAAGCAGGACCGGTTGCACCCGGTCAAACGTCATCGGCCGCTGGCCGGCGGACGGATCGGCCCGTTCGGCGCGCTGCTGCTGGGCGCGGGCTGTCTGGCGGTGACAGCGACCTCGGCAGCACTGCTGCCACCGCCGGTACGGGCCGCCATCGCCGGGTACCTGGTGCTCAATCTGGCCTACTGCCTGGCGTTGAAGCACTACCCGCTGGTCGACGTCAGCGTGGTGGCGATCGGCTTCGTTCTCCGTGCCGTGGCGGGGTGTCTGGCGGTGGCGGCGCCCTTCAGCCCCACCCTGATCATCTGTGTGTACTGCGCCTGTCTGCTGATGGCGCTCGGCAAGCGGAGGCACGAGCTGACGACCGCGAACCTCCGGGGACAGGCGGCCGCGCAGCGGCCCGCCCTCTCGGGGTACTCGGTACCCCTCCTCGACCAGCTCCTGGCCGTGCTGCTGGCCACCACACTGATCAGTTACGAACTGTTCATCCTCTCCGCATCGCATCCGCACGCTGCCGTGCTGGCCGTCGTCACCGTGCCCTTCGCCATCTTCGCCCTGAGCCGCTACATGCAGTTGGTGTCGGTGCACCGCAGCGGAGGGGAGCCGGGCCGGGACGTGTTCGCCGATGCGCCGCTCGTGATCAACGCCGTTCTGTGGGTGGCCAGTCTGGCCGTCGGCCGGCTCGCGTGAGGTACCCGCGCGACTACGGGTCCGCACATCGTCAACAGTCCGAGGGAGCCTGTCATGAGTGACCACGAATTCGATGTGGCAATCATCCTCAACTATTACACGCCATACGTCAGTGGACTGACGATACATACCCAGCGGATTGCCGAGGGTCTGGCCGCACGAGGGAACCGTGTAGCGGTCGTGACGACTCAGCACGACAATTCGCTGCCTCTTCGGGAGATCCGAGCCGGGGTATCGGTTTTTCGCACTCCGGTGAGCCGGACCATCGGCCGAGGGCCGGTGAGTCCACAGTTCGTGTCGGTTGCCCGAAGCGTCGCCCGCAGGTCGGCAATCGTCAATCCGCACGCGCCGATGCTCGAAGTGGGACCCATCGCACTGGGTGTACGGAACCGGCCACTGGTGACCACGCACCATATGGACCTGTGGTTGCCGTCAGGTGTCGTCAACACCGTCGCCCGGCGTGCGGTTGATGTCTCCACGTCGACCGCGCTGCGGCTTTCCGACGCGGTCGTGGTCAACAGTGGCGATCAAGCGCGTGGTTCAAAGCTGTGGCCCCTGATCAAACGAAGGAACTGGCGAGGAATCGCGCCGCCTTGCCTCGACCGTCGCGGCGGTGAGCCCGGTTATCGCGACGGGAGTGGCCTGCACATCGGGTTCCTCGGACGCATCGTCGAAGACAAGGGAATCGAGTACTTGATCCGAGCTTTTCAGCGACTCGACGATCCAGATGCCCGGTTGCTGATCGGTGGCGACTGGATCAAGGTGGCCGGCGGCGGTATCGAAGACCGGCTTCGCCCTCTCATCGGCGAGGACAAACGAGTGCGGATGCTCGGCATGCTGAGCGGAAGCCAGATAGACAACTTCTACGCGTCGATCGATGTCTTCGCTCTGCCGTCCGTCGCCGAGTCCTTCGGTACCGTCCAGGCCGAAGCGATGATGGTCGACGTTCCCTCGGTCACCACGGACCTTGCGGGAGGGCGTTCGCCCGTCCTGGAAACGGGGTTCGGTCGTCGGGTTCCGCCACGTGACCCTGGCGCGCTGGCCCGTGCGATCAGCGAGCTTGCGGCTCTGACTCCCGAGGAACGCGCCGAGGGAGGTCGTCGGGCCCGGAACCTCTACAGCGTGGAAACCTCCCTCGACGCCTACGAGGAGCTGTTCGAGCAGCTCACCCCCATGCGAGACCACTCCTCAGTGCTGGGCACGCGGTGCCGGAACACGCTCATACGATGACGGTGGATTCATCGAGGAATCGCCGACGCGTGCTCAAACTCCTCAGAGGGACCGCCTATTCACTCGTCGTCATATTCCTGTGCTGGCAGGTCTGGCGCGTGCGAGACGGACTTGGCAACAGTGTGGGTTCTGTCGGCTGGAGTGCCATCGGGGTCGCGACAGGATTTACCGTGATGGCACAGCTCCCCAGTTTCCTCGCATGGAGACTGCTGGTCGCCGGTGCCGGTGTACGACTCACTCTTTCCGACGCGGCCTGGATTTTCTTCATGTCCGGGGCGACACGCTATCTTCCCGGCGCCATCTGGCCCGCCGTCACGCAAGCCGCACTCGGCAGGAGGATCGGAGCGTCGGCGGCCAGACTCATGGCGACCGGTCTGGCCACGGTCGTGCTGACCGCGCTCAGTGGGGGCCTGGTCGGCCTGCTGGCGGTCCCCCGCCTGGCGGCGGACGATCCCAAGTGGTGGCTGATGCTGCCGGTACTGCTCTCCGCGGGCGCGTTCATGCTGGCACCGCGCCTGCTCGGGCGACTGTTCGCCGTCGGGCAACGCCTGTTGCGGCAGGGGGAACAGGAGATCGCGCTGCCCGCCCGCCGGACGTCCATGGGAATGATCGCTCTCAGTGTCCTCGCGTGGTGCTGCAACGGCATGCACGCGGCGATCATCGCGATTGCCCTCGGTGCGCCTGTGATGTCAGCGGTGACGCTTGGCGTGGGCGGTTTCACCCTCAGCGCGGTCGCCGGAGCCCTGTCGCTGACACCTGCCGGTATCGGAGTACGCGAAGTAGTGCTCGGCCTCACGCTCGGAGTTCTGCTCACCGGTCCGAATCTGGTCACGCTGCTGCTCCTGAGCCGGGTCCTCACGACCCTCGGTCACGTGAGCGTGACTCTTGGCGTGCTGGGACTGCTCGCCGGACACCGCCGTACGAAACGGCGGCAGAGCGCAGAAGAACAGCGCATGGAGGAATCGCCGGACGCGCTGTCGGCGAGTTGATCACGCAGGCCCGTGTCGCACGCGGTTGCCGGTGCGGCCCAGGACGATCCCCCGACGGACAGATCCCGCACACTCACCTCGCCTGAGCTCGCCCGACCACCGTGACCCTCTGGAGGTATCCATGGCAGTCATCGCAGGCCCGGAGAAGACGACCGGTCCCCAGTACGGTGACGACACCGCCTTACCGGTTCCTCGCCTGACCGTCATCGGCACCGGCTACCTCGGCGCCACCCACGCGATCTGCATGGCCGTCCTCGGCTTCGACGTCCTGGGCGTCGACGTGGACGAGTCCAAGATCAAGCGGCTCAGCGAGGGAGAGGTGCCGTTCTTCGAACCCGGCCTGCCCCAACTGCTGGCCAAGGCCACGGACTCCGGCCGGCTGCGCTTCACCACCAGCTTCGAGGAAGCGGCCGAATTCGGCGACATCCACTTCATCTGCGTCGGCACCCCCCAGCAGCAGGGCTCCGACGCGGCGGACCTGCGGTACGTCGACAGCGCGGTGACCGCCCTCGCCCAGCACCTGCGCCGCCGTACGCTCGTCGTCGGCAAGTCCACCGTGCCGGTGGGCACCGCCGCCCGGCTGACCGAGCTCCTCCGGCGCCTCGCCCCGGCCGGCGACCAGGTCGAGCTCGCCTGGAACCCCGAGTTCCTCCGCGAGGGTTTCGCCGTCGACGACACCATCCGCCCCGACCGGCTGGTGTTCGGCGTCTCCTCCACCGGCGCCGAGGAGCGGCTGCGTGCCGCGTTCGCGCCCGTCATCGCCACCGGCACACCGGTGGTCGTCACCGACCTGACCACGGCCGAACTGGTCAAGGTCGCAGCCAACTCCTTCCTCGCGACCAAGATCTCGTACATCAACGCCATGGCCGAGGTCTGCGAGGCCACCGGCGGCGACGTACGCGGCCTCGCCCGGGCACTGGCCTACGACGATCGCATCGGCGGCCGCTTCCTCAAGCCGGGACTGGGTTTCGGCGGCGGCTGCCTGCCCAAGGACATCCGCGCCTTCGCCCACCGCGCCGAAGAACTCGGCGTCGGCCAGGCCGTCGCCTTCCTGCGCGAGGTCGACGCCATCAACATGCGCCGCCGCTCCCGCACCGTCGAGCTGATCCGCGAGCTGGCCGGAGGTGGGGACCTCACCGGCGTCCACGTGGCCGCGCTCGGCGCCGCCTTCAAACCCAACTCCGACGACATCCGCGACGCCCCCGCCCTTGACGTGGCCTCCGCCCTGCACCGGCTGGGCGCCCATGTCACCGTCGTCGACCCGGAGGCCACGCGGAACGCCCGCCGCGCCCACCCCGAGCTGGACTACGCCACGGACGCGATCTCCGCGGCCACCGGCGCCGATGTGGTCGCCCTGCTCACCGAATGGAACCAGTTCCAGGAGATCGACCCGGACATCATGGGCTCCGTCGTCGCCCACCGCCGCATCTTCGACGGCCGCGACGCCCTCGACGCGGCACGCTGGCGCGCGGCCGACTGGGAGTACCGGGCGCTCGGACGACCCTGACGCACCCGCACGTGGACACGGTGCGACCTCGGCGGAGCAGGTTCGCCCCGGGCGGGCCTGCCTGCCCTCGCCGACCGCGGGCGGTCCGGCCGGCCGGCGTCGATCACCCCCTGGCAGGTCGCGGAGGGCAGGCCGGAAGCCCGCCCGAGCCGGGACGCGGATCACGTGGGTTCCCGCCGACGCGTGCGTCCTGCCGCCCGCCGCCTCGCGGGCCGTCTCGAACGCGTCGGCAGGCGTAGCGTCCGCGTACGGCACGACGGCGGTGACCCGGGCGGGCGACAGGCCCTGACGGGGCGCGCAGCTCCTGGTGCCGGTCCCCGTCCGCGCCGATGACCACGGGCCGGCCGCCGAAGCCGCCGCCCAGCACGGCGAGCGCGGCCGGTGACGGCATGATGTCGGGGCGCAGCGCACCGGCGAAGGAGAAGTCCTCGGCTCGGCGCGGCACTTCGCATACATCGGCGACCGGCGTTCCGGGCCACCGGCCTGGCGTCGGATTCGGGGATGAAGCTCAGTCCTCCCCCGCGTGTCGCGGGCGCGGGCGTAGTGCGGTAGTCCGGGTAGGGGTCTCGGTGCAACTCGTCGAACCTGTCGAGCGGTTGACTGTCCACGCGGCACCCTCCGGCGGGGGTGCGGGGCACGGGTCACGAGGTCGCGCCCCTGGTGGCGTACACCGGGCGGCGGCGGAAGCGGTCGCCTGCGGGTGCCGTAAGGACACGCTCCCCGAAACCCCGGAACCCGCTGTGCCGTTCGCCGGGTTCCCTACGATCGTGCCGTGGTCGACTTCCTGCTCGAACGTACGGTGCCGCTCCCCCTCGACGAGGCCTGGCGTCGGCTCACGGAGTGGCCCCGCCACGCGTCCGTGGTTCCCCTCACCCGCGTCACGGTGCTCACTGCCCCGCCGACCCGCGCGGGCACCGTCTTCGTCGCCCGCTCGGGAATCGGTCCCCTCTCCTTCGACGACCGGATGGAGGTCACCGTGTGGCGACCCCCGGTGGGCGATGCCCCGGGCCTGTGCCGCCTGGAGAAACGCGGCGGGGTCGTCCTGGGCTGGGCGGAGATCGAGGTGCGCCCGGGTCCGGGCGGCCGCTCGCGGGTCATCTGGCGCGAGGAGTTGCGCGTACGCCTGCTGCCGTCGCTGTTCGACCGCCCGCTGACGGGGGCCGCGCGGTATGTGTTCGGGCGGGCGGCGAACCGGCTGCTGAGGACGGGGTGACGGACGTTACGATCGACTCCGTGTGCCGGTAGTACGGCCGGCCGGGGGAAGGGGAGAGCGTGCCTGAGGAGAGCGTACGGCTGAGGCTTCGGATCGACTCGGGTCCGGGAGCCACCGCAGAGCAGACGGATCGTCAGGTCCGAGCTCTGTACGGCGATCTGCGCACCCTCGGCCTCCTCCGGGTCGAACGCGGGACCGTTGCCGCGCCCGAGAAGTCGATGGCCGGCGTCGGGCACGATCTCGCGGTGCTGGTGGTCAGCGGCGCCTTCTCCGCCGCCTCACTCAAAGCCCTGAGCAACGTGGTCGTCGCGTTCGTGGAGCGCTCGAAGGCACGGTCGGTGGAGTGGGAGATCGACGGACACAAGGGGTCGTTCGGCGCCCTGTCCGCCAAGGACCAGCAGGCGTTGGCCGAGGCGGTCACCGCGCGGATCGCGGCGGGGACGGCGGTCGCGGGCGGCCAGGCCGATCCGGGCACCACACCCGCGACCGGCCCGGATACCGACAGCTAACGGGAGTCGGCGATGGCGGGACGCCGGATCGCACTGCTCGTCGCGACGGACGGTTACCAGGATCCCGGGCTCAGCAGACTCAGGGCGCCGGCCCGAGGCGCGGCCAAGCTGAAGGAACTGCTGGAGGACCGGGCGATCGGCCGCTTCGAGCCGGTACTCGAGCTGCTGAACAGGCCCAAGGAGGAGATCGAGTCCGCGATCGAGGAGGTGCTCAGCAACCGAGACCCCGACGATCTCGTCCTGCTCTACATCGCCTGCCACGGCATCCGCAACGACGCCGACCGGCTGTTCTTCGCCACCCTCAGCACGCGGTTGAAGCGTCCGCACACCACCGCGATCCCGGCCGCACTGCTGCACCAGCTCCTCGACGAGTGCGAGGCCCGCACCAAGATCGTGCTCCTGGACTGCTGCTACAGCGGGCTCTTCCACCGGGGCTCCCCCATGTCCCCCGCGCCCGTGGACATCGAGGCGGCGCTCGCCGGGCGCGGCACGTTCGTCATCACGGCCTCGACGGCGCTGGAGTACGCGTACGAGGGTGAGCACCTCGCCCTCGACAACAGCCAGACGGCACCGCGTTTCACGGCGGCCGTGATCGAGGGGCTGAGCACCGGCCTCGCCGACCAGAACCGGGACGGGGTGATCACTCCGGAGGAGCTGTACACCTACG
>Ga0136846_1237968_pt1 | contig 12973 bp, 9 predicted proteins | sample HopSoiMetagenom2_FD_96841 | JGI IMG/M metagenome (GOLD analysis project Ga0136846, IMG submission 96841) | Grasslands soil microbial communities from Hopland, California, USA - 2 Assembly 2016 (version 4) | ecosystem: Environmental > Terrestrial > Soil > Grasslands | place: USA: Hopland... | reverse complement strand
TGAGGTGACCGCGCCATCTTCTCCAGGCTTCGCGCTGACATCGTTATTGCTCAGAAACACCGCCAACGAGGTCACGTCGCGAATGGTTTCATCGGAGTAACGCGCTTGAACGATAAAATGCTGCACCACGTTTGAACCTTCCAGCAGGGCAGATTTGGGAAAAATTTCGATGCCGGTCAATTTCGGGATATTTGTTGGATCGTTGGGCGCGCCGGCGTTAAGCCAGGCAACTAAGGTCTGGCAAAGAGGGCTGTTGCTGCCAAACCGTACGCCACCGGTGTGCTGGACCGCCCCCAAACTCTTCTGAATGAGCAGGCTCTCTTGCGGTAGCGCCAAATTGATTCGGCGGCCGATCTGTTCCTGCGTAAGCCGGTAGTAATCTCCGTCCGGGTCGAACCCAAAAAGCGACAGCCGGAAACCGTCCTTGCCCCGCGAGGTGCCGTGACACGCGCCGGCATTGCACCCTGCCTTCATGAACACAGGCATCACATCCAGCTTGAAACTGGTGGGCGGTTGAACCCTCGCGTTGGTCACTATGACCGGCACGCTTACGGTTTGACCCTCGAAGGTGACCTGCAAGTCCGTGTGACCGTCGGCCATTGGCAACAAGATACCTTTGTCGAGTTTCGCCAGCTTTGGGTCAGCGAGTTTGCAGCGCGCCTCCGTGGTTACATCGCGCGTGACACCATCCGCTGCCGTAGCCTGGATGACCAGATGCTGAGCCGCTTTGGCCGAGAAAAGTTGGATTGCGGGAGGATAAACTTTCAGGTCGCTGACGGGCGCAGCCTGAGCGCGTACCGCCCCACTGAGAAGGACCGCAGTCGCGCACGAAAGCAATGCGCGCCTCGCAGTTCGCGTTGGGTAATCTTGTCGCGGATTCATGGCTACTTGCCTGCCATTGTTGCTTCTGTCTTTTTAGGCTGAACTATCCGCAGGATGCCCCCTTGCGCGATGGTGTGAGCAATCACTTCGCCCTCCTTCTTAATCTCGACCGAGCAGAAAAGATTTTTGTGCGAACCAATCGAGCACTTGGGATCGGCGGTAACTTCAAACACAGCTTCCTGATCATCTTTGGTAATTTCACGATCAGGCGCCGCTACCTTATCCGGCAAGCCCGCGAGGCGAATGACTGCTTTCCCCTCGAAGGGTTTGTCCTGGTGCAGGTTGACCGTCAGTTTGGCGGTCTTGCCTGGATTCAGCCAGAGAGTCTCGATCTTGCCTGAGATAAACGGCGTGGCCACTTCGAGTTCGGCCAATTGCGAGGATACATAGACCGGGCCGCCTTCAACATTCGCATGCCCCAGCACGGCAATCTTTGATTTGCGGGCTTCCGCGCCTCCATTGGCGCTCAGCTGATAAAAAACATTGCTGCCGCCTTTGGGAATGGTGGCCTCAGATTGAGAGCTGATGCCGGGCGGATTCCAAATCATGCTTACCTCGATGGGTTCATCGAAACCCGCCGCGCGTTCGGCGACCACTTCCAATTTCATCGAGCCCGCTTGCACAAGCGGCACCTTGGGCTCAACGATTCGCAGCTTGTAAGGCGCTTCTTTGGTGACCGCAACGCACAGCTTATCCACGCTCGTTCCAAAAAAGGAACTATTGTTCGGCCCCTGCACCAATTCTATGTCCTGATGAAAGTGACCGAGGGAATTGCTCGTGCCATGGATTGCTCCCGATAAATCCAACAGTTTGCAGCCAATTGGCGCTTCCGCGGATGCCTCGAAAACCAAAGGCATGTTTTCCATGTTGCCGCGCATACGATCGCATTGCAGGTTTACGCCCTCGGGTAATTCGGGCACTGACAAATCCAAATCACCTGTGAAATTGACGCGCTTGGCCGAGATCAATGTCGCAAAACGATTCCCCCGCGCCACCGTGATGTACTGCCGCGATTGTGTGTCATTACGGGATACCTCGGGAATTTTCAGGTTCAGCAGCGACTGATTGGAAGTGACCTCGATCCGGTAAACAAAATCCCGTCCGCCATGCCCAAGCATGTCCTTGATCCGCACAAAATAATTGGTGGTCTCGCCGGGAGTGAACTTGAGCGAGCTGTCCGCGCCCGCCGCATCGTCATCCGACGCCAGGCTCTGCCCTTTCGAATCGAAAACCGTCAGCACCGAATCCAACGGAGAGCGGAGGCGTCGGGCATAGACGTTGACCGACAGCGGAGTGCCTTTGGTGGCGGGAAAACGGAACCAATCTTCCTGGCCCTTTTGAACGAGAATTCCGTTGAAAGCAAGTGGTGGCATCAGCTCTGTCGCTGTCGCATGCTCACGATCCTGGTTGGGTGATATCGCCAGGACGTTGGCAAATTGAGACACACGCAGCCAGTTTGGCGTCGGGGCAATTGATCCGTCGAGCTCCGCGAATAAGGCAAACTTTTCGTTTGGTTCATCGGGAAATTTGACTTGTTGCGTGAATTCTCCCGTCGCTTCACTGAAACATTTCAATGTGTTCGTTTCGCCGGCTTTGCCGCCCAGGGGAAAAATTGCGGTCGGTCGCGGAAAAGTTCCGATGTGGAGCCGGTAATGGCAATCATCCGCGCCGCCGTAAGTAACATCGCGAAGCTTGAGGACATAGGTTCCATCTTTGGGCGCAACCAGGCTGATGAACGGGTCCTGGCGTCCGAGCCATGTGTCGTCCGCATCTGCCAGCACCTTGCCTTCCTCGTCGAGCAGCGCCAGGCGCGGGTCAAAATTTCCGCGCCCCAACCGCATCCCTTCCACTTCGGCGCTCAGGCGCTGACCTTTTTTGAGTTCGACCGCAAAACAATCCACATCCTCATTTTTGATAACACCGGTCACGGTGGTGCTGAGCGCGATTTTTTGCGCGTTGGTGCTTTCGTTATTCGGCTCGACCTCAGCGACCACAGGATACGGACCGATGACGAACGTCCGCAGCTCAGAAAGACCAGACTCCGTCCGCAGACGCAAATGATGTTCGCCAAGTGCGCAATCCGGTGAAATTTTGAGTTGCGCCTTCACCACATGGTTCGTGGCTGAATTAATTTTCAAGATTTCGATGCCCGGCTCGTAACAGAGGATTTCGGCGGCATCCTGCAACCGCTCTCCTTCAAAGGAAACTTCGAGTTCGGTCCCGCGTTGGCCACCAGTCGGCAGGACGGATTTGACCTGGGGTGAGGTGCCTAAGACCGCCCATGGCAAACAGCAAATCACCGCGACCGCAATCTGCATTGTCGCTTTCATTCGCCTGTGAATTCGCTGCATTTGTACTACTGAGTCTGGCCCCTGCCCGCCCCGCTGCTCGCGAGCCGGACCCCTCCTGCTCCGCCTCAATTCCGTTTAGGCCAACAGTCCCCGCGCCACTTCGCCATCTTTGACAATGGCAACCGGGCGGGTACCGGCCATCAAATTCTTTTCGTAATCAATTCCCAACAAATTATAAATCGTCGCGGCGTAATCGGGCACCGTCAATGGATCGCTGTCCACTTCACTGCCCGTCGGGTCAGTCGCTCCATGCACATAGCCTTGTTTAAGGCCGCCACCCGCCATAACGATGCTGAAAACTTTCGGATAGTGGTCGCGTCCGGCCGTGCTGTTAATTTTAGGTGTGCGGCCAAATTCAGTTGTGACGAGCACCAGTGTCGAATCGAGCATGCCGCGTTGCGCCAAATCGCGAATGAGGGCCGCAAACCCCTGGTCGAACGCCGGCATTTGATTGGTCACCGCATTGCGGATGTTGTCATGATGATCCCAGCCACCGTAGGTCAGCGAAACGAAACGCACTCCGGCCTCGACCAACCGCCGGGCCAGCAGCATCCGCTGCCCCGCGGCGTTGCGACCGTATTCATCGCGCACTTTGTCTTCTTCTTTCTTCAGATCGAAAGCTTCGCGCGCTTTATCCGAACTCATCATGGCATAAGCGCGTTCATAGAATGAATCCATGCCCGCCAGCGCGTCGGATTTCTCTAGCGAACTGAAATGCGCGTCCACCACCGAGCGCATTTCGCGCCGCTCGGCAAAACGTTTGTCATCCACATTGGTCGGCAGGTTCAAATCTCGGACCTTGAATCCACCATTGGCGGGGTCAGCTCCAAGGCTGAATGGCCCGTAAGCCGAGCCCAGGAATCCCGTGCCGGCAAAACTATTCGGTTGCGACGGCACACAAACGTAAGGCGGCAAATTATTCCGCGAACCAAGCTCGTGCGAAACGATGCTGCCCATACTCGGGTATTGAACCGCGGGGCTTGGCCGCCAGCCAGTGAACATGTTGTGCGTGCCTCGGTCGTGGTCGGCCTCGCCGTGGGTCATCGCGCGGATCACACAAAGTTTGTCCGCTATTTCGGCGGTCTTCTTCAACTGTTCGGAAAAGTGGATGCCATCGAGCTTGGTTTTGACGGTCCCCAGCGGACCGCGATATTCCAAGGGAGCCAACAGTTTGGGGTCCCATGACTCCTGCGCTGCCATGCCCCCGGGAAGAAAGATGTTGATGACCGCTTTGGCTTTCGCTGCTACTGCCCCCTGCGCCTGCAGCTTGAACATGTTGCCCAGCGTCAGCCCAACACTGCCAATCAGTCCGACAAAGAGGAATTCGCGACGGCTGGGCTTCCACACGTGGTCCGGGCCGTTACAGAATGAAAAGTCCAGTTTATGCATAAAATCCTCTCAATGGAAGCTTTGCCATAGTGCTCTGAATAAAAACAATGTCATTTTCTACGGAGAAATTCAACTGCTTTGTCATGGGTGCAATCGCCCATGCCGCCGGGCTACGGGCCAGGAATTCGTTAGGTCTTCAATATTTTGACTATCGAAGCAGGCCAAATATTCATGTGGAAGGCCTGCTGCGCGTGACGAGCCGCGCGTTTGAATTGCCGAAGGGCGCTTTAACTCCGCTTGGTAACATACGCCTCCGGTGACCCCGAATGTTTAGGATGTTCCACGTATTTGCCACGATTCGGCACCGCAACTTCCCTGAACTCAAGCGCCAATTCATGCAATGCGCGGCGCATCGATTCACCGCGCATCGCCCGGCCATGACCCGTTACCACGATCTCCGGATTTAACGAGTCTAACCGTTTAACTGACGCTTCGGCTTCATCGAAATTCTGCGTGTAGTACATCGGTGGGCCATGCATTTCCGGCTTTTGCGTCACCGCGGCGTAAACTGATTCTTGCCGTGTCGTGACGAACGCATCCCCCGCGATCAGGTTGCGATCGGATTCGCGCCACAAAGAAACATGCCCTGGTGTATGGCCCGGAGTATGAATCCATCGCCAGCCCGGCATGGCGGGGATGGAACCATCGGCCGGTAAAGGTTTTAGCCAGCGGGAAACATTGAACGGTCCCCGCGGAAATAATACCGACAGAATTGGCATCAAACCGCCGCCGACGCGCGGGTCGGGCGGGGGATAAGAAGCGGTTCCGTTCAGATAAGGCGCCTCCAGTTGATGTGCGTAGATAGGTGTGTTCCATTCCTCAGCCAGTGCCTCGAGCGCACCCGCATGATCCGCGTGCGCGTGCGTCATAATGATTGCCGCGGGCCGTGAACCTTCTCCGAACCTCGCCGCGGCCGCTCGGCGGATTTCAGCCGCAGTCCCAGGCAAGCCCGCATCAATCAACACCCAATCGGCGGCTTGTTCCTGGCCGTAAAAGACCACATTCACGATCCCCAGCCGTTTATAGGCCAGATCCGGTAAAATCTCGTGGGTGCCATCATTTCTCTGCTTATCCGCGGCCGGCTTCTCGGCCATGGCCTCATCATCCAAACAAATCGTCTTCATAAACCTCCTCGCTTCGCCATGCAGCCGGCGCTACGCAACTTCTCATATTTTCGGGTCGTGCAGAATCGGGCGTTGACCTTACAAAAACAGCCCGCCGAACTTCCAAATCGACAATGCCTCCGGCAAACGGCATGCTCATTTCGAATGGACGCGGATGAGCAAGAGATCTGCCTTTATCTAAAAGGCTTTCCCGGACAATTTATTGGCCTGACCGAAATTACCCGGCGCGCTGGTGGCAAAAGCCGCTATCGTGAGGACGAGAATTGGGCCGTGCCGGTGCTCAACCGGCTGGTCGAGCGGGGATTTGTCGAATCTGATTCCACCGGCCATTATCGGCTCAAAGCCAAAGCCAGGGACAAAGAAAAAACGAAATGGGTTTCCCCGCAGATCCGCAAAATCCTCGAGAAGAGCGGCAAAGATTTTGGCGAGGCGATCAAAGTGGATGACCCGACCGAAATCGAGTAGGTCTTCCGAATTCAAGACTCGCTCGCTTTCGCCTTCGTGTTTTAAATCCGTGTCAATCAGTGTTCATCCGTGGTTACCTTTTTCTTCTTTCGGGTGTTTTTCTCTGCGTTCTTCGTGCCTCTGTGGTAAAATTCTGCCTGCCGAGCTTGGGATGTGCTTCCTTTCGTATATGGTTCTTCGGATTTCTCTTCTCTTCGGTTGCTGCTTTGCCCCGCTATGGTTGCGCTCCCCACCTCGGCGTTCACATTTTCTTGAGGAAACTTGCCTCGAGAAATGCGCGGAAGGTCTGATGTTTATCCAGCACTTCATCATGCGCCAGCTCGGTGAAGAAAAACACGAATTGAGCTTTCGCTAACGACTCCGAAATCATCTGCTGCTCCTTTCCGGCAATCAGGTTGGCGCCTTTGCTCTTCAACTCGGCCAGCAACTTTTCCGTTTCCTCTTTCGTGCCGCCATGCTCGGTATAGATATTCAACAAACGGCCATGCTCTCGCTCCGCCCAGCCAACGAATTTCTCGGTCTGGCCATAAAGCGCGTCGAACAGCCAAACCTCCCGTATCTTTTCGCTTAACCCGCCACGCTCGACGATTGACGACATCACGTGGTAACCGCCGCTGTGGCCAGACAGAATGATCCGGCCCAACTTCGGCGCGTCGCCCTCTCGACCCAGGTTTTTCGGGAGCGTAGCCACGACTTCTTCCATGAATCGCCTGAATCCGTCCTTGTCCTCCAGCTTCCCCCCGAAAGAATCCGACGCGCGATACGGACCTTGCGGTACCACCAGCACGGCGTTTCGCTTGCTCTCAAGCAATTGCTCGATCAAATGGTACTTTTTGAGGGCGCCTTCGACGTCATTTTGCCAGCCATGGAAATGCACCACAAAATCCACCCCGCCGCCATCGAACTGCAACCCTTTGGGAACGAAAATTGCCACCACGCTGTTTGAGTAGTGTTCTTCGGCCGAGAAAAACTGCTCCTTGTACTTGTGCCCTTCCGCGCGATCCGGATGCGGGAATGGAGCGGAAACCATTTGCGTCAGGATCAACTGGCCGCGCCCGGCATATTCATCCATCAAGGTCGCTCCCTGGCCGGCCAGCGCCCATATACAAATTGCAAACCAAAGCAAATGCCTCATGCGAATGGGTCGCCAGTATATGGAAGTGGTAAAAAAATGGTAGCCAGACCGATGGAGGAGTCCAGTATCGTTTGTTGGTCGCCCGCGCTTCTGATTTCGATTAACCTGATGCCCTTCGCCGCTCGCAAACAAAGTGGCTGTCATGAACGGCATCGCGTGAACGCGTGGTCCAGGTTGCTTCATGGCCCTCTCTCATTATACGCTTCAGCCGGTTTTGACCTGAATTGATGGCACTCCAAGTCTCCACCGCCGAAGCAGCCGCGCCCTCCCTGGCCGCGCGTTACAAATATTTCGCGGCCAATCTGCTGGTGCTGTGGCTGTTCATCCTCTTTTATCGCACGAACCACTATTATCTTGGTTTTCTGAGTGCGCGAACGCAGGTCGCGCTGCTGTGGCTGGCTGCGGCATACAGTATCCTTGGACTCGTTTGGTATTCGCTGTACAGCGATGCGCGGCCTTCCCGCGCTTTTGTTGCGCTAGGCGCTCTCTGGCGCTGGCTTAGGCAGACGCGAGTCTTCCTGAAAGCTTTCCCGCACGAACCCACGATGCAGCCTGCGGCGGTTTCGCACTCCGAAAAAACGGCGCTGCTGTTTCTGCTGATCAAATTTATCTATCTGCCGATGATGATCGAGTTTTTCATCAGCAATTGGTTTGATTTACGAGGCAAGATTTGGCTGATGCGCGGCGTTTCGCCGCTTTTCAATTTGCGCTGCCTTAACCTGGTTTTCTATCCGCTGTTCATTGATCTTTTCTTCATCACGGAATGCGCTTTTTACGCCTTTGGCTATGCGGTCGAGTCGCCGCGCTTGAAAAACGTGGTGAAATCGGTCGAGCCCACGGTTCTGGGTTGGGTGGTGGCGCTGGCCTGTTATCCGCCGGGTAATGGGTTCATCAACAACTGGGCGGCCTGGTACACCTCGGATAGCCCCGACTTTCAGAGCGAGGGTTGGAGCCTGTTTTTCAAGTGTTTGGTGCTGGCTTGTTTTACCGTGTACCTCTGGGGCGCGATTTCCCTCGGCTTCAAGTGCTCGAACCTGACCAACCGCGGCATCGTGCAAACTGGCGCATTCAAATACGTTCGGCATCCAGCCTACATCGCGAAGAACATCGCCTGGTGGTTGTGCCTGGTGCCGGTGCTCGTAAGTTGCCCGCGCCTTACCGATGCAATCGCTCCGGTGCTCAGCATGGCGTTTTGGAGTTTCCTCTACTTCCTGCGCGCGATCACCGAAGAGCGACACCTGCTTCGCGACCCACAATACCAGGAGTACTGCAAGCAAGTGCCCTACCGATCCATCCCCGGGGTTATTTGCGTCTGGCGTCCCTGTATTTCCTCACTTCGGCGCAACAGACGCTTTTACCCTGAGCACCACCGTGCTGGAGATGATATCCGGTGCAGCTGGCGGCAGCGCGATTGACAGGCCTTCACCGGTCGCTGTCGTGACTAGCCGTTTGCCTGAAGCCAGCAATGAGGCGGAGAGGACGTCATTGTTCAACCCCGGCACGACCAGTTTGCCGTCGCCGGGCCAATCGAAAACATGCAGGTAAAGCGTCGTGCTATTCGCGTTAGCCCTGGCTGTGCACCTGCCCCACGGAAGGCGCGGCAGCGGGCTGGCAGTCGTGCCGTAAATCGCCTCTCCATTGACTTTCATCCATTTGCCGATTTCCTTCAGACGCTCGATGGATGGTTCAGGAATAAGGCCCTCGCTGGTAGGGCCGACATTTACCAGGTAATTTCCTCCTTTGCTGGCAATATCGATCAGGTTGTGGAGGATCGTTGAGGCTGGTTTCCAGTCGTGGTCGAATGACTTGTAACCCCAGGTGTGATTCATCGTCATGCAGGTCTCCCAGTCCTTGCCAGGAATGCCGGTTTCAGGAATCCGCTGTTCGGGTGTGACGAAATCGCCGGTGGTTTTTTTGCTGTCGAGGCGATTGTTGGTGATCAGATTGGGTTGTCGTTTAAGTAGTGGTAGAAATTTTGCCACGCGTTCTGGATTCATACCTACGGGTGTATCCCACCACAAAACTCCCACCGGCCCATAATTGGAGAGCAATTCCTTCACCTGCGGCACCGCTATCTTGTCAATGTAATCGTCCATGCCGCCGTCCTGCGCGGGGTCCCAATGGCCGCCTTTGGCGGCCGCGCCACCGGGATGATGCCAATCCTGCGCTTCGGAATAATAGAAACCGAGTTTGATGCCGTCCTTACGGCAGGCAGCAGCCAACTCCTGCAGCGGATCACGTTTAAAGGGAGTCGCATCGTAAATATTGTAGGGACTGGCTTTCGAATGAAACATCGCGAAGCCGTCGTGATGTTTGGCGGTGATGACGATGTATTTCATCCCCGCTTCCTTTGCGACCCGCACCCATTCGTGAGCATCGAACTTGACGGGATTGAACTTTTGCGCCAGCGCCCCGTATTCTGCGACGGGAATCTTGTAATCCAGCATGAGCCACTCGCCGATGTGTTTGGATTGTTCGCCTTTCCAGACTCCGGCCGGCACAGAATAGACGCCCCAATGAATGAACATGCCGAAGCGGGCTTCCCGCCACCATTTCATACGAGTCTCGTGGCTGCTCCCAAATTCGTGCTGCCACGCCGCTTCAGGTGCCATGGCCTCCCCGGGCGAAGCGTTGTCAGCGGCAACTGCAGTGAGCCCCGTGAAGGTCGAAACCAACGCCAGCCACGCAGCAACGCGCAAACGAATCATCCCGCAGGTTAACCATGCGCCATGCAAGCGGGAATTGAACGTTTGTTCAGATGTTACTTCTTGAACTTCCAGGCGAGATCGAACATTTCCTGGCTGTAAGGTTGAGCAACAATTCCTTCGGCGGCGTAAAGATACAGCGCGCCTCGGTAAACCTGGCTGGCCACGCCGGCCAAATAGCTCCACACGACCATGCCGACTAGCCAGCAAACGCCCGCAGCCGCGAGAATGAAAAAGTTGCTCAACAGAACCGAAACTCCGAAAGCCGCCCCCAGGAAAAGAAACGAGGCCAAGGTGATCATCGTATTGATAAAACCAAGACCGACGTAGCCGATCAGGGCTTCGCCCCACGTGCGGCGCAGGCACGTGGCGGATTTCTGCAGCATCTGGAATGGGTTCGCGCTGTGCTCGGGATCACGAACCAGCACCGGAATGACAAATACCGCCGCGACGCTCCAGGCTATCCCAATAACACGCGCCAGGATGCGGCCGACCAATTCGAGCCGTTGCTCTATTACTTTGATGATAAGCCCGACCAACCCGGCGAGCAGTGTCCACATGAGCACGGCTTTCCAGCGCGAGGCGGCGAAGCCCAACCCCCTGCCCAGCAGCACCGTGTCACCGCTGAGCGCGGCGATGATTTCGTGGTAAAAAGCGACGTTGAAAAATGTCGCGAGGAACATTGAAACAAAATACATCAACGCGAGATACCCGATAGCCATGGGGCTCAAGGCGTAATGATGTGAGTGGCCGGCGGCAGGACCTGTCTCCGTGAATAACGAATGTGAAATGGCCTGCCAATGCTGCGCTGAAACGTAGGAATAACCGGTGGGCCGCAACAAAGGGCCGGCGAGAAAGAAAAAGAGAATGGCGACCGTGCAAATGAAAGTGACAATCGGAAACACGAGAAGTTGCTTGTTGCGGCCAATGACCGAGAGTGAGCTTTTCAGCAGCACCCAGCTTCGCTGTAGTTTTTCCATAGATTTTATCCTTTCCTAATGATTTTCGTGTGGCTTGTTCGTCGTGAAGATAGTTATCCGGGGCCAGAGGGTCTATTACAAAAAATGACCGCATTTCCAGCGCCAGTTAGTTACTTTTGGTGTGGCCGCCATACGATCGTGCCATCCTCGGCAATCCCAACTTCCACCGGCACATTCGTCGGAGGCAACGCACTCGGGATGCGATAGTTCCTCTGAATTTCGTGCGTGCCCCAATGTACGGTCCTGGGCCAGGTCCGCCGCAGATACGTCAGATACTCGTTAGCAGCAATGCCGAGAAAGAAAACCAGCGTCCCGCTGATTAGATGACGAACGTGATGAGGCTGGAAGGTTTTCACCGGCCGGATCGGAGAGTTTTGAATCTTTCCGCTCATGCCGGAAATTTGCATATATTGGTGCAAATTCAGTTACAAGAATGAGCGCCCTTTGTAGTCAGCCACGGCCTTTGCAATAGAAAAGTGGCTGCAATTGGTTTTTGGACGAGGGTGGGTAATTTCCCCCATAAGGCGGCGTTTTACCCACGTTGACCCTGCCCAAGGGCAAACTTAGTTTGGCAGATGAACGGGCTCCATGGCTGGTTCAATCTCTGGCCGTTTCATCGGGGTGGTCTGCCCCGGCGCAAGCTGCAGCCCGACGTCGCATCCGATGCCAAACCTGCGGAGGCCATGGAAGCTTCTGCCGGGAAACCTCGAAAGCGCCACCGTGGTTGGAAGCGTTTTGGGATTTTCCTGCTCGTCCTGGCGCTATTGTTGGGAATCGGCCGTGCCATCATGCCCTGGGCCGTTCGCGATTACGTCAATAAGACCCTGGACCGTAATCCCCTTTACTCCGGCCGCATCGGCCCGGTCAAAATCCACCTCTGGCGCGGCGCGTACTCGATAGACGACGTTCGCATCAGCAAAACCACCGGCAATGTGCCGGTGCCACTTTTTGCCGCCAAGCGCGTTGATTTCGCGATCCAATGGAACGCGCTCTATCACGGGAGAATCGTCGGCCGAGTCCTGATGCTCTCGCCGGAGTTGAATTTCGTTGATGCACCGAGCGAAGAAGAGGATCAAACCGGCGCGGGCGGTCCCTGGCTGCAGATGATCCGGGACTTGTTCCCATTCAAAATTAACAGCGCGATCATCCAGGATGGTTCGGTTCATTTCCGCACCTACCAAAAGGAAAAACCGGTGGACGTTTACCTTTCGAAGGTCGAAGGCAACGTAGACAACCTCGGCAACATTAAAGACGAAACCAATCCGCTCATCTCGACTGTCCAGGCAAAAGGTCTGGCGATGGACCAGGCCAAAATTGATTTCAAGATGACGCTCGATCCGTTTTCGTACCGGCCAACGTTCCACATGGGCCTGCGCTTGCTCGGCCTGGATGTGACCAAGATAAATGATCTGCTGTTGACCTACGGTAAATTCGATTTCAAACGCGGCTGGTTCGACCTGGTAATCGAAGTCGATTCGAAAGAAGGAATGATGACCGGCTATGTCAAACCGCTGTTTCGCAATTTGAAAGCTTTCAGCCTGAAACAGGACGTGAAAGAAGATACGGCGCTGCAGTTTTTCTGGCAGGCGCTAGTCGGCGGCGTGACTTATTTATTGAAAAACCAGCCGCGCGACCAATTCGGCACACTGATTCCCTTTCGCGGCGATGCGACCGGCACGACGACCACGGATATCCTGGCGACGCTCGGCAATATTCTGCGCAACGCTTTTATTCGAGCTTATATGCCGCGGTTGGAAGCCACGCCAACCGTTGAAGGACTGCAATTTGAAGCGCCGAGCATCGTTGACCCGGTTTCACCCAGCGAATCACCTTAGCAAAAGCCAACTACCAATCCTCAACTCCAAGCAATATTATGAAAATGGAAAGAACAAGTCAGAATGTTAATCGCATATTCCACCAGTGAGGAGGTAGGATATGCGAT
>Ga0136846_1218314_pt1 | contig 12973 bp, 12 predicted proteins | sample HopSoiMetagenom2_FD_96841 | JGI IMG/M metagenome (GOLD analysis project Ga0136846, IMG submission 96841) | Grasslands soil microbial communities from Hopland, California, USA - 2 Assembly 2016 (version 4) | ecosystem: Environmental > Terrestrial > Soil > Grasslands | place: USA: Hopland... | reverse complement strand
TCCTGCCGGATATCCTGCTCGATTCGTATTGCCGGCACATAAAAAGTATTGTTCAACCACGCTGCCGCAGTATAACAGAAAAGTGGAAGGGTGGGAGCATTGGCGCAAGACTCATAGGCCGCCAGGTAAAGCCCGGTATGCGCCGGGGGAATGAAGGCGGCAACTGCCCAGCCTTTTTCGCATAACCGCATTTTACCAGTCTTCACGTCGATTCCAATGGCTCTTCTTTCAGGTAATTCATAAAGAGATCCGCCACGGGGCAATTCGATCCAATCATCAGTTGGAACAGGTAACGCGTCCCATCCGCTGCGTCCGGTTGCATATAAGGTGATATCTTCGAAAATATTTCCGCTACCATCCGAATAAAGCAAATATGGCGAACGATTCAACACGAGATTTATGACTTAAGAGTTGACAGTTTAAATTTTGAAGCAGAGACTATATAACAGAGTCTGCTGCCATTGGCAGTAATTTGTAACGCGGCAAAATTCGTGAATTTGGTCCAGTTATTCGAAACTCCCATAACCCTTCTTCATCGTTTCTTCTGAAGATGCATTTTGCAAAAGGCATTGAACTCTTCCTCCGGAACGTCTTCGTCATCATCATCTTCCTCCACTTCTCTTTGAATTAACCTGTTATTTAGAAAATCGATGGTGAGTAAGCCATCTTTTAATACAACGTTGCTTAGATCGGACCAATGATATTTCTTTTTTAAAAGTGTGTTGAATACCACTTGTGAATCTGAAAAGCCAATCTCCAATGGAAACTTAACCTGGCGTTCCAATATAGCCAGAATGATAAACGCTCCAAACAACCATTCCATATACGGCATCTTAATCCATAATAAGGCCGATATCAGGAACGCACGATTAAAAAAAACCTTTTCGCCCTTCATCATTCTCCTGACATTCCACGTTACCAAACCGATTACTAGCAAAATGCCGGCAATGAGGAATACATTCTTATCCTCCGTGAATACAAATTCCCTGCAAAAAAAAATACATGACACCAGATTCAATAGCAAACCAAACGCATTTAACTGCCCGCTAACGGGGCTTTTCAGCACTACTACATAAGGGTATTTAATTTCAGATAGATTCATTTTTCGAAATCAACAATTTAAGAATCTTCAATAGATGCGTGAAATATCACCTAACCATTTCAGTTTCTTCCTTAAAAATTATTCGGTTGTTAGCTTTTGCATCCCGATATTTTGTTTTGGTTGCTAATTATTCCCTGCGACTAACATGTTACAGAGTTTCCATAAGATTCTCGCCCCAACATTAGCGTCCCAATCCGATTCTCCAACTCCAACTTCGCTGAGATCAAAGCCAATAAACTTTCTGCCACTCTTCATCATTTTCTTCAGCAGGTAACTGATCTGTTCAATTTCAAAACCACCAAACACAGGAGTGCCAGTGTTGGGACAAAGTTTCGGATCGAGACCATCTATATCGAAACTCAAATAAACATTGGTCGGCAGTTGATCCACGATCTCATCCACGATTTCTTTCCAGGTTCGCCCCTCAAATTGCTGTTCTTTCAATTCAGTAGCAAAGTAAGTGAGCACCCTGCCACGATTCGCTTTCGCGAATTCAAATTCTTCCTCGCAATAATCTCTTATGCCTATCTGCACCAGCTTTGAAACAGCCGGAATTTCTTTAAGCACATTATACATTATGCTGGCATGGCTATACTTAAATCCGTCGTACGCTTTTCGAAAATCAAAATGCGCGTCAATTTGAAGAATGGCAAAATCGGGATATTTTTCTGAAATCGCCTTTAGATAGCCCAATGGAGTACTATGATCGCCGCCTAACAAAGCCACCAACTTTCCTTTCTTAATCAAGTCGGCAGTTTGCTGATAAACCCAATCGTTCAGGTAGGCGCTGCCTTCGTTGATATCCTTCAGTGATTTGCACATGAAGCTGTTCTTCTCCACTGCTTCGCCTTTTGAAATATATGCAATGAGTAACTCGGCCTCTTTTCTGAGGTAGTCGCTTTTCAGTAAAACCTTCTTGTCAGGTGTTCTCATATAGAATCCCTGCTTCCAACCATCGTTGAATTCGGGTTCAAAAAGATCGACCTGTAAACTGGCTTTGAAGACGTGTTCGGCCGTGCGCGCGGTCCCGGCATTGTAACTGACGGTCACTTCCCACGGAACAGGAAGAATAACCAACCTGGATTCATCTTCTGTAAAGGGAAGCCCGAATATGTTATTATTGGGATTGCCAGCCCTATTGGGATCAAAGTTTGCTAGATCTGCCATAATTAATCATAAGTGGTTATGCCTACCTCAATCGAATCTTCTTGCATCCAAAAGGGCTTGAGGAACCACAAAAACGACGCAAATTAGGATAAGCGATGACAGACGCAAAAACTTTGTGAACGGTTGGACAAAACACCATCTTAACAATTCATCTGCCCTTTTCAATTAACTTTGCGCTGCAAATCCCCAACAATTGAAACGGACCCATATCGTCATACTCGTTTTGATCGCTACTGCAATAGGCGTTCTCATTAGTTTCATGGGTAACCTTTCCACCTATGAAACTATTGCTTCCGCTAAGCAAAAGGAAGGCAAGACTGTAACTATTATTGCTAAACTTGATAATAGCCAACCGATAGAATACGACGCACAAAAGAACCCCAATTTCACCAGCTTTCATATTACTGACACTCTGGGCAACAAGGCCAGGGTGGTTTACTATTATGAGAAACCGTTTGATATAGAGAAAGCTGAGAGAATCGTCATGAGCGGGAAAATGAATGGGGAAGTTTTCGAGATCAGGAAGAAGGACGGTATTCTTATTAAATGTCCATCCAAGTACAAAGATGATCCAAAGGCCGCAAGTAATAACCTGAAACAAACCAGTTACTAAAATGAAGTATTTAGGGGAGCAGTTGTGGCCCGGTCAATTGGGACATATTTTCATTCTTGTTTCCTTTGTTGCTTCTATTCTTGCAACCATTGCTTACTTCAAATCTGCTAACGCCAAACTGGAAGATGAAGCATCAGGCTGGAGGCAATTCGGCCGCATTTGTTTTGCTCTTGATGTGTTTTCAGTCCTCAGCGTATTTCTGCTCATTTTTTACATAGTTGCCGCACATCGATTTGAATATTTCTACGCATGGAATCATTCCGAACGTTCGCTTAGTGTTAAATACTTATTGAGTTGTATCTGGGAAGGACAGGAGGGAAGCTTCCTGCTTTGGACCATGTGGCACGGTGTGCTGGGACTCATATTGATCAAAACTTCGAAGAAGTGGGAAGCGCCCGTAATGACGGTTCTCAGTTTCGCGCAAGCGTGTTTGGCCACGATGATCATCGGTCTGTATTTTTTTGGAGCGAAAGTGGGAAGCAATCCATTCTTACTCGTCCGTGAATTAGGAATGCTTGATAATGCACCGGCTTTTATGGATATGGAAAGCGGCGCGCTAAGACCCGATTACCTCAGCATGATAAAGGATGGAACCGGGCTTAATCAACTTCTCCAAAATTATTGGATGGTTATTCATCCGCCCATTCTCTTTCTGGGGTTCGCTTCTACCATTGTACCGTTTGCATTTGCGATTGCCGGACTTTGGAAAAAAGATTTTGGCGGTTGGACAAAGTTTGCTTTACCGTGGAGCTTATTTTCCGCCGCAGTGCTCGGCACAGGGATCATGCTTGGCGCGCTGTGGGCTTATGAATCTTTGACGTTTGGAGGTTACTGGGCCTGGGATCCGGTAGAGAACGCTTCTCTTGTTCCATGGTTGGTTCTTGTAGCAGGTCTCCACACACAAGTAATCTTCAATAGCACCGGCCACTCGCTGAGAGCGACATACTTTTTTTACATCATGAGCTTCATGTTCATATTGTATTCCACTTTCCTTACCAGGTCTGGCGTGCTCGGTGATAATTCGGTTCATGCTTTCACCGACCTGGGAATGAATTTTCAACTTGTAATGTTCATGGTCGTGTTTGCCATCCCTGCATTCGCACTATTTATCAGCAGGTATAAACAGATTCCACACATTCAGAAAGAAGAAAGTTCCTATTCAAGGGAATTCTGGATGTTTATCGGTTCACTGGTTTTATTCTTATCGGCACTATTCATCATCACTGCTACTTCGCTTCCTGTTATTAATAAAGTATTTGGCACGGACTGGGCTTCAGCGGAAGATCGCGAGTTCAGTTATAACCGTATAGAAATATTTGTTGCTATTTTGCTTGGCCTGCTTACCGCCATTGGGCAATATCTTAAGTATCGAAACACTTCGAAATCTTATTTCACCAAAAAAATTGCATTACCGACAATTATATCAATAATCGGCGCCGCTTGTATCAGTTTATTTGGCGGAGTTCATTACAATAAATATGGGGTGGGATTTTTAGCCGCGATCCATTTAGGCATTTTTGCCGGTCTTTATGCAACTATTGCAAACGCTACCTACATCTGGGCAGGATTAAAAGGGAAGTTGTCCGTTGCCGGTGGTTCCGTTGCACATGTGGGCTTCGGACTTTTATTGGTTGGCATACTCATCTCTTCGTCAAAGAAAGAAGTGCTTTCACAAAATACCACGCTCGCTCTTCCTTTCGATCCAAAATCAAACGAGAACCCGATGGAAAACCAAACCCTGTTCCAGGGAGTGGAAACGGATATGGGTAAGTATAAGGCAACGTTTATCAATAGTGATTCAATGAGCAAGGATGGCAAGTCCACTTTTTTCAAAATTCGTTTTCAGAATAAGCGGAGCGATGAGCAATTTGATTTGCATCCAAACCTTATCCGCAATTCAAAAGGCCAGGAAGGATTCTCTAATAACCCGGATGCAAAACACTATTGGAATAAAGATATTTTCAGTTACATCAGTTACGCCAACGAGCTTGACCGTGATAAGGATACTTCGCAATTCTATCCGCATCGTATGAATGTGGGGGATACTATTTATTATTCTTCCGGGTATATGATCCTGGATTCGGTTGTTGCAAATCCAAACAACGATAAATATCATTTTAATTCGTCCGATACTGCATTGATGGCTTCGCTAACGGTTGTGAGTAAGGATAGTGTTCGTTATAAAGCGCGGCCGCTTTATTCCCTCAAAGGCAACCAGGCCAACCTCGTTCTGGATACAGTTGTGGCCCAAAATATCGCGATTGGTTTCAGCAATGTGCTCGATAATCACAGGGTCGAGATCAGCGTAAGGGAATCACCGAGCATGGTTTCGTTTGTGGCCCTTAAAGTTTTACAGTTCCCCTTCATACGCCTGGTTTGGCTGGGCACCCTGGTTATGGTGATCGGATTAATTATGAGCATAGTCAGGCGGGTCCGTTTAAATCAGCGCCAGGACCCAGTGATATAGGTCAACTTTTATTTCCTTTTAACACAGCATTTTGGTTACCTGGAATGTCTGGTTAGCATAAATAGGTGGATTTAGCTATTTTAGTAGAACGCATGCGCCGACCCAGTTTTCATATCGTTGTTACCGCTTTTTTGCTCTGCATCGCTGGCACAGCATTGGCCCAGGATGGGAAACTTGGGAAGAATGACACTATTCTTGTAAATGCAATAGTTTGGAATGGAGATACCATTCCTGCGAGGACACTTGATTGGGTTTGGGTAGAAGGACAACTTTCGCCTCAGCAAAGAAAGAAGAAGGCGGAATGGACGCGATTGCGCAACGCAGTTTATGTAACCTATCCTTACGCCAGAAGAGCGGGTTTCATCATAAATGATATTAATGCAAAGCTGGCATCCATTCCATCCGGCGAAAAAAGAAAAAATTATATTAAGTCAAGGGAAAAGGACTTAAAGAAAGAATTTTCGGACCCACTTTCCGATCTTTCGGTTTACCAGGGAAAAGTTTTAATGAAACTTATTAATCGCCAAACCGGCAATAACTGTTATCAATTAATCAGCGAATACAAGGGAAGTTTTACCGCCCGGTTCTGGCAAACTGTTGCATTTGTTTTCGGCAGCAACCTTAAACAACCTTATGATGCATCAGGGGACGACCAGCAAATTGAAAATATTGTAATGGAAGTAGAGCGCATGTATAATTCTCCGTAACCCCCCGGCCCCCTAAAAGGGGAGTTTTCAAAGACCCTGATCATTTCAGTTAATCTCCCAATTCATATTTTTCAAAGGCATTCAAAGACACGAATCATTTGAGTGAAGTGAATTATTAATTCGTGCTAATTCGTGTAATCCGCGTCCTATTTATTCGCGTTAATTCGTATAATTCGTGTCCTATTTATTGTCTAATTCGCGTCCTGCTTATTCGTCTAATTCGCGCCACCAATTTTGTCAATTATCGAACTCGTGGAAAACCCTTCCTTTATTTCATTAATCACTACTCTTCCTCCATTGGCCATCACTTCTTTTGCACCAGCGATTTGTTCAACTGTGTAGTCTCCACCTTTCACTAACACGTCGGGCATAACCGATTTTATCAATTCAAGAGGAGTATCTTCTTCAAAAATCACAGCTGCGTCCACCATTAATAGGGAAGCGATGACCAATGCACGCGATTGTTCGTCATTTATCGGTCGCGAATTACCTTTCAATTTTTTCGTTGAGGAATCAGAGTTAATGCCCACTATCAGGAAACTCCCTTCTTTTGCTGCTTGCGACAAAGAATGGATATGACCCTGATGAATGAGGTCAAAGATGCCATTGGTAAACACAATTGTTTTACCGAGGAATCTTAATTGGGAAACTCTTCTAACAAGTTCATCCCGCTTGAATATCTTGCTCTCGATTATCTCCGGCTTGCGCATTTTTTTTCTTATTGACGGTGGGAAGTAAAATAAAACTGAGTGCACCAAATACTACGAATATGATGAATTGTCCTAACCACAATAGCCAACCAGCGGCCTGTCCGTAAGGCTCTTCAGGAATGCCATATAGCAAAACAGTTTGTTGAATGAACCAGGGGTAGGCGCCAATTCCTCCGGGTGAAAAAATCATTCCGATGCTTCCCATAATCAAGGCCGAAAAAGCTGCGCCAATTCCGAGGTTGCTTGTTTGTTCAAGTACATCGAATCCAATCAGCGTGCTGGTTACATACAGTGCCCAGATAGCTATGGTATAAAATAAGAACAGGAGCTTATTCCTGACCAACCGGATGCTGGTAAGTCCATGCCAGATTCCTTTCAAGATCACTTTGAACTTCTGCACAAAGTTGATATGAAGAAAGCGGGTCAATAACACACGCAAAACAAAAATGATGAGTATTAAACCGCCAACGAAAATTAATAAACGGGTGGTAGAAAGTTTTCCTTCGTTCGAAACAAAAAAATGCTTGACCGAACCGCCCGTGAAGGATCCTATTTTATCAAATTCGAGTGCAAGGGTAATTGTAAAAACGATAAAGAGAGAAAGCAAATCGAACGCACGTTCAGCCACTATCGTTCCAACGAGCTTATCCGCCCTGATTTTTTCATACCGGGCCAGCACAGTGCACTTGATGATTTCTCCAAGTCGCGGTGCGCCCAAATTAACAAGATAACCCACCATAACCCCAAAGAAAGTGTTGATGGCCGAAGGATTATAACCAAGGGGCTCAATCAGCATTTTCCACCTTAATGCTCTTAGCCAATGGCTGAGTAAAAGCAAAAAAAGTACAGGGAAGAATACCCATAGGCGGGCATGCGCAATGGCTTCTTTTAATTTCTCCCATTTTTCTGCGTTGATTTTATGCAGGCTTAGCCAAACAAAAAACCCAGCCAGCAGAATGAAGAAAACATATTGCAGATATGCCCTGAGTTTTTTGTTCATACATCAAAATAACGAAGCCGGACAATTTGCCAATGGTAAATGAACTATAGTTTATTCCCTTCTTTCGGGAAGATCACCCATGGCTTGAATTTCCTGGCTTGTTCAAAATCCATGGTGGCATAAGAAATCACAATCACAACATCACCTACCGCACCCTTCCTGGCTGCCGGGCCATTAAGGCAACATACACCGGACCCTCTTTTGCCTTTTATAATATAAGTTTCAATTCGAGAACCGTTGTTGACATTTACGATCTGCACTTTCTCATTTTCGATCAGGTTAGCCGCTTCCATCAGATCCTCATCCAACGTAAGACTGCCAACATAATTGAGATTTGCTTCTGTGATGACAGCCCTGTGGATTTTTGATTTCAATACTTCAATTTCCATAGCGGCGCAAAGATATATAGTTTAAGGTTTAAGGTTTAAGGTTCAAGGATGCAGCTTCTCTATTGGTAAACAGGCTCACAACTTCCTGATCACCGTAGCCAAGCGAAGAAGTCTAAGACAAGTTAGTTTAATAGCATGTTATCAATCAGTCTTACCTGGTTAAGAAAGGCGGCAGTCAATGCCACGAGTTTTGAGTTTCCATCCCATTCATTTGTGAGTTCGAGTGAATCAGCTTTTGCAATTTCAAAGTAGTCCACCTTGAATCCATTTGACGAAAGGAGTGAGGCTGCTTCAATTTCAAGGCGGGTAAGATCGCCCTGGCGAATTGCATTTCTCGCATAGTCTAGAGCCTGGCTGATTAGGATTGCCTTTTTCCTTTCATCTTCGCTAAGTCGAAGGTTTCGGCTACTCATCGCGAGGCCATCGGCCTCTCTAACGGTGGGGCATACGTGAAACGATATATTTTTTTCAAGCTTCATTATTTCGATCAGTTTCCGGATGACCATGCATTGCTGGTAATCCTTTTGGCCCATATACAGCAGATTGGGCATCACAATTTTTATTAATCGGGACATTACCTGGCAAACTCCCTGGAAATGCCCCGGTCGGTAGCGGCCCTCTAAAATTGTTTCAAGGTAGCCCAGCGGATAAGTTTCAAGATGCTTAAAGCCTCGCGGATAGATTTCATCCACCGAAGGGAGAAATAAAATGTCGGTTTGCGCATCCTCGAGAAATCGAATGTCCTTGTCGATGGTATTCGGGTACTTTTCAAAATCTTTTAGATCATTAAATTGAGCAGGATTAACAAAAACGCTGCAAACAGTAATGGCTGCACCTTTCCTGGAAGCCTCGATCAATGAAAGATGGCCATGGTGAAGCGCTCCCATGGTGGGAACAAAACCTATTTTTTTGTCCTTATTCCTAAAAGATTGCAATCGTTCCTTCAATTCTGCAGCTTCGTTAATGATGATCATGCGCGTTTCATTGATGAATTGATTGGTTTTTCACACTCATCCTGAGGTAAAATACCTTACCTTTGCCAACTCTTTGAATTGGTTAAACCCATTCGTGATAATGCAAACAAAGAAAAGAATTTTATTTATTGCCAATGAGATGTCGCCCTACCTGGAGTTGACAGAATTCTCGGAAACGGTAAATCGCTTAGCAATAAAAGCAAATGACGGCGGATTTGAGGTCAGGTGCATTATGCCAAGATTTGGCATTATCAATGAAAGACGTCACAGGTTGCATGAAGTGGTTCGTTTATCGGGCATTAACGTGTCTGTTGATAACGACGACTATCCATTGCAAATCAAAGTTGCTTCCTTGCCTAATGCACGCCTGCAGGTGTATTTCCTGGATAATGAAGATCTTTTCAAGAGGAAATTCGTATTCAACGATGAGTCCGAAAAATTTTATGACGATAATGGTTTGCGAACTGTATTCTTTTGTAAGGGTGCATTGGAAACCGTAAAAAAATTCGGTTGGCCTCCGGACATCATTCATTGCAGTGGATGGATGACGGGACTGATACCGTTATATCTAAAGACGGTATACAAGAAAGAGCCAGTATTCTCACACAGCAAGATCGTTTACACGCTTGGCCAAAGTACATTTAAAGAAAAGCTCGGCAATAATTTCACGAAGCTTGCAACACTAAATGCAAGCTTGAAAGAAAAAGACCTGGAGACACTCAAAGAAAATAATAATCTCTCACTCATGCGGGTGGGTGCTGAGTACGCAGATGCCATCACTTTTGGTACAGATAAGCCTGATAAAAAGCTGACGGAAGAATTTAGCAAAGTCAGGGGCAAGAAGATTCTTACATACAATGCGGAGTCTGATTTAACAGACTATTTACAATTGTATAGCGACCTTGCCAACTAGTCAAATTCCGAAACCTAATGCATTTAAATTCGTGAGACGCATTCCTGTTGTTTTTGCTTCCCTTTTTATTTCCCTTGCATTTTTTCTGTTCGCTTGCACAAAGATTGATACCACTACGCTTGGTGCCGATCTTATTCCTGCAGTGGATAACATTCACACTTTTGAGCTGACACTCGATGTGCAATCAGATAACAAATTATTTAACGATACAACCGGTGTTTTAAGCTCCGATGATTTGCCTGCAGGGTACACTAATGATCCTGAGTTTGGCCAAACAAAGGCGGATTTATATTTTGATATCAGTATTCCCGTCAACAAGAATTATCCTTTTGGCACTTCCGCATCCCTGGTCTGTGATTCGGTAATTCTTTCCCTTTCTTACAAAGCGGCATATGGTGATACGAATAGCGTTCCCACTCTGCGCGTATTTGAACTCAGCCAGGCCTCAGGTTTTTCAAATGATTCACTATATCGATTGAATCATCCTGACTTTGCTACAACCGGAAGCGAATTGGGAAACCGAAGCTTCACACCAAGTCAATTGCATGATACTGTAACTGTCATCCGCAAGGATACTACCAAAGTAGTTAACGTGCTTCGGATCCCGCTGGCTAAGTCATTTGGTACGAGACTGATGAGTTATGACACTACTTTTTCAGCCAATGGCGGATATTATAACGATTCCTTATTTAAAACCCTGTTTCGTGGTTTCGCTATTAAGGCGGACCAGGTAGGCAATGCATTGACTTATTTCAAAGTCAATGATGCTAATACAAAACTTATCGTCTATTATCATGGCGCCACGGACACCTCTTCGGTAGAATTTTTCCATGCGCAATCGGGTCTAACGAATATTCTTGGAGTGGCAGACAATATTAAGCGCACGCCAGGTGGCGGATGGAATACTTATATCAATAATGGCGACCCACAGGATGACCTATTGTACATACCTGTTACTCCAGGATCGTATGGTTTATTAAAGATCCCTCAATTGGATACGCTGTCTAATAAGGTGATTCATCTTGCAGAATTGATCCTTCCAAAAGTTGCTTCGGCAGGCGATGATCAATTTAAGCCTCCGGCGCAGATCTTTCTTGATATGGTGAATTCGGGCAGCGACACAGCTTTCACGATTCCAAATGACTTTGTACTTTCCAATTTTGGATACAACTTCGAGCAGTTTGGAGGATTTCTGCGGAGCTATGCAGGGAGTCTCGAATACCGGTTCAATATTTCCCGTCATATTCAATCTATCCTTACAAAGCATGCCCCTAATTTTGACTTCCGGGTATATGCGCCATTTGAAACGAATGTCTATTATTTAGCTCCTGGAACTGCTTTCAACAGAGCGCATGTTTCAAGGGTCAATATTCCCATCGTTCCAAGGATTGCAGCAGGCCGCGTGGTACTTGGAGGTGGAAACAATAGTAATCCCGCACAAAAAGCAAGACTACGAATTGTCTATTCGAATATTTGATTTTGGCGGCTATCTTTGCGCCTCGGGAATAACGTAATCATCTAAAACAGTAATTAGTCAAATACCAAATCATGCCTTATTTATTTACTTCTGAAAGTGTTTCTGAAGGTCATCCCGATAAAGTGGCCGACCAGATTTCTGATGCGCTGATTGATAATTTTCTTGCCTTCGACCCGCAGTCAAAAGTGGCTTGCGAAACGCTGGTAACCACCGGTCAGGTAGTTTTAGCAGGTGAAGTAAAATCAAAAGCCTATCTCGATGTGCAGGAGATTGCGAGAGAGGTGATCCGCCGGATTGGATACACGCGCTCCGAATACATGTTCGAGGCAAACTCGTGCGGAATTTTATCAGCAATTCATGAACAATCAGCCGATATCAACCAGGGCGTTGACAGGCAAAAAAAAGAAGAGCAGGGTGCCGGCGACCAGGGAATGATGTTTGGCTACGCAACCAATGAAACTGAAGACTACATGCCGCTTGCCCTTGACCTTGCGCACAAATTATTACAGGAACTTGCGCTGCTTCGCAGGGAAAGCAAGCAAATCAAATACCTGAGGCCTGACGCAAAGAGCCAGGTTACGCTTGAATATGATGACAACAATCGTCCCATACGTTTGGACGCAATTGTGATCTCCACTCAGCACGATGATTTCGATACTGATCCTAAGATGGCGCAGAAAATAAAAGATGACATAATCAATATCCTGATCCCACGCGTCAAGGCCAAGTATAAAAAATACGCGAAGCTGTTTAACAATAATATCAAATACCATATTAATCCAACAGGCAAGTTTGTGATTGGTGGTCCACATGGAGATACAGGCTTAACCGGTAGAAAAATCATTGTTGACACTTATGGTGGCCGCGGCGCACATGGCGGAGGCGCATTCAGTGGGAAAGATCCTTCCAAAGTCGATCGTTCTGCAGCGTATGCTACTCGCCATATCGCGAAGAACCTCGTAGCCGCGGGTGTGTGCGAGGAAGCCCTTGTACAGGTTTCTTATGCAATCGGAGTTGCTCAGCCAATGGGCTTGTATGTGAATACAAATGGCACTGCAAAAGTTGGTCTTTCGGATGGTGAAATCGCCGCGAAGCTTTCTGGTATCTTCGACATGCGTCCATACTTCATCGAGCAGCGGTTGAAACTAAGGAACCCGATCTACAGCGAAACTGCAGCCTATGGTCATATGGGCCGGAAGCCGCAGATCGTAGAAAAAAGTTTTATTTCCCCAGAAGGAAAAGTGGTGAAAAAGAAAGTGGAATTGTTTACCTGGGAAAAACTGGACTACGTAGATAAGGTTAAGAAAGTATTCGGAATAAAATAAATTTCAACCCCGACTTGTCGGGGTTTTTTATTTTCGAACTATGAATGAGCACCGCAATCCCTGGAAAATATTGGGCGAAAAACAGATCTATGATAATAAATGGATCAACGTAACCGAGTTCGATGTCAT
>Ga0136846_1217628_pt1 | contig 12973 bp, 13 predicted proteins | sample HopSoiMetagenom2_FD_96841 | JGI IMG/M metagenome (GOLD analysis project Ga0136846, IMG submission 96841) | Grasslands soil microbial communities from Hopland, California, USA - 2 Assembly 2016 (version 4) | ecosystem: Environmental > Terrestrial > Soil > Grasslands | place: USA: Hopland... | reverse complement strand
TCATTCTGGAATTCACCGAGGATTCGACTGACCCCCTCCGGCAACGATGGGATCAATGCATCGGTAGCGAGAAGGTCGTTGAGTTTCACTGGATACCTCGCGTGGAATGACGCGATGCTAATAGCCTTCGGTTCAGAAGTACCGCCCATCAATCTTGCGACACGCCGCCGGTGAAGCTACCGCGCTGAAGATCCATGTGGGCAAAGTCAATTGGGGGTTACCGGCGACCGAACTGGTGCGGCCGGCTTACGCTGCCTGGCGTCGTGCGCGCGACGGGCCCAGTCCCTCGCTGCTGCCCTGGCTGTCGTCCACGTCACAGCCGTCTCGGAGCGACTTCTTGCCGACGGTTACATCTCGACTCATGTCGGGCGCGGCAGCTTTGTCACACCTCAGCTGCCGCGGCGTCTGTACAAGAGACCCACCTTGTGGCTGCGTTACCTGCTGGTCTGGCAGAACGCGCGGACCGCCGCCCGACGAGGCGACGCGCTATGCATGTCCGTGCGCGACCTGCGCGCGCTGAACGCTTACTACATCGTAGCCAGGCCGGTATTCCTCGTCGGCGTGGGGCATGAGGAGCGCGTGAACCTGTTCCCCATGAACCTCGGGGGGCGCTGTCAACGGGCGAGTACCTGCTGGCCCTGCGCGCCACGAGCCCAGGCGTGGCGCTCATGGAGGCATCGGACGTATCGCGATGAGCAGCGCACCCGAGGAACTGCTTGAGGACGTCTACGCACTTGGGGCGGCAGCACCGCCAACCGTCGCGCGACCTGAGCGCGCAAACCGTGCGCCTCTCAGGGTCGCCGCTGTTCGGGCTTCCCACGGCTGGTGCGCGAACTCTCCATTGAAAAAGTCGAACGCCTAGGCTCCACGTGCTGTTCATTGCTCGTATCGAGCAGGAAGTCGGGCTGTCCCGCAGGCAACTCGCCCACATCGTCGGGATATATGTCGAATGGCTGCGCCGCCATCAGCAGGGCTGCGAAGTGCTGGCACCCTTGTAGCGCCATGCGTCCCCTGCTTGGGCGACAAGAGCGGCAGGCCGATTGAACCTACCGGCCGCCGGTCAGCACACACGCCCTGACCCCCATTCAAGGAGAAGGCGTGCTTTCCATCCTGGTTGGCCATAGTTTCTTTTTGCGCTTCGACGCCAAGCAGTTCGAGCGAGCCAAGCCATATCCGCCGCTTGCGACTCTGCAGGTCGCCTCACTGCTACGTCGCCAGGGGCACGAGGTTTCCCTCTTCGATGCGATGCTGGCCACAGGCACGGAGGACTTCGATGCTCAGTTGGCCGATACGCAGCCACAGCTCGTACTGCTCTACGAGGACAACTACAACTACCTGAGCAAGATGTGTCTGGTCAGGATGCGTCAAGCAGCCTGCAAAATGATTGCCAACGCTCGCCGCGTTGGTGCCCGCGTCATCGTGGCCGGCTCGGATGCGAGTGATGCGCCCGAACCTTATCTACACGCCGGTGCCGACGTCGTGTTGCGTGGCGAAGGGCTAGACGTGTTGCCAGCGCTGCTCAGCCGGCTCAACGCCCAGCGCGGGCTTTCAGGCCCGGACCTTGTCAAAGGCTTGGCCCAAACCGTCACTTTGGTTGAAGGCGAGCTCCTGCACGGCGACGCCGTCGCCACAATTTCGCTGAAACCCCTCACACGCGCGGATGCAGAACTGGATGCCCCAGCGGCCTGGGGTTTGGTCGACATGGAGCACTATCGCTCGACCTGGCTCGCCGCCCACGGTCATTTCAGTCTCAACATGGCTGCGTCCAAAGGTTGCTCCTTTAGTTGCAACTGGTGCGCCAAGCCGATCTGGGGCGGTCGCTATCAACAGCGCAGTTCCGCCGCCGTTGCAACGGAGATGGCCGAGCTGAAGGTTCGCTTTGCGCCTGACCACGTCTGGTTTGCCGACGACATCTTCGGCTTTCGCGCCGACTGGGTGCAGCGCTTCGCAGCAGAGCTCGACACACGCGGAGGAGGTATTCCATTCACGATCCAGACTCGCGCCGATCTCATCACCGAAGAGATGGCCCGCGCATTGAGCGATGCAGGTTGCCGCGAAGCCTGGATCGGCGCCGAGAGCGGCAGTCAGCGGGTGCTGGACGCGATGAACAAGGGCACAACGGTGGACGAGATCCTTGAGGCGCGTAAGCGGTTGCAGGCCGTTGGTGTCCGCGTGGGCTTCTTCATCCAGTTGGGCTACCTCGGAGAGGGCGTGGACGAACTGCTGCAGACTCGACGCCTGATCGAGGAGGCGCGGCCTGATGACATCGGCGTCAGCGTCTCCTATCCGCTGCCCGGCACGCGCTTTCACGAGCAGGTCAAGGCCCAGCTCGGCGCCAAGACGCACTGGGACGACAGCGCCGACCTGGCCATGATGTTCCACGGCACTTTCGATACCGAGATCTACCGCACCGTGCGCGACCTGCTGCACGACCAGGTCGAGCTCCAGCGGCTGAGCGGCAACGCCAGTCTCCGCGCTAGCCATGAACTGCAGCAACGCTGGACACGGTTGCTTGAACGCATCAGCCCCGCTGTCGCTGTTAGCCCGTGAGCAGCCTCCGCAACGCCTCGGCGCCCTCGCTCGGATGAGTTCCCCGCTTCATCTCCCAGCCATGCAGCCGGCTGCAACCCTCCACGAATTCAGCCCACCCCGGCTGCCCGATGGCATAGGCCTGGTCGAGATGCAGGCGCTCCACCATCTCGTGACCATCCAGCAGCTGCAGCAGTTCGCCTTCGCCTACGGACTCGGGCGACGTGAACACGAGGTGCTCAAGCCGCAAGGGCTCCGCCGCAAGCCTTGCCCAACCGGTGCGCAGATCCAACTCATACTTCTCGACGCCGCTACGCCGGCGGATCACCGGCGAGGCCTCGGCACGTGCACGCAGGGCCGCGTCGTCGACCCAGGCCAGCGAATCGAAGCGCAGATGCAGAAAGTTCGCGACACCCGTCAGGCGAAGGCTGCGCGGTTCGACAAAACTTGCATCCTCAGTCAGGAAGTCCAAGCCCTGGAGCATGGCATGCATCGCCAGGGTCGACTTACCGGCACCGCTCTCGCCCATCAGCAGCGCGCCGGCGCCATTCATTCCCACGCAGCCCGCGTGCAAGGCCACCAGCCCCTGCGTGCGGGCGGCCAACTGGAAGACGGCGAACTCGATGAACTCGTAGCGCGCGTGGTATGGGAAACCCAGCATCGCCCGCGACAGCTGCACGACGGCGCGCCCGGTCTCGGGACTGATCAGGACGATATTGTGAGCATCAGCCGCGGCGCCCAACATGCCCGCGCCGCCCAGCATGCACGCTCTGGGGGGCTCTGCACCAAAGTCCGCACCGCCCTGGGCCTGCCGCAGTTCGATCCGCAGCAGCGGACCACCGAGCGCATGCGCCGGCAGGTCGCGGTAGGCCTCATCGACAAGGACAAGCAGCTCGGGGCTGTCGCTGAGGAATTCGAAGGACGCGCCGAGCAGGCTGAAACTGCGGCTCGACAGCAGCGGTACACGTTCGCTGAATGGATCTGCGATTCGACGCGGATCGGCTCGCCAAGTCATGGATGTCATGGAGAAATGTGGTGAAAGAGTTCGATACACAGTTGCCGAATGCCTCGGTCATACGGGCCGCGATGCGGGAAACTACGAATCGCCTCGCCGCCGAGCTGGCCGCACCGACGGACAGTGCGCCGGAGTGGAATGGCTTCGAATGGCGCGTCGCGATGGCCGTGTCTGTGATGCACGGCATCAGCGGCCTTCTGGCCGGTCGCCTGCGCTGGCGAGGTGAGCCGGCCTGGCAGAGCTTCCTGGCCGATCAGCTTACGCATAGCCGCCAGCGCGAGCAGCACACGCGGACTTTGCTGGCACGACTCGACACAGCGGCCAGGGAAGCACGCGTGGCTCTCGTCGCGTTGAAAGGCTCGGCGCTGCTCGAGCTCGGCATCTACAAGCCCGGCGAACGGCCGATGAGCGATGTAGACCTGCTCGTACGCCCCACCGAATTCGACGCCGCCAACGCGCTGATCTTGAATCTCGGTTTCGCCGCGGGCGTGAGTAGCTGGAAGCACCGCGACTACTTGCCGCTGGACACGCCGGCCGAGCGCGGCTTTGGCGAGCATGCCGACAACCCGGTCAAGATCGAGCTGCACGCCAGACTGCCAGAGCGATTGCCGGTGCGCGAGATCGATATCGCTGCCCAGGTCTTTCCCGACGATGCCGGTACCGGGCTCAATGCCTATCCGAGCATTGCCGCGCTGATGCGGCATCTGTTGCTGCATGCGGCCGGCAACCTCTGCGGCGGAGCCATCCGGCTGATCCAGATTCATGACATTGCGGCCTTGGCGGCGCGGCTGACTGATGCGGACTGGCAGGAAGCGCTGGCCGAGGCCTCGGATGGCCTTCCAGCCTGGTGGGCGGCACCGCCCTTCGCACTGGCGCAGCGCCTCTTCCCCGACCACATACCCACCACGCCCTGCGCGATGAAGCGCGCCGTGTCGGCCTGCCCACCTTTCCTGCGTGCTTCGCTGGGCCGCCAGGACCTGAACGACGTGTCTGCATCTCGCTTCGCGATCCGGATGCTGCCGGGTCTGGCATGGTCCCACACGACTGCAGAGGCCTGGGCCTGCGCCCGCCAGCGCCTGCTTCCGGACCGCGAAGCTGAAGCCACCACACGCCTCCAGGTTCAGTCGCACCATGCACACGCAAGCTCGGCTTGGACGCATCAGCCTCGCTGGCTGAAGGCGTTGCGCTTTCTGGGCGGCGCTCCACCGCGGGTACAAGCAATTTACAACCTGCATGGCGCCCTCGCCTATCGGCCCAGCAGCTCGGCATAGAGCCGCTCGAACTGTTCATGGCAATGATCCGCATCCTCTACGACCGCACGACGCTGGGCCTCGCGCGCCAGCCGCAGGCGCAGCGACTCGTCGGCGCCCACGCGGCCAATCAAGCCGGCCAGCCCGACGGCATCGCCCGGCGCAACGGCAAGCGCCGCATCGGGCGCCCATTCCGCCAGGTGGCCGACGGCTGTGCCAACACTCGGCACTCCCAGCACCGCAGCCTCCAGCACGGCCAAGGGCCCAGCCTCGTGGCGCGAGGTAATCACGTGCAGATGCGCCCGTGCCAGCAAGGGCCGCAGCTCGGTCTGCGTCTTGAAACCGTGGAAGTGCACACGCTCGGCGACGCCGAGACGCTCGGCCAGGCCCTGCATCTCACCGTTGAGGGTGTCTTCACCAATGAGATCCAGGTCCGCCCTGGGTACCAGCGCCAGTGCCCGCAGCAGGCAGGTCTGATCCTTCACTCGGTTCACGCTGGCGACCTGCACGAGGCGCAACGGTTCGCCCGCCACCCGCGGCCGAGGCTCGCGCGGCGCCCAGACGTCGAGATCAACGCCAAGAGGCAAACGGCGACCTCGCCGGTGTCCCAAAGTAGCGAGCTGAGCCAGCACAAGTTGGCTGGCCGCCGTAAGCGCATCGGCGCCGCGCAGAACCCAGGCTTCGCGCAGGCGGCCCCGCACGCCAAGTCGTCCACCGTAGCCAATGTCGTGCAGCGCGACGAGTTCACCGCCCGCGACGTGCACTGCGCAGCGCAGCCCCAACAGCTTGGCGGCCGCCACCGCCACGACACCACCTGCCCCCGACCAGATCGACTGCACAAGGTCGAAGCGGCCCTGGTGATGCTCCCGCGCAATCGCTGCCAGGGCGCGCAGTTGGCTCAAGGCCACACGCCGGCCACCCATGTTGTGTACGCGAGCACCGCACAACCACCATTCGTCGGGCTGCACCTCCTGGCGCAGCGCGTACACATGCACCTCGTGCTGCCGGGTCAACCGCTTCAACAGGGCTAGCAGGGCCGGCACCACCTTTACCTCGCCCGAGCGATCCACACCGCCGGGCACAACGACTGCAATCTTCAAATTACACCTCCGCATGAAAGCCCCAAATCGCCTTCAATCCCAACTGACCGACACCCAGGATGCCTTCGACAGCGTCGCCGCCGATTACGACGGTCCGCGCGGCAACAACACCGCCATCCAGGAGATGCGTGCAGAAATGTGGCGTTGGCTGGACGCCAGCTTTGCGGCCCGCAGCCGCCTCATCGACCTGGGCTGCGGCACAGGGCTGGACGCTGTTCACCTCGCGGCCCAGGGTCACGAAGTGACGGCGACAGACTGGTCCGAGCGCATGGTGGCCCGCACCCGCGACCGTGCCCGCGAGGCCGGCCTCGACATGGACACCCGCGCCATCGGTGCCCACGAACTGCAGTACCTTGAAGGCAGCTTCGACGGTGCCTACTCCAACCTCGGCCCGCTGAACTGCGTGCCCGACCTCGGCTCCGTGGCGGTTGAGTGTGCCCGGCTCGTCAAGCCCGGCGGGCGCCTCGTCTTCACCGTCATCGGCCGCTACTGTCCATGGGAGGTCGTTCACTACGCGCGCCAGCGCCGCTGGGCGCGTGCCGGCATCCGCTTTGCACGCGACACTGTTGCCGTCGGAATGAACGGCCACACGATCTGGACGCGTTACTACACACCCGCCGAGTTTTACGCCGCCTTCGCGTCCACCTTCGAACTGGAAGTGCAGCGCGGCCTGTGCGTCTTCGTGCCGCCACCCTACCTGACCTGGCTGGCCGAGCGCCACCCGCGCTGGCACCAGCGGCTGTGGGCATTGGACCGGCGCGTGGCCGGCTGGCCAGGCATCAACAGGCTCGGCGATCATTTCCTGCTCGTCATGCGCCGGCGCGCGAGCTGAGAGAGCTCGTCCAGCAGCGGGTGGCCGGAGACCCGCAGCGCCGCCAGCCAGGCCAGCGGTGCCAGTGTCAGTGGCACAAATGAAGCCGCCAAAGCGGCGATCGCACTGCCTCCCAAGGCCGCCGCCAGCGCACGCGGGGGCTGGCCGAGATGGCGCGCACTCAAGGCCAACTGCAGCGGCAGGGCCACGCAGGCCGCCGCGAACATCGCCCAGGCAAAGGACGCCACGCTGCCATCGAACCATGCCAACCCCAGGCCGACGCGGGCCACCAAGGTCACGGCTACCGGACCGGCCACCAACCCGGGCCTGCCCACCGCCGCAAGCGCGGCCCCAAGTTGGCTGAACACCAGCCCCAGGGCAGCCGCCAGCGCCAATGGCAGCACGGCAGGCACGCAGTCGCGCCAGGCGGGGCCGTAGAGCAGCCCGACCAGCGGCTCTCGATAAGCCACGGTCAACGCGAGCAGCGGCCAGCCGAGGCCAGTCAACAGCGCGGTGGCCCGGCGCAACGCGGGCTCCAGCGCTTGTCCCTGCGCGTGGCGTTGTGCCAGCACCGGCAGGGCGCCGAACGTCAATGCGCGGCCTGCCAGCGTCTGCAACAGGGTTACCGCCGCTTGCGCCCGGCCGAACAGGCCCAGCCCATGAGCACCGCCCAGCCGCCCCAGTAGCAAGTCCGGCAACAGGCCATGCAGGCTGGTCAGCGTCGCGGGCAGCATGGCGCCCGTGGCGAAGCCCAGCACCTCCCGGCAGCCGCTCAGCGCCGGCCGCCACCGCAGGCCCGGCGGGCGCATGCCGAGATGGGCCAGGCCGCAGGCCAGCGTTGTCGCCACCTGAGCCCAGGCCAGGCCCAGAGCGCCCGCACCCTCTGCGCAGCTGACCACCGACACCAGGGCCTGCACCCACAGGCCCAGCCACGATATGCGTGCGAGGCGCGCCGCCGCCAGTGCCCGCAGCTGAAGCGCGGCCATCACGCTGCTGAAGGCCGACAGCGGCAGCAAGAGCGCCAGCACGCGCAGCAGCCGTGCGAGGCCGGGCTGTGCCAGGTGATCCGCCAATGGCTCGGCCAGCAGGACCAGCATGACGGTCATGACGAGCGTCGTGCAGGTGAGCAGGCCCAGGCACGCCGAGAAGCGCGCCTGCGTCAGGTCGGGCTCGCGCTGCAGATAGGCCGTGATACCGGCATCGCGCAGCAGCTGCGCAATCCCGAATACCGCCATCGCCAGTGCGAACAAGCCTAGCTCGGCGGTCAGCAGCAGGCGCGCCACCACCAGACTCAGCAGAAAGCGCGCGCCCGTCTCGCCCACCGACGACAGCAGATTGCCCAGCACGGCGCGCCGCAGATCGACGGGCCCGATGGCCAGCGGTGCGACGCTCATCACGACAGCGCGTCGGCGTACGCGGACACGAGCCCCCGTCCTACCGCAGCGAGCGAGCAATGCGCTTCGAAGCGGGCCAGAACCCGCTGTTGGCGAAGCAGCAGGTTTTGGTCCGCGAGGCCGACGAGCGCATCTGCCAGCCCCGGCGCATCGCCCACCGGCCACAGGCCTGCGGCCAGTTGGCCTGGCAGCGGCCCGAGCAGGCTACGGAAGGAGGGAATGTCGGTCACGACAGGGCTGAGCCCGCAGGCCATGGCTTCGATGACGCTGTAGCCCGAGCCCTCGCGGTGGCTGCCCTGCACGAGGACGTCCGCCGCCGACATCAGCTGCTCGATGTGTCTATGCGGCTGGCGGCCGAGCAGGTGCACGCGGCCTGCCAGCCGCGGGTCGCGCAGGCGCTCGAGAACGGCGTCGTGCAGCGGTGCGGTGCCGAAGCACATCCACAGCTGTAGACCAGGCAGCCGCGACAGGGCTAGCGCTACGCCGTCAAGCACGGTGAGCGGGTCTTTGTTCGCATTCAGATGCCCCACCCAGAGCAGCGCCGGATCGCCCGCTATACCGGTAAGGCGCCGCGCCGCCTCGCGTTCGCGAGGGCGGAAGTCGCTGCTGGCTTCGGGCACCTCGTAGATGCGCGTACGCGCATCCACCAGCCCTCGCCGCATGAAGGGCTGGGCCTGCTCGCGGGCACAGAAGATCAGCCCGCGCGCCCGGGCCAGCGCGCGCCGCCAGCGCCACCAAGTCCAGGGCCGGCCGGGCGGGCGGGCTGCGTGGTCTTGCAGCAGCAGCGGTAGCCGGGGGGCAAGCTGGGCCAGCCAGTGGACCTCGCGCGTGAAGCCCAGGCCATGCATGTGAAGCACGTCGGGTCGAAGCCGCTGCAGCAGATCGGCAAATGCCGTGCTGGGCCGCCCCCTGCCGCCGTCCAGAGGCAGGAAGTGATAGTCCACGCCGTGCTGGGCGAGATGGTCAGAACGGCTGCTGCTCTGGACGACGCTGACCCGCGCGCCGGCATCGGCGGCCGAGCGCGCGCAGTGCACCAGCGTCCACCATTCGCCCAGCAACTGCTCGGGTGGACGGCCCAGTGTGTCGGTGAAGGGATCGATCTGGACGACGTGCATGGCGGCCTGGCGCGATTCAGCGTGCTTGGCGCTGCAGGGCGTGCAGCAGGGCCGACGGCATGACGGCGAGCAGGAAATGCGCGTTCATGAACCGCAGCGGTGTCATGCCAATACCTCCTGGGCAGGTGCCTTGAGCCCTGGCTCATCGGCGGCGCTGACGAGATGGTGCGCGATGGCCTTGGCCCGGCCGTCCACACGCACCGGCACCAGGCCCAGCACCTCGCCCAGGTCGGCGTCCGCATACAACGGGCGGCCGGCAACGACGACCAGCCGCAGGTCCCCCCGGGTGGCGCGGGACAACGGCAGGCCGGGCGGCAACGCGACGAGGTCGGCGCGCAGCCCGGGTGCGAGCCGGCCACGGTCGTGCAGGCCCAGCAGGCGGGCTGCGCCCTCGGTGACCAAGGCTTCCAGCCGCGCCTCATGCCAGCCGGTCAGTTCGCGCACCAGCGCAAGCTCGGCCAGCAGGTCGCGCCCGCCGCTGATGCGCGAGTCGCTGCCCAGGGCCAGGCCGCCGCGTTCGAACAGCCAGCCCGGGTCCAACGTGCGGCCGAAGAGATGCAGGTTGGACCCGGGGCACCAGACAAGGCCGGCGCCCGCCTCCACCAGACGCCGCTGCTGCGCGGCACTCATGCCAAGACCATGCACGAGCATCGTGCCCGGCGCGATGCAGCCGTGGGCATCGAGGCGGTCAAACTCCAGCGCTGCAGCGGTGTCGATACCTTCGGCCGCGTGGATGACCCACAGCCCGCCGGGCGCCGCAACCTCGCGGGATGCGCGCACCGCAGCCTCGCCGTCCAGTGCGAGGGAATGCGACCAGCCGGCCAGCACGGGCACGTCGACCGGGAATTCCGGCGCGTCCAGCACGGGGTGGCGCGGGTCGTGGTGGAGCACCGTCGTCACGCCGCTGAGCAAGTTCTTCAGGCCGCCTGCGACGAGGCGCTGCGCGCGCGGCCGGGCCCGGTGGGCCAGCAGCACCGAGTCGGTGGACAGCCGCGGCGTGATGTCGGCTATCCACTCGCTGGCGTTGCGGTAGCCATCGCGAAAGCTCAGGCGCGGCAGCCCACCATTGAGGTGGAGGTGGTCGTGGGCATTGATCAGGCCCGGAAGCAGCCGGGCGCCGCCAAGGTCGATACGGTGCCCGTCCATGCCCGACGTAAGGCGGCCATCGGCCACGCCCAAGTTCAAGGCCCGGCCATCGCTGTCGATGGCGTTGACGAGGTGGAGCCTCATGGCTTGAGCAGCTTCAGCGCGCTGTGGCCTGCTCAGCGCGCATCAAGGGGTTGTGCGGCGGCGGCGGATAGGTCTCGGCCCTGATGTCGTAGATAGCGGTGCAGGCGAGCACGCTCATGAAGCGAACCACTTGGCACAGACGCAATGCCGGCACTCGGGCCGGCGAGCGGCACGAATGTCGGCACGCAGGCGGCGCATAGCCGTGGCATTCAAGCCCTCGGCCAGTCCGGCATCGCCGAGCCTTGAGTTACCGGCAATGAAGAAGCAAGGCCTCAGCCCGCCATCGGCCTCGATGACTGCCGAATGATCGGGCGCGTTGCAGCGCACCGGAGGCGGCTCCGCCAGCCCGAGCAACGCGGCGTAGTGGGCATAAATGCGGCGCAGCTTGGCTGGCGACTCGGCGATGAAGCCGCTGGCGAAGTCATCGGCATAGTCACGTTCCAGTGCGTCCAGCGCCTTGGCCAGCGTGGGCAGGTCTTGATGCCGAAGCGCAACGCCATCGACCGGGTCGCCGCGGCGACCGAAGGCCTCGACATGTCCGATGTCGGCGGCGAGGAAAGAAATGCCTTCGACACCCAGCCTGCGGGCGAGCTCGACCTGCTCGCCCAGTTCGCCGGCATTGCCGCGCTGCACCGTGACACGCAGGCCCACCGGCACACCCTCACGCACCGCCGCACGAATGCCGGCGCAGACAGCCTCGAAGGCGTCCAGTCCGCGAATGGCCGCGTAGCTCGAGGCCGTGCTGCCGTCCAGCGACACAGTGACCTGATCGAAGAGCCGCGCCACGTCGACCGCATGCTTGGCCAGTGCCAGGCCGGCCGTCAGCAGCCACAGCTTGATGCCACTTCCCCGCAGCAGCGCCGCGATCTCGGCCCAATGCGGGTGCAGCAGCGGTTCGCCACCGGAGACGAGCACAGTCTGTGTGCCCAACGACGCGAGCCCCGGCAGCAGGCGCTGCACGGTGTCCAGGTCGATGTCGCGCCGGCCGTGGCGCCAGTAGTCGCAGCTGACGCAGCGCGAGTTGCAGCGCTCGGTCAGGTAGAGCGTGGCCAGCGGAAGCCGCGTCAACGGCTCGGCCAGCGCGCCGCCGGCCAGCGAAACAGGTCTGGCGATAACGCTAGAACAATCCATGCAGCTCGACAAAGCTCTGTCGCCGGTTGTCGACCGCGTTCTGCGGGATGCCGCCGTAGCGCCGGTAGCCCGCACGTAGCTGCGCGAACGCGATGGGCGTGTACTCGTAGACCAGGCTGTAGCGCACCTTGTTGTCGTGGGCCACGTTGCGGTCGGGGTCGAGGTACTCGCCGGTCAGTTTCAGGTTATGGCCTTGCTGCACCAGCCAGTTAGCCTCCAGCAATGTCGCCAGCTGCCGGCGTTTGCCTTCGGGGTAGCCGGCGTCGCTGACGATGTCGATCTCGCCCAGCCAGGCGACCGGCCCGGTCGTCGTGCCGGCGAAGAGGCCATAGGCCTGGCGGTTGCCCGCCGTCGACTTGACCTGGGCCGTCGCCGCACCGACACGGCCCCAGGGCTGCATCCAGATCGCCTGGGCGGTGGTCTGGTGGCCCGTCGTGCCGCCCTTGTTGCCGGGGCCGTCGCTGCGCACGAGCTGGATGGACCATTCGTCGCTCTCGTGGCCCAGCTCCAGCCCCTTGTCGGGCACCGTCATGCTGACGCCGCTGAGCTGGCGCACGAAGGCCAGGTTGTCCTGCAGCCGCCAGCCGAAGGGCAGGTAGAACTGGCCGGCCTTGGCATACCAGCCCAGGCCCGGCGTCGACAGCCGCACATAGGCCTCCTGGCGCTCGGATTTGCCCGGTGCAACCTGCTGGTCGAGGTAGGCGCCCAGATAGTCCTTTATGAGCTGCACGTCGGCATACAGCCGGGTCTGTTCGGTGCCACCGACGCTGGTGGTCGGCTGACCGGACACCGAGGTCCGCGTCGTTGCCGTGCGCAGGTCTCCCCCCAGGCGCAGTCGGTCGCCGAACAACGAGCCGTTCCAGCCCTGCAGCGCGTCGGGCAGCGCATTGGCCGGAATGACGCTCTGCGCGAAGGTGTTGCCAACGGCGTTGCGCAGGCCGCCACCGGTCGGGTTCACGTGGCAGGCCACACACTTGAGTCCGGCGCGGATCGCGAGATAGGGCTCGGCATGCGCCGCAGCAGCCAGCAGCAGCGCCAGACACAACCCGAAGAACAGGCGTGCGGCCTTCATTTCTGCGCTCCGTTGTCGATCCACTGGCGGATCAGGCCGATGGTGTTGGCATCCAGATACGGCCCGCCAAAGGGCATGCGCGCCCCCACGGCCGAGTGGCCTTCGAGCTTGTGGATCAGATAGCTGTTGGCAGCGTCGCCAGGCGCCACGCGCTTGAGCGACGGCACCTCGGCGCTCGCAGCACCCACGAGCATCGCGAAGCTATTGCTCGCGTCCAGCCTCAGCCCCTGCGGCGCCGCGCCACCCGCATGGCAGGCGGTGCAGATGGGCGTGAACACATGCGACTGGATGGAGCTGAAGCTGGCCGTCATCGGGCCGCTCGGGTC
>Ga0136846_1232094_pt1 | contig 12974 bp, 11 predicted proteins | sample HopSoiMetagenom2_FD_96841 | JGI IMG/M metagenome (GOLD analysis project Ga0136846, IMG submission 96841) | Grasslands soil microbial communities from Hopland, California, USA - 2 Assembly 2016 (version 4) | ecosystem: Environmental > Terrestrial > Soil > Grasslands | place: USA: Hopland... | reverse complement strand
GCTCTTGTGCGGCCCGCCCTGTTGGCTCTTCGCCTTATGAGTGAGCACCCATTGCTCGCCATATTTTCTCAAGCGCAAAACTTCGCCGCGGGCGCGCAGCGGTTTTCCTGGAAGGTCGAAAAGCGTGTTCATCTCATGCGTGCGCGGAGTGATCTCAGAAAAGCCGAGCTGCTCCAATGAGGCCTGAAGCGATGGCCGGTCCTGAATGCGAAACTTGATTTCCACTTCGGCGGAGGAAGACATGGGGACAGTTCCAGGTTTCAAGTACTACACAGAGAGTTTCGGTCAGTTATCGAATCGTCCAACTCTGGACCAGGTAAAACTCGAAACCTGAAATCCGAACTTCATGCTAGCTGAAGGTTGGCAGCTTCACCAGATCGCCGTCTGGCACTAATTCAAGCGCCTGGCCGGCTTTGCGCCAAGCGGTGAGGCCTCCGGCAATTACGAACGCACGAAATCCCTGTTGCCTCAGTAACAGCGCCACCCGGGCGCTGGTCGCTTCGCGTGCTCAAGTACAGTAGACAAAAATGTCCTTGTCCTTCGGAAGCAGATTGAGTTCTTCGCTCAGCTGGTTTGGTTCGAGCCGGATAGATCCTGCAATTCGCGCAGAGCCCGGCTCGTAGTAGCCGTGGCTCCGAACGTCAACGATGACGATCTCCCCGTCGCCGGCGAGCATTCGCTTCGCCAATTCGGTTACCGCAATCCGCGGAACGATGTCGCTCATCTTGTAACGTCGGTATTGAATAACGCGGTAGGTGATGAAAGCCACTACAGCAAGTAGAACGACCTCGGCGAAAGCGTGACTCGCACTCTGGATACCGCGGGAAATCTTGACCACGAAATCGCGAAACAGAAAACCCAGAACCGTGTAGGTTCCCGCATAGAGAAATGCGCCGGCTAGATCAAGGCGCAGAAATTGACCGAGCCTCATCTTCATGCTGCCTGCCAGCGGCGGTGCCATGGTGTTGACGCCGGGAACAAATTTCGCAAATAGAAGAGTCAGTTTGCCGCGTTTATAGAACGTCTCAGCCGACCGAATGATGCAAGTCTCCGGATTCAAAGAGACGCGGCACAGGACGCTTAGCAGTGCCCATCCCATGTAGCGGCCGAGAAAAAACAGAAGCGTGTCCCCCAGCAGCATGGCGAGCATGGCCCATGCAATGGCGATTGGTGCGCTCAGGATGTGTGCAGCGGAAGCGGCGCCCGCCGCGATGAGGGCGAGGGCCGCGGGAGCAGGAAGGCCAAGGGCTTCTGCCAGAACGACTAAAAAAACCAGCAAATAGCCGTGATGCCAGACGATGCTCAGGCTCTCGTTCATTTCAAAATACAGACTACATGAAAAAAGGCGGCCGTAGCCGCCGTGAGATTTTTCTGAAACGTGACTTTACATGGACGATTTGGCAGCCTTTGCCATCTTCACGCTCATCACATGGATGGAGTCCTTGTCCGAGTAAACGTGAGCGCTGACGGAAACGTGATGGCCCACGTGATCCTTCAAAGTTTCAGGGTTCATTACGTCCCAGCTCTTCTGGTCAGCATCGTTAACAAACGTAATCTTGTCGCCGTCCTGTTTGACCGTGCCCTTTAGAGTCTTAAGCGGAGCTTTCGCGGACTTGCTCATGCCCGAGTCACAGCTCTTGCCCATTGTGTCTTGTGCAACAGCAGCAACGCTCAATGCGACGCAAGCCGCCAGTGTGAGGATCAATAGCTTTTTCATACGCAATCTCCTGTTTGAATTGATATACGGTGGAAGTGGTCCCTGTGATTGTACGAACAAACCCGCACATTAGATGTGCCACTTGGAAAAATGTTACAGCGCAAAACGCTCGGCTGCTTTTGCAGCTCTTAACGATACAACAGTACGCCCGCTAGTCCAGCGCCGCCGATAAGGACCGGTTCCGGCACCTTCCAACGAAAGAGGATTGCCAGGCTCACGACCGCGATGGTAAAGGTGCTCCAGTCGCGGACTGCATGTCGGCCAAGCACATAAACTGCACCCGCAATGGCGCCCGTCGCAGCGGCAGTAAGCCCTTCAAGCGGCGCTCGTGCTTGTGGATTCTTCGCCATCCGGGCGAAGACTGGGCTGACGAAGATGACCACCAGGTACACTGGGACGAACACTCCCACCGCTGCAGCCAATGCACCCCACGGACCCGCTACCAAGTACCCGATGAACCCGGATGTGATTACCACCGGGCCCGGCGTGATCATTGCAACGGCAACTGCGTCCATGAACTGACGCTCGGTCAACCAGTGATACTGTTCAACCACGCCTCCATACAAAAATGGGACGATTGCGAGGCCGCTGCCAAAAACAAAAGCCCCGGCTTTTGCAAAGAAAAACAACAGGTTCCAGGCCTTGTGAGGCAGGACGATTCCGCTCCCCAACCAGGGCAGGAATGCACTGACTCGATGAGTGCTTAGACGAGGCATGACTTTTACCAAATACGTGATCAGCGCTGCCAGCACGAACAGAAAGACGCTCTCCCGACCGGTGACGGCGGTGGCAATCGCCAGCGTGGCGAAGACGGCCCACAACACCCGGTCCGTTCGCAGAACCATGCGGGCCAGTTTCCATGCCGATCGCGCAATGATCGCAATTACCGCCGCGCCAATACCATAAAAAGCGGGTTGCATCCACGGCAGTCCGCCATATCGTACGTAAGCGCTAGCGATAACAAACACCATCAGGAACGACGGCCCGACGAACGCGAGTCCGGTGAGTGAAGCGCCCAGAATTCCTGCCCGTAAGTAACCCAGATAGATTGCAAGCTGCGCTGCCATCGGGCCGGGGGCAAGTTGGGCTAGCGCAAGACCTTCGAGATAATCTTCACTAGTCACCCAGCGACGGCGCTCGACCAGTTCGCGCTGCATGTATCCCACGAGCGCTATCGGGCCGCCAAACCCGGTGGTGCCCAGCCAGAGAAAATAGGCGCAAAACCGGGCTAGAGACACAGGGCCTCTCGATCTCTCCACTGACCCTGTTGTCGGCACCGGCGCCCTTTTTACTTTTTGGAGTTGGTTTTGTCTAGTGCGGCGCTCAAACCATGCGCCAGCTTCACCGCATCGTCGTTCGCCCAGAAATGCATGAAATAAAGCCGCGGTTCCTCATTGAGCATGTGGCTGTGCAACGCCGTAACTTGAATTCCGTTCTCACGCAGGGCTTCGATTACGGAATTGACTTCGCCGGCAAGCAGCACGAAATCGCCAGTGATCGCGGCCTTTCCTCTTCCTGTCGGCTGGAAGTTGAGCGCGGTAGCCACCCCCATCGAAGTGGGTACTTCCATTCCGTTTTCGTGAATGCTTTCAGTTCGCGGAACACTGAATTGGTAAATGCCGCCGTTATCTTTGCCCTTCCGCCCCAGAGCAGCGTCGATCTTGTCGGTGTCCAGTTCTATTTTCGGTGTTGCGGTTGCAGCGCTCGGCGCGGGGGTACCAGTAACAGCGAGCGCATCATGAAGGCCCTGTGCGAGCTTGGCCGCGTTTCCCTGGCCGCCGATATGCATATACATCACGCGTGGAGACTCATGAAGAACGTGATTGTGCAGCGCCGTGACTTCTAATCCGCCTTCCTGAATCTTCTGCATAACTGGCGCAACCTCGTCTTCGGTAAGGACCAGGTCCCCCATCAGCATGGCATTGTCGCCACTTGACGAGAATGCCGCCCATGATCCAAGCGCCAGGCCGGGCTTGATTGCAACCCCGGCGACCGTAACTTTGAGGTCCTTTCGTGGCATGGCGAATTTGAATGCGCCGTCGGGTTGCATCTTTCCGCTGCGCCCCAACGCCGATTCGACCGGCTTCCACTCTGGCGGGCTCTGCTCGGCCGATTGCGCTACTGCGACACAAGGTACCAACGCAAACAGAACAAAACTGAGAAATCGAGCTGCATATATCCGTTGTTTTGCCATAGGTCCTCCTAAATATTTTTCGAACGACGGTTGAGTAGCGCGAGTCATCAATCAATGACCTCCAGCCCGGAAGCTATTTCTCTCGGGCGACCACGAACTCCGGAGCCCAGAGTAGGGCGCGTTTGATTTCGGAATCCGGGAATGTGCAAATCGCTTTGCGTGCCGATTCGGCATATTGCGCCGCACGGGCGTGAGCTGCTTCGAGCGAAGTATATCGCGTAAGAATGTCGAGGATGTCAGCGTGAGTAACGCCGTTGAAGGCCCGTTGTTCAACCACGGTGGCGATCATCTGCTTCTCTTCAGGCGAGCAACGCTCAAGGGCGTGAATAACCGCCATGGTCACCTTGCCTTCGCGCAGATCGCTGGCGGCGGGTTTGCCCAGGACGCTCTCCGACGCAGTCAGGTCGAGCACGTCATCCACGATCTGAAAGGCCATGCCAAGATCGCGTCCATAGTGAGCGACTTGCTCTTCCTGCTCGGGAGTTGCGCCGCCGAGAATTGCGCCCATGCGCATGCATACGGAAAACAGGCAGGCGGTCTTGCGGTATATCAGATCGAAGTGTTGATCAAGCGAGATCAGCTCGCCGAGTCTTTCCATCTGCAGCAGTTCGCCTTCAACCATCTGCTGCGTGAGTTCGATCAGCGAATCAAGAATGCGGAAGTTGCGTTCCTGTACTGCAACCTTGAAAGCTTGCATGTAAAGCCAGTCGCCGGCAAGCACGCATTTGGAATTTCCCCATTGGGTGTTCGCGGCGGGTCGGCCGCGGCGGGTCTTGGCTTCGTCAATGATGTCGTCGTGGACGAGAGTTGCGGTATGAATGATTTCGACGACGGCGCCCAGTTTCACCGCGCCGCGACCCTCGTAATCGAACAGCTTTGATGAAAGCAGAAGCAGCGCAGGACGCAGGCGCTTACCGCCTCCGCCACGCAGATACTCGCCTATCTCGGTGATGGCGGACACGCCAGAAACGGTGTCGCGTCCGAACTCGCGCTCAATGGCGGCAAGATCGTCGCGCAGAAGCTCGAAAACCTCTGCTCCGTTAATGGCTGCGCTTGTGCTCAAGGTAAGAACCTTCCACCGCCGAGCACGTAAAAGACGCCGAGCAAATCGCGATCGCTATGTATTTGTCCGGCCCGGATCATAAACTTTGTTTCTGCTCTGCCGCTTTGGCGTCCTCGGCGGTGAAACCTCTAATTCGAACGGTAATTCGTGAACTGCATATCGATTCCGAAATCCTGTTGCTTCAACAGGGCAATAATTTCTTGCAGCGAATCGCGATCCTTCCCGCTGACGCGCACCAGATCGCCCTGGATTGATGCCTGAACTTTCTTCTTTGAATTCTTGACCAGCTGGACGATGGCCTTAGCCTTCTCCATCGGGATTCCTTGTTGCAAAGTGATCTTTTGTTTTGCGGTCGCGCCCAGAGCGGACTCAACAGGCGCATAGGTCAGCCCTTTGAGAGAAATCCCGCGCTTGACCAGTTTTGCCTGGAGAATGTCGTTGACCGCCTTCAATTTATATTCGTCCGCGGAGTGAAGAACTATGGCGTTGTCCTTGGCTTCGAGCGCGATGCTGGACTTTGAGTCTTTCAGATCGAAGCGCGTTGTGATCTCTTTCATCGCCTGCTGAATGGCGTTTGTAACCTCTTGCAGATCGATCTTGCTCACGATGTCAAATGTGTTCTCTGGCATGACGTAATAGATTAACGTAGTTTCGGGTTTGATTCCCGCAAAAGCTTTTGACTGCCGAATACGCCGAGCAAATGCGAGTCAAAGTTTTTGACTGCAGAGAAGACGAAGAATTACGGAGGCTCTTTGATTTCAAAATGCTGGGTGAGCCGAAGTGTCCTCTTTGGTTGTGAGTTTTCGTCTGGAGCTCAAATCGTGGATTCAGGAAGGGAAAAGAACCGGCAAAAATTCGCGCTGGTTTGAGCGCCGATATCTTCGGGGGACAAACCCCGCAACTCGCCTATGTGTCGCGCCACTTCCTTTACGAAGGCAGGTTCGTTGCGCTTGCCGCGGAACGGAACCGGCGCAAGAAAGGGGGAATCGGTTTCGATCAACAGGCGCTCGAGTGGAACTTGCTTCGCCGAATCGCGAATCTGTTGAGCTTTGGGAAACGTGACATTGCCTGCGAATGAAATCATAAAACCCATGTCCAGGGCGCGCTTCGCATGAGGCCAGGTGCTGGTGAAGCAGTGAAGAACTCCCCCCAGGCCTGAGGTTTTCCATTGCTGCTCGATCAGCGCCAGACAATCTTCCCAGGCGTTATCACTGTTGTCGGATGGGCGGCAATGAATGACGATGGGTAATCTTGCGGCGCGCGCGAGTTCCATCTGCTTGATGAAGACTTGTTTTTGGATGTCTCGCGGCGAATGATCGTAGTAATAGTCGAGGCCGATCTCGCCCCAGGCAATCACTTTCGGCTTGCGTGCGAGCTGCTCGAGTTCGGCAAAATCAGCATCCTTCGCGAGCTGGGCTTCATGCGGGTGAATGCCGACCGTCGCATAAATGAAATCATGCTCCTCGGCAATCTTCACCGCACAGTCGAGGGTGCCAGGCCCGTCGCCAGTGCCGATAGCAAGCATGCTCATGACTCCGGCTTCGCGAGCCCGAGCTATTACGGCCTCGCGATCCTGGTCGAAGCGCGGACCATCGAGATGGCAATGGGAATCGATGTACATGATTGGTGGAACTTGGCTAGCCTTCGGTCAGCAGCACCGGCCAAGCGCAGCGCAGGCGATGTGGGGACGGGCGCCCTCGCCCGTGTGGCCGAGCGCAGCTGGGCATGCTTCATAGTGCACAAGAGGCCATCACTTCAGCCTCGCCCCTAACGGCACATCCTCCAAAAACCCTGCCAACACCGGTTTTCCGCCTTCAAGCGACGCCGCGAGCAGCATGCCGTTAGATTCGAGGCCGCGCATTTTTCTTGGCGCAAGGTTGGCAACGATGACAATCTTCCGTCCAATCAGAGCTTCCGGCGTGTATGCTTCCGCGATTCCAGCAAGAATCTGTCGCGTTTCTGTTCCGAGATCAACTTCAAGACGCAACAGCTTGTCCGCGCCCTTGACTCTTTCAGCGACTTTCACCTGCGCGACGCGCAACTCGATCTTCGCAAAGTCGTCGATCGAGATTTTTCCGTCACTGGTCATCGAAGACGATACGGCAGGCTTATTTAATGGGGCTGAAGCTTGTGAAGCTCCCGGATTTGCTGCCGCTACAGCCGCGGCGGGCTGCGCCTCTGTCGCGATTTGGGGCGCCTCTATCGTGCCCGGCTCCACGGGGCGTTGCTGCTCCTCCATCTTCTGCATCCTTTCAATGGCGCTCTTGTCTGCACGCGGAAAAACCGGCTCAACTTTGCCGAGCTTCGTTCCGAGCTGGAGCTGCCCCCATCGCAAATCCCCGAGCGGAACCTTGCCGATGTCGTTCAGGCCGAGCTGCGTCCAAATTTTTGCCGTCGCTTCCGGAATTACCGGATGCGCTAATGCGGTAACAATTCGCAAAGCTTCCGCCGATGTATAAAGCACGGTGGCCAGGCGCGCACGGCTGTGCTCATCTTGTTTTTCGGCCAGCGCCCACGGCTCATTCTCGACGATGTACTTGTCCACGGCTGCAACCAGCGCCCAGGCCATTTCCAGCGCACGCGAAAACTGGTACTGCTGAAATAATTCGTCGAACTCGCTGATTGTGTGCTTTGCCAGGGCCGCAATCAGATCTTCAGCGCCGGTGTGCGCCGCCTTTTGTGAGGGATAGGGCACCTCACCCTTGAAATATCGCGTGATCATCGCCAGCGTGCGGCTGGCAAGATTCCCGAGGCCGTTGGCGAGGTCGGAATTGTAGCGCTGCACCAGCGCATCAAACGAAAACGAGCCGTCGTGGCCGAACACAACTTCGCGCAGCAGGAAGTAGCGCAATGCGTCGGCACCCAGGACGTCGAGAATTGTCTCAGTGCGCACGATATTGCCGCGCGATTTCGACATCTTGCTTTCCTCGAACAGAAGCCACCCGTGCGCAATGATTGCCTTCGGTAATGGCAGGCGTGCGGCCATCAGAAACGCCGGCCAGTACACGCAGTGAAAACGCACAATCTCTTTGCCGATCATATGGACGTCGGCAGGCCAGTATTTGTCAAACTTGCTTGCGTCCGATGCCCCGTATCCCAGTGCCGTGATGTAGTTGGCCAACGCGTCCAGCCAGACGTAGATCACATGCTTGGGATCGTCCGGAACGGGAATGCCCCACGAAAATGTCGAGCGGCTGATCGATAGATCCCGCAGCCCCGATCGCACAAAGGCAATCACTTCATTGCGCCGCGTTTCGGGGCGAATAAAATCCGCCTGGCTGTAGAGTTCCAGCAGCGGCTCAGCGAACGCAGAAAGCTTAAAGAAATAATTTTCTTCCTTCACTGTTTCGGTCGGACGGCCGCATTCAGGACACGGTTCGCCCGGGCCGACTTCCACGTACATTTCGTCAAAAACGCAATACTGGCCGGTGTAGCTGCCCTTGTAGATGTATCCGTTATCGCGAATGCGCTTCCATAGCTCTTGTACTCCGTGCTTGTGGCGATCAGATGTCGTACGGATGTAGTCGTCGTAGGTAATGCCCATCCGGTCCCAAAGCGCACGGAACTCGGCGGAGACTTCGTCGGTAAATTTCTGCGGACTCTTGCCGGCTGCTTCGGCGGCCCGTTGGATCTTTTGCCCGTGCTCGTCTGTCCCGGTGAGAAAGTAAGTATCAGCGCCCATCATGCGCTGGCGTCGCGCAATGGCGTCGCAGGCGAGCGTCGTATAGGTGTGCCCGATGTGGGGACGGGCGTTGACGTAGTAAATCGGAGTCGTGATGTAGAAAGTCTTGCTCATGTCCTCGGTCGCCGGCCTTCGGCAATTCGTACTTCACCAAAACGTTTTAGTGGAGCGGGGTTAAGTCCTGCATTGAGGGTACCAAAAGAGCCGGGCTTTAGCCGGTGAGAGATCGCGAGTAAGCTTCCATGGCTTCCATCATGATCGCTTTCAAAGGCACCTTCTTTTCGAGCGCGATCCGGCGGCAGTCTTCATACTCGGGAGCATAGCTGGTCACGCTCCCATTCATGCTGCCGATTTTGATTCGCACTTCGCCAAACTTTGTCGTGACCGTCTGCCATTGTCGCCCGAGCACTTGCCGCTGCTCTTGGCGCCGCCGGACACCGAGCGTCGTGGTCTCGTCGAAAATGATCTTCGTCAACTGACCCACGTTCTCGGCCTTGCCGAGAACCGTCAGCAACGTTCCGGGCCGGTTCTTCTTCATCTGCACTGGCGTGCCGAATACATCAAGCGCGCCTGCCTGAAGTAATTTGTCCATCACATATCCGAAGACCTGAGGATTAAGGTCATCGAGGTTGGCTTCAAGCACGGTGACGATATCTTCTGACGCATGCGTGTCACGGACAGGGTTGTCCGCGCTCGTGGCGCCTGCCTCGCCAACCGTGATGCGCAGGACGTTCGCGTGGCCAGGGAAGTCCCTCGTTCCGGCGCCATATCCGGCTTTGTGGACCGTCATCTCCGGGAATGGCGCGAACCGTTTCACCAGAGTGGCCACAATCGCCGCCCCCGTTGGCGTTACCAGTTCTGCCTGCAGTCCTGACGAATAAACCGGCGCGCCTTTGAGCAACTCGACCGTTGCCGGTGCCGGGATGGGGAACGTTCCGTGCGCGCAAATCACCGTTCCGCCGCCGACGTTTAACGGCGAGCAGATGAACTCGTCAACGCCCAGCGCCTCGGCACCAACTGCGGTGCACACGATGTCGACGAGCGCGTCAACCGCGCCGACTTCGTGGAAATGAATCTCCTCAATAGGAACATTGTGAATTTTAGATTCAGCCTCGCCCAACCTTTCGAAAATCGCGATGGCAGTCGCTTGTGCAGACGCGCTGATTCCGGCTTTGCTGATGATGTTGCGGATTTCGTTTAGTCCACGATCGCCAGGGTGCTGGTGATGATGCGAGTCATGATGATGATCGTGCGTGTGACTGTGGTCATGATGTTCGTGTGCGTGTGCTTCGCGTGGCGAATCTTTTTTTCCATGTACAACCACATCCACCTTGGTCGCGCTGATCCCGCTGCGATTCACGCGCGAGACTTCCAAGGTCGCGCCGACGTTTAGAGTGGCGACGGCTTCCTCGAACACCTTGGGGGATACTCCCGCGTCGATCAACGCGCCCAGAAACATGTCTCCGCTGATGCCTGAAAAACAGTCGAGATAGGCAATGCGGGCAAGGCCGTCTTTGGTCGGTGGTCGTCGGTCGCTGGCCATAGTCGTTCGTCCCGCAAAGAAAACCGTGGCACGTCCAGATCGCACGCTGGTTGAAACTAATTCAGCGCCGTCTCCGATTCTAAAGTTGTTTTGGAATTCGTGCGCAGACAGCTGTAAGCGGCTCATTAGGACGGTCCCGAAGTAAGGTACTGGACCGCGAGTGAAGGCCAACGACCGAGGATGAGATCTCCCTCTGCTAAAATTCACATTTCCCTTCAACCACTTAGGAGAACTCTTGTACCGACACCTCGAACGCGGGCTGGCAGAGCACATGCGGGAATTTTTGCGCCGCCAGTACGGCTTGGAAGTGGAAAGGATCGTGATCGAGCAGCCGCCCAAGGTAGATTTCGGCGAGTTCGCGTTACCGCTGGCTTTTGAGCTGGCCAAAAAGCTTCGTAAGGCGCCGCGCAAAATTGCCGACGAAATCGTGGCCGGGATCGGCCAGGTCGAGGGCTTTGAAAGATTCGACGTCGCCGGGGCGGGCTACATCAACGCACGCGTCAATCGCGGCTTAGTCGCTATGGCACGGACCAAAGGCGAGGCGCCCGTGGCGGAATCCAGCGCCGGCAAGATTCTGGTCGAGCACACCAGCATCAATCCCAATAAGGCAGCGCACGTAGGACATTTGCGCAACGCAATTCTGGGCGACACGTTTGTGCGCCTGCTGCGTTTTGCCGGACGCGAAGTGGATGTCCAGAACTACATCGACAACACTGGTGTGCAAGTCGCGGACGTGGTGGTCGGATTTCTGCACATCGAGAAAAAATCGCGAGCCGAAATTGAGCAGCTCGCGAGCCAGCCCCGCTTCGATTACTACTGCTGGGATTTATACGCGAAAGTTTCCCAGTGGTACGAAACGAGTCCAGAGAACAAGAAAGTCCGGCGTGATACTTTGCATGAGCTCGAGCGCGGCGGAAACGAATCGGCTGCGGTTGCCGAGCTGATTTCAACATCCGTGCTTCGCCGCCACCTCGAAACCATGGACCGGCTGGACATCGAATACGATTTTTTGCCGAGGGAGAGCGAAATTCTTCATCTCCATTTCTGGGATGCGGCGTTCGAGAAGCTGAAGCAGTCAGGCGTGTTGTCGTTTGAAGGCGAAGGCAAGAACAAGGGCTGCTGGGTCATGCGTAGGGCGGGAACTGCAGGTGTGGCGCGGGCGCCCTCGCCCGCGAACGGCAGCGAAGCATCAGATGAAGACGACAGAGTGAAAGCCTTGCCGGCGGCGTCTGGAGCCGAGGTCCCCTCTGAGCAGTCTACCGATCGGGTGTCTGAAGAAGATCAGAAGGTTATTGTGCGCTCGAACGGCACGGTCGGGTACGTTGGCAAAGACATCGCCTACCACATGTGGAAGTTCGGCCTCTTAGGCAAGGATTTTGGGTATCGCAAGTTCTATTTGTACCCAAACGGTCATCAGTGCTGGATTTCAGCCGAGCAGGGCGAACCCAATCATCCGCACTTTGGCGATGTGGCCGAGATCTATAACGTGATTGACGCCCGCCAGGCTGAGGCGCAGAGCACAGTTATGGAGGCCTTGCGTGGCCTCGGACACGGTGGAGCGGCTGACCATTACACGCACTTCTCCTATGAAATGGTCGCGCTCACTCCGCGCTGCGCTGCCGAGCTGGGGTACGAGCTTTCGGAGGAAGATAAACGGCGCACCTATATCGAAGTTTCAGGCCGCAAAGGATTTGGGGTCAAGGCCGACGACCTTATAGATAAACTGATCCTCTCCGCCAGGCAGGAAGTCGACTCACGACATACCGAACTCCCGGAATCCGAGCGCCGCGACATCGCCGAACAGATTGCCATCGGTGCGCTGCGTTACTTCATGCTGAAGTACACAAAGCCGTCAGTGATTGCCTTTGATTTCAAAGACGCGCTGAGCTTCGAAGGAGAAACCGGCCCATACGCACAGTATGCCGTCGTGAGGGCCACGAACATTTTCCGTAAGGGCGGCATGGATGCGAAAAACTTCGAGAATACCTTACGCGATCAGGTTCTCGTCGCAGACCTGGCGAAATTGTTAACCAGCGAAGGCGCCAACGATCTTTGGGAGCTCTGGCTGGCAGCTTCGAAAACCGCGTACGTAATTGATCAGTGCATAGCAGCAATAGAACCGGCATATCTGGCAAAGCACGTATTTCAGCTCGCGCAGATGTTCAATACGTTCTACCATCGCTATCCGATTTTGGCCGAGCCCGATGAACAGCGGAAGAAATTCCTGCTCGCTACTGCGGCCGTGGTTAGGCGGGAGTTGATCCGTGCGCTGGCAGTCCTGGGAATAGAAGCGCCGGCAGTGATGTGATCTACGCGCGCTTACGGCTCGCCACCATCAGCCCGCCGCCGACCGCGATCAAAATCACTCCTACATATGGCGGCAGCATTTCGTCACGATGCGTGTTCACGCCGACGTGAATGTCTCCGGCGTCGAGGCCGTGTCGCTCCGTATGGGGCACCGGGACAAAGAAGGAAAGAATGCCCAACACTGCAACGACGAGTCCGACTACGAATAAAGCCTTCATCGAAATCCTCCCGAATAAGGTCTCTAAGTAAATTGCCGCGAATGCAGGGACCGCATGTAAGCAAGGTTTTCGCCTCACTCTGAATCAAGCCGCCAATAACGGAGCACTCAATGCTTCTTCTCTGCGTTGTAGGCGTACTTTGTAGTCAAGGCTTACGATCTTCCTAGCTCTCGCGCGAACTCCACCAAACTCCTCACCGCGATTCCAGACGGACCTTTCGCGATCCAGGGTTTCGCGTCTTCCATCCATG
>Ga0136846_1220955_pt1 | contig 12974 bp, 12 predicted proteins | sample HopSoiMetagenom2_FD_96841 | JGI IMG/M metagenome (GOLD analysis project Ga0136846, IMG submission 96841) | Grasslands soil microbial communities from Hopland, California, USA - 2 Assembly 2016 (version 4) | ecosystem: Environmental > Terrestrial > Soil > Grasslands | place: USA: Hopland... | reverse complement strand
TGGTGCCGACGACGACGAGATCGCCCGTCGCTGGGTCGCTGCCATGGCCGCCAAGCTGCCTGGCCACGGGATCGACGACCCGACCTTCCTCCAGCCCACCCGGCCGATGTCCGCGATCGGCGGCTGACCGGACGTCGAGAGGGCGGTTGCGTGCTCGTGCAGTACGCCGACAGGGCAGTTCAGTTCGTGGCCGACGTACCGAACTGCCCGCTCGGCACTTCGCTGGTGCACGCAACTGCCCGCTCGGTGCTTCGCTGGTGCACGCAAGTGCCCGCTCGTCGGTCCGTCCGCGCACGCAAGTGCCCGCTCGCGCTATTCGGGGTGCGGCACGACGTCGCGGAGGAAGGAACGCGCCGCGAGGAAGTCGCTGAGCGACGCCTTGTGGTCGTCGCACGCGAGCCAGACCTTGCGGCGGTCTGGCGTGTGCAGCTTCGGGTTGTTCCAGAGCAGCTCCCACGTGGCCGGCTCGGTGCAGCCCTTGGCCGAGCAGATGTCGCTCACGCGCGCTCCTGGATCTCGGCCGGCCCTCGACGGGGCCGGTCACCGGGTCCGGACAGGGGCGGTGCCGGACGACCTTGGGGGTGAATCGCCCGGCACCTGGACCGGCTGCCCGGGGGACGGCGCGCCGATCCTGTCCGATTCTCCCACGCTAGCGCGCGCGTGGGAGAGAACCGGTCAATCCGATCCGGGGCCGAGCTCGTGCTGGGTGTGCGTGGGACCGGGCGGGAGGGCCTCCCCGACGCGGGGGCTGGCGCTGTTGGCCATCACGACGGCGATGTACGGCAGCACGAACGCCCCCGCGACGAGCACCCAGCGCAGCCATCCCGGTCCGACGAGGATCGCGGCGATGAAGCACAGGGTTCGGATGCCCATGGAGATCATGTAGCGCTTCTGCCGGTGGGCCATGTCGTGCTCGGGGCTCTGGGGTGCGGTGGTGATCCGGACGACATCCGGACGGTGGCTCCTCCGCAGCGCGACCATCAGTCCAGAGTACGTCGGCGGCGCCGCCATCCCACGGGCGGGAGCGAGGTGGCATCCTTGGGCCATGTCGAATCGCACCTACCGCGTCACCGAGATCGTCGGCACGTCCCCCGACGGCATCGACCAGGCCGTCCGCAACGGCATCGAGCGAGCCGCGATGACGCTGCGGCACGTCGACTGGTTCGAGATCACCCAGGTCCGTGGTCAGGTCAAGGACGGTGCCGTGGAGCACTTCCAGGTCGGCATAAAGGTCGGCTTCCGCCTCGAGGACGACTGACCCAACGAGCGCGGTCCCGATTCGGCGTACCGATAAGTAATCTCTAGCGTCCAACGCGTGAGCAGATCAGTCCTCGTCACCGGCGGCAACCGCGGGATCGGGCGCGCCATCGCGGAGGCCTTCGTCGAGCTCGGTGACCAGGTCGCCGTGACGAGCCGGTCGGGGGACGCGCCCGACGGCGCGTTCGCCGTGCCCTGCGAGGTCACCGACAGCAGTTCGGTCGACGAGGCGTTCGCCGCGGTCGAGGAGCACCAGGGGCCGGTGGAGGTGCTGGTCGCGAACGCCGGGATCACGCGCGACACGCTCCTCCTGCGGATGTCGGACGACGACTGGACGCAGGTGCTCGACACCAACCTCTCCGGCTCCTTCCGCGTGGCAAAGCGCGCCGCCAAGGGCATGTTGCGCCTGCGCCGCGGCCGGATCATCTTCATCTCCAGCGTCGTCGGCCTCCTCGGCTCGCCGGGTCAGGTCAACTACGCGGCATCGAAGTCGGGCCTCGTCGGGATGGCCCGCTCGATCGCGCGTGAGCTCGGCAGCCGCTCGATCACCGCCAACGTGGTCGCTCCCGGCTTCATCGAGACCGACATGACGGCGGTGCTGCCTGACGAGCAGCAGGCGGCGTACCGCACGCAGATCCCGCTCGGACGCATGGGAACGACCACCGAGATCGCGAACGCGGTCACGTGGCTCGCGTCGGACAATGCTGGCTACGTCACCGGGGCTGTCATCCCGGTCGACGGCGGACTCGGAATGGGGCACTGACGTGGGCATCCTCGACGGCAAGCGGATCCTGGTCACCGGCGTGACCATGGACAGCTCGATCGGGTTCGCGGTGGCCAGGGTCGCCCAGGAGCAGGGCGCGACCGTGCTGATCTCCAACTTCGGGCGCGCACTCGGCATCACCCGGCGGATCGCCGGCCGGCTGCCGCAGACCCCGCCGGTGCTCGAGCTCGACGTCACCGACGAGGAGCACCTCGCGGCGCTGCCCGACGCCGTGCGCGAGCACGTCGACGGGCTCGACGGGGTCGTGCACTCGATCGCCTACGGCAACCCGCAGACGCTTCTCGGCGGCAAGTTCATGACCGGGCCCTGGGACGACGTGGCCCAGGCGGTCCAGGTCTCCGCCTACTCCCTGGCCTCGCTGAGCAAAGCCTGCCTGCCGCTGATGCCGGACGGCGGATCCGTCGTCGGGCTCACCTTCGACGCCACGGTCGCCTGGCCGGCGTACGACTGGATGGGAGTCGCGAAGGCGGCCCTCGAGTCCTGCTCCCGTTACCTCGCCCGGGACCTCGGGCCCGAAGGAATCCGGGTCAACCTGGTGGCCGCAGGTCCGCTCAAGACGCTCGCCGCGAAGGCCATCGAGGGCTTCGAGACGATCGAGGAGAACTGGTCGGCGCGCTCGCCCCTCGGCTGGGACGAGAATGACCAGACCCCGACCGCGAAGGCCGTCGTGGCCCTGCTGTCCGACTTCTTCCCGGCGACCACCGGAGAGATCGTGCACGTCGACGGCGGCTACCACGCGATGGGCGCCTGACCGTTGGGCCGGTCGGCAGTATCCGGTGGTCGCGCATGTGGGGACCTCGGTAGTTTGCTCTGGTGACCTCCCTGGTTGAGCTGCGCATCCTCGAAGGTCCGAACCTCTACTTCCCACGCGCAGCGGTCAAGCTCACGCTCGACGTCAGCGGGATCGAACGCGAGTCGGGCAGCGTCCTGGAGCAGCGACGGCTCCTCCGCACCGTGGGGCGGATCGTGCGCGGAGTGGCGCGCGCCTCCGGTACGACGCGACTCGGGCTGCGGGTCCGGGCTTCCCACGAGCCCGACCAGATCGTGGTCGCCTACCCGTGGCGGCACCGCGACCGGGCGCGTGCGCTCGGCGAGGCTGTCGCCGAGGTGCTCGACGCGCTGGCCGCCGACGACCACGCCCCCGTCGAGGAGCTCGTCGCCGCGGCGGGGGAGAGGGTTGCCGCCGTCGCACCGGGTCCGGGCCCGACCACGCTGCGGCCGCGCGTGCCGGTGGTCGCGGTGACCGGCACCAACGGCAAGACCACGACCTCCCGGATGATCGCCCACCTGGCGCGCACCGCGGGTCACTTCGTCGGGTGGTCCAACACCGACGGCGTGTACGTCGATGGCCGGCTGGTCGAGGCCGGCGACTACTCCGGCCCGTCGGGTGCCGGGCGCGTCCTGGCCGACGAGCGCGTGGACTTCGCGGTCACCGAGACGGCCCGCGGCGGCATCCTCCTCAAGGGCATCGGGATCACCCGCAACGACGTCTCGGTCGTCACCAACGTCTCGGCCGACCACCTCGGGCTCCACGGCATCGACACACTCGACCAGCTCGCGGAGGTCAAGAGCGTGGTGCCGCAGATCACCAGGTCGTCAGGGTGGGCCGTTCTGAACGCCGACGACCCTCGTGTCTACGCGATGCGCTCGGTGACCCGTGCGCAGCCCTGGGTGTTCAGCCGCGACGCCCGGTCGCCGGCGATCCGGGAGGTGCTCAGCCACGGAGGGCGAGCGACGACCGTGATCGACGGCCGGATCACCGTGCTGCGCCAGGACGCCCAGCCGGATGCTCTCGTCGACGTCGTCGACGTGCCGATGACGATGGCCGGCCTGTCCCGCTTCAACGTCGAGAACGCCCTGGCGGCCGCGTCGGCGGCGCTGGCAGCGGGACTGCCTCGCGAGGCCGTCGTCGAGGGCCTGACGACGTTCCTGCCCGACGTCGACCACAACCCCGGCCGGATGAACGTGTTCACCCTCGACGGGGTCAGCGTCGTCATGGACCTGGCCCACAACGAGGCCGGCCTCGAGGCGCTCCTCGAGGTCCTGCGGGGCGTGTGCGCACCCGGTGGCCGGGTCCTGCTCGGCCTCGGCGCCGTCGGTGACCGCCAGGACGACCTGCTCGAGCGGCTCGGCGAGCTGGCGGCCCGTGACGCCGACGCGGTCGCGATCGGGCACAAGCAGCGCTACCTCCGCGGACGGAGCACCGACGAGCTCGACCGGCTCCTGCGCGAGGGAGCGGCGCGCGTCGGGGTGACCGACGTGCCGTCGTACCCCACCGAGCTGGCGGCCCTCGAGGCGCTCGTCGGCCAGGCCCGGCCCGGCGACGTGGTCGGGCTGATGTGCCACGCGGAGCGCGACGAGGTGCTGGGATGGCTGACCGGGCGGGGCGCCGTACCCGACAGTCCCGAGACGCTCAGGGAGAAGGTGCGCCATGGCCACGGATGAGCTTCTCGCGCTGCGGTCGCGTCGCGGCCGGATCACGCTCGCGACCGTGATCCTCGGGTCCGGGATCGCGATCCTGGACGGCAGCGTGGTCAACATCGCACTGCGGACGATCGGCACCGACCTGGACGCCGACCTCGCCGACCTGCAGTGGGTCCTCAACGGCTACCTGCTCAGCCTCGCGTCGCTGATCCTGGTCGGTGGTGCGCTGGGCGACCGGCTCGGCCGTCGCCGGATGTACCTCACGGGCGTCGCCGGGTTCGCCGTGACGAGCGCGTTGTGCGCCTTCGCGCAGACGCCGACACAGCTCATCGTCTTCCGGGTCCTCCAGGGCGTGGCGGCCGCGCTGCTCACCCCCGGCTCGCTGGCGATCATCGAGTCGGGCTTCCGGCGCGAGGACCGGGCGGCGGCGATCGGCGCCTGGGCCGGCATCTCCGGCGTGGCGTCGGCCATCGGACCGCTGGTCGGCGGTTTCCTCCTGGAGCACGGCGGCTGGCGGTGGATCTTCGCGATCAACGTGCCGCTCTGCGTCCTCGTGCTCGTCCTCGGCCGCCAGGTGCCCGAGTCGTCGGACCGCGAGGACGAGATCGGACGGTTCGACTACGGCGGCGCGGTCGTCGGGGTGCTCGCGCTCGGCCTGCTCACCTACGGTCTGACCTTCTGGCGCGACTGGTCGGCCCTGGGGATCGTCGCGTGCAGTGTCGTCGTCGCAGCCCTGATCACCGCGTTCGTCGTCCTCGAGCGGAGACCTGGCGCGATGGCTCCGGTCTCGCTGTTCGCCTCGAGGGTGTTCACCGCGGCGAACCTCATGACCTTCCTCGTGTACGGCGCCCTCGGCGCCGTCATCTTCCTGCTCGTGCTGCAGCTGCAGGTCACGGCCGGCTACAGCCCCCTCGGTGCGGGCCTGGCGGCGCTGCCACTCACCATCTCGATGCTGCTGTTCTCCTCGCGCGCCGCCGCGATCGCGGCCCGCACCGGCCCGCGGCTGCCGATGACGATCGGGCCGATCCTGTGTGCAGCGGGCGTCGTCCTGCTCGCGTTCATCGGCTCCGACGCGTCGTACGTCGTGCACGTGCTGCCCGGCATGCTGCTGTTCGCGGCCGGCCTGACCGCGCTGGTGTCGCCGCTCACCGCGGCCGTGCTCCAGGCGGCGCCGGACCGCCACGCCGGCGTCGCCAGCGGCATCAACAACGCCGTCGCCCGGGCGGGTTCGCTGCTCGCGGTCGCCGCCCTGCCCGCCGCGGTCGGGCTGAGCGGCGAGGACTACCGCAACCCTGTCGCGCTGACCGACGGGTTCCGGATGGGGCAGCTCCTGTGTGCCGCGCTCCTCACCGCCGGTGGGATCGTCTCCTGGTACGGGCTCCGGCCGGAGCCGTCCCCGGATCAGGCTCCCGAGGCCGACTCGGTGACCGGCGGGGAGTAGTCCGGGTCCGCGACCGGTGCGTCGGGGTGCGACGACGCACCTGGGTGAGCCTGCTGCGACCAGTTCTCCAGCTCCGCCATCACCGCGGGGTGCTTGTCGACGCAGACCACGACGAGGTCGCCGTGGTTCGCCCGGGTCATCGCGTGCCGCACGGCGTCGATCTCGTCGAGGATCGTCTCGACCTGCTTGCAGCGGGCGCCGGCCTCCATCGCCGTCCTCACGCCTTCAGTGATCAGGGCGGCCGTCTCGCCGGCCTCCCGCCGGCGCAGGTTGGCGTCCTCGCGGACGATCACCACGTCGAAGTGCGCCGCCGCGATCTCGCCGAGCTCGCGCATGTCCTGGTCGCGGCGGTCACCCGCCGTCGAGATGATCCCGATACGGGACGGCTTCCCGAGGTCGCTGCCCGAGTCCAGGCCCTCGCCGAGGCGGTCGACGAAGTCCCCGAGCATTCGCATGCCCGGCGCGTTGTGGCAGTAGTCGACGATCACGTGGATGCCGTTGACCTCGACCTCGTTGAGCCGGCCCGGTGCGAGGTAGTAGTTCGTCGAGAAGGTGCGCAGTCCCTGCCGGATGTCGTGCAGCGGTGCCCCGGCGGCGAAGGCGGCGGCTGCGGCAGCGAGGGCGTTCTGCACGTTCATCCGCGCGCGACCGGCGAACGTCGACGGCAGCAGGTGGGTCCAGGCCAGCTGCATGTCCCGGCGCCCGTGGCGCACGACGATCATCTCGCCGCGCTCGGTCGGCTCGAGGACGAGGGCCTTGCCACCGCGGCGGCAGTGGGCATCGATCAGGTCGCGCACTTCGGCGCCCTCGGGTGTGTCCCTCTGGGCCATCGAGAACCACACCACCTGGCCCGAGCACCTCCGGCGCATCTCGCGAACCAGCGGGTCGTCGGCGTTGAGCACGGCGTGGCCGTCACGAGGCACGGCCTCGACCAGCACGGCCTTGACGTCGGCAAGCTGTTCGACGGTGTCGATGCCACGCAGGCCGAGGTGGTCGGGCTGCACGTTGAGGACCACCGCCACGTCGTTGCGCTCGTAGCCGAGGCCCTCACGGAGGATGCCTCCGCGGGCGACCTCGAACACGGCGAAGTCGACCCGCGGGTTCTGCAGGACCATCCGCGCCGATCGCGGGCCGGAGGCGTCGGCGCGGATCAGCAGCCGCTCGTCGATGATCACGCCGTCGGTCGAGGTCATCCCGACCTTGCGGCCCATGCCCTTGAAGATGTGGCTGATCATCCGGGCGGTCGTCGTCTTGCCGTTGGTGCCGGTCACCGCGACGATCGGGATCCGGGCGGTCGCACCCGGTGGGAAGAGCATGTCGACGACCGGCTTGGCGATGAACTGGGGCTCGCCGATGGTCGGGTGGGTGTGCATCCGGAAACCGGGCGCAGCGTTGACCTCGCAGATCGCGCCACCGGTCTCGCGCACCGGTTCGGTGATGTCGGGGCAGATGAAGTCGATGCCGGCGATGTCCAGCCCGATCATCCGGGCAGCCTCCTCGGCGATCTCGACGTTCTCCGGGTGAGCCTCGAAGGTGCGGTCGATCGAGATGCCGCCGGTCGACATGTTGCCGGTCAGCGCGAGCTTGACCGTCTCTCCCTCGGCGGGCACCGACTCGAGCGTGTGGCCCTGCCCGGCCAGGACCTCGAGCGCCGCGTCGTCGACCTTGATGCGGGTCAGCACCTTCTCGTGTCCGACACCGCGCCGCGGGTCGGCGTTGGTGAGGTCGACGAGCTGCTGGACGGTGCTGCGCCCGTCGCCGGTGACCGATGCCGGCACCCGCTCGGCGATGGCGGCCATCCGCCCGTCGATGATCAGGCAGCGGTAGTCCTTGCCGACGACGAAGCTCTCCACGACCACCACACCACGGCGCGACTGGTCGGCGGCGATCGGGAACGCGGCGCGGACCGCGTCGGCGTCACCGAGGTCGAGGCAGACACCGCGACCGTGGTTGCCGTCGAGTGGCTTCACCACGACCGGAAAGCCGATCCGCTCGGCGGCGCGGGCCGCCTGGTCGGCGTTGCGCACGGACTCCTGCCTCGGCACCGGGAGGCCGGCCGCGCCGAGCAGGCGCGTGGTCAGGTCCTTGTCGGAGGCCACGTCGACCGCGATCGCCGACGTGGCGGACGTCATCGTCGCCCGGATCCGCTTGGCGTGCACTCCCTGGCCGAGCTGGACGAGGGAGTACTGGTTGAGACGCAGCCACGGGATGTCGCGCGACACCGCCTCGTCGATGATCGCCTGGGTGGACGGTCCGAAGGCGGTCCGCTCCGCCCGGAGGATGAACGCCTCCAGCTCGTCGTCGAAGTCGAACTCCGGGTCGGCCTCGACCAGGTGGTTGACCAGGCGTACGGCGAGCCGGGCGGCGCTCAGGCCGACCTGCTCGTCGACGTACCCGAACACGACGTTGTAGCGACCGTGCTCACCCTTGACCTGGCGGGTCTTCCCGCGACGGATGTCGTGGCCGACGACCTGCTGCAGCGCCAGTGCGACGTGCTCGGTCACGTGGCCGAGCCAGGTGCCCTCGTTGAGCCGCTCGACGAAGCCGCCGCGCCGCCCGCGCGAGCAGGAGTGCTCGCGGAGCCCTGGCAGCACGGCGAGCAGGTTGTCCGTGAAGCCGGGGATCGTGTTGGTCGGGAAGTCCTCGAGCACGCCCAGGTCGACGACCAGGTGGATCGCCTTCTCGTAGGACCACATGTTCGCGCCGCGGTACACGCGGGTCTCGACGATGGAGAGGTCGGGCGACGGGCGACCGGCGTCGGTCATCGGGTGGTTCCCTTCTGGCGGCGGGCGAGCCGGCGGCGGAAGACCGCGGGCGACTTGTCCTCGGCGGCGATGTCGCGGGTGAGTCGCCGGAGGTCGGCATTGGCAAGGGCGAGCTCGTCGGCGTGGCCGTCCTCGGCCGGCGACGGCAGGGTCAGCAGGAGGCGCCGCTCGAGGTCGAAGGCCGCTCCCGCGGGCAGCACGTGCAGCTTCACACCGGAGGCGAGGATCGGCTGGCTGCGCTTGGCCTCGTAGGCGTTGGTGACCAGGTCGGCCGGGTCGAGGATGGTCACGGCGCCCCGGCCGACGACCCGCAGGGTGGTCGAGTCGGCGGTGCGGCGTACGACGGCCGCGGTGTCCTCGTCGACTCCGAGGCCGAGCAGCTGAGGGTTCTGGGCGACGATCATGAGCAAGCGGCCGTAGCGGTTGCGCTGCTCGAAGTGCTGGTCGATGACGCAGTTCTCGAAGAGTCCGAGGCCGGCGGCGACCTGCGTCATCCGCTGCTTCGGGGTCGCGCCACCGGCACCGAAGGCGACCATGTGCGAGGACTGGATGCTGGCTCCGGCTGACGTCCCACCGACCGTCACGCCGCGGCGGTGGGCCGCGATGATCGCCGACCCGAACGCGGTCCCGGCGACGACGGACGACAGCTTGAGCTGGTTGCCGCCGGTCATGAAGACGCCGGTCACGTCGTCCAGGCGATCGACGTACGCCGGGTCGGCAGCCTGCTCACGCGTCTCGGGTCGTACGCCGACCACGTCGGCCGCGCCCAGCTTGGTGAAGACGGCCCGGTAGACGTCGATGATCTCCGGGCCGAGCGAGGAGGCGGTCGGGATCACCGCGATGCGCGCGTCCTCGCCACCGGCGCTCTCGACGAACTCGCGGAGCACGGTGCGCCTGCCGAGCTTGTCCTCCGCGCCACCGATGACGAAGAGCTCCCCGGCCTCGTCGGACCCAGTCTCCTCGAGTGCCATGACAAGCACCCTATTGCCCTGCCAGAGTGGCCGGTGTGAGGGAGCACGTGCACAGGCTTGTCGTGATGCGTCATGCCAAGGCCGAGGCGGCAGCCGCCTCGGACCACGAGCGGCGCCTGACCGCCCGGGGCGTGAGGGACGCCAGCGAGGCAGGGGAGTGGGCCCGGTCGGCCGGCGTGGTGCCCGAGCACGTCTTCGTCTCCAGCGCCGTGCGCGCCCACGAGACCTGGTCGGCGTTCAGCGCCGCCGCCGATCTCGACGTCGTGCCTGCCCTGGAGGCCGGCCTCTACGCGGCCGGCCCCGACGGCGCCATCGAGGTGCTGCGCACGGCGCCGGCGGATGCGGTCACGGTGATGGTCGTCGGCCACAACCCGACGATGGCCCAGCTCGTCCACCTGCTCGACGACGGCGGTGCCGACCCTGACGCCTTCGCCGCCGTCAGCGCTGACTTCCCGACCAGCGCGGTCGCCGTCCTCGAGGTCCCGGGCGAGTGGCGTGACCTCGATGTCGCCTGCGCGCGGATCGCGGCGTTCCACGTCGGCCGGGGCTGATCGAGCAAGCTGCCGGCGTCACTGCTGGTCGAGCAGCGAGCGATCAGTCGAGACCTGGTGAGTTTGCGTGCAGACTCAGTCCAAAGGCGGTGCAGGAGTGACGATGCCGACCGCGGCGTCTGCGGCCTCGATCTCCTCGCGGCTGATCCCGAGCAGGTACATCACCGTGTCGAGGTAGGGCACGTTCACGGCCGTGTGGGCGGCCTGCTGGACCACCGGCTTGGCGTTGAAGGCGATGCCGAGACCGGCGACGCTCAGCATGTCGAGATCGTTCGCGCCGTCACCGATCGCGATCGTCGCGGCCTCCGGTACGCCGGCCTCCGCGGCGAACCGGCGCAGGGCCGCCGCCTTGCCGGCTCGGTCGACGATCTCACCGACCAGCCGGCCGGTGAGCTTGCCGTCGACGACCTCGAGCTCGTTGGCGGCGGAGAAGTCGATGCCGAGGTCGCGTGCGAGCCGATCGGTGATCTGGCTGAACCCGCCGGACACGATCGCGAACCGGTACCCCAGCCGCTTGAGGGTGCGCACCGTGGTGCGAGCGCCGGGGGCGAGAACGAGGTCCTCGTACACCCGGTCCAGGCAGTCCGCGTCCAGCCCGGCCAGCAGCGCGACCCGCTCGCGCAGGCTGTCGGCGAAGTCGAGCTCGCCGCGCATGGCCTGCTCCGTGACGCGGGCGACCTCGGCCTCGCAGCCGGCATGTGCCGCGAGCATCTCGATCACCTCGCCCTGGATCAGGGTGGAGTCGACGTCCATGACGATCAGTCGCATGCCGCGGCGGATCATGTCGGCCGACTGCACGGCGACGTCCACGCCCTGGCGTGCAGCCTCCTCGGTGAGGAGGACGCGCAGGCGGTCCGGCGCGGTGCCCGACACGTGCAGGTCGATCGCCGTCACGGGGTAGCGCGCCATCCGCTCGATCCGGTCGATGTTGGCCCCGCTGTCGGCGATCCGCCCCGCGATCGCGGCGACGGCGGTCGAGCGCAGGGGTGAGCCGAGCACGGTGACGTGGCTGCGGCCCTCGGGCCGGCGGCGGTTGTCACCGGCGCCCTTGTCGACCTCGACGGTCATGCCCAGGTCGGTGGCTGCCTTGTCGACGGCGTCCCGCAACGCCTTCCAGTCCCGCGGCTCGCTGACCAGGAGGCCGAGGATGAGCCGCCGACGCAGGACGATCTGCTCGATGTCGAGAACCTCGACGTTGAACCGGGCCAGGGTGCCGAAGATCGTGGACGTCACGCCCGGCCGGTCCTTGCCGGTCAGCGTGATCAGGACCGTCCTCGGCCGCGGCGCGTCGGGGTCGCTTCGGTCGTTCATGACCCCGTGAGGCTATCGGAGCACACCGCCACCGCGACGCGACGGGCCGCGCGGTCGAGCTCGGTGAGACAGCGCCGCCGCTCGCTCATCTCGTACGCCGACCTGGCACCACCATCGGCGCCGAGGGCCAGCTCGACGATGTCGAGGCACAGGGCGGCGCGCTCCAGGTCCTCGACGGCACGCGGCTCGGTGCCCGGCGGCAGCGGGAGCTCCGGCCGGTGGCGGACGTTCATCAGCAGGTCGGGGATCTCGGGCTCCCAGGAGGCGACGTCGAGCCGGGTGAGCTCGGTGGTCGTGGTGACCAGCGCCTGCCGGAGCAGCCGGCCCTCCTCGGCCCGGTCGAGGGCCGGCGCCGCGTCGGCCGGTCCGGCCTGCCAGACGACGGTGCGCGCGTCGACTCCGGGCACGAGTCCGAGCCTGGTGCCGACCACGACGACCGCCTCGCCGGCGTCCAGCGCCAATGTGTTGAACGCGCTCGGCCCGCGCAGGCCGAGCAGGTCGCCGGCGATCGGGAATGCCAGGCTGGCCGCCGTGCCCGATGCGCGCTGCACGGCGGCCGGCAGCTGCTCCAGCGTCATCGACCCGGCGGTCGGCCAGTCGACGACGAGGTGCTGCGGGTCGTCGCCGCGGACGGCGGCCGCGAAGTCGTCAGGCCCCACGGAGCCGCGGACGACGGCGTTGAGCCACACGGCCAGGAGCGCACTCCGCGGAAGGGACACGCGACGAGGGTAGTCACGCTAGGTTTGCTCAGGACCTGACCGAAGCAAGCCTGCGCCAAGGAATCCATGAACACCGTTCTCGAACTCGCCGATGTGAGCGTGCGGCGAGGACAGGCGACGTTGCTGGACTCCGTCAGCTGGACCGTCCGCGAAGGGGAGCGCTGGGTCGTCCTCGGCGCCAACGGTGCCGGCAAGACCACCCTCGTCCAGCTGTGCTCGGCCCAGATCCACCCGACGACCGGCGTGGCCGGGATCCTCGGCGAGGTGCTCGGCACCGTCGACGTCTTCGAGCTGCGCCCGCGGATCGGCTACACGAGTGCCGCGGTGGCCGAGCGGATCCCGCGACACGAGCTCGTCCGCGACGTGGTGGTCTCGGCGTCGTACGGCGTCGTCGGGCGGTGGCGCGAGCACTACGACGAGCTCGATCACGACCGGGCCCGCGCCCTGCTGGTCGAGGTCGGCGCCGGCAAGCTCCTCGACCGCACGTTCGGCACCCTCAGCGAGGGCGAGCGCAAGCGGGTGCAGATCGCCCGGTCGCTGATGGCCGACCCCGAGCTGCTCATCCTCGACGAGCCCGCTGCCGGCCTCGACCTCGGCGGTCGCGAGGACCTCGTGTCGACGATGTCGGTGCTCGCCAACGACGCGTCGTCGCCGGCGATCGTGCTGGTCTCCCACCACGTCGAGGAGGTCCCGCCGGGCTTCACCCACGCGTTGATGCTGCGCGCGGGAGGAGTCGTGGCGCAGGGACCGC
>Ga0136846_1214216_pt1 | contig 12975 bp, 10 predicted proteins | sample HopSoiMetagenom2_FD_96841 | JGI IMG/M metagenome (GOLD analysis project Ga0136846, IMG submission 96841) | Grasslands soil microbial communities from Hopland, California, USA - 2 Assembly 2016 (version 4) | ecosystem: Environmental > Terrestrial > Soil > Grasslands | place: USA: Hopland... | reverse complement strand
ACGAGTGGACCTTCGAAGACGGCCACGGCGTCATCGTGCTGTCCGAGGGCCGCCTGCTGAACCTGGGCAACGCCACCGGGCACCCGAGCTTCGTCATGTCCAACAGCTTCACCAACCAGGTCATCGCGCAGGTCGAGCTGTTCACCAAGACCGAGGAGTACCCGGTCGGCGTGTACGTGCTGCCCAAGCACCTGGACGAGAAGGTCGCCCGGCTGCACCTGGACGCGCTCGGCATCCGGCTCAGCCAGCTGACCAAGGAGCAGGCGGACTACATCGGCGTTCCGGTCGACGGCCCGTACAAGCCGGAGACCTACCGTTACTGACATCGCCGACGCGGGCCTCGCCGCCGAGGGCGAGGCCCGCATCCGTTACGCCGAACGTTCCATGCCTCTCCTGGCCGCCCTCATGGCACGCTTCGCCGCCCAGCAGCCGTTCAAGGACCTCGGCATCGCCGCCTGCCTGCACATCACCGCCGAGACCGCCATGCTGGTTCGGCTGCTGCAGGCAGGCGGCGCGGCCGTCGCGCTCGCCGCCTCCAACCCGCTGTCCACCCAGGACGACATCGCGGCCGCGCTCGCCGACCGGTACGGGATCGCGGTCTACGCCCGGGCCGGGGTCGACCGTAAGGGCTACTACCGGCACATCGAGCTGGCCCTGAACCAGGCGCAGCCGGACTTCGTCATCGACGACGGCGGCGACCTGGTCGAGACCCTGCACACCCGCGCGGCCGCCCTGCTGCCGGGCGTCAAGGGCGGCTGCGAGTCCACCGCCACGGGCGTGATCAGGCTCCGCCGGATGGCCGCCGAGGGCGCGCTGGCCTTCCCGGTCATCGCGGCCAGCGACACCGCGACCAAACGGATGGTCGACAACACCTGCGGCACCGGGCAGTCCGCCATCGACGGCATCCTGCGCGCCACCAACACCCTGCTCGCCGGGAAGACGGTGGTGGTGGCCGGGTTCGGGTCCAGCGGGCGCGGCGTGGCCGAGTACGCCCGCGGCTTCGGTGCCCAGGTCATCGTGACCGAGGTCGATCCGGTGCGCGGGCTCGACGCGTCGCTGCGCGGCTTCCGGGTGCTGCCGATGGCCCAGGCGGCGCCGATCGGCGAGATCTTCATCACCGCTACCGGGTCGGTCGACGTGATCGGCGCCGATCATCTCGCGGTCATGCGCGACGGCGCGATCCTGGCCAACGCGGGGCACTTCGACGCGGAGATCGACGTCCGGGCGCTGGCCGCGCTGGCGCTGGCCGTCTACCCCGGCGTACGGCCGCACGTGGACGCCTACGACCTTGGCGACGGCCGGACCCTGCTCCTGCTGGCCGAGGGGCGCGTGGTGAACCTGGTGGCCGCCGAGGGACATCCGCCCGAGGTGATGGACCTGGCCTTCGGCCTCGAGGCGCTCGCACTGGCCTGGCTAGCCGGCAACACGGATAAGCTTCCCGCCGGCGTGCACGAGGTGCCCGCCGGCATCGACGCCGAGGCGGCCAGCCTCATGCTCGCCACCACCGGCACCTCGATCGACACGCTCACCCCGGCGCAGCTCGCCTACCGGGAGTCCTGGCGGATCGGCTCCTGACCGTTAGCGAGTGGGGGTCGCCAGCTCGGGCTCGCCGGCCTGCGCGGGAACCGGCAGGACACCGTGGGCCGGCTCCGTTCCCGGGGCTGGCGGCCGGGTCAGCAGCAGCCACCCGGCCAGCCCGATCGGGTACATGAAGTACCCCCACCGGGTGGCCGGCGCCAGCGTGAACAGCACCGCCAGGCCGAGCGCGAGGCGCCAGGCCGCGGCGCGCGCGTCGGCCGGGGGCCGGACTGCCAGCGACACGGCGAAGCCGAGCCCGGCCGCGGCCAGCAGCCCGACCGCGGCCCAGTGCCCCGCCATCCCGGTCGTGGCCAGCAGGTGCCCGGGCAGCGGGCTGGCCGCCGGGGTCTTGTACTTGCTCAGGCCGAGCGGGAACAGCACGGTGTTCTGCAGGAACGCCCACGGGCGGCCCAGCGCCGCGGGCGCGGTCGCCACCGAGAGCAGGACGGCCAGGCCGAACGCGACCCCGGTAAAGCGCCAGGCCGACCGGGCCGCGTGCCGGGCGGCCAGCAGCGCGGCGAAGACCGGCACGGCGGGCCAGGCGGTGGCCTTCATCGCGCACGCCACGCCGAGGGCCACGGCCGCGCGGAACCATCCCGACGGCCGGGCGATCAGCGCCAGCGTGAGCAGCATCAGCGCGATCACCGGCGGGTCGGTGATCCCGACGGTGAGCGGGAAGGCGATCACCGGCGAGGCGGCCAGGAACAGGGCGGACAGCAGCACCCCGTGCCGGCACCCGGCGCAGCGCCGGTGCGGCGCCGCCGCCGTGAAGGCCGCCCAGATCAGCGCGATCGAGGTGAGGCTGAGCCACAGCCGCGGGTCGCCGAGCAGGCCGGTCGCGCCGAGCGCCCGGGGCAGCCCGAACAGCGCCATGACCGGCAGGTACGGGTTATAAGACAGCCAGTCGGCCAGCTGCCCGGTCGCCAGGTACGGGGTGCCGTGCTGCAGCAGCAGCCCGGCCGAACGCGAGATGACCTGCACCTCGGGCGTCGGCGCCACCCGGGTGACGAGCCACGCGACCGGCGCGGCCAGCGCCCCGGCCAGTGAGATCAGCACCGGCCAGATGACCGGCACGTTCCGGTGCCGGGTGAGCCAGATGACCAGCGTCGTCACCCCGTAGGCGGCCGCCGCCCAGATGGCCCAGGTCCGGTCCGCCTGCCCGGTGACCACGGCCAGCACGGTGGCATAGACGGTAAATACCCCGTTGGCGGCGAGAAGCCGGTTCCTGCTCAGCCAGTGCTGATGGAATAGCACTGGGTGATGATTGTGAACTTCCGCTACCGCTGCGTGCTCTGCCCGCGTGCCTTCCACTGTGCCGGTACCTGCCCGTTCACCCGTGATTCCCCTGATTTTTTCCAGCTGTGATCGCTTAGACCGGTAGAACTGCCCCCGAAAGCAGTTAAACCAACCTATCAGCAGGAATTACTGAGCTGCCGTTCAGGTAGGTGTGCCTAGAGGAGCTTCCAGTCGACCGGCTCGGCGCCCTGCTGCTCCAGGAGATGATTGGCGCGGCTGAACGGACGGGACCCGAAAAAACCATTGTGGGCCGAATTCGGGCTCGGATGCGGCGATTCCACGCACGGAACCCCCGCCAGCAAAGGCACCAGCGTCCGGGCGTCCCGGCCCCACAAGATCGCCACCATCGGCGTGCCGTCCGCGCTGGCTGCCCGGGCCGCCAGCGCCCGGATGGCCTGCTCGGTCACCTGCTCCCAGCCCTTGCCCCGGTGTGAGCCCGGCTTCCCCGGCTCGACGGTGAGCACCCGGTTGAGCAGCAGCACGCCGCGCTCGCTCCACGGGGTCAGGTCCCCGTTGGCCGGCTTGGGATAGCCGAGGTCTCCCGAATACTCGGTGAAGATGTTGACCAGGCTCGGCGGTATCCGCCGGGTCTCGGGCGCGACCGAGAAACTCAGGCCGATGGCGTTCCCGGGGGTAGGATACGGGTCCTGGCCGACGATGAGCACCCGGACGTCCTCGAACGGCTGCTTGAACGCCCGCAGCACGTTCTCGCCCGCGGGCAGGTACCGCCGCCCGGCGGCGATCTCGGCTCGCAGGAACTCGCCCATCGCGGCGATCTGGCCCGCCACCGGCTCGAGCGCCCGCGCCCAGCCCGGGTCGATGATGTTGCGCAGCGGTTCGGTCATGGGCAGCACTGTAGTGGCGCCCACCGACAAAACGACGGTCAAGACCTTTTGCCCGAACGAGCCAGGCGGCGAGCCCCGGTCCGCCGCCCCGTGACGCGGCCGGAGCGGGACCGGGTGGGGTTTGATATCCGGAATCGCCGGAAAAGCTATCCCTGAACCGGTGCCGCGACCTGGTAAGTGGGGGTAGCCTGCGTCCACGCAGTATCAATCACATGGAACGATGGGGCCCATGAAGGGACGAGTTCTTGTCGTCGATGACGACGCCGCCCTCGCCGAGATGCTCGGGATCGTGCTTCGCGGTGAGGGGTTCGAGCCGACTTTCGTCTCCGACGGCGACAAGGCGGTCGAGGTTTTCCGGGATTCCCGGCCCGACTTGGTCCTCCTTGACCTGATGCTTCCGGGCTCCGACGGGATCGACGTGTGCCGTCAGATCCGCGCCGAGTCCGGAGTGCCGATCGTGATGCTGACGGCCAAGACCGATACCGTCGATGTGGTCCTCGGGCTGGAATCCGGCGCCGATGACTACATCATGAAGCCGTTCAAGTCCAAGGAGCTGGTCGCCCGCGTCCGGGCCCGGCTGCGCCGGACCGACGAGCCGGCGCCCGAGATGCTCCAGATCGGCGACATCGTCATCGACGTGGCCGGCCATTCGGTCAAGCGCGACGGCGAGACGCTCAACCTCACCCCCCTCGAGTTCGACCTGCTGGTGGCGCTAGCCCGCAAGCCGCGGCAGGTCTTCACCCGCGAGGTGCTGCTCGAGCAGGTCTGGGGTTACCGGCACGCCGCGGATACCCGCTTGGTCAACGTGCACGTGCAGCGGCTGCGCGCGAAGATCGAGAAGGATCCGGAGCACCCCGAGATCGTGGTGACGGTGCGCGGTGTCGGCTACAAGGCGGGCCCTGGCTGAGCCCAGGGTGAAGGTGGCATCGGCACGCGCGGGCAGGCAGCGAAACTGGGTCACGACCTTCCGGCGGTCCGCCGTCGGGCGGGCCGTCGGCCGGCGGCTGCCGACCCGGGCCAAGCGCTGGCTGCGGGTGGGCCGCCGGTGGCAGCGCATGGTGCTGGCGCGGGTCAAGTTCCGCTGGCACCGGTCGCTGCAGCTGCGGGTGGTCTCGACCACCTTGCTGCTGTCCGTCCTGGTCATCGCCGTGCTCGGCTTCTTCCTGATCCAGTCGGTCGCGGCCGGCCTGCTGACCAGCGCCGAGAACGCGGCCGACTCCCAGGTCAGGAACGGCCGGACCGCCGCGCTCGGGCTATCGAGCGTGAACGTGCTCGAGCCGGCCTCCCCCTACGACGCGGCCACTGTCGTGAGCGTGGCCACCACCACGGCCCGGCTGCTCCAGCAGCCGAGCGGAAGCACCGGCAGCTACCTGGTCTTCATCCAGCTGACCGACATCGTCCCGGAAGTCGTCCACTGGGTAGGCCAGAGCAACGTCAACATCACCGCGACGATCCCGCCGGTCCTGATCAGCAAGGTGAAGGACGAGCAGCGCGGCGAGAACAACACCGACAAGGACACCGCCCCGCCGCTCTACGAGCCGACCACGCTGGTCTACAACTCCGGTACCTCGGTGCCGGCCCTCGCCGTCGGCGTCCCGCTGGGCGGTTACTACCAGCTGTACTACGTGTTCCCGTTCACCCAGCAGCAGGCCACCCTGCTGCTGGTGCAGCGCATCCTGGTCGGGGTGGGCCTGGCGCTGGTGGCGCTGCTGGCCGCGATCGCGTCGCTGGTCACCCGGTGGGTGGTGCTGCCGGTCCGGCACGCCGCCCAGGCCGCCCAGCGGGTGTCGGACGGGCACCTGGGGGAGCGGATGCAGGTACGGGGCGTGGACGACCTGGCCGCGCTGGCGACCTCGTTCAACGGGATGGCGGGCAGCCTGCAGGGCAAGCTCCGCGAGCTTGAGGAACTCTCCAACGTGCAGCGCCAGTTCGTCTCGGACGTGTCGCACGAGCTCAGGACGCCGCTGGCCACCATCAAGATGGCCGCCGAGATCATCTTCGAGGCCCGCGCCGAGCTCGACGCGGCGGCCGGCCGGTCGGTGGAGCTGCTGCAGAGCCAGCTGGAGCGATTCGAATCGCTGCTCGTCGACCTGCTCGAGATCAGCCGGTTCGACGCGGGCGCGGCCACCCTGGAAGCCGACCTCGTGGACATGTGCGACCTGGTACGGCGTTCGGCCGACGACGCGCAGCAGCTGGCCGAGCGCCGCGGCGGCCGGATCGAATTCCGGCTGCCCGCGACGGGCTGCTTCGCCGAGGCGGATCGCCGCCGGGTCGAGCGCATCCTGCGCAACATCTTCGTCAACGCGGTCGAGCACGGCGAGGGCAAGGACGTGGTGGTCACCACCGCCGTCGACAGCGACGCGGTGGCCGTCTCGGTCCGGGACTACGGCGTGGGGCTGCGGCCCGGCGAGGAACTGAAGGTCTTCGACCGGTTCTGGCGCGCCGATCCGGCCCGGGCCCGGACTATCGGCGGCAGCGGCCTGGGGCTGGCCATCTCGCTCGAGGACGCCCGGCTGCACGGCGGCTGGCTGCAGGCCTGGGGCGAGCCCGGCAAGGGCTCGGTGTTCCGGCTGACCCTGCCCCGGATCGCCGGGGCCGAGCTGGTCGGCTCGCCGCTGCCGCTCGGCCCCGACGAGGCGGAGGTCGCCGCGCCCAGCCTGGGCACCGGCCCGTTCCCGGTGGTGACCGAGATCTCCGGGGTGACCCCGCATGGCTAGTTCTTGGCTGGCCCGGTGTCGCCTGGCCTTGGTGCTGGCCGCCGCGGCCGCGTCGCTGGCGGGCTGCGTCGGCATGCCGAACAGCGGCTCGCCCGGGACAGTCGGCGCCACCCCGCAGGACACCACGCAGGACTCCGACTTCATCGGCGCCATCCCGGCCGGCCCGCAGAAGGGCTGGAGCCCGGCCGACATCGTGCAGGGCTTCCTGAACGCGAGCATCAGCTACCCCGTCTACAAGGACATCGCCAAGGAATACCTGGCCAGCCCGTCCGGCAAGCAGCAGCCCTGGGCCCCGACCTGGTCCGTCAAGGTGGTCGATCACGTCAATGTGCCCCCCGACGCCGACTACAGCCAGAACCGGCGAACGGCCACGGTGGACGTCACCGGCCAGGTCCAGGCCTCGTTCGACGGGTCGGGCCAGTACGTCGGGGCGCAGAAAGGGGGCTCGGGCGGCCAGCAGGCCGGCGCCGGGGCACCGGTCGCGACCCAGAAGTTCACGCTGGCCAAGGTCAACGGCGAGTGGCGGATCACGAACGCGCCCGAGTTCAGCTTCCGGATGCTGACCCAGCCCGACTTCGCCAAGGTCTACCGGGCGCAGGATCTGTACTTCTTCGACCCGACCGAGCAGGTGCTGGTGCCCGACGCGGTGTTCGTGCCCGCCGGGACCTCGCCCAATTCGCTGGTGGCCAACCTGGTCAACGCGTTGCTGAACCCCCCGCAGCCGCAATGGCTGCTGCCCGCGGGCAGCCAGACCTCGCCGGCCGTCACCGCGTTTCCCGCTCATACCAAGCTCTACAACGTGATGGTGGACGGATCCACCGCCACGGTCGACCTCCGCGGCGCCGCGGCGGGCGCCACGTCCGCGCAGCGGCAGCTGATGGCGACCCAGCTGGTGTGGACGCTGACCGGGCAGACCCCGAGTCCGCCGAACGTCCAGAGCCCGCCGAACATCCAGGCGGTCCAGATGGAGATCAACGGCAAGCCGTGGACGCCGGCCACCGTCGCCTGCCCGGAGGCCGGCGAGCCGGGCCAGAGCCCGGCGCAGAAGCTCTTCATGTACCGGTGCAAGAACCCTTACCCGGACACCACGTCGCCGGCGTTCTACTACGCCGCCAACGGGGAGGCGGTTACCCGCTGTGCGCCTCTGTCGCAGGTGATGGCCGGCAACGTGGGCCTGGTCCAGCCCGTCTTCGGCAAGACCGGTGCGGCTTCGCCCAAGCAGGCCTGCCAGGGCTCGGTCCAGGCCAGCACGCAGGCCACGCCGCCGTCCCAGACGCATCAAGGGCCTCCGCTGACCATGGTCGCCACCTCACCCGACGGCAAGTACCTGGCTGGATACGCTCCGGACGGGAACTCCCTTACCGTGTGGGCTTCGGGCCAGGCCAAGCCCGCGACCACGACCAGGACGTCGCCGTCAGGCGTTACCGCGATCGGCTGGGACCGCCGGGACTACCTGTGGGTGGCCGAGGGCAACGCCACCACGGTGGTCGCGCCGGCCGCCGGCGACAGCAAACCCGCTTTGATCGAGAACAGCTTCCCCGGGAAGATCCTCGGTCTCGGCATCGCCCCGGACGGTGTCCGGGTCGCCGCTATCGTGCAGGCTGGCTCAGGCACCGAGGTGGAGCTCGCGGCCATCGACAGCGGCACGGCGGCCCCCGGCCAGCTGTCCGCCCCCTTCGACCGGATGTCCATCGGGCAGACCGTGCAGCTCGGCCCCAATGTCCCTCACCCGGTCGCCCTGACCTGGTACGACGCGGACGACCTGCTCGTCCTAGACGGAGCCGGGGCGCAGACCTCGCTGTGGGAGGTCCCCGTCGACGGGCAGCCCGCCACCAGGCTGCCCGGCGTGCTGCCCAGCGCGATCTCCATCACCGCCAACAAGACGCAGAAAATCCTGGTGGCCGGGCTCACCGGCAACCGCCTGGAGGTTTCGGCGGGCCTGACAGGCCCGTGGCAGCTGCTCGGCGGCGTCGGCCAGAACCCGGCCTTCCAGACCCCCGCCTTCCCCCCTGCCGCCCAGTCCTGACCGCTCGGCCGCGGCGCAGCCCAAGCCCGCTCCGGCCGTCGCCGCGCCTCGCCCTGGTTTGCCCGAACGCCTTTCGGGCCGCCGGACACGCCCGGGTTGCAGGAATCGGGCTTCAGTAACACTGGTCCCCTCGGTCCCAGGCCCGCTAGCGCAGCTTTGCCGGATATGACGTGAAATCCCAGGTTGTTGCGGCCTGGCCATCCCGCAAGCCCGGCTTCGCGGTCTGTCCCGAGCAGGCAAGTCAACGTTATGCAGTCGTTATATAACGAAATGTTACTGATCGCCTACAAGTCCCTCCTGACATTCGCGCTCCGGAGAGCTAGCGTTCAGACATGGCACTCGCCCGGGCCCGTGGTTGCGCCCGGCGTGGCTTCCCTCCGGGGCGTCACGCCAGGCAAGCCGATGCCAGCCGCAGGCGAAACGGCCCACGTAAGGCGACTTCTCGTCGACCGATCACGGTGCGGCTTAGGAGTAAGTCCTGCCTCGACGGGAGATACCGAGTCTCCCGGATAGGGAGAAGGGCAGTAGTGGCACACAGAAAGCCGCGAACCCCTCAGCAGGCGAATGTGGGGTCGAAGACCAGGTCGGCCGGGCGAGTGCCACCCACCTCACACAGCGTCGCCCAATCGGGTCGAATTCCATGTGGATTGGGCGCAACCGGACTGGAAGGGGGATCGAGATGGAAGTCATAGTCAAGGGGCGTCACATCACCGTCCCGGCACGTTTCCGTCAGCACGCGACCGCCAAGCTGGCCAAGCTGGAGAAGCTTGATCAGAAGGCGGTACGGATCGACGTGGAGGTCTCCGAGGAACGTAACCCCCGGCAGGCTGACCGCCGCGAGCGCGTCGAGCTGACCATACGGTCCCGTGGTCCCGCGATCAGGGCCGAGGCGGCGGCGGACGACCGGTACGCCGCCCTCGACCTCGCTTGCGCCAAGCTCGAGTCGCGCCTGCGCCGGATGGCCGACCGGCGCAAGGTCAAGGACACCGTCTCGGTGCGATCGCCGGGCGTGCTGGCCGGAGCCGAGCTGGACGGGGTGGGGCGCAGCGGAGCTGGCCTGACCGGAGCGGGGCCGGATGGCCAGCCGCCGCCGACGGCGAACGGGGTCGTCGGGCCGCGGGCCGGCCATGCCGACGACCTGGACGGGGCCTCCGGCTTCGACGACTCCGAACGGCAGGTCGGCCTGGTCCCGATCAAGATGGAGGGGGACGGCCCGCTGATCTTGCGCGAGAAGGTGCATGCGGCGAGCCCGATGACCATCGACCAGGCGCTGCTCGAGATGGAGCTCGTCGGCCACGACTTCTACCTTTTCCACGACCGCGAGTGCGACCGCTTCAGCGTGGTTTACCGCCGCCGCGGTTACGACTACGGGGTGATCCGCCTGGTCGAGGAGTAATTCCCGGACGCGCCGGACCTGGTTCTGGCGCTGACCCGCGTCCCGTGAGGTGATGGCGCGTATGTCCGAGTGGTCCGGCCGCTCTATCGTGGGATGCGCGGTACGCGCGCGCTGAAGCATGGTGGCCGGGCCAGGACCGGATTCCCGGCCGCAAAGGCGCGATGCGAGCCGGGCACGAGGGTGCCCGGCTTGCATCGCGGGCCCAGGTCGGTAAGAGTCTGATCACATGCCGATCATGGTCAGCCTGGCGGCCTGGTGCGGTGGAGGCGGGCGGTGTTCCCCGAGGGAGGCAACGAAGTGAGCGCCATGAGCGACAGGTCGGCCACGGCTGCCGGGCGGCCGGGGGCGGCCAAGCGCCCGGATCCCATCCGGGTGCTGATCGCCGATGATCACGCGCTGTTCCGGCGTGGCCTGGAGATGGTTCTCGCCGAAGAGGACGACATCGACATCGTCGGGCAGGCTAGCGACGGGACCGAGGCGGTGACCGTCGCCGGCGAGTCGCTGCCCGATGTCGTGCTCATGGACATCCGGATGCCCAAGATCAGCGGCATCGAGGCGTGCCGGGCGACCAAGGAGGTCGCGCCGAGCGCGAAGATCGTCATGCTGACGATCAGCGACGAGGAAGAGGACCTGTTCGAGGCAATCCGCGCGGGCGCTAGCGGCTACCTGCTGAAGGACATCCCGCTGGACGAGGTGGCCGAGGCGGTCCGCTCGGTGCACGGCGGCCAGTCGCTGATCAACCCCTCGATGGCGGGCAAGCTGCTCACCGAGTTCGCCACGCTGGCCAAGCGTGACACCGAGGAAGAGCGGGTGCAGCACGTCGCCCCGCCCAAGCTCACCGACCGCGAGATGGAAGTGCTCAAGCTCGTCGCCCGCGGCATGAACAACCGCGACATCGCCAAGGAGCTGTTCATCTCGGAGAACACGGTGAAGAACCACGTCCGGAACATCCTGGAGAAGCTCCAGATCCACTCCCGGATGGAAGCCGTGATGATCGCCGTCCGCCAGAAACTCATCGAGTTCAGCTAACGCTCCGCCATCCCGCTCGCTCTGCTAGCCCCGCTCGCCAAGCCATCTCCCACCCACCTCCGGTTCCTCTTCCCTCACCTGGGATGACGGCAGTCTCGCTCTGGCCGGGCGCGTTCGGTGTCGATGGGCCAGGTGACAGGCTCCTTGCTGCCCGGTGTGCCATCGGCTCTCAGTCTGCCGCGGACGTCCCGGCTCTCACTTCCCCTTGACGCATGCTGCTCTCACGCCCCGCCCGGCGGCCGGGCCACCGAGCGCTTTCTCGATCCGTCCGCGGGCACTGACCGGGCGGGACGTGGGGAAATGTCGCGGGGGACGGCTAGGGTGTGAGGCTATGGATGCGCCTGCGGCCGAGGTGACCCTCACGCCTGATGACGTCCGCCGGATGACGCTGCGCGCGCAGGGGTTCCTGGGTGCGACGTCGTGGCCCCGGTCGCGGACCGGGGTGGCCGCTATGCTGCGCCGGGTGGGCGCGGTCCAGCTGGACACGATCAGCGTGCTGGCCCGCTCGCACGAGCTGGTCGCCTACGCGCGGCTCGGGCCGGTGCCCCGGCCGCAGATCGAGCAGGCGTACTGGCACGACACCAAGCCCGCCGCCTTCGAGTACTGGGCCCACGCCGCCTGCGTGCTGCCGATCGAGCAGTGGCCCTACTACGCCTTCCGTCGCCGGGCGTTCCAGGCCCGGGGCGTGCGCTGGCACCAGGTCACCCCCGAAACCTGCGACAAGGTGCTGGCCCGGCTGCGGGCCGAGGGACCGCTGACCGCGACGCAGCTGGGCGGGGCCAAGGCGGGCGGCCCGTGGTGGGACTGGTCGGACATCAAGATCGCGGTGGAGTGGCTGCTCGACACCGGCGCGGTCATCTGCGCGCGGCGGACCGGCTGGCGGCGGGTCTACGATCTGCCCGAGCGGGTGCTGCCGGACGAGCTGCTCGGCGCTGAGCCCGCCGATCCGGAGTGCCTGGCCTACCTGGCCGGGGTCGCCGCCGGTGCGCTTGGCGTAGTCACCCCGGCCGACCTGGTCGAGTACCACCGGCTCAACTTCCTCGGCGCCAGGTCGCCCCGGGACACCAAGCGGCTGCTGACCGACGCCGCGCTAGCGGCTGGCCTTACCCCGGTGGCGCTGGCCGGTGCCAAGGACCAGGCGTGGGCGGATCCGGCGGCGCTGGCCGAGGCGTCGGCCGGGCGCCGCGGGCGGAACCGCGTCACGCTGCTCTCGCCGTTCGACTCGCTGATCTGGGACCGTAAGCGGACCCGGCTGATGTTCGGGTTCGAGCACAGCCTCGAGGCCTACGTGCCCAAGCACAAGCGGGTGCACGGCTACTTCACCATGCCGCTGCTGGCCGGCGGGCAGCTGGCCGGGCGGGTGGATCCGGCCCGGGAAGGCAAGACGCTGGTGGCCCGCAAGGTCTCGCTGGAACGCGCGACCGCGGCCGAGCCGATGGCCCAGGCCCTGCGCGAGGCGGCCACCTGGGTCGGCTGCGACAACGTGCGGCTGGAGCAGATCGAGCCCGCCCAGCACGCCTCCCGTCTCGTCGCCGCCCTCACCCGGATGACCTGAGCGGGGCCCGCGCCGGGCCCGGGTGCGTACCCGGGCCGGGCCCGGGTGCGTCGAAGCGCGTCAACAAGCCCGGGACCACGACTGCCCCGGGCGCGTGGAGGGATGAACGAGAGGGAAACCCGGCTCGTTTGGGATAAATCCCTTTAGTACCAATCTTCCATGACGCGCGTGGCCCAGCCCACGATGCAGCCGATGACGACGATCGCGGCGCCGGTCCAGAAAAGCCACCAGGTGGGACCGATGGGCAGCGCGATCCCGCCGACGATGAAGCCGATGATGATGATCGAGGTGACTACCCATGAGATCGGCCGTCCATGGTGCGCCTCGTGCCCGTACGTCTGGCCGGTCTGCGCATCCAGGCCGCGCGCCCCGGTATCTCCCGTCTCCGTCACCGATGTCGGCTGCTCGGTCACTCCAAGCTCCTCTCCCTCGTTTACGCTCCTATTATTCTCCGGGAAGTGCGAGACTTGGCACCAGCCGGCCCCTGGACACCGGCTACCGATCGTCCGCGTCCGCGTGCGACTCGGTTTGGT
>Ga0136846_1222535_pt1 | contig 12981 bp, 12 predicted proteins | sample HopSoiMetagenom2_FD_96841 | JGI IMG/M metagenome (GOLD analysis project Ga0136846, IMG submission 96841) | Grasslands soil microbial communities from Hopland, California, USA - 2 Assembly 2016 (version 4) | ecosystem: Environmental > Terrestrial > Soil > Grasslands | place: USA: Hopland... | reverse complement strand
GTCGGCGCCGAACGTCTGCGGTGATCGCGGCCTCGGAGGTAGAACAAGACTGGCAACGAGCCAAGCGACACTTTAAGGACGCCGATGAATGACGGAAACGGGCAGTCGCCGCTCCTCGGCCTGTGGGCGGCCATGCGGGCAGGTGATGTCGCCGCAACGGCCCTGCCGTACTGCCATCTCCAAGGACGCCTGTGGTCCGCCCTCCTGTTCCGCGCGGCGATCCGGGATGAGTTCCGGGAAGCGTCGGATCCGCGCCACATCACCCAACGTGTCCACAAGATATGCGCGGTGGTTCCTGAAGCGGATCGCGAACGCCTGCTGGCCCGCCGCGAGGCCGATGCCATCATTCGCGCTGAGGTCAACGGCGAGCTCGATTTGATCCAGCATGTGCATGACTCGAGTCGCAGCGCCTTTCTGACGGCTCAGCTGATTACCCGTGACGTCTTCGTCGCGGTGGTGAAGTCCGGACACTCCATAAGACTCGCGAGGCGGATCGTCGAAGCCTGGCAAGCCTTCGGGGACGAGGATTGGCTTCTCAAGGCGCTGAATGTCGTTGATCCCCGCCCCCTGATGACGGATGACGTGTCCTCGGACGTGCGGGCATTAGCCGGTGCGCTTCCAGGCCCGGATGGCGGAGAGATGACATGAACTCGAAGCGGCAGCACTTGCCCGTATCGCTGTGGGGCCGATTCCTCTATGCCAGGATCGCCGGTGATCTGGAGTATGGCGACACACAGGCCAGGGCAATCAGGTCCCAGACCCGCCCTGGTGGCCGGGAACAGTTCGAGATCGCGGGTCACCTGTTCGCGATGCTCTTCCGGCAGGTCTTCGAGCAGGAGCCGGAGGTCTCCGAAATCGATGCGCTCATCGGCGAAGCACGCAGCGTTCTGCGAACTCCGGAGCACATGCCGTTCCTGGAGGCGGAGGCACTGGCCCGGTCCTGGCTTGGTGAACCTCACGTCGACACCAGCGGCATCAGCAGCGTTGTCACCGCCACCACCGGCGCGGTCCTGGCGGCAAGGCTCGCCAAGCGGCTCCGACTCTCCGCGAGGCAGATCGCCGAGGCCGTCGTCATCGCGGAGCGAGAGGTCGAGACGATGGGCATCGAGCTCGTGCTGGAGTGAGGCGGCAGGTCCGGGCCATTGTCACCTCCACCCCGTACGATCAACCACATGTCCACCACCCCCGCCCGCGACCAGCACCTCCGCGACCTCGCCCGCCTGCGCCGCGTCCGCGACCGCATCGACCGCGAGTACACGCGACCACTGAACGTCGAGGACCTCGCGCGGGGTGCGCACATGTCGGCCGGGCACCTCAGCCGGGAGTTCAAAGCCGCCTACGGCGAATCCCCCTACTCCTACCTCATGACCCGACGCATCGAGCGCGCCATGGCATTGCTCCGGCGCGGCGACCTGAGCGTCACCGACGTGTGCTTCGCTGTCGGCTGCTCATCCCTGGGCACCTTCAGCACCCGCTTCAGTGAACTGGTCGGAATGCCCCCAAGCGCCTACAAACGAGCAACAGCGTCCGCCACCACCGGCCTGCCGTCGTGCGTGGCGACCCGGGTGAGCCGACCGGTCAGGATTCGAGAAGCCCGCGTCGTCGCCCTCGCCTAAGGTGACCTGCATGGACATCACCATCCAAGCAAGTTTCCTGCCGCAAGACGACCCCGATGCGGCCCTCGCCTTCTACCGCGACGTCCTCGACTTCGAGGTGCGCAACGACGTCGGCCTCAACGGCCTCCGCTGGATCACCGTCGGACCGAAGGAGCAGCCCGGGACGTCCATCGTGCTGTTCCCGCCCGGCGCCGACCCGGGCGTCACCGAGCACGAGCGGAACACGATCACCGAGATGATGGCCAAGGGCACGTTCGGCATGATCCTGCTGTCCGCGCCCGACGTCGACGGAACCTTCGAGCGGTTGCAGGCGTTGGACGCCGAGGTCGTGCAGGAACCCACCGACCAGCCGTACGGGGTACGGGACTGCGCCTTCCGCGACCCGGCCGGGAACCTGATCCGCATCCAGCAGCAGCCATAGGAAGAGGAGCCATGCCCGACGCCCGCCACGCCGCCGAGAGCCGCGCTACGGAGAGTCACGCCGCTGACAGCCACGACCTGATCCGCGTGCACGGTGCCCGCGTGAACAACCTCAAGGACGTCAGCATCGAGATCCCCAAGCGCCGGCTGACGGTCTTCACCGGCGTGTCGGGCTCGGGCAAGAGCTCCCTGGTGTTCGGCACCATCGCCGCGGAGTCGCAGCGGCTGATCAACGAGACCTACAGCGCCTTCGTCCAGGGCTTCATGCCGACCCTGGCCCGGCCCGAGGTCGACGTCCTGGACGGCCTGACCACCGCCATCCTGGTCGACCAGCAGCGCATGGGCGGCGACCCGCGCTCCACCGTCGGCACCGCCACCGACGCCAACGCGATGCTGCGGATCCTGTTCAGCCGGCTCGGGACGCCGCACCTCGGGTCGGCGAAGGCGTTCTCGTTCAACGTCGCCTCGATCAGCGGGGCGGGCGCCGTCACGATGGAGAAGAACGGCGATACGGTCCGGGAGAAGCGCAGCTTCAGCATCGTCGGCGGCATGTGCCCGCGCTGCGAGGGCCGGGGGTCGGTCAGCGACATCGACCTGGCCGAGCTCTACGACGCGGACAAGTCGATCAACGACGGCGCGATCACCGTCCCCGGCTACTCCGGCGGCGGCTGGAACTCCCGGCTGTACGCCGAGTCTGGCTTCTTCGACGCGGACAAGCCGATCCGGACGTTCACGAAGAAGCAGCTGCACGACTTCCTATATCGCGAGCCGACGCGGATGAAGATCGCCGGCATCAACATGACCTACGAAGGCCTGGTCCCGCGCATCCAGAAGTCGATGCTCAGCAAGGACCGGGAATCGCTGCAACCGCACATCCGGGCCTTCGTCGACCGCGCGGTCACCTTCACCGTCTGCCCCGACTGCGACGGCACGCGGCTGACCGCGCAGGCGCGCTCCTCCAAGATCAAGGGTGTCAGCATCGCCGACGCCTGCGCCATGCAGATCAGCGACCTGGCCGAGTGGATCCGCGACCTGAACGAGCCCTCGGTGGCGCCGCTGCTGGCCGCGCTGTCGCAGACTCTGGACTCGTTCGTCGAGATCGGCCTGGGCTACCTGGCGCTGGACCGGCCGGCGGGCACGCTGTCCGGCGGCGAGGCGCAGCGCGTGAAGATGATCCGGCACCTCGGCTCCTCGCTGACCGACGTCACGTACGTGTTCGACGAACCCACCGTCGGCCTGCACCCGCACGACATCCAGCGCATGAACGACCTGCTGCTGCGGCTGCGCGACAAGGGCAACACCGTGCTTGTGGTCGAGCACAAGCCGGAGATGATCGCGATCGCCGACCACGTGGTCGACCTCGGGCCGGGCGCGGGTGCGGCCGGCGGGGCGGTGTGCTTCGAAGGCACCTTGGACGGACTGCGGGCCAGCGACACCGTCACCGGGCGGCACCTGGAGGACCGGGCGGCGCTGAAGGAACAGGTGCGCACACCTGATGGCGCGCTGGAGATCCGCGGCGCGTCCGCGAACAACCTTCAGGACGTGGACGTCGACATCCCGCTGGGTGTGCTGGTCGTCGTCACCGGCGTCGCCGGCTCCGGGAAGAGCTCCCTGATCCACACCTCGATCCCCGCGCGCGAAGGCGTCATCGCCATCGACCAGAGCCCGATCCGCGGCTCGCGGCGCAGCAACCCGGCCACCTACACCGGGCTGCTGGAGCCGATCCGCAAGGCGTTCGCCAAGGCCAACGGCGTCAAGCCGGCACTGTTCAGCGCCAACTCCGAGGGCGCGTGCCCGGCCTGCAACGGCGCCGGTGTCATCTACACCGACCTGGCGATGATGGCCGGCGTGGCAATGGTCTGCGACGACTGCGAGGGCAAGCGGTTCCAGGCCGAGGTGCTCCAGTACCGGTTCGGCGGACGCGATATCGCCGAGGTGCTGGCGATGCCGGTGGAGGAGGCCGCCGCGTTCTTCGGCGACGGCGAGGCCAAGCTGCCGGCCGCGCACAAGATCCTGGAGCGGCTGGCCGACGTGGGCCTGGGCTACCTGAGCCTGGGACAGCCGCTGACCACGCTGTCCGGCGGCGAGCGCCAGCGGCTGAAGCTGGCCGCGCGGATGGCCGACGGCGGCGGGGTGTATGTGCTCGACGAACCGACCTCGGGGCTGCATCTGGCCGATGTGCGGCAGTTGTTGGGATTGCTGGACCGGCTGGTGGACGCCGGGAAGTCGGTGATCGTGATCGAGCATCATCAGGCGGTGATGGCGCACGCCGACTGGATCGTGGACCTGGGGCCGGGGGCCGGGCACGACGGCGGCCGGATCGTGTTCGAGGGGACGCCGGCGGAGTTGGTCGGGGCGCGGTCGACGTTGACCGGGCAGCATTTGGCGGAGTATGTCGGAGCGGTGTGACGCTTCTTGTCAGCTCATGGATAATCCCGGGCCGGCTCCGGTTCTCTGGAGTCGGCCCGAGGCTGTTCCGCTGTTCCGCCGCTCAGATGCGGTAAGAACCGACCCGCATATCGTCGACGGCGCTCAGCTGCCGCGGTTCCCACTCCAGGCGCTCGCGTGCGTAGTCGGCGGTGACCGACTGGTCCAGGGCAAGGGCCTCGGCGAAGGTCTTGCCCAGGTCTTGGGCGGCGTCCGCCACCGGCCACAGCCGCGGCTCGCCCGGCACTCCGGCCGCTTCCCCGGCGGCGACGGCGAGGTCCCGGACGCGGACCGCGGGCTCGGCCACGCCGTGCCAGACAGTCCGAGCCGGAGCCTGCGTCAGGACCCGGACATAGAGGTCGGCGAGGTCGTCGACGTGCACCATCGGCCAGCGGGTTCCCAGGTCGCCGACGACGCGCGGGGCACCGGCCTTGCGAGCCCAGTCCACCAGCATCGACGGAATCCCCCCGCCACGGCCGTGCACGACACCGGGACGCAGCACCGTGGCCCGGACGCCGTCGTCGGTGGCGGCCAGCACCTGCTTCTCGACGTCCGGCCGGTAGCCGACGATCGGGATCGGATCGACCGGGCTGTTCTCGTCGGCGCTCGCCTCGCCGGTGGCGCCGAGGACCCAGACCCCGCTGGTGTAGACGAAGGGGCGGATGGTGCCGCGCATGGGGGTGGTCAGCGCGGTGATGGCGGCGGCGTCCATGCGGGCGGTGCCGGCCTGCGTGGCGGCGTGGACGACCCCGTCGATGTCGTCGGTGACGGCGGCGGCCAGCGAGGCCGGCACCTTCAGATCCCCGAACCGCCGCTCGAACGGCACCGCCGGGCGGCCGCTGCCCGGACGCGTCAGGGCCACGACTTGGTGACCCTCGGCGGTCAGCCGTTCGGCCAGGGCCGACCCCACGTAGCCGCCGGCGCCGATGAGCAGGACTCGCATGATGAACCCCCATGTATATGACTGCGATCCGACGATCTTAGGGGTGCCGGCAGGGCGGCGTGGCGGGACGGGTGGGACCGCTGCCATGATGATCCGAAACATTGGGGGTCGAGGTGGAGCATTTCGAAATCCCCGGGGTGACCGGGGACTGGGACACCGGGATGCTGCGGCTCGTCGCCGACCCGCAGAAAGTCAGCGACCTGATCCCACCGCGCCGTGGCCCGGTGCAGGGCCCGGCGGTGTGGCGGCCGCGAGAGGAGCCGGCACAGACCGCTGACGCGGAGCGGGAGCCGCGGGCCAGCAGAGCATCCGCCGGGATGGCCGTGGCGACGTTGGTATCGCGGATCAGCGGCATGTTCGGGCAGCTCCTCCAGGCCGCGGCGCTGGGCTCGTCGGTGCTGGCGACGACGTTCACCGTCGGCGACACCGTGCCGAACATGATCTACTTCCTGCTCATCGGCGGTGCGCTGAACGCGGTGTTCGTTCCGCAGCTGGTGGCCGCCGCGCAGCGGGACCCGGACGGCGGCGCGGCCTACATCGACCGGCTGCTGACCCTGGTGTTCTGTGCGCTGCTGGTGGTCACGGCGGTGGCGATGGCGGCAGCGCCGTGGATCGTCGCGGCGGCGGCCGGCGAGCTGCGGCCGAACGAGCGGGCGCTGGCGGTGTCCCTCACCAGATATTGCCTGCCGCAGATCCTCTTCTACGGGGTGTTCGCCACGGTGGGGCAGGTCCTCGGCGCGCGAGGGCGGTTCGGTCCCACGGCGTGGGCCCCGGTGGTGAACAACGTGGTGGTGATCGCGGTCTTCGCGGGGTTCATCGCGGTCGGCGGCGTCGGCGCGTCGGGGACGTTGAGCGGCCCGCAAAGCTTGTTCCTCGGGATGGGAACGACGACTGGGGTCGCGGTGCAGGCGGTGATCGTGCTGTGGTTCCTGCGCCAGGCCGGGGTGCGGTTCCGGCCGCGCTTCGACTGGCGGGGCGCCGGGTTGGGAGCGGCGGGTTCGCTGGCGAAGTGGACGCTGGCGTACATGCTGGTCGGCCAGGCGGTGAACGTCCTGGTGATGCATCTTGCCTCGGGTGTCGACGCGCGAGCCGCCGCCGCAGCCGTCGGGCAAGGGCACGGGCATGCGGGGGACGCCGTGGGCTATGCGGCGTACTCGCGGGCCCAGCAAGTCTGGATTCTGCCGCAGTCGGTGATCACGGTGTCGTTGTTGACGCTACTGCTGCCGCGGATGAGCCGGGCGGCCGCCGAGGACGATCGGCAGGCCGTGCGCGAGGACTTGTCGTTCGGGCTGCGGATGTCGGCGGCGGTGATCGTGCCGTGCGCGTTCGCGTTCCTGGCGCTGGGCCCGCAGATCGCCGCGGTCCTGTTCGGGTACGGACATACCGGTCCCGGTCAGGCGCACAGTATCGGGCTCATGCTGGCCGCCTTCGGGTTGGGCCTGATACCCTTCTCCGCTCAGTACGTGGTCCTGCGGGGCTTCTACGCGTTCGGCGACACCCGGACGCCGTTCACGGTCGGGCTGATCACCGGGGCGGCCAACGCGGCGGTCGCGGTGACGGCGGCGCTGACGTTGGGCGGCACCCGCTGGCCGGTGGTGGTCATGGCCGCCGGGTACGGCTTGTCGTCGGCGGCTGGGCTGGCGTGGTCGGTGCGGCGGCTGCGGCGCAGGCTCAGCGGGCAGGGGTCGGCGGCGGAATCGGCCGCCGCGCCGGAGCGGACCGGCGGTCGGGGCCGCGGTGCGGCGTCGGATCGAGCCGTTGCGGCGGGCCGAGGCGTGGCGCGGCTCTATCGGCGGCTGGTCGCCGCCGCGGCCGTGGCGGCGCTGGTCGGGTACAGCGCGGCGCAGGACGTCGACCGCATGGCCGGCGACGCGCCCGCCGGATCGCTGCTCGCGACGGTCGCCGGCAGCGGCGTCCTGCTCGGCGTCTACATCCTGTCGGCCAAGGCGTTGCGGGTCACCGAGGTGGATGTGCTGACTCGTCATGTCCGAAAGCGGATCGCGACGCTCGCAGGGCACTGACCTGCTCGGGTGACGCGGCGGCCGCCTCCGAAGCCGTCGGCGCGGTCATCGGCGGGAATGCGCCCCCGGGCCCCAGGCGTTGCCTTCGGCGGGTGGCTCGCATGATCGCCGCCGCAGTTGTCGCCGCACCGCACGGACCGTCCCGGCCCGGGAGACGAGGGATCGATGAAGTACTCGCTGCTCGACGTCGCGGTCGTGGCGCCCGATGAGCACCCGGCAGACGCGCTGCACGGCGCGGTGCCGTTGGCGCGGGCCGCCGAGCGTTCCGGCTACGAGCGGGTCTGGTACGCCGAGCACCACAACATGCGGGCCATCGCCTCCGCCGCGACCAGCGTGGTGATCGCGCACGTCGCGGCGCATACCGAGCGGATCCGGCTGGGCGCCGGCGGCGTGATGCTGCCGAACCACTCGCCGCTGGTGATCGCCGAGCAGTTCGGGACGCTGGCGGCGCTGCATCCGGACCGGATCGATCTGGGGCTCGGCCGCGCGCCCGGCACCGACCAGGCGACGTTGCGCGCGCTGCGCCGCGGTCCGCAGGCGGCGGACACCTTCCCGCAGGACGTGTTGGAGTTGCAGGGCTATCTCAGCGGTGAGACGCGCATTCCCGGGGTGCGGGCGACGCCCGGGGACGGGTCGAACGTGCCGCTGTACATCCTGGGCTCCTCGCTGTTCGGCGCACAGTTGGCGGCGGCGCTGGGGCTGCCTTATGCCTTCGCCTCCCACTTCGCCCCGGACGCGCTGGAGGCGGCGTGCGAGATCTATCGCGAGGAGTACCGGCCGAGCCAGGCCCATCCGGAGCCGTATCTGATCGTGGCGGCGAACCTGATCGCGGCGCCCACCGAGGAGGAGGCCCGGGTCCAGTACCGGGCGGCGCAGCGCTGGCGGGCGCAGCGGTTCCTGGTGCGGCGCGGTCCTGAGCTGAGCGCCGAGGAGCTCGACGAGCTGCTGGCGACGCCGGCCGGCGACCAGGTGAAGACCATGATGCGGGTGACGGCGGCCGGGACGCCGGAGCAGGCGGCCGGTTACCTCGAACGGCTCGCGGCGCGGACCGGGGCGGACGAGGTGATTCTGGCTCCGGCCTCGCCGGTGCGCGCTGAGCGGATCCGGGCTGTGGAGTTGGTGCCGGCGCCGGCTTTGCAGGCGTCGGCGTCGGCGTCGTAGGAAGCTTTGTCAAAATCAGCACCAAGACGGCTCACCCCGGTGGCGTTCCCGGCGGGCGGCGGCCAGGGTGGAAGCCATGGTCGAGGCTCACGCGCGAAGCAGACGGCGGATACGGTCCGGGTCGCGGTACCGGACGCGTTCCCGGGGCCTGGCGGGTCTGGCGCTGATCGCGGCGGCGGGGATGCTCGCCGGCGCGTGCTCCAGCGGCGGGTCGTCTTCGGCGTCGAATAATAGTTCGAGCTCCGGCTCTACGTCGTCGTCGAGTTCGCCATCACCGAGTTCACCGTCGAGCACGACATCGCCGTCTACCTCGGCGTCATCCTCGCCCTCATCCTCGTCCTCATCCGGTCCGAGTTCGAGCAGCACCGGCAGCTCCTCCAAACCGGCCCCGCCGCCGACGACCGCCCCCACCGCCCCGTCGAACCTCACCCTGCAACAGCTCGCCGGCCAGCGGATCATCTACTCCTACCAGGGCCTGACCCCGCCGGCGCACCTGCTGGACCTGATCCGCCAGGGCCGCGTCGCCGGCGTCATCTTCTTCGGCGGCAACATCGCCAGCCGCGCCCAGATCACCGGCGTGATCACCCAGCTGCGCCAGGCCCAGCAACAGAGCCCGGTACACCTGCCGCTGCTGCTGATGACCGACCAGGAAGGCGGCATCGTCAAGCGCCTCCCCGGCCCGCCCGATCTGTCCGCCAAGCAGATCGGCCAGAGCGCCGACCCGCTCGGCGCCGCCACCAGCGCCGGCACCGCGGCCGCCCAGAACATGACGGGCGTCGGCATGAACGTCAACCTCGCCCCGGTCCTGGACGTCTCCCGCACCCCCGGCGACTTCATCGACGCCACCCAACGCTCCTTCGGCGAGAACCCGAACCAGGTCTCCAAACTCGGCGCGGCGTTCATCAGCGCGCAGCAGAACGCCGGCGTGGCCGCGACCGCCAAACACTTTCCCGGGCTCGGCTCGGCGCCGGCCGGCTCGAACACCGATGAGCGCCCGGTGACGCTCAGCGTTTCGCTGACCAACCTGCGGAATATCGACGAGTACCCCTACGGCGCCGCTGTCAGCGATGGGGTGAAGCTCGTGATGCTGTCGTGGGCGGTGTATACGAACCTTGATCCGAATCACCCGGCGGGGACGTCGTCCACGGCCGTGCAGCAGGAACTCCGCGGCCGTATCGGCTTCAAGGGCGTGACGATCACCGACGCGCTGGAGGCCGGCGCGCTCCAGGCGTATGGCAGCCCGTACAACCGTGCGCTCGCCGCCGCATCGGCGGGCATGGATCTGCTGCTGTGTTCGTCCGGCGATCCGGCCCAGGGCGACGCGGCGGCGCAGGCGCTGGTGGATGCGGTGAACAGCGGCAGGTTGGGGCGGGCCGGGTTCGATGCGGCGTTGGGGCGGGTCAACGCGCTGCGAGGCGGGTTGAAGTAGACCAGCGGGTCTACCTGTGTGGAGGCACCCCACCGCCGCTCCGTACGAAACGCACCCGCGCCAAGACCCCCGAAGCAGCCTGCGCCAGCCCGATACCACGGCCCAGAAGGATCCTCGTCCGCTCCACACCGACCACACGGCGATCGATGTCGAGGTCTGGGACGGCTTGCCGCCTCTGGCTCGAGGATCCGGGATGCCTCCGCGCTCAGTCTCACATGCATCTCGCTTAGCCTCGCATCAGCTGGGGCCGCCAGTGACTTCGTCGCCGATCGGTGTGATGCACATGCTGCGCGGGCACGTAGTGAGCCCGCAAAGAAGAAGCGGCGCCCGAGATCGAGTCGGCTGCGGGCACCGGCCGAAGCCGCTGAAGCTCTACCAGGCTGAGCTACCGCCACCCTCGCGGGAGGCGGGCCGGAGTTGAACCGACGACCATCAGATCTAGAAGTAACCGCTGCCTGCGCACCGGGCGCCGGTGGCCACCGTATCCGGTGCGGCTGTGACGCGTCGAGCGGGTTTGGTATGTGAGGGCCCTGAAACGATTGGGTCGCGAGTAGGCGAGTTCCAGCTTTGATTCCCTTGAGCCGGGGAAGGGGTTTTAGGACCCCTTCCGCCGGATTCGAGAGGAACAGCCATGGCGAAGATGCGCACGTTCACCGCCGCCGTCGCGGCGCTGGCCTGCACGGGCCTGCTGATGACGGCTTGCAGCTCCGGGGGCGGGAACGGCGGGAAGGCGAAGACCGGGCCGATCAAGATCTGGTACTCCGACAACGACCAGGAGGTCACCTGGGGCAAGGCCACGGTCGCGGCGTGGAACAAGGACCATCCGGATCAGCAGGTCACCGGGGAGCAGATCCCGGCCGGGACGAGTTCGGAGGAGGTCATCACCGCGGCGGTCGCGGCCGGGAACGCCCCGTGCCTGGTGTTCAACGGCTCGCCGTCGGCGATCTCGGGCTGGGTGCGGCAGGGCGGGCTGGTGCCGCTGAACGACTTCTCCGACGGGGTGTCCTACGTCGAGGGCCGCAGCGGCGCGTCGGTGGCCGCGGAGTACAAGAGCCCTGACGGCAAGTACTACCAGCTGCCGTGGAAGAGCAACCCGGTCATGATCTTCTACAACAAGGACATGTTCAAGGCGGCCGGTCTCGACCCGGACCACCCCACCCTGTCGACGTACACTGATTTCCTCGCCGCGGCGCAGAAGCTGACCGGCTCCGGCGGCGCGCAGTGGGCGATCGCGCCGGCCCCGACCAACGAGTTCTTCCAGAACTGGTTCGACTTCTACCCGCTCTACATCGCCGAGAGCGGCGGCAAGGCGCTGGTGGACAACGGCCAGGCGACCTTCGACGGCGCCGCCGGGCAGGCCGTGGCCGGCTTCTGGGCCCAGCTCTACGCCAAGGGCCTGGCGCCGAAGGAGAAGTACAACGGCGACGCGTTCGCCGACAAGAAGGCGGCGATGGCCATCGTCGGGCCGTGGGCGATCGCGGTCTACGGCAGCAAGGTGAACTGGGGCGCGGTGCCGGTGCCGACCTCCACCGGCAAGCCGGCCGACCAGATCCACACCTTCGCCGACTCCAAGACCGTCTCGCTCTTCAGCGCCTGCGGCAACCGGCAGACCGCGTGGGACTTCCTGAAGTTCGCCACCGGCCAGGAGAACGACGGCGCGCTGCTGTCCACCACCGGCCAGATGCCGCTGCGGTCCAGCCTGCCGACCGTGTACGCGTCCTACTTCTCCGGCCACCCCGAGTACAGCCTGTTCGCCCAGCAGGCGAGCCGGACCGTGGAGGTCCCGAACGTCGCCAACGGCGTGGCGATGTGGCAGGACTTCCGCAACGGCTACCTGAAGTCTGTGGTCTTCGGCCAGCAGCCCACCGACCAGTGGCTGCACCAGGCGGCCGGGACCGTCGCGGCCGACATCAAGAAGTAGGGGCGCGCCGATGTCCCGCGCGCGAAAGGGAAGAGGGGGACCGCGTTCCAAGGTGCTCATCGGGCTGTGGCTGGCCGCACCGTACGCGGCGTACCTGGTGATCGTCTACGCCGTCCCGATCATCCAGGGCGTCCGGATCTCGGTGCTGGACTACGTCTACGCCGCGCCCGGAGCGTCCGTCCCGCAGCCCTTCGTCGGCCTCGCGAACTATCGCAAGGCCCTGTCGGACCCGCAGCTGCGCCGGTCCTTCCTGAACATCCTGGAGTTCCTGGCCATCAACGTGCCGCTGACCGTGGTGCTCGGGCTGACCCTGGCGGCGGTGCTGGCGAAGCTGACCCGGATGAAGACGTTCTTCCGCTCGGCGTTCTTCATGCCCTTCGTCACCGCGAGCATCGCCGTCATCGGGATCTGGTACTTCCTGTTCAGCTCCAGCGGCCTGATCAACCGCGTCCTGGGCGACTGGGCGCCGAACCCGTCGTGGCTGGTCAACTCCAAGCTGGCGATGCTGGTCATCGCCTTGGAGGTGACCTGGAAACAGCTGGGGTTCTACGTGCTGCTCTACCTCGCCGGAGTGTTGTTGATCCCTGAGTCGCTCTACGAGGCGGCGAGTATCGACGGCGCGGGGGTGGTCCGGCAGTTCCGGGCGATCACGGTGCCGGCGGTGCGCAACGTCACCATCCTGGTCACCACGCTGGCGCTGATCGTCGGCGCCAACCTGTTCACCGAACCCTACCTGCTCACCAACGGCGGCGGCCCGAACGGCGCGTCGATGACCCCGGCGCTGCTGATCTACCAGAACGGCGTCGAACAGGGCAAGCCCGGCGTCGGCGCGGCGATGGGCATCCTGCTGACGCTGTTCGTGCTGCTGGTGGCCGGCCTCGGGCGCGGCGTGCAGCGGCTGACGCAGCGCGGGGCGGAGAAGGCACGATGAGAGTACTGAGACGGCTCGTCAGCTACGGCTTCGTCATGCTCGGCGCACTCGCGAGCATCTTCCCGCTGTACTACATGGTCGTCGGCTCCTTCCAGCTCCGGGCCGACAGCGC
>Ga0136846_1225903_pt1 | contig 12982 bp, 12 predicted proteins | sample HopSoiMetagenom2_FD_96841 | JGI IMG/M metagenome (GOLD analysis project Ga0136846, IMG submission 96841) | Grasslands soil microbial communities from Hopland, California, USA - 2 Assembly 2016 (version 4) | ecosystem: Environmental > Terrestrial > Soil > Grasslands | place: USA: Hopland... | reverse complement strand
GTCCTGCAGCTCGGCCCTGGCGCGGGGCGTCTCGCCGAGCAGGATCGCGCCGCGAACGGCAGCAGCCCACAAACCGTCGTTGCCGCCGAGGAGCGCAGACAGGGATTCACGGAGTTGCTCGGCCTGGAACGGCCCGTCCTGGAAGAGCGACAGCTCCCAGCGGTCGATCGCCTCGCCGAGCTCCGGGTCGTCGTCGGCGCTGCCGAGCTCTGCGAGCAGATCCCACGCGAGCGTTGCGCGAAAGGAATCGAGCCTCGTCGGCTCTCCACGGGGCTGCGTCGCGGCGATCGGTAGGACAGGACGGATCCCGTACGGACGCCAGTCAAGCCGCTCGAACAGGACCGGCCCCGCCGCGATCGGCGCGGCGGTCGCCAAGCGGATCGCGGTGACGACGTCTGCGAACTCACCTGCCGCATCGGGCGGCTCGACCGCACCCGCATCGAGCGCACGCTCGAGCTCGAGGACGCAGAGCCGGTCGGGCTCGCGCCCGAAGTCCGCAGGGAGGAGGTTCGACGCCTCGGGCCAGAGCTTCGCGAGCTCGCCTGTCGCAGCCAGGCGCAGGCGAATGCCTCCGCCGAGCTCGATCGTCGTTCCGCCCGTCGTCACTCCGATCACCGGCGCGATCGCTCCGTACTGGTGGCCGTTCCCGAACAGCGAACGCTCGAGCTCGGCGTAGGCGCGGGCGAAGGCGTCGTCGTCCCAGTCGAAGCCCCCGCACGTCTCGGCCGTCTCGATCAGGAGCGGCAGCAGCACGCTTCCGAAGAGCGCTTCATCTTCACGCGCGCGAGGACCGGCATGAGCACGCGCGAAGATCGTCGCGGCCGGCTGCCGCAGCAGCTCCTCGACCGCGAGCTGTGCGTCGGGGCGCTGGCGCAACGTGTGCGCACGCTGCTCGATGAACGGCTTGACGAGCGGCCGGTACTCGTAGAGGGCGGGCTTCTGGAACGAGGTGTGTTCCTCGAACGCGAACGGAAGGTCGGCGCCCTGTTCGATCTCCGCGAGCAGCGCGCGGAAGGTCCCGAGGCAGAAGGACCTAAGGGCGGTGAAGAGCTGCGGAGCGCGTACGGCCACGCGTGCGCTTACGCCGTCGGGGGGCCCTCTCCTCTCTGGCAGCCCGGGCACCAGTAGGCCATCCGCGCGTCGTCCCCTTGCGGCCACGACTCGATCGGCGTGCCGCAGCGCGGGCACGCGTGGCCCTTGCGGCGATAGACACGTCTCTTGACTGGCACCCCGTCGAGGCGCGCTCGCATCAGGCGATGCGCCTCGGCCAGGACCGCGCGCAACTCGTCGTCGTCGACCTCCCCCACTCGACGCCACGGCGATACGCGCTCGGCCCAGAGCGACTCGACCTTCCAGACGTTCCCGATGCCCGCGACGAGGCGCTGGTCGAGCAGGGCGTCGCCGATCTGCCGGTCCTGCGGCGCCGCCCGGAAGCGCGCCAGCATCGAGTCGTAGTCGGGAGGCTGGGCGAGAATGTCCGGCCCCAGTCGCAGCGCGACGCCGCGGTCGATCTCGAGGACGGGCCCGTTCCAGAGCACTGCGGCGTACTGCTCGCCGCGCAGCACGAGCCAGGGCGTGCCGAACACGGGCGCGTCGCGACCGAGCACGCGCCAGCGTCCCTTCATGCGTAGGTGGCTGCGCAGGACGAGCCCGCCCTCGAAGCGCAGCAGCAGGTTCTTGCCGATCGCCTCCACGCTCTCGAGCCGCCGGCCGTCGAGTCGCGGCGCGAGCTGCTTGACCGCTGCGCGCGGATGCGGGGTCTCGACCTCGAGCTCCTGTCCGACCAGCACCTGCAGGCGGAGCGCGGCGCGATGAAGGGCGTCCCCTTCGGGCATGCTGAAAGGGTATGCGCGCAGCCTTGGCCGGAGCCGTCGCCGCCACCGTGTGGGGATTGCAGGAGCCGCTCGACCGGCGTCTGTTCCGCTGCGACTACTCGGACGTGAAGCTCGTCGGTGGGCTCGGCGTGCACGCGCTCAACGGCGCGCTGTTCGGAGTCGCGTTCGGCTTCGTCCGCCGGCGCACCGACGTCGAGCAACGACGCCTCGCCGTCCTGCTGGCGCTCGCGGAACACACGATCCTGTGGCCTGTGCTCGGGCTGATCGAGCCCGAGGTGGCCAGGAATCCGCGCGCGTTTGCGCAAGGTATGTATCGCCATGCGCTCTTCGGGATCGTCCTCGGACGCCTCGCCTAGCGTGGCGCCGACGTTTCGCAACACGCCGGTCCGCAAGTTAGGGAACGCCGTGCTCGCGCCGCTCGCGCGTCTCGGTCTCGCGGGCAAGCGGATGCACGTCCTCACCACGGTCGGCCGAAAAAGCGGCCGGCGCTACTCGACCCCCGTGCAGCTCGTCTTCCTCGATGGAGAGCGCTGGCTGGTCGCGCCGTACGGCGTGCGGGACTGGGTCAGGAACGCACGTGCCGCAGGCGTCGTCGAGCTCACGCGCGCTCGGCGGACCGAGAGCGTGCGCATCGAGGAAGTTCAGGATCCGAACATTGCGGCACCCGTGCTGCGCGCGTACCTACGCAAGACGCCGGTGACGAAGCCGTTCTTCACAGCGAAGCGGAACGCGCCGCTCGAGGAGTTCGCGGCGGAAGCGTCGCGGCACCCCGTCTTCAAACTCGTCTCCTAGAAACACCAAGAGCGGCCACGGGGCCGCCCTTGGCATCTCCGAGGAGGAGCTTGTTATACGGCGAGCTCGTTCCTGTGGCGCCGAGCAAAGCCGACGATCAGCGTCAGGCTCAGGAGTGCGGCGACCGCAACGCCGGCGCCGATGCCCGCGTCCTGCCAGTCGAAGCTGCTGCTGCGAACCGGCGTGACTGCAGCGGCCTTCTGCGCGGCGTAGTAGTTCGCCATCGCCTGATACCTCATGCCGTCGGCCTTGACGCCCTGCAGCCACTGGTAGCGCTGGGCCATCGCCTGGAGCCTCATCCCGTCGGCCTTCAGGCCCTGTGCCGTCTCTGCGGCTGCCGCTGTGCCGACGCCGAACGCCAGCGCCGCGATCACCACTGCGAGATACGTGCGGAACATTTCTTCCTCCTTCGTGTGCGAACGGCCCGGCGCCGCTCTGTGGCAAGAAGACGACACGAGGGTCACTTTCGGCCCAGAATCGGGGAAATCGCCGCCCACGGCAGTGGTAATTCCGTGGTAATTAGGTGCAGTGGAGTTCCGCATCCTCGGCCCGATCGAGATCACGGGCGAGCACGGTCCGATCAAGCTTCACCGAGGCAAGGAGCAGGCGCTCCTCGCCTACATGCTCCTCCATGCGAATCAGGTGATCCCGAGCGACCGGCTGATCGACGAGCTCTGGGGCGGTCGCCCGCCGACTACCGCCGGGAAGATCCTGCAGAACGCCGTCTCGCAACTGCGCAAGGCCCTGGGCGACGGACGCCTCGAGACACGCACGCCGGGGTATGTCTTCCACCTCGGGAACGACGAGCTCGACGTGGACCGCTTCGAGCAGCTCGCGAACGAGGGCCGCCATGGGGAAGCACTCGCGCTCTGGCGTGGAACGCCCCTGCTCGAGCTGCGCGAGGAGCGCTTCGCGGACGAGGCGCGCCGCGCACTCGAGGAACGGCGCCTCGGCGTCATCGAGGACCGAATCGACGCCGATCTCGCTGCGGGAAAACACGCCGCACTCATCCCGGAACTCGAGCAGCTCGTGGCGGCGGAGCCGCTCCGCGAGCGTTTGCACGGTCAGTTGATGCGCGCGCTGTATGCGTCGGGACGGCAAAGCGATGCGCTCGAGGCCTACAGGCGGGCGCGCCGCGCGTTGAGCGAGGAACTGGGGCTCGAGCCGGGACCGCAGCTGCAGGAGCTGGAGCGACAGATTCTCAACCAGGATCCTGCGCTTCTCACGACTGCGGCTCCGCAAGCGCACCCAGCGCGCCCGCGGCGGCGCCGGTGGTTCGCCGTCGCTCTCGGCGTCCTCGTCCTGCTTGCCGCAGCGATCACCGGCATCGTCCTCGCAACCGGTGACGGGAGCCAGCGGCTGCTCGCGACGAAGGACACGCTCGCAGTAGTGGATCCCGAACGCGGCCGTGTGGTCGGCGTCGTCCCGATCGGTAGCACGCCGCGCGGGGTCGCCCGCGGGGGTAGCTCCATCTGGACGGCCAACGCCGGCGACGGCACCGTCACCGAGGTCGACCCGGCCACGTTGAAAGTCGTCCGGACGGTTGGCCTGGGCGCGGCCGCCACCGATCTCGTCGAAGCGGGCGACCAGATGTGGGTGGCGACCGGCCCGGACGACACCGTCATGAGGCTCGACGTACGGTCAGGCGGCTTACTCGGCACCATCCCGCTATCGCACGACGCCTCGGCGAATGCGTACGGGATCGCGGCCGACGGGGACGCACTGTGGGTCGGCTCCGGCAACGACCTCGACAAGCTCGACGCGTCGACTCACACGGTTAGCCGGCACGTGAGGGGGACGCAAGGCATCAACGACATCGCACTCGACGATCGCTCCATCTGGCTCGCAACAAGCGCCGAGAAGGTGATTCGCCTCTCGAAAGGGGATCTGCGCCGAACTGCGGAAACCTCGTTCGGGGTGACCGTCCTTGGGCTTGCGGTCGGAAACGGCTCGGTCTGGGTTGCAGGAGGTGCGCCGCCGCATCTGCCGCAGAGCGCGATCTGGCAACTCGACGCGCTCGCTGCGCGCGTGACGCACACGACCGTGCTGCCCGGCTCCGGGGCGTTTGGACCGACGGTCGCCGTCGCCTACGGCGAGAACGCCGTCTGGGCCGCGAGCTTCGACGACGGCAGCCTGATCCGGATCGATCCGGACAGCGGCGAGATCGTCTCTCGCATTCACGTCGGCGGCAATCCTTCAGCCGTCACCGTCGCCTTCGGCCGTGTCTGGGTGACGGTGAGCTAGGGCCGCAGCACGGCGCGACGCGGCCCGGCAAGGAAGCCGGCATCGAGCAGCAGCGGATAAATCATGGTCTCCGCGACCGGCTCACTGTCGAAACGCTCGACTGCAAGACGCTTGCCGCTCTTCTGTTTGACGTGCGAAACGAGAGCCGCCAACGCCGCACGCAGCCACTCCTCCTCCGGCTCGCGCAACGGGACGAGCGAACGTCCCCCGCGCTCGACGAACAACGCCGGCTCGCCGCCGAGCAGCACGACCTGAGCGCCTGCCACTCGCGCAGCGCGCGCACCCGCACGCTTCGGCCACGGCAATGCTGCGCCGTACGGCTGTGCGGGATCCGCGGCGGCAAGCACGAGCGGCTCGGGCGCTTCGCCTTCTCGCGGACGCAGTTCGCGCAGTCGCTCGACCGCGCCGGGTAGCGCGAACTGCGCACCGCCGAGCCCCTCCACGAAGTAACCGCGTCTGCAGACGCCCAGCGTCTCGAGCGCACGCAGCTGCCCGTACACCGCGCCGTACCCACCCGGGATGCCTTCGCCGCGCACGCCGTCGCGCGTGATGATTCCCTGCCGTTCGAGCAGCAGCTCGGCGAGGGCGCGCGGATCGGGACGTCCCGGAAAGAGCTTGTCGGTGAGCGACCAGCGACCCTGCGTCGCCGTGATGCCTGCCGAACGCTGACGAGAGAAACGCCGCGGCCGGCTTTTCCTCGCTTTCGGCGCCTCGTAGCGGCGACCGGCACGGAGCGGCGTCCACGCATCGTTCGTGACCTCTCCCGCCCAGACGAGATCCCAGAGTGCCGGGAGCGCCGCCTCCGCCTCGAGCCCGGTCGTCGCGAGAAGGTCGTGCCAGAACTCGGCGCTGCGAGCAAGTGCAGTACGAATCACTTCGTGCACGTCGCCTTCGGGCGTCGGCGCTGCGGCGGGACGGCCGAGCACCGCGGCGTCTTCGCGGAAATACAAGGCGACGCGGTCGAGGCCTGCACCGACCCACACGACTTCCCCCGCTGCGCACAGCTGGTCGAGCTGGCCGGGGTTGAAGCCCGGCACGCGGCGAGGGAGGACGTCAGACTCCCAGAGCGACACGGGCAGCGAAAGACCCTGGAGGGGAACGAGTGCCTCGCGCAGCGTCGCGCGTCGGTCGATGCCGTGCCAGTTCGGCAGAAAGGCGCCGAGCGCGGCCTGCTCGGTCGGTTCGACCTCCTTGCGCAACGCCGCCAGCGACGCGCGGCGCAGGCGGCGCAACACATCCGGGTCGCACCACTCGCGCTCTGTGCCACCCGGGCGGAGCTCACCGCGCACCAGTTGCTCGTTGCGCTCCAGCTGGTGCAGGAGCGGTTCGACGTCGCGACCGAAGCGGTCGTTTGCGTGGGCAGTCGTAAAGGGCCCCCGCCCACGCGCGAAACGCAGGACCAGCTGCTCGAGCGATTCCGGTCCGCCTTCAAGAAACACTTCCGGGAGGCCCCCGGGCGGCATCACGCCGAGCGCGTCCCGGTAGCGACCCGCATCTTCGGCCGCGATCAACCGCTGCTCGCCGGCGAACCGCACCAGCAACGCGCGACGTTCGCGCAGGAGCGTCTGCGCGAAACCTTCGTCGTATTCGCCCTCGCGGAGATCCCCGCGCAGCCGCAGCTGGTCGTGCAGGTGGTCGGCGTTCCGCGGGCTTCCGCGCAGCTGCGCCTCGACGTCCTCGACTGCGCCCGCATCGAGCAGGTCGCGCAGCTCCTCCTGGCCGAGCAGCTCGCGCAGCAGGTCGCGGTCGAGCGACAGCGCCTGGGCACGGCGTTCGGCGGGAGGCGTGTCGTCCTCGTACATGTACGTCGCGATGTAGTCGAACAGCAGGGAAGTCGAGTACGGCGACGCCGATGCCGTCTCGACGTCGACGAGGTCGAGCTCGCGTGTGCGGAGCCCGGTGAGCAGTCGCTTCAGCGACGGCAGGTCGAACACGTCCTGCAGGCACTCCCGATAGGTCTCGAGGATGACCGGGAAGGAGCCGTAGCGGCGGGCCACTTGCAGCAGGCCCTGCGCCTTGAGCCGCTGCTGCCAGAGCGGTGTTCGCTGGTCGGGGCGCCTTCGCGGGATCAACAGCGCGCGCGCGGCGTTCTCACGGAAGCGCGCACCGAAGAGGGCGCTCTGCCCGACTTCCTGCACGACGAGCTCTTCGATGTCGTCGGGTGAGATGACGATGTCGTCCGTGGGCGGCGGCGAGTCGGCGTCCGGCAGGTGCAGCGCGATGCCGTCGTCGGACCAGATCGATTGCACCTCGAGCCCCAGCGAGTCGCGCAGCCGCGCGGTGAGTGCAAGGGCCCACGGTGCGTGGATCCGCGCCCCGAACGGCGTCAGGATGCAGAGACGCCAGTCGCCGATCTCGTCGCGAAAGCGCTCGACGACAACCGTGCGGTCCGAAGGCACGGCGCCGGTCGCGGCCGCCTGCTCGCTCAGGAAGGTGAGCAAATTGCGCGCCGCATGCTCGTCGAGGCGGTGCTCTTCCTGTAGACGAGTGAGCGCCTTCGGTTCCGAGAGAGCGACGAGCTCACGCGACGTTCGCCCGATCGCCTCGCCGAGCTCGTACGGACGCCCGATCCCCTCCCCCTTCCAGAACGGCACCGCGCCCGGAACGCCCGGTGCCGGTGAGACGAGCACGCGGTCGCGAGTGATCTCTTCGATCCGCCAGGTGGACGCACCGAGCAGGAAGGTCTGTCCGGCGCGCGCCTCGTACACCATCTCCTCGTCGAGCTCGCCCACGCGACCGCCTCCGTCGACGAGATACACGCCGAAGAGGCCGCGGTCGGGAATCGTGCCGGCGTTCGTGACCGCGAGCCGGCGGGCGCCTTGCCGTCCACGGATGACGCCCGCGGTCCGATCCCAGACGATGCGCGGACGCAGCTCGGCGAACTCGTCCGACGGATAGCGGCCCGCGAGCATGTCGAGCACGTTCTCCAGCTGCGTGCGCGAAAGATCCGAGAAGGGATACGCCCCGCGCACGAGCTCGTGCAAGTCGTCGACGGCGATCTCCTCGTCGGCCGCGACCGCGACGATCTGCTGCGCGAGCACATCGAGCGGATTGCGCGGGATCACGGTCTCCTCGATCGCGCCCTCGAGCATGCGTCTTGCGACGACGGCGGACTCGAGCAGATCGGCCCGGAACTTCGGGAAGATGCGGCCCTTCGAGACTGCGCCGAGCTCGTTACCGGCGCGGCCGATTCGCTGCAGCCCACGAGCGACGGACTTCGGCGACTCCACTTGCAAGACGAGGTCGACGGCGCCCATGTCGATGCCGAGCTCGAGCGACGACGTCGCCACGAGGCAAGGAATCTCGCCGGCCTTGAGCAGCTCCTCGATCTCGACGCGCTGCTCTCGAGCGAGCGACCCGTGGTGCGCGCGCGCGATCTCCTTCTCCGCGAGCTCGTTGAGGCGGAGCGCGAGCCGCTCTGCGAGCCGCCGGTTGTTGACGAAGAGGATCGTCGAGCGGTGTTCCTGCACGAGCCGCAACAGCTCGGGGTAGATCGACGGCCAGATCGAGGAGTGCTCCTCGGGCTCGCGCATGTCCTCGAGCGGCATGACGACCTGCAGGTCGAGCTCCTTCGCGGTACCCGCGTCCACGAGCTGGATCTCGCGCGCACCGGACACGAAGCGGCCGATCTCCTCCATCGGACGCTGCGTCGCGGACAGGCCGATGCGCTGGAAGGGCTCGTCCACGAGGCGCTGCAGGCGCTCGACCGACAGAGCCAGGTGGGCGCCCCGCTTCGTCCCTGCGACAGCGTGCACCTCGTCCAGGATCAAGGTCTGGACGCCCTTCAGGTTCTCGCGCGCGCGTGAGGTGAGCATGAGATACAGCGACTCGGGGGTCGTGATCAGGATGTCGGGCGGATGCCGGAGCATCTCCGCGCGCTCCTTCTGCGACGTGTCCCCGGTGCGGACGGCCACACGAAGCTCGGACCTCAGACCGGCGAGCGGCCCGCGCAGGTTCCGTTCGATGTCGTAGTTCAGAGCCTTGAGCGGCGAGACGTAGAGGAGCCGCAGACCCTCGCCCGGCTCGGCGCCGAGTTTGTCGATTCCGTACAGGAACGCTGCGAGCGTCTTCCCGGAGCCGGTCGGTGCCTGGATCAGGGTGTGCTTGCCGCTCGCGATCGCCGGCCAGCCGCGCTCCTGCGCCGGTGTCGGGCCACTGAACGCGTTCTCGAACCAGGCCCGAGTGGCCGGCGAAAAGACGTCTAGGGCGCTCACACGATCAGGGTACTTGTCAAGATCCGCCGCATGACGTACGCCGTCAGCGGCTCGTATTTCGAGTCATGCAACTGCGACCCGATCTGTCCCTGCCGCATGGCCGACGGGATACCGGGAGGCCGTTCGACGTACGGGGAGTGCCTCGGCGCACTGTCGTGGCTGGTCGAGGACGGACGGGTCGGCGACGTGGACGTGACCGGTCTCTCCGTCGCGCTTGTCGTCCGTTACAGCGACGACGAGCTCGGCTCGCCGTGGACGATCGTGCTGCACGTCGACGCGGACGGCGACGAGCAGCAGCGCGCGGCGTTGAGGGACGTCTTCCTCGGGCGTCTCGGCGGGCCGCACGTCGGCGTGCTGCCCTGGATCCGGAAGGCAAGCCATCTCGTCGACGTGCGCACGAGCGCGATCGAGCTGACGCCCGCTGGAGACGGTTACCGGCTGCAGGTCGGCGACGCCGTGCGCCTGCGGGCGACGGCACGTGTGCCCTCCGATGCGGTCGTGCGCTGCGGCATTCCCGGCTACGACGAGCCGGGACAGGAGCTGGTCGCGGAGGAGCTGACCGTCCGCGACGATCCGTTCGCGTACGAGCTCACCGGCAACTGCGCCTTCGCCAGCCGGTTCTCCTACGCGTCGGAGTAGAGCTACTTGCCGCCGTATGCGTAGTAGAGAACGAGCCCTACGACGACGACCACCGCGACGACGATGCCGACCACGACGGTGACCCCGGTCAGGGCGATCAGCGGCGTGCGCGGGCTGCGTCCGCGATCCGCCTCGGCGGCGAGCTCCTTCGTCTTCTCGACTGGATCTGCCATGGGCTCCCCCTACCCGGGCTAGGATCGTCCTATTCCCGACGCGCTCCACTTCACCGGCAACGACGAGGCCGATGCGCTCCTCGCGCAGGAGCCGATGGCGCTCCTGATTGGGTTCGCGCTCGACCAGCAGGTGACAGTCCCGACCGCGTTCAGCGGACCGCTCAAGATCAAGCAGCGTCTCGGGACGCTCGACCCGCACACGCTCGCCTCGACCGACCTAGAGCCTGTTTTCCGTGAGAAGCCGGCAGTGCACCGTTTCCCGGGCTCGATGGCGAAGCGCGTGCAGGATCTGGCGACGGTCGTCGAGGACGAGTACGGCGGCGACGCGTCGCGCCTCTGGACGGAAGCAAGCGACGGCGCCGACCTCAAGAAGCGGATCTCCTCGCTCCCCGGCTTCGGCGAGATGAAGATCAAGGCGCTGAGCGGAGTGCTGGCGAAGCGCTTCGACGTTGCCGTTGCGAAGGAGATCGCTCCGAGCAACATGACGTTGGGGGACGTCGACTCGCCGCAGGCGCTCGAGGAGTATCAGGCGAAGAAGCGCGCGCACAAGAGTGCCCTTCGTCAGGCCGAAGCCGCACGCGAGACCTAATCTCAGACATCGACGCGGATCGCGCCGTCTGCCCGACCTAGTCCTCGATCTGTGCCTTTCCGTCCCGCTGCAGCGCGGCGAGTGCGGTTCGCATGGCCTCGAGCTTCTCGGGCGGATGACCGACCCAGTGAACAAGCTCGCCAACGACGCGCAGTGGCTCGCGGCTACGGAAGGACTGCGTCGGATTCCCCGGGAACTTCTTGTCAGTCACGTTCGGGTCATCCTCGAACTCCCCGGTGGGTTCGACGATGTAAATTCGCCCGCGGCCGTCACCGCCGGCGAGCTCCGCCCCCCAGACCGCGGCGTCGAGCGTCGCTGTGAAGTAGACGTAATTCATCACCCGGCCCGCTTCGAAGTTCGATTCGCGCCCCGGAACCAGCAGATCGCCGACCGCGAGGTCTGCCTTCGTCCCGTGCAGGTAAACGCCCGGCTCGTATGCCTCGAACGGAACGGGTTCACGCGAGGCGCTCATGCGACGATGCTACGTCGACGACATCCCGGCCGGGACATGGACAAGTTCGTCGAAATCATTGAGGGTGTTGCGTAGCGCATGGTGCGAAACATGTTCAGGCTCGCGGTTCTGGGCATCGCCCTTGTCATCGCCACATCCGCCGGTGCGACGTCACCAGGCCGCGACGGCCGGATCGCCTACATGGTCAAGGACGGAAAGGGACACTGGCAGGTCTGGGTCGCGAGAGCTGATCTTTCAGGAGCCAAACGACTGACCAGTGGCGCGTATGACAGCGGTTGGCCGGTGTGGTCACCGGACGGCAAGACGCTCGTCTTCGACAGCGGCCGAAGCGACCGCAAGCCAAACGACGGCCGGCAGGTCAACGACGTCTTCCTGATGAAGGCCGATGGATCCGGCGTGAAGAAGCTGACGGACTCCAAAGGAACGAGCGGTGATTCCGCCTGGTCGCCGAGAGGCAACTCCATCACTTTCGACGCCGACCGCGGAGGTCCCAATAAGTTCAGCGCCATCTACGTCATCAACGCGAGCGGCGGAAAAGTCAGGAGGATCACACGACCTCCGAAAGGCCTCAGCGACTACAAGCCTCGCTTCTCACCCGACGGATCGCGACTCCTCTTTACGCGCGCACGCGGAACCGCGGAGCGCGCACCCGCCGCTCTTTACACCGTGCGCCTCGATGGGACGGGCCTGCGCAGGCTGACGCCGTTCTCGCTCCACGCGGATGACTCGGACTGGGCGCCTGACGGAAAGCACATCGTCTTCGAGGCATATCCCAACCCTGCGGCCTTCGGCGACATCTACGTCGTCGCTGCGACCGGCGGCCGAGCGGTCAACCTGACGCGGAACCCCGCGGCGAAAGCTGGTTGCGCAGATCCGGTCTGGTCCCCGGACGCACGCAGGATCCTCTTCCTGGACATTCGCCACGTGGATGGAGTCGGACGAACCGGGCTCGCGACGATGAGCCCCGACGGCTCCGACCGACAGTTCGTGTCCGCCCAGAACGTCGAGATCCACCAAGCCGACTGGGAGTCCGTGCACTGACTCGGGGCGCGACGGCGTGCGCGCCAAAAAGCAGGCCTGTTCGGCTAGTCCGCGAGCGCGCGCCCCGGCGTCAGCGGGCGCTCCTCGGCCGTCGGCAGCAAGAGCAGATGGCTGTCGACCACGGCCTCCGCCACATCAACCAGCCTGCGGCCGTTGTGCTGCGAGTGGTCGCGGAGCATGTCGAATGCTTTGTCGGCGTCGATGGCGTGGCGTGCCATGAGAATCCCCTTTGCCTGCTCGATCATCGCCCGGCGGCCGAACGCTCCCTGGAGGCTGTGGTATTCGGCAAAGCGCTGCAGTGTGATGTCGATCGCGCTCTGCAACTCCTCTGGCGACCCGTCGACGATGTATGCGAAGACACCTCGTTTCGCCGCCTCGCGCACGTAAGCCGGGTCTTTCGCCGACAGGAGCGCGATCACCGGGCAAAACGCCTCACGCACGATCTCCGCGATCAGGTCCAGTGCGTGCTCGGAGCTCAAGCCGAGGCCGACGAGAGCAACGTCCGGCCGCTCGCGCGCCGTCACCGCGCCGACCTCCTTGACGTAGATCTCGCGCGCGATGACCTCGTGGCCAAGCTCATGCACGACTTGAGCTAGCAGCTCAAGCCGGTCGCGGCGCTCGTTGGCGATGAGCACCTGCAGGTGATTTCTCTCCCGCTCAGCTATCAGTCGGACCCCGGCTGATGCGCCAAATTGTAGCGCGGGATTCCAGCGTTGACTTCGGGTGTATCCTGACTTTCGACTGCACCCTCAGAAACCCGGGTGCAGAGTCCGCGGGAGGCCCAAACCCTGCATCCCGCAAGAAGACCCACCCATAGCCACCGGGTTGGAGTAGCACCAGCCGTCCCAGCTGGTCGGCAGCCAACAGGTAGCGATGGGGAGAGTCTGATGGTCGAGATTCGTATAGCAGTCGCCGAGCCGGAGTTGGTACACGGACTCATGCGGCGTCTCCGGCGACTCTTCGACTCCTCGTCCGTCAGCTAC
>Ga0136846_1207758_pt1 | contig 12982 bp, 10 predicted proteins | sample HopSoiMetagenom2_FD_96841 | JGI IMG/M metagenome (GOLD analysis project Ga0136846, IMG submission 96841) | Grasslands soil microbial communities from Hopland, California, USA - 2 Assembly 2016 (version 4) | ecosystem: Environmental > Terrestrial > Soil > Grasslands | place: USA: Hopland... | reverse complement strand
GCCGCTCGATGCCCGCTTCGACAATCTGGCGCTGGCGGCCCGGCGGGCGGGATACGACCCGACGCTGTTCGGCTACACGGATACGGCGCCCGATCCGCGCGAGATGGATACCGCCGATCCGCATCTGACGAGTTATGAAGGCGTGCTGCCGGGCTTTACCGCCCGCCAGCTTCTGCCCGAGCATGAAAGACAATGGCTATCCTGGCTCAGGTCCCGTGGCCACGCGGATGCCGTGAGCCGCGATTTAGTGCATGCTGTAACGTGAGGGAATAGAGTCGCAGATGAGGCCATACGCCACGTCTGCCTTATGGGGCCATCTTGTGGTGCTTACTTCGATTTCGAGAAACTGCAAGCACTGCAGGGTGCCAACGGTTCACAGTTGAACAACGTCGTCTCGAGGCCAGGGGGCCAAAGCTCAAATGGCCGCATGTCGATGCCGATGTCTGTGTTCCAGCTCTGATGGACGGTTCGTTACTGACTCATCGCGGAATCAATTCCGTAACGTCGCTGCCCTCCACCCGTTCGAGAAGACGCTCAGCCGGACACTTGCTGACCAACGCCAGCGCCGCGTAATGGATCTTTGCGCCGATAACAGCGGCGTTTCCCATATGAAAGCTCAGTGGTTCGCCCGATCTCACAACGCGACACGCCGCCTCCGGGCGGCGTGTCCTTGCATCGGGAATAAGCGCCAATGATTATGCGGTGAACCAGTTATGGAAGCCCGACGCATCGACATTGCTCAGGATGATCTTCTCACCCTGGTGAGCGACTTCTGCACCGGTATACTTGATTACGGCGTCGCCATCGATACTCGACGCAGACCAGTCGCTTTCCGCTGTGCCGACGAGCTTAAGCTTGTCCATGGCCGTGTTGAAACCTTCGATCGTATCCGTGATGAAGGATTTCGCCATGTCGCCGAGGTTGAACACGAATGTGTCCGCACCTCCACTTGCGATCAGATGATCGACGCCTGTGCCGCCGGTGACCACGGAGGACTTGAGGTTGACGCCGTGAAGATCAATCGTGTCGTTACCAGCACCTGTATTTATGACGAGCGACATGTTGCTGCCATCCACAACACCGTTACCACCGTTAACGGCATGGGCTCCTGTCACACCGCCAATAGCCGTCAGGGTCTGGCCTGACTTGATCGTAACTGTATCGTTCCCGGCACCCGTGTCAATCGTCCCTGCGTTAACCCAGCTATTGTCATTTGAAAGGAGCGAAATCGTGACTGTGTCGTTGCCGCCGCCGGTCGACACGTTTGCTCGCTTAACGTTCAGGATTTCAACCGTCGATGCCGCGTCACCACCGAGATGAACATCGGCCTGAACAAAGTCCTTGAAATAGACGTTTGCCGCGCTGTCGGATTCGGCCAGAACGTTCTTGACCGAATTCCACTTACCGAGGACATCGAAGTTGAACGAATTTGTGGCCTGATCGTAGGTGATGCCGACGAGACCGCCAGTGCCAGAGCCAGCAACCGGCGCGACGCCGACCGTAACATCGCCAGACTGAAGGGTCGTGCCATCTTGGTTCGACGACTGCTGCCTTTGCGTGCTGTCGTCAAGGGCGCTGTGAGTCCCTGCATCGATACTTTTAAGATCCGCAACAGTAGATGCACCACCGTTGCCGAACGTGACCTTTAAACCTGCCATAAATGTTCTCCATTGTTTTTTTCGAATAAGGGGCAAACGTGACGCTCGTCACAGCAAGTCCATCAGCGACGAACGTCTAATTTCACTAATAAGTAAGCATATCATTTTGAAAACTGTGCAACAACTACGAAAGAATATTCGATATAACTCTTTTTTGGACAATGTTGCTCCGTTGTCACTCTTCTCTGAATGCCAACCTCAACCTATCTGCGAACGGCTTTGAAAAATACGATACAACCGTACGGTCCGAGATTTTAATAAAGACTTCTGCAGGCATCCCCGGATAGAGCGAACCTTCAGGCAGATCCTTTTTTGTTGCGATGTTAGGCGTTATCGTCAACGTATAAAATGTTGCACCGGTCCGAGGGTCGGTCTGAAGATCCGGTGAAATAACGGAAACTTCGCCACCAATATCAGGCGTCGTAGTCTGGTTGAACGCCGTAAAGCGGATATCAACCGGCTGTCCCTTGTAAATCTGATCGATGTCCCGGGGTGCGATAGTTGCCTCAACCTGCAACGCGTCATGTTCGGGGACAACCAGCATCAGGACCTCTCCCGGCTGGACAACTGCATTGATATTGTGAACGCTCAGCTGATAAATGCGGCCGGCAATCGGTGCGCGGATCTCCAAGCGCGCCAGCTGGTCCTTTGTCGCGGCCAGTCGCTCTTCATACTCGGCGATAGTAGCTTCAACGGAGGTCAGATCCTTGGAGACCTCCGACTGCCGGTCCTCGTCGAGCTGTAGGAGTTGAAGGTCAAGCTCACCGATTCTACCTTCGGTTTGTGCCCGAGCGGCGATGCCCTGTCCCATCTGCCCTTCAAGCTCAGACTTACGGCGCTTATAATCATTCAGCCGTTGTTGCGTCGTCAGGCCCCTTTTATAAAGCGCATTGACCTTTTCGAGGTCTTGATCAACAAGGCCAACTTGATCTCGGACCGCGTTGATCTGGACCGTGAGACCGTCCACCTCGTCTGTCGATTGCTGCTTGCGGGTGGCGATCTGTCTCTTCATACCTTCAAGCGCATTCTTGCGGCTGATGAACAGGTTTTGTTCGCTTGCAACCAGGGTTGCGGCCGACTTGGACGTTGTAAGCTCGGCCAAGTTTTCGGGAACGGTCAGCTCAGAGGCACGCGACGCCTCGGCCTGCAATCTGGCGCGGCGGGCATAGAGCTGCGCAAGCGTATTTTCGGCTATAGAAAGGTTAGCCTGCACGACGGTTCCGTTTAGGCGAATGAGAACCTGATTAGCCTCTACGCGGTCACCTTCCTTCACGTCGATTTCGCTTACAATCCCGCCAACAAGATGTTGGATCTTCTTCGTATTGCCCTCGACGACGACACGGCCAGGCGCAATTACTGCACTCGAAAGCTCGGTCGTCATTGCCCACCCAAAAACGCCAACGACCAAGCCGAACGACAGCAGAACGACAATACCGATGTGTTTGGCAAGTGGCAGCTTTGCGAGATTTTGTAATTGCATAGCGCCCACTCTCACACGTCGTTTGCCGCCGGTGATGAACCGGCATTTTCGATTGCTCGAGGCTGATGGTCTGATGTGACCGGCCGAATATTCTGACGCAGCATCTGGCCCAAAATCTCTTCCTTTGTGCCGAATCGCTGCAATCTCCCGGCAGCTATAACGGCAACCAGATCCACATTGGCAAGCGCGCTTGGACGATGGGCGATTACGATGACAATTCCGCCTCTTGCCCTAACATTAGCAATCGCATTACTGAGCGCGTTTTCGCCTTCAGCATCGAGATTGGAATTCGGTTCGTCCAGCACGACTAAAAACGGATCGCCGTAAAGCGCGCGCGCCAGGGCAATACGCTGCTTTTGACCGGCAGAAAGCGCCTCCCCGTTGGAGCCGATCTCGGTATGGTAGCCATCCGGCAAGTTCAAAATGAGGTCATGAACATTCGCCGCTTTCGCCGCACCGATGATCGAAGCAGCAGTCGCGTCAGGCCGAAAGCGCGCGATATTCTGTGCAACTGTGCCAGCCATCAGTTCGACAGTTTGCGGGAGGTAGCCGAGATATTGGCCAAGCTCGTCCATGTCCCACTGGTCCAGGCTTGCACCATCAAATCGCACCTTGCCATAACGTAATGGCCAAGCGCCGACAATAAGACGGGCAAGGGTGGATTTCCCGGATGCGCTCGGTCCGATCACCCCAAGCGCGCTTCCAGCCCGAAGCTCGAAGGAGACGTCCATCAGCGTGACTGCTGATCCCCCAGGGGGGGAGCCGGTTATATTCTCGACCGAGAACGTGAATGCCGGCCGAGGCAAGGACAGGGAGGCCTCTTCCTCGGGCACAATCTCGAAAAATTTCTGAAGTCGCTTCCAACCTTGCCGTGCCGATGTGAAGCTGCGCCAGTTACCAATAGCCTGCTCCAAGGGAGCAAGAGCTTTTGCCGACAGGATTGAGCCGGCGATAATGCTACCCGCTGTAGCGTCACCATTGACGACCAGAACAGCGCCCACCGCCATAACGCCAGACTGAATAATCATGCGCGCCACTCGCGACGCCGCACCAAATGCGCCCAATATGTCGGCACCTCGCCGGCCCTGACGTTTGTACTGACCATGCAAGTCACGCCATTTCACCATCATTGTGCCGGACATGCCCATCGCCCGGATGGCTTCGGCGTTGCGGACACTACCGCCCGCAAAGATATTGCGTTGACCGCGAGCACTCGCTGCACTCTCATTGAGCGAGGTCGTGGACCAATTTGTGAGCACGGTGATGGCAACCAGAATGATTGCGCCTGCAAGAACGCTCATTCCAATCCAAGGGTGCAACATGAAACAGATGAGCAGGTAAAACGGCAGCCACGGAAAATCCAGCAGCGCATTGGGCCCATTGCTCGAGAGAAATCCGCGAATCTGATCGAGGTCGGAAAGGGCTTGTAGGCCGTCACCCTTCACCTCCCCAGAGAAAGGCATTTTGAGGAGCGCCCTATACATGCGCCCTTCCAGTTGCTGGTCCAGCACGTCGGCAACCCGCGTCAACATCTGGCCTCGAACCAAATCGAATCCCATTTGGAAACCGTAAAGCAACAGGACAAGGGCACATAACGCGAGTAGGGATGGGATACTTTTACTGGGTAGAATGCGGTCATAGACCTCTAGCATGAAGAGGGAACCTGTCAAATGCAGCAGATTAATAAATCCGCTTGCAAATGCAATCGCAACAAAAGCAGGCCATGTTCGAGCGAGGGACACTTTGTACTTGACCTCTTAATCGAGCTGTTCGACGTCTGAGATCTGATACACAGGTTTCTCGCATTGTAAAAGATTTTAATTGCTTTCGACTAACGGTTTTAACGTTTCAGTTTCTTCGAATGTTACTGCTAGCTAATATATCTAGAACATGCTGCATTTGTACGGAAAGCATAGGATTTTGTGAGATAACTGGCACATCCGGCCGATGAGAATGCGTCGAACAATTCTGCTGCCTTGTGCCAGGTTGCATCAACAGTTCTGGCGCTGCATTCTTGACGAGGTGCTTGAGCTTGGCGACGATCTGTTCGAGGTCGTGACATCGAGACTCTAGGATGGCAGGAAGAAGAGGTGTTCCCCGAACGGCGCGGTACGGCGCACGGCCTGCGTATCGCAGCATTCTCAAACAGTGCGTTACTCTCGATTGGTCTCAGCGTGCCTCCGAACTCCGAAGGGAGGCGAGACTCCAAGAATTTGCGGATGGCTCGATGTTTGTCGTGGCCGTCAGTGCCCTGCAGGGGAGGCGGCACCATTCGCTCAGTTGTCGGCCCCGCGCGACCGACGCCCTAAGTCGTCATTGACGCAAGTGTCACTTTTATAGTTCGTACCACACCCGCGGATTGTCACCCGACTGAATCATCAGCCATCGAAGGTCCGTATCTTTCCAGGGCTTGATAGCGTTTGAACGGTTGTCGAGCACCAGGTCACCGCGATCGGTCTTGACGACAAGAACCGCATGCCCCTCACCATCTGGCGTCTTGGTAACAGCAATACGAAGGGCCTTCGATGACCAACCCATGGCGATGAGATGATCGCGCTTCGTCAGGGCAAAATCCTCGCAGTCCCCGGATTTCACGTTTACCTGCCAGACGTCGCCCTGATCAGAGCGGTCATTGACCGGACGGATCGAGCGGTTGACCGAGGCATTGACCGATTGAAGCTGTTTGCTTGCGAACGCATTCAGCGAAACCTCCGAAGCTCCGCCGTGCGCCGCACACTCGTTGGGATTTTGCGCGCAAAACATGACATGCGCGAAAGGCGCTGAGGTCCGGCGCTTTTCAGAAATATAACCAAATGCCGGCGTCGCCTGCAATCCACGGGCAATACCGCCAGGACCGGCCGCCTCCGCGGTCTGAACCATAAACAGAGATGCAAGCGTCACCGTCGTAACCAGCGCATGCTTAAACATTTTCTTACCCCGTTTTGATGACACCGCTAGGCGGTCAACTGTCCATGCCAGTCGAAATCCAGCTTTTGATCTTTGGTCGAAGCTCTGTTCAGCTCCAGCCAACGACGGAGACCATACGGGGAAGGAATCTCGATCCCTTTAAATCGATCTGAACAATTTTAGCGGACTGCTTTTTTCGAACTGCTTGCAAGCGGGCATTTTCCAACGCGATTGCCACACTTCCATCGGACGGGGTTGCAAAATTTACTGATTTCCTGCAGAGACAGGCACAACGCTGCCGGCGGGGCGGCCGATAGTTCGAAAAAGTTTTTTGCCTGTGACGGATACATTAAAGAGCATAGTTGCCGGTCTTTACAGCGCACTTGTGCTTGCTGCTGTCATACCTTTCGGCCTAGTCGACCCGACGCCCTTCGCTGTGGTCGCCATTTGCATGTTCGCGCTGGGGGTTGCTGCGCTGCTGCTCTTCGGAGAGCCGAGGCGCGGCCGTTGGGTCTTCGTCTGGGCGCTACTGCTCTTCATCGTCACCTCGGTTTGGATCGTCATCCAGACGGTCCGTGTCCCTTGGCCCTCTCTAATCAATCCCATTTGGAAGGATGCAAGTGTCCTTATAGGCGTATCAAGGAATACGATCTCGGTTGCGCCGGCCGACACACTCGCTTCTCTCCTTTATATTGCGCTACCTGCCATGACTTTTTTGACCGGCCTCATCATTGCCGATACGGACAAGCGGGCGCGGCGCATTCTGATCGTGCTTGCCATCAGTGCGGGCCTGATCTCGCTCTTCGGGCTCGGCCAATTCCTGCTGTTCCCGAAGATGCTGCTGACCGAGAACAAGCGCTATTATCTCGATAGCCTCACCGCCGTTTTCGTCAACCGCAACACAGCGGCAACGTTCCTGGGGCTCGGATTTCTCTTGACGGCGACATTCACTTCGGAAAATGGCCGCGCTTATTTCGGTTTTTCATCCGCGCCGCCAGGCACTTTCAATGAAGGCCTTGGCTTTTGGGCTTTCGGAGGCCTAAGTCTTTCCTGCTCGACCGCGCTGATGCTCACTCAGTCCCGTGCCGGACTTGTTGTGACGGGCCTCGGCTCGGTCTTCCTTCTTCCCTATCTTGCCAGCCAGTGGAAGAGCCGGCGCTCCCGGCTCTTCTCGCAAGCCGACCATTCGATGCGCCGCAAATGGCAGTTGACAGCCGGCGCGATAGTCCTTGTTCTACTTTTTATCGCCATTTTCGGCGGCAGAGCGATCCTGCGGGCCGACCAGCGAGGCACGGATGATGGGCGCTTCTGCATATGGTCGGATACGGTCCACGCCCTTTCGCAAACCTGGCTTCAGGGAACCGGCTTCGGTACCTTTCGCACTGTCTACTCGGTCTACCGGACCGCAGATTGCGGCATCGGCGGCATCGTCGACAGGGCTCATAATTCTTATCTTGAGGGCTTCCTGACGCTGGGGATGATATTCCCTATCGTCACCGTGCTGATTTTTTTCGTGCTTACACGCACCTTCTGGATTGGCCATCATGCTCGCCATCGACTGAGACATTACTCTATTTTGGGTGGCGCCGGCACGGTTTTGACAGCGGCTCATGCGACCGTGGACTTTTCTCTTCAAATTCCCGGCTTTGCCATTTTTTTCACGGCATTTCTGGCGGCAGTCGTTTCCATTTGCTGCGGTCGCGAAGAAAGGGTCATTGAAAACAGGGGGCGCGAGCTAGCCGTATTAAAGATAGGCCGTTCAGTCGAGCTTTCTAAGATATGACAATTCCAAGGCTCGAGACATAAAATTGGAGTTGAATAAAAGCAGACTATTCGTTTTGGTTGCATCTGAATTGCCGCAGAATCTTAACGTATCAACTCATGCTAATTTACCATAAATGAGACAATCCATGTTGCGCTATTGCCACAATAACCTCCTGTTAGGTATGGAGTATCTGACGGGGTCCCATAATTACTTGGCTTTTAATTTGTCGCCGGGCTAGACAGTTTCCATCTGTTACTGAGTAGGGTCATGATGCGCATTCCTGTAACTCGCCGTAGCGGCATTATATCGATGCTGATCGTGCTTTCCAGCTGCACGTCTCTCCCAAGGTCCGGTCCCGATCATACGGATATCGACCGCGATGCAGCAATCAAGGTCACCACCCCCGAACGTAAGGTCGGAATTGACTATGTTCTGATCGATCTGAACAAGGGTATTCTCCCCTATTTCGACAAGATCCCATCGAGCTCTCTGAGGACCGGATTTGGCGGTGGCCGCGGGGGTGCTCCGGACATCCCACTCGGCTTTGGCGATGTCGTGCAGGTTTCAATTTTCGAAGCGCAGTCTGGTGGTCTCTTCATCCCATCGGATGCAGGCAGCCGCCCTGGCAACTACATCACCCTGCCGCAGCAGACAATCGACAAGGCTGGCACGATCAGCATTCCTTATGCAGGACGCGTTGCGGCTGCCGGTCGCATGAAGGAAGAGGTAGAGCAAGATATCGAAGACAAGCTGTCAAGCAGGGCGATCGAGCCTCAGGTCGTTCTCACGACTGTCACCAGCCGCTCTTCGGAGGTCCCTGTTGTCGGTGATGTTAACAATCCGCAAAAAATCGTTCTGTCGCCTGCTGGTGATCGTATCCTCGACGCAATCTCCGCGGCAGGCGGCCTTACGACTGCAAATATCGAGACCAACGTGACGCTGCAGCGTCGCGGTAGAACGGCAACCGTCGCTTACGAAACGCTGCTGAAGAACCCAGCCGAAAACATCTACCTCGCGCCGGGTGATACTGTGTCGGTCGAGCATGAGCGCCGCACCTTCATCGCACTTGGCGCCTCCGGCATCAATAACCGCATCGACTTTGAGGATTCGAACCTGACCCTTGGCGAAGCCATGGCAAAGGCCGGCGGCCTCGTCGATACGCGTGCAGATCCGCGTGAAATCGTGGTCTATCGCAAGGTCGACCGCAGCATTCTTCAACGACTGAACATCGACACCAGCCGCTTCCAGGGCGACAAAGTGCCGGTGATCTTCCGGGCAAATCTGCGCGATCCAGCGACCCTTTTCGCGGTTCAGGAGTTCCGCATGGCCGACAAGGACGTCATGTATATTTCCAACGCGCATTCTGTTGAACTTGTGAAGTTCCTCGACATTCTGAACTCCGTATCCTCGACAGTCTCCGGTGTTTCTAACGATGCCACCGATACACGCGAGTCGGTTCGGTCGCTCGGAAATTAAACATATAAGGCAATACTTCGAGCACCGGCTATCAAACGGACTGGTGCTTAAAGGAGTTTATGGTATGAGCTCCGTTATCTTTTGGAGGCTGGGCATGGGAAACGCAGGCAAGAATATACTAAACAGTACGGTCGTTTGCGCATTCGGCGTCCTCTGCTTTGCGACGTCATCCTTTGCAGGCAACTGCTTTTCAGGCCCTGGCGCGGCAAGCGGCTCGCAAATGGATGCGTTTAACGCGACGCCTGCAAGCATTCTCACGGGCGATCCGTCCGACAGCGTTCTCACCGGCTCGGTTCGCGATCTTGCAGCAACCGAAACAAACGTGACAGCAGCGCTGTTGACGCTTGCAGCTGAGTCGGCGACAACGGATGCTCAAAGAGCGGCCATCGGCGCCGGCCTCGGACGCGCCGTCAATGTTTGCCGCCCGCAGCACTCCGATCTCGCTGACGAAATTTCGGCAGCGGTCGCGGCAGCAATCCTCAGCAACCCGGCGCTCGGTAGCTTCCGCACGGCATTTGAAGCATCGCTTACCAGTCAGACCGTTGTTGCGGCGCTCGGCGGCGCAGGTGCAGGCCCGGCAGGTGGCGGTGATATCGGCGGCCCCGGCGCACCGGGTTTGGGTGGCCCTGCTGACGGTGCGGATGGGGGTGGTGCCATGCAAGGCCCTGGTTCGCTGCAGACCAGCGCTTCAGGTGGCGGCAACTTTACCATTGTCCGCAACAGCTCTGTCAGCGGCAGCATCTAATGCGCTTTCAATATTCACATAGCGCATTCAGGAGAGGCCGTTAGGGCTTTCATTTTCTCCCTTTAACACTTCAAGCAAAGCTCCTTTTTCGCGCGAGTCGTTGCCGGCAGCGGAGCAGATCGCTCCCGCAGCAGGCCGGATCGGCAGACATGTCTCAGCGCGCGAAGACAAGTAGAAAAACGCAACAAAGGGCAACCGCCCCGACCGCGCTATCGCTTCCCTCCCCTCTTTCCGTACTTTTTGTCCTCACCGCAATCACATTATTGGCGTTTGCTATTGCCGATATCAGGCAGTCAGCACGCTTTGCCGACATCTTTTTCGTCGCGGAGAGGCTTGAGCAATCTGAACAGATCAGCCCTGATACGCTCGCCAGGACAGCCGTCATTACCGACACCATCGTATCCGGCGACTATTGCCGCTCGGATATTGCCATGGCAGGGACGACGCTTGTGCTGAACAGACTGGATACTGCGAACGAGATCACCGGCTACGAAGCCTGGGCCAGGGCTGCAGACGATGCCGAACGGTACATGCGCCATGCCGTCTCCTGCATGCCGAGCGAAAGCAACCTCTGGCTTAGGCTTGCAGTCGTTCGTGCGGTAATCGCCCAGGAGCCGAAGTCAATTGCCCGGCTGATGACCATGTCGACCCGGCTTGCCCCTGCAGACGACGTTGCTCTTTTAGCTCGGCTTTATTTCTGGGACCGTCTCAACATCACAACGCTTGATAATGCTCGAACTTCCGTCGAGAGCGACGTGAACCTTCTACTCAAACTTGGAGATCCTCGAAAGGTTGGACCAGCGCTGACAAGGATCAGTGCCGCCCTCCTCCCCTACGTAAAGACCGCCGGTTCAAAGCTTACTTCCGAGAAGAAGAATTCACTTGCATGGTTTGGTCTTAATATCGACAAGCTTCCCTAAGCAAGCCGACCTTGCTTTTATTCCCTGCGCAAATAGTACTGCGGCCACGTATCTAGATACATTTGATTCACGGGTGGTTTTTTTGAAGCCCAGACGAAGCACAGGGGTCTATCTGACTGGTTTCGAATGGCTCACCGAGCGGGCGCCAGGCGCCGAGAGAAAGGGATCATCACCGAATGCTGCCAACCCGCGTGTTTTGGGGGTTCGAACGCTAGGGCGCTATCCGGTTTCGGCGAGACCTTGGGGAATGTGTCCCGAAATTCTACAATTGCTTGACTATTTTCTTAACCGTGGTTCCATGGTGCGACGTCTTCATAGGAGCCACAATGGAACTCTCCTCAAAGCTCGTGAAATCCGTTGCTCACGATCCCTCGAGAGGCGTCCTCGACATCGAGATTCGCGTTAAGGGCAATCGCAGATATTGTCTACAAAAACCTGGTCACGGCAGAACCGCCGGTATTACAAGCGCCATATCTGGAATGTGTTTCCGAGCTGGGGCAGTATGAATCCAGACGGCACTCCCAGGGATCGATTGTTTTTTCAATCGCCGCGGTGAGTTTTCGTACATCGGGTTGCGACAGTCTGCTTTGAATTTTGTCGGTTAAGCGCTAATAATTCACGCCCTTGAAAATACTATATTTTATGAATATAACTCGCAAGATCGTATGGCTTTTGGTATTGGCAATGCCGACAGAGATCTTTGTGCAAGGGGGCGCCCCATGAACCGGGAGCTAAAACCGCTTACCGGCATTAGAGGAATTGCAGCTCTGTTAATTGCCGCCTATCACTTTACAATCACCAAAGCCGGCAACCTTGAACATTTCGTCTCCGTCGAGAGAGCTTACCTTGCGGTGGATGCGTTCTTCGTATTGAGTGGCTTCGTACTTGCACTCAGGTATGCAAAATCATTCTTCGCCGGCGTTGGAGCCAAGCACTATCGCAATTTTCTTCTCAAGCGTTTCCTAAGAGTTTATCCCGCCTATTTCTGCATCCTCCTACTTTACATCGCCAAGCTTGTGGTCAATGTCAGCGGCGATGGAGCACTTGCCCAGTTCAGCGCGCTCGACTTCATCTCCAATTTCCTGATGCTGAATACCTGGGCAATCGATGCCAAGACGATCATCGGCCCCTCCTGGTCCGTCTGCGTCGAGATTTTCTGCTATTTCCTCTTCCCTGGCATGATTGCAATAATTGCTAGAACACGCGCGAGTGCGATTGCGTCCATCGTGATCGCCTTGCTCGGCATTATTGCCGTGTCGCTTTCCGGTTATGGCGCCGGTGGCGAATTGGATGTGGTTTTTGGCGATACGTTTTATCCGGTCCTCCGCGCCGGATGCGGCTTCTCAATCGGCATTGCCGGCTTCTATCTCTGGAGCGAGACGGGGCTGGTCACAGATACGGGCTCCGGCGCTTATCTCAGCGTCGCCCTCATTGGCATGTTGGCGTCTGTCGCATTCGGCGCGAGCGATCTGGTGGTCTACATCTTCATCGCTGCTGCCGTAATCCTGACGGCCACCCAGAGCGCGGCATCACAGGCCCTGTTCGGAAACCCGGTTTCGTACTTCTTCGGTAAAGTGTCCTATTCGGTCTACCTTATACACACACTGCTGATCAGCATTTTCGTTAAGTTCGTGCCGCTGCTCACGCCGAAGATCGGCTACGCCGCGGCTTATGTTTCAACGTTGTTCATTTACCTGGCGTTTTCGGTGGCCGCGTCTGCGGTTTCGTATGCGCTGTTTGAAGTGCGCGCCAGGAAGCTACTGGAAGGGCTCATTTTCCGTCCCGTACCAGCCACAGTCGCATTGACCGAGATCGCTGTAATAATCGAAAACCGGGCCGGAGCCGAACCCCCGGTCGCGCCATAATCGCCGGCCCTTCGGGCCCGTTGCAAGCTTGGCCACTGGTCTAAGGAAACGTTGATAAATCTCTGTTTTTCCGGTCTCGGGCTAATTGTATAGTTCCATTCGCCGTGGAAGGTGTGGCGGAGGATATTGATCGCGGCCATTTCGGCGTCGGAGATTTTTGATTCCG
>Ga0136846_1236204_pt1 | contig 12983 bp, 10 predicted proteins | sample HopSoiMetagenom2_FD_96841 | JGI IMG/M metagenome (GOLD analysis project Ga0136846, IMG submission 96841) | Grasslands soil microbial communities from Hopland, California, USA - 2 Assembly 2016 (version 4) | ecosystem: Environmental > Terrestrial > Soil > Grasslands | place: USA: Hopland... | reverse complement strand
CTCATCGAAAGAGAATGCTCCGACCAGGCCGCTCAGCACCGGCTCTTTCGGTCGGTTCTTGAGCCACTCTTCGAATGGACCCCGGGCATTTTCGCTCAAAGACTCAGTCTGAGACAGCTTTTCGCGAACCTGCTTTTTCAGGCTGGCGAGTTGTTTATCCTGCTCATCCGTGGAGAGCAGCAACGTCGGCACCGGCATTGAATCCGTGAAGTAAGAACTCTGGCCGGATTCGTCGATGTTGTTGAAAAAGGAGAAGAGCTGATAAAATTCCTTCTGCTTGATGGGATCAAACTTGTGGTCATGGCAACGGCAGCACTCGAAGGTCATTGCCAGGAAAGCCGTGCCCATCGTATCGACACGGTCCACCACATATGCGACCCGGAATTCTTCTTCCACGCTGCCACCCTCCTCGGTTTGCATATGATGGCGGTTGAAGGCGGTGGCCAGAATCTGTTCTTTAGTGGGGTTGGGCAGCAGGTCGCCAGCCAGTTGCCAGGTCACAAACTTGTCATACGGCATGTTCTCATTGAACGCCTTGATCACCCAATCCCGCCACGGCCACATCGCGCGATAACGGTCCGCCTGATAACCGTGAGTGTCCGAATAGCGAGCCAGATCCAGCCAATCCGTAGTCATTCGCTCGCCGTAGGCCTTCGAGGCGAGGAGTCGATCTACGACTTTTTCGTAAGCGTCCGCGGAATGGTCCGCGAGGAACTCATCGATCTCTTTTAGCGTCGGAGGCAATCCCATCAGGTCGAAAGAGAGGCGCCGAATTAATTTCTGGCGACCCGCTTCGGCAGCAGGGGAGAGATCCTCTTTCTCAAGTCGATCCAGAATAAATCTGTCGATATCGTTTTTCGCCCATGAATTATTTCTGAGATTAGGCGCTTCCACTTTTTTCGGAGGCACAAAAGCCCAGTGCTTTTCCCATTCGGCTCCTTGCTCAATCCACCGGCGGATCAGGTCAATGTCCGCTTTGCTCAAGGAAAGGTTCGAATCCGGTGGGGGCATCTGCTCATCAGGATCAGTGCTGGTGATACGGCGGTAAACCTCGCTTTCGCTCGGAGCGCCTGGCTTGATCACGAAGCCGTCTTTCTTCGTCTTACCTAAAGCACCTTCTTTCGTATCCAGCCGGAGCTTGGCTTTTCGCGACTTTTCATCCGGTCCGTGGCATTTCCAGCAGCGGTCGGAGAGAAGCGGGCGGATCTGCAGATTGAAATCGACCTTCTCTGCCGCGCTTACCACTTGAGAGACAGCCACAAACAAGGCAACAAGCCAAGGAACGGTCATGGAAATCCGCTGGATCATCTGGTTATAGCACTATCAGATTTATTTCGGGTGACAAACATTCATTTTGGACCGCCTGTGCGGTAAAACGCGCATATTGACAAGAATGAGACCTGTTAATACGCTGCCTTGTAACCCAAATTTTTATGTCAAAGACCAAATCTGCGCGACGCCAAAAGAAGGTCGGTTTTACGCTCATCGAACTGCTGGTTGTGATCGCGATCATCGCGATTCTGGCGAGCTTGCTTTTACCGGCCCTGTCCAAAGCCAAGGATAAGGCGCAAATGAGCTTGGACTTAAATAATGTTCGGCAGATTGCGCTAGGAAGCCAACTTTATTCGACGGACAATCAGGAGAAGCTTGCCCACCCAGGCTGGGGAGGAGATGCAACAGGACCTGATTGCTGGGCTTATCTGACTTCCAACAAAACAAGAGAGGTGCCCGGTGCGACCCAACCAACACCGGGCAGTTGCGCTGGAGCTGATGAGACCAGCACCAAGTTTAAAAATCAGGCTGCCTATTTCAAAGTTGCTCAGGTCGGGCAATATTTGAAAGATGTGAAAGTGACGTGGTGTCCAAAGGACGTCGCTATTCGAAACCAACCAGGGCTTCAACGGCAGAATTGGCTAGCTCGGCCTGTCAAGGTGACGTCTTACTGCTGGAACGGAATTATCGGCGGCTACACCCCTACCGATTTGAACTTCGCCGGAAAGACCTATAAGACCACTGATTTTCTCCCAACGGATTGGCAATTTTGGGAGCAGAATGAAATATCTCCACCCGGTGCTGCTCCAGGCTTCATGTTTAATGATGCGGGGAACAATCCATCGACGCTGGGCGAGGTGCTTTCATTGCGCCACTCTGGAAATCCCAAATGGGCCGTCGATGTCGCAGCAGGAAAGCTTACCCAGAGGAACTTGGCAGGTGGAGCTGTAGTCGGCTTGGTTGGAGGGTCCGGTCAGTTCGTGAAGTGGAATCATGCTTGGGACCTAATCAACAAGAAGATCGCCACGCCTAATGAGTTGCTTTGCGGTCCTCCGTACAGAAAGTAATTCGTAACGATACGAAGATGTATACGAAGTATCTGCGGCTGTTACCGGCTGCTCTTATCGTTCTAAGCGGCTGTTCGAAAAAGAAAGATTCTGCGCCTGAGGCCGCTGCTGCGCCGGAAGCGGTCGCAGCGCCCGAGCAGCCAAAGGCAAGGAAATCGGGACGAACCGAAGCTGCGCCAGAAAGATTGCCCGGAGAAACCGATGTCCGGAATGCATTGGCGCAAAAGGATTACACCGGGGCCGTAGAAAGGCTGATGCTTCTCAAGGATATTGCGTCCAATGAACAGTACTATATCCCGTACCGAGAGCTTGCCGGTGAAGTGGGTCTGGTTCTGGATCAGGCGGCCAAAACAGACCCGAAAGCCAGAGAGGCTCTTGGGACTTATCGATTGATGATGTACGGGCGCTAAGTCGCTCTCATCATTCATTCTCGCAACCGCACTGGGCGGACATCCCGTTGATTCAATAGTTGGTTGTAGATTTCCGCTGCTACGGGCAATTGAAGGCCTCCGCGTTCCGCTTCTTCTCCGATCGTTTTAGGCTGTGATCTCAATGTTGCCCACGCTTCTCGAACGGACTGACGCGCATTAGGATCCACGGTGAAATCATAGTCGGGAGGAACAATTGGCGAGATCCTCCGAACGGATCTTACTGCAACGCATCGAACGGCCGCGTATGGGTCGTCCATGAGTTGGCCCAGCAGCGGAAGAACCCAGTTGGTTTGGGACGCTCGCAACGCGGGTTCCCATCCCAGGTGCCACGCGGCGAGAACCCGCTGGCCTGCATCGCCAGAAAGAGCGAGGTGGACAATATGGGAAATTTTAGAGCTGATTTGCGGGAGATCGGGAGCTTTTTGGCCATACCATCTTTCCAGATGGTCGGCGGTCCACGCCAGCGATTTGTCCAGATGACACAGGTTGCATGCGTTCGGTCGTCCGCTCGCTAGATCATCGGCGACACGCGGACTGCTGATCTGATGACTGCGAATCGCCTTCAAGACCCCGTAGGTGGTGTGCGGCATGTGGCAGTTGTAGCATTCGCTTCCCGTCGAACTGGCGAGATGGTGCGTGTGAGCGGCCAATCCAGGAGCATCACGGAATTTCTCATGGCATTGTGTGCAAGCTGTATTCGCTTTTCCTTTCTCTGATAGTTGGCCTTCAGGCTGGCTTTCGTGCAGCGAATGGCAGGAGAGGCAGGAGAACTTTCCGCTTTTGTAGCACGGCGATTCGATCACGCCATTAAAGTCCCGTCCGCTAACGCGGATCATGCCGTCCGGCCAAAAAAAATCCTGTAGGATATCTGGGTTTCGTTGCAGGTATTCAGCCAGGCGCGGAATCTCAGCGGCGTGGGCAGGACGGATAATCGGCGTCGTTCTTTCGAGATCATCGCCCGGCCGGTAGGAGAAGCCTTCATTCGGCCAGCCGGACGAACGATCAAACCACTTCATCGAATGGCAAAATCCACAGATTTGAGTGGAACGTTCGGCGGATATCTTTTTTGGATGAACAATTTCGCCGGTCTGAACTTTTTTCGGATTATTGCCCCCGTTTGCCGCCGTGAGTTGAATCTTGACGTGCTTTTCCGCGGGTCCGTGGCAGGCCTCACAGGCAATCCCCAGTTCCCCGACTTTTGTATCAACGCGATGCAGGGTTGCATTGACGTGCGGTTCAACTCCTGTCGCATGGCACCGGCTGCAAACTCCGTTCCACATTTCAGGCTGGTGTTCGAGATCGGGCGGGCGGACAAAGGTCGAGTTTCTTGGCACCCACCGTTTCTCCGGAATGAGCCAGGTGAATGGAAAGCCGACTTGCAGGTTGCCTTGACCCTCTCCTCCAGGCACCCAGAAGACCTGCATATGATGGGAGCCGGTAACGAGGCCGAGACGGACCTCTGCAAATTCAGGCGCAGGGTCCGCGCTGATGTGTTCCATGCGAACCCGATATTCGCCGGAGTTCTTGGTTAAAGTGAATCGAGTGGACTCGTTTGTGAGCACCACATGATCGAAGCTTGCCTGGACCGACTCATCGCTGATTTCTTGCGTCATCGTCCGGTGATAACTCCGATGCCAGGAAGAATATTGGTCCTCGTGACATTTGCGGCAGGAGTCCGAGCCAACATAGCCTGAAGCATGGTTTATTTCCGGTAAGGTCGATTTAAACTCGGCTTCGGAAATTGCGGGAGATGCCTTTGCCGCCAATTGTGAACCGGTGGGTGGAGTTTGATTGTTTTCCTTGGAACAGCCAATCCCAAGAGCCCACCCCATAATCCCAAGGAGGCAAAAGATTCGAGCTGGAGTTCTTTTCCGCATGGGTTGGAGCTAGTGTATGAACCTGAGCCCTGCCGTCGAGACTCATTTGCCGCACGCCGACGTTTCCGACCGTTTTTCCGTGCGCGTTATTTTGGACCTCTACATCACGCGATCAGTTCGCCGGTAGAATTCCAACGTCTCATTCAATCCCAGGCGCAAATCTCCTTTCGGCTGGTAACCGAGGTCGCTTCGCGCAGCGGTAATATCGCATTGTGAGAACCGAACGTCCCCGGCGCGAGGTGGTTCGAATTTTGGCTCCAACTTCTGACCGGTGAGTCGATTCAATTCCTCGATCACTTCCAGCAGGTTCACGCTGTTGCCCGTGCCAATGTTGTAAACTTTGCCGGGAACCTTCACTGATTCGGCGGCGAGGAGGTTCGCTTCCACCACATTGTCGATGTAAACAAAATCACGCGTTTGCTTGCCGTCCCCGAGAATTGTCGGACGCTCGCCGGTGAGCGCTTGCTTGCAGAAGCGCGCGATGACACCGGAATAGGGAGAATTCGAGGATTGGCGCGGGCCAAAGACATTGAAATAACGTAAAGAAACGGTTTCAAGTCCCTTGAACCAGGTGAAGATCTGGCAATAACGTTCGCTGGCGTACTTTTGTAGAGCGTATGGGGAAAGTGGACGCACAGGCATCTCCTCGTTCGCAACCGCATCAATCTCTCCATAGACTGAACTGGAGGAAGCAAAGATGAAGCGGCGCACTTCGTGCCGGCGACTCGCTGAGAGCAGGGCGACCGTTGCATCCAGATTCTGCTGGTTTGTGATCTCCGGTTCCGCGACAGAGTAGGGGACCGAGGCTTGCGCCGCCTGGTGAAAGACCCATTCACAATCGGGAAGGACCTTTTCAACCAACGCGCCGTTGCAAATATCGCCTTCGACGAATTCGAGGTCCCGCTTCGCCCACACGAGATTGCGCTGATCGCCGGTGCCTAAGTTGTCGAGAACAATGACCTTTGCGCCGCGTTTGCATAAGGCCTCGGCAATGTGCGAGCCGATGAAGCCAGCACCCCCTGTGACTAAAACTTTCAAAACGGGCGCGAGTAAATCCGAAAAAAGCAAAAGCCAAAAGCCAAAAACCGAACGAAAACGATGGAACGCAAAAGATTCTTCCTTATTTCTTTAAGAGGAAGCCGCTATAAGGAAGGAGTGAGGTGCGCGACACTGAAGTATCTTTGGCTCAGAGCAGCGTTCCTGCTGTTCGCCCTGAGTCGTTGTGGCTATGCAGCGGTTCTGGAAGGGAATTCGGATCCGAAGGATAATCCGGCAGAACTGCGGGTATGGCCCAATCAAACGAGCCGCGCGAACAGCGATACATGGCTCGCGCAGCATCATGATGAAATTCGCTTGATGCGGCCCAGATTGTTGCTGGTGAATTTCTCGCAGGAAGCAAAGCCGAAGACGCTCGAGAAACTGGCGCGTGGAATTATGGCGGCGGTCACGGAGGGAAGTCGGTACCACGGATATGCGAATTCGAATGCGCCTGCATTTCTGGATTACCGGATCTTTAAATTCATAGATTTGCGTGAACCCGGGAAAACAAAAGGCAATTCAAGCAAGCTGCCGGTGAAGGCTGGCGTTACCGGTACCTACAATGTCGATCACAACGCATTTTTCTCGGAGAGTTTCGCGAAACTTCTGGACGTGCGCGATCCAGACAAGCCCGAGCGGTTCCTGCGTTTGGATGAGTTGGTTGATAAAGGATATGTGCATGAAGTCTGGTTTTTCATCGAAACGACACCAGATGTCGTGGCCTATGAGTGCGTCGAGGAAAAACCGCAGTATGACGAACACTTTCAGAAACAAGGGGACCATTACGTGCAGGCCGGGAACGGCGGGGACAGCGACCAGAAATGGACCGGGCGGAGCGTGCGGTTGGGTTTCGTGAATCCAACGCGTGGCATCGGTTGTTTTCTGGAAAGCCTGAGCCATTCAATTGAAGGGACGGCTGATGCGGGGGCAATTCCTTACTTCACAAAGTATTTCCAGGAGTACGCAGGGCGGAACTTGAAGAAACGTTTCAACCTGTCGTTTGATTCTTTTTACGACCTTTGGGGAGCAACCAACGGCGTGGAATATCCGGACGAGAAAACAGCGGTGATTCGGTTGAAAGGGAAAACCAATCGCATCGAGAATTACCTGGCCTACGGCGGAAACGTTCATTACCCGCCAAATGGGCGGCGCGATTACGATCTGGAAAATAGTGCGCCGGTGCTTTCCACGATTGAAGATTGGCGGATTGGGAGCGGGCCGGATGGAAAAGACATCGCCATTCCGTGGACCAACGAGCGTTTTGCGAAGTACCGGCAACTCGCTCCAGATTGCATGGGAGCGTGGCTGGTTTATTGGCGGCAGAATTTCCCCGGCCTGAATAACCGCCAAAAAGGCGACGCAGGAAAGCCAATGAAGAATTGGTGGCCGTTTTTGTTTTATTGAGAATCAAACGGCGCTCAATTCCTCCCGTTGCACCGCGGGCGAGACGCGCTTACCATTCCGCGAATGAAGCCGAAAGGAATGGTCTATCTGGTCGGAGCCGGACCGGGGGATGCAGGATTACTGACGCTGCGCGGAGCAGAGTTATTGAAACGGGCCGACGTTGTAGTCTACGACGCGCTGGTGAATAAGGATTTGCTCGCGCTCCCACCGAAGAACGCCGAAATCATTTATGGCGGTAAGCGCGCGAAGGATCACGCAATTCCCCAGGCGGAACTGAACAAATTGCTGATCGAAAAAGCCAGGGACGGCAAAACGGTTGTTCGTTTAAAAGGCGGTGATCCTTATGTCTTCGGCCGCGGCGGGGAAGAGGCCGAAGAGCTTTTCGATGCGGGTATTCCATTCGAAGTGGTGCCGGGCGTAACATCGATTACGGCCGCAGCGAATTACGCCGGCATTCCGATCACTCATAGGTCACATTCGTCCAGTTTTACGGTGGTGACGGGCCATGAAGATCCAAACAAAGAGGACTGGAGTGTTGATTGGGCTTGGCTGGCAAAGGAACCAGGAACAAAAGTGATCTTGATGGGCGTCGATCGCATTCGCGAAATTGCGTCTGAGTTGATGGCCTACGGCTTGCGTTCGGAAACTCCTGTGGGAATGGTTCGCTGGGGAACGCGCGGGCGCCAGTCGTCGATCGACGGGACGCTTGGAACCATTGCTGATCTGGTCGAAAAACAGCAGTTTGGCGCGCCGGCCGTCACAGTCATCGGGGACGTCGTTAAACTCCGCGCGAAATTAAATTGGTTTGAGAAACGTCCCTTCTTTGGAAAAAGAATCGTGGTGACGCGCACTCGCGAGCAGGCGAGCCAGCTTTCGCATGATTTACAGGAACTCGGCGCTGAGGTTTTGGAGATTCCAACCATTCGGATTGAAGCGCCAGAGAACAAATCCGATCTCATGGATTCGCTGGTTGGCCTGGGCGAATTCGACTGGATTGTGTTCACGAGCCCGAACGGCGTCAGCACTTTCTTCGAATATTTTTTCAAAGGCTTTGAGGACATTCGTGCGCTCGGAAATCTTCGCATTGGCGCTGTTGGTCCGGCCACTGCGGCGAAACTAAAGGAACTGCATTTGCGTGTGGATGCGATGCCCGAAGAGTACGTGGCCGCGAAAGTCGCGAAAGCAATCGCCAGTTTTGAAAGCCTCGAAAACCTGCGCATTCTTCTGATGCGGGCTGAGGTCAGCAATGCCGAATTGCCCAAAGAACTCGAGACGCTGGGAGCGATTGTGGACGACGTGGCCTGTTACCGCACGGTGCCCGAAACAGCGGATGTAAACGGTTCGGCGGAGAGGTTTCTGGCGAGTGGCGCTGATTGGATCACATTCACAAGCAGTTCGACCGTTGAGAATTTTCACAAACGATTCGATCTCGCGAAAATTAAGAAGCAGTTTCCAGATGTCCGCCTCGCCTCGATCGGACCCGAAACGACCAAGACGCTCCGGGCTCTCGGTTTCGAGCCTGATATCGAAGCGCGAGAGCACAATGTTTCCGGATTGATCAAAGCACTGAAGGACGAGATGGGCGTGAAGGGTTAAATGCGATTGCTCAAATTTTCAAGAAAACTCTCGAACTCCAGTTTTTGAAGCTGCTGAAGCAGCGGCGCTTTAGAAACAAACTGTCCATGGGTGGCGTCTTCGACTGCATAGACAAAGGCGAAGGGATCCCATGAATTATTCGGGACGAGGCGGCTGTGAAGATCCGTTTCATCAGCTTTTTCGAGCAGCTCACGTGCTTTTACAGCCAAACCAAGAAAGCTGGGGTGAGCGCCCACTCGCCGAAACCAGTATTTGGCATTGCTGTAGTCGGGTTCCCGGCGGTGCATGATAGCGTGAATTAAACTGCCGTCGTGATTCTCGATGTTTTGCGCGATGGTGTGCGACTCGTCGAGGTGATCGTGCCAAAGGTAAATAGCCGCGCGGAGAAGATCCCTAAGTGCGGGCGTGAGACGTATGTCGTGAAAGGCTGCGTTTAGTTTCGCGTCGAGTTTTGGGAGTTCGAGAGCGTCTGCGCGTTTGGCGGGCCCGAGCGCAGCCAGTTCTCCCGTGTCCAACAGCGCCAGTAATTCGCTCAGTAGAGTTCCTCCTCGCATGAAGCGATTCTAGCGGGACGCGAAATAATCTCAAGCTGGCCCCTGCAGCTCATAATTTAAGGTCGAAAGGCAATAAAGAGCCGCGGTCTCGCTGCGAAGCACGAGCGGCCCGAGCGTTATAGGCAAAGCGCCGCGTGCGTGAATCGCGTTGATCTCAGCGGGTGTGAAATCGCCTTCGGGACCAACCCACACCGAAACTGACTTTGGTTTCCGATTCTTCTCGTGAGCGAAATCCTGAAAATGAAGACGCGGATGCCGCGCGTCTGGTTGGAGGGAGGCCAACAAAGTCAATTCGGAGGGTTCCGGGGTGGCGATGTTCTCTGAGATTTTTCGAGGAGGATGTATTTTTGGCAACCATGCGGAGCCGCATTGTTTAATGGCCTCCATCGCAATCCAGTTCCATTTTTCGAGCTTGGCGTCCGCGTTTTCTTCGTCCAGTCGCGCCACGCTTCGTTCCGCGATGACGGGAATAATATGCGCAGCCCCGAGTTCTGTTGCTTTCTCGACAATAAATTCCATCGCTTTCCCTTTTGGAAGCGCTTGGATAAGCGTCGTTTGGTACGGCAGCGGCGGAATATTGTTTCGTTGACAGATTCGTAGCGTCACCTGCCGTTTGCCGATCTTCTCGACCTGGCAAAGTAGTTCAGCGCCCTGGCCATTTAAGGCGGCGCATCGATCCCCAGGCTTGAGACGCAAGACATTCAAAGCGTGGTGAGACTCTCTTTCCGACAACTCGATGAGGGGTTCGCGGCTCGCCTGCGGTTCGACGTAAAAACGGTTCATCCACGGGCAATTTGCCGCGAAAGGGACAATGGTGACAAGGAGCAGCTTTGCTTCCGGACTGAACGCGTCTACTTTGGGGGCGTGAAGTGCGACATTAAATCGCAAACAATCGAGGAGTTGGAGGAGCAGTTCCAAAAATGGGAGTGCCCGACCTACCGGGTGACGCAACTCCTGGATTGGCTGTACCGGCGAAGGGCGACGACTTGGGAGCAGATGACGAACATTCCGAAGAGCATCCGGGAGAAGCTTGCTCATACCTATTCTTTAGAAACACTGCAGTTGGTCCGCAAACAAGGCTCGCGCGATACGACGCAAAAATTTCTTTGGAAACTGGCGGACGGATTGCTGATCGAGAGCGTGCTGATCCCGGCGAATCCGGCGCTTTACGGCGAAGCGAGCGATCGACATACCCTTTGCGTTTCGACGCAGGTGGGTTGCGCTTATGGATGCAAGTTCTGCGCAAGTGGTTTAGAAGGGTGGAAGCGCAATCTCGGCGCTCATGAAATTGTCGAGCAGGTTCTGGCGGTGGAGCGATGGAATGAAAAGGAACTCGGCGAAGAAGCGCCGGAGAGATTGATCAATAACCTGGTGATCATGGGAATGGGTGAACCGCTGGCGAATTACAATAATTTGATCAAAGCGCTTGGCATTTTGAACGCGCCATGGGGTGGTGGAATCGGGGCGCGGAAAATCACGGTATCCACCAGCGGGCTGGCGCCACAGATTCGGAAGCTGGGGGATGAACCGTTTCAATTTCGACTCGCAATTTCACTGCACGGAGCAACTGATGATGTGCGGAACAAGATCATGCCGATAAATCGTAAGTATCCCTTGAGCGAACTGACCGCGGCTTGCGAATATTATCAATCGAAAAAGGGGAGAATGATCACGCTGGAATATATCCTGATCAAAGATGTGAATGATGGATTAAACCAAGTGAAACCGCTGGCACAGCTTGCGAAGAATTTGAATGCGAAAGTGAATCTTATTCCATACAACAAAGTGGAGGGTTTGCCGTGGGAACGGCCCGAGGAGGAAAATCAGGAGCGGTTTGTTGAGGCGTTGAACGCGCGGGGTGTGACCGCAACATTGCGGCGCGAGAAGGGGCATGATATTGACGCGGCGTGCGGGCAGCTTCGATTGAAGACGGAAAGGGAACTGGCCGAAGCGGCGGTTGGCGCGGCTTAACTTTTGCGATGATTGCGTTAATCGATTATGGCGCAGGGAATTTGCGGAGCGTTTACAAGGCGCTGAAGTTTGTGGATGCCGATGTGCAGATCGTGACCTATCCGGAGGAGATGAAGGATGCGCGCGCGGTCGTGCTGCCGGGCGTGGGAGCTTTCGATGATTGTATGAACGCCTTGCAGCGGCAGGATTTGATTCAGGGCGCGCGTGAATTCATCCGCACGGGCAGACCATTTCTCGGTATTTGTGTCGGGTATCAGGCGCTATTTGAGAAAAGCGAGGAGTTCAACAGTTGCGCGGCGGGTTTGTGTTTGTTTGGCGGAAAGGTCGTTCGATTTAAGGAGGAGAGCGGCCTAAAGGTGCCGCAGATCGTGTGGAATCAGCTTGAGATTACCCGGCCCGAATGCCCGATCCTGGCGGGGATCACAGCAGGTAGTTACGTCTATTTTGTTCACAGCTTCTATCCACAACCACGCGATGCGTCCATTGTAGCAACCGAAACAGTCTATGGAGAACGCTTCGCCTCGGCAGTGTGGAAGGACAATATCTTTGCGACTCAGTTTCACCCGGAAAAGTCGCAGAAGGTTGGACTGCAGATCTTGAAAAATTTCGTTTCACTGGCGGAATAAAAAAAGCCTGGTTGGCCAGCGGTTTTCGTGATTCTGTAAATCAGGAATTACTTCTTCTTTTTGGCCGGTTTTTTGGCTGAAGCTTTGGCGTCATCGATGGCCGCCTGGGCGGCGGCGAGGCGCGCGACGGGGACGCGGAAGGGAGAGCAGCTTACATAGGTGAGACCGATTCGGTGGCAGAATTTGACCGAGTCAGGATCACCGCCGTGTTCGCCGCAGATGCCGAGTTTGATTTCAGGACGGGTCTTGCGGCCCTTTTCGATCGCGATTTGCATCAATTGGCCGACGCCGGTCTGGTCGATGGTCGCGAAGGGATTGCGCTTGATGATTTCGGCTTCCTGGTAGGGAGCGAGGAAGGAGCCGGAGTCGTCGCGGCTCATGCCGAGTGCCGTTTGAGTGAGGTCGTTTGTGCCGAAGCTGAAGAATTCGGCGGTCTGCGCGATTTCGTCAGCAGTGAGCGCGCCCCGGGGGACTTCGATCATCGTGCCGACGCTATAGCTGAGCTTCACCTTTTTCTCGGCCTGAACCTGCTGGGCCGTCTCATGGACGATGGCGACTTGGAGGTCGAGTTCCTTTTTAAAACCGACGAGCGGGATCATGATCTCGGGCTTGCATTTGATACCTTTTTTGGTGGCGTCAGCGGCGGCTTCGAAAACGGCGCGAGCCTGCATGCGAGTGATTTCCGGATATTTAATTCCCAGGCGGCAGCCGCGGAAGCCAAGCATCGGGTTGAATTCGTGGAGTTCGTTGACGCGATTCGCGATTTTCTCGTATGGAATGCTGAGTTTTCGCGCCAGATCCATTTGCTGTTCCTTGCCGTGGGGAAGGAATTCATGCAGCGGTGGATCAAGGAACCGGATGGTCGCTGGGAAGCCCTTCAGTTCCTGGAAAATTCCAAAGAAATCTTCTCGTTGATAAGGGAGGAGCTTGGCCAGGGCGGCTTCGCGCGCTTCGACTGTGTCAGCCAGAATCATTTCGCGCATGGCGTCGATGCGGTCGCCTTCGAAGAACATGTGCTCCGTACGAGTGAGGCCGATGCCGGTAGCGCCAAAGGCCACGGCGTTCCGGGTTTGTTCCGGATTGTCGGCATTGGTGCGCACTTGCAGGCGGCTGACCTGAGAGCACCACTTCATGAGTTGCGCGTAGT
>Ga0136846_1219234_pt1 | contig 12983 bp, 13 predicted proteins | sample HopSoiMetagenom2_FD_96841 | JGI IMG/M metagenome (GOLD analysis project Ga0136846, IMG submission 96841) | Grasslands soil microbial communities from Hopland, California, USA - 2 Assembly 2016 (version 4) | ecosystem: Environmental > Terrestrial > Soil > Grasslands | place: USA: Hopland... | reverse complement strand
TGCCCCTGGTGGATTCGAACCACCATTACCGGATCCAAAGACCGATGTCCTGCCATTGGACGAAGGGGCAAAGCGGGAAGCGAAAACTAGTCCAGAATCTCCACAGGGACAACGCTCTCAGACGTTCGCGTCACGATTCGTCCCGTTCCCTTTGGAACGACGAGTTTCGGCGGCGCACCTTTGCCCTCGATCGCTCGCGTGGAGATACCCGGGATTTTGAACACCGTTGATCCCGACCCGCTCATCCTGTAGAAGAGGGCGTGCTCCTCGCCGCGCCGGAGCAAGGCATCGATCACCGGCCAGCGAGCCCTGATCACCGGCTCGAAATCGTTGCTCGAATGTCGAGCGGCTGACTCCCAATCCGCGAACATCTCCGCGGTGAAATCCGGCTGCTCACCGGGCCGGTCGCCACGGTACTCGTCGAGCAACGCGTACGCTTCCGTTGTGTCAATGCCAAAGGGCGGAAGAAAGAGGTGGATATCGCGCGTCGGGAGGGGTGGGAGCTGCAACAGCTTTTCGCCCCGGCCCCACCCGATTGCCATGGTAGCGTCGCTGGCGAGGAATGGAACGTCGGAGCCAAGCCGAGCTGCGAGGTCGCCCAGCTCCTTTGCGGCGAGCGGTTTCTCGGCGAGTGCGTTGAGGATACGAAGGACTGCCGCGGCATCAGCGCTTCCACCTCCGAGTCCCCCACCGATAGGGATTCTTTTCTTGATTACGATCTCGAAGCCGTGCGGCCAGCCGGTTTTTTCAGCAAAAAGCTCGGCGGCGCGGTAGGCGAGATTCTTTTCCTCCGGCTCATCTCGCATGACACCGCAACGCAACGTCCGGGTCAGCTCGCGAACGTGGACGCGAACGTCGTCGCCGAGCGCGATCCTCAGGAAGACGGTCTCTATCGAATGAAACCCGTCCGGCTCTTTAGCGAGAACGCGCAACGATAGGTTGACCTTGGCCTGCGCCAGGGTTCTTCCACCGCGGAGACTCATGCGGCGGCCTCGGGCGTAGGCTGCAGATCCCGCAGGCGAACGCCAAGACGCGTGAAGTAATACGCTCCAATGACCGTGATCGGAACGAACGAAAAGAGGTGGTATCCGATCGCCCAGGTGGCGGCCTGTTCCTGGCTCACGCCGTAGACACTGAGGCCGTGAACCGACATGTACTCAAAGATTCCGAAGAAGCCTGGCAGGGCGGGGACGGCAGTACCCAGAGCGATGAATGCCTGAAGGAAGAGCGCCGCGGAGAACGGCGCGCTGATGCCGACCGCTTTGAACGCCAGCCAGAACCCAACGGCGTTTACCAGCCAATGCGCAATGGTCCACGCCAGCACTGCGACGAAATGTCCGGGCTGCCTCAGCACCGACAGGCCGTCGATGAAAGTCTCGAGAACGCGGCGCCCCCGATCTTCGACTGTCGGCGAAACCCGACGCGCGAACAGTTCGAACACTCGCAGCAGCTGCTGGGGAAAGAAAACCAGCGCATACAAACCGGCGAGAAGAATGAATACGAAGGTGCCCGCCCCGGCTGCAAAGGAGCTGAGGGGGCGGCCGGCAATGGTATTGACTCGACCGAGAGCCGGGTCGAGAAGCGCTACAACCGCGAGCAGCAACAGCACGATCGCATCGAACAGCCGGTCCACCGCCAGTGAGGCGAGCGAGGTCGCGAACGGGACGGGAGTCTCTCGCGTCAGCGCAAAGGCTCTTGCAATCTCGCCGGCGCGCGCGGGCACGACATTGTTGACCATCATTCCGATCGCGGTCGCCTGCCACAGCGGTCTGAGGCTAAGCCGACCGGCAACCGGCTCCAGAATCGTGCGCCACCGGCGAGCGCGGAGCAGAAAGATGATGGTGGCGCAGAAGGTCGCCGCGATCCAAAGCAGCGGATCAGACTGCGACAGACGATGCGCAACGTCGGTCGCCGAGATTCCGCGCAGCGTCCAGTAAATGAGAGCGGCGCTTAGAACCGCTCCAACGGCGGCGCGCCAACCCGGACGCAACTCTTACTCTTCCCGGGCGAGCTGTACCAGATCGACGAGCTCGTCCACCAGCGCCCGTGTTGGCTGGCTTCCACTCTTCTTGAGCGCGCGACGGATCTCGGCGGCGCGGGCGATCGCGCGGTCTCCGCGATAAAGGAGCTGCTGGATGGGAACGAGCTCGGCTGCGGACGGCTGCGGGCCTGAATTTCTGGATTCGAGCGATCGCATTGTGGCGAGGCTCGAGTTGAGGACGTCCTTGAGCTCCTGCCCACGCGGTGGGGTGGTGCCGCGCACAGGCGTCGGCGAGCGCGGTGCCGGCGCGGGCGGGATTTCCCGCGACGGAGTAGGGGCGCGCGTTATCTCGGGCGAAAGAGTACCTACACCAATTCCGCCGCCCTTCTCGCGCAGCTGCTGCTCGTAATGCGTCCTCGGATTGGGTGCGACATAGACGAGATGTTGGCCGTCGTCGTTGTAGAAGAGTTGTGAAACGGGGACGATGACGTCTTCCTTGCGCTCTTCCCGGGACGGGCCGTACCGCGCGAGCCTTTGCACGCTTTCTTCGACGCGCGTGTTTTGTTCGGTGCCCCAGCTACGTACCGAGCGGACGAGGAGCTTGAGATCTTCGACGGCGCCGACCACCGCGCGCTGGACTTCCGGCTCCCAGGACGTCACACCCTGAACGACGCCAGAGGCTATTCGCTCGACACTCGCGGCTAGCCTGGCAAGGTCACCGGCCTTCGCCATCGTTGCGCTGCCGCGAAGTCCGCGGGCTGCGGCAGCGAACTGGGCGGCTTCGGACGACTGCAGTCCCTGTTGGGTGGCCAGCGCCTCGAGACGCGCGAGATATTCGCTCGCCTCGAGCGAGAAGAAATCGAGTAGCCGGCCGGGCGTCGTCATCAGCGTCTCCAGTGAACACGAAAGGTGGATCGTTTGCCACCCACAGTCAAAACCCCGTCAGATTAAGACGAGCGAGCAGCGCGCATCGCTTCGCGCATCTCTTTGACTGCCCCGTCCAGGCCGATGAAGACGGCGCGGCTGATGATCGAATGGCCGATGTTCAGCTCCTCGATCTCGGGGATCGCCGCGACTGGGCCCACATTCCTGACGGTGAGACCGTGTCCGGCGTGAATTGCCAAACCGAGGTCCACCCCGCGGCGCGCCGCGTCGCGGAGCGCGTCCAACGGTGCGCCGCTCCCACTTTGATGGGAATAAGTCCCGGTGTGCAGTTCGACCGCTGGAACGCCGAGCTTCTTTGATTGCTCGACGGCGGCACGGGTTGGATCGATGAACAGGCTGACTCGGATGCCGGCATCAGTGAGCGCTTCGATGGCGTTCCGAATCCGCGGCGGATCGCTCAGAATGTCGAGACCGCCCTCGGTCGTCACCTCTTCGCGCCTTTCCGGCACGAGCGTCACCTGCTGCGGTTGCACCGCGCGCGCGATTTCAAGCATCTCGGCGACGCAGGCCATCTCGAGGTTGAAGTACGTGCGCACCGATTTTTTCAGTCGCTCTATGTCTGCATCCTGAATGTGCCGGCGGTCCTCGCGAAGGTGCGCCGTAATCCCATCGGCGCCGGCCGTTTCGCACACCGTGGCAGCCTCTATCGGGTCCGGCTCAGCTCCACGACGAGCCTGTCTCACTGTCGCCACGTGGTCAATATTGATGTAGAGCCGTTGTTGCTTTGCCCGCATTCTCACCGTCCGTAGTTCGCAGCTCTAATTCCCTGTGGAGAATTTTATCGTGTCGTTTAGAAAAGTCGCCGGATTGTTATTGCTCGCCGCCTGCTCGAGCGCCACGCAGAAAAATGGCGGGGAGAGCACAGGCGCAACCGCGCCTCAGCTCGCGACCCAGCAGTTCCTGCGCGCGGCAAACGCCGGCGATTTGCAGGCGATGTCCGCCGAGTGGGGCACCAAAGATGGGCCGGCTCGCGAGAGCATGGACCACACCCAGCTCGAAAAGCGCCTGACGATTCTTGCCTGCTACTTCAAGCACGATAGCGCCCGCATCGTCGGAGAGGCTCCGGGCATGTCCGGCCACCGCGAGGTCAGAGTGGAATTGAAAAAGGGTAACCTCACCCGTCAAACCACATTCTACACGATCAAGGGACCGGGCGACCGGTGGTACGTGGAGAACATGGATCTCGCTTCGATACGCGATTTTTGCGGCAATACCGGAACGGCTACCAGGTAGCACTTCCGGTCTAATGATCTGAGAGCTCGATCAGCACCCCGCCAGTTGATCTGGGGTGCAGGAAGGCTATGCGTTTTCCCTCCGCGCCGATGCGCGGCTGGTCGTCGATGAGCTGAATTCCGGCGCGGCGGCAGCGGTCCAGCGTCGCGTCGAGATCGTCGACCGAAAAGCAAATGTGGTGGATTCCGGCGCCGCGCCTGGCCACGAACCGGCCGATCGGGGAGTCGGGATCTCCCGCCTCCAATAATTCCACCAGCGGCTCGCCCGCGCTGAGACCGACGATGCGCGCGCCGTCGGCATCGTCGAGGTCAACTTCGCCCAGCCCAAGGACATCCCTGAACAAGGGGAGCGTCTTGGCAATCGCCTCGACCGCGATCCCGATATGCGAAACCCGCGTACCCCGAGGGGTTGATGGAGTCATTAAATTTATTGAAGAAGGGCAGAAAGCTAACAAAGACAGACCCAAGGGTCATCCCGCGGGTTGGAGAGATAAAAATGTCGAATGCTGTTGAAGTAAACGACGCGGATTTCGAGAGCCAGATCGAGCAGCACAAGGGCCTCGCCGTGGTCGATTTCTGGGCGACGTGGTGTGCGCCCTGCCGCATGGTCGCGCCGGTTCTGGACCAGCTCGCGGTCGAGTACGAGGGCAAGGCGAAGGTGGCGAAGGTCGACGTCGACGTGAACATCAAGACGTCTACCAAATTCAATGTCCGGTCGATCCCGACGATCCTGTTCTTCAAGGATGGCAAGCTCGTCGACCAGATGGTCGGATTTGCCGGCAAGCCCGCGCTCGCGGAGAAGTTCAAGCAGCACGCTGCATAATTGACGGGTTCCTTATACCTCGTCAGCACTCCCATCGGTAATCTGGGAGACATGTCATATCGCGCGGTCGAGGTCCTTACCTCGGCCGCGCTTGTCATTGCGGAGGACACACGCCACTCGAGGCGGCTGCTCGACCACTATCGAGTAGAAACCCCGCTCCGGTCGTATCACGAACACAACGAGGCGAAGGAGACGCCGCGGCTGGTCGAGCGGCTCCGTGCAGGCGATTCGATCGCTCTGATATCCGACGCTGGAACTCCGCTCATCTCGGATCCGGGCTCGCGCCTTGTAGCGGCGGCCATCGCCGAGGGAATTCCAGTGGTTCCGATTCCCGGCGCGTCCTCGGTGATGGCGGCGCTGGTCGGGTCTGGAATGTCGCTGGAGCGATTTTCCTTTTACGGCTTTCTGCCGCGCAAGGGCAAGGACCGCCAGGAAGCCATCGATGATGTCGTCAATTCGCGCTCGACGGTTGTCATCTTCGAGGCGCCTAGCAGAGTCGGTGGCACCTTGGAAGACCTCGTGATGGCGGGCGCCGGAGATCGCGATGCGGTGGTCGCGCGCGAGCTGACCAAGCAGTTCGAGGAATTCAATCGAGGGACGGTGGGTGAGCTCGCTACCACCTACGCCGAAAGAGATCCGAAGGGCGAGGTCGTGATCGTCGTCGCCGCTGCGGAGAAGACGACTTTGTCCGAGTCAGAGCTCAGCGACGCTGCGCGGGAACTGAAAGGATCTGGTAAGCCCGCGCGCGAGATCATGAATCATCTCGTCTCCGCGCTCGGCGCACCACGCAACCTGGCTTACAAAATCGCGCACGAGGATTGAGGCGCTCACTAAGCGAAGTTAGCAGCAACTTCACCCACTCAAACAGTGACCAAGTAAGATGCCCGCACCAAGACCCCGCCCCGGAAAAATCGTCTGCGTTGGTCGCAACTATCGGGAGCACGCGAAGGAGCTCGGCAACGAAGTGCCGAAAGAGCCGCTGATCTTCCTCAAGCCCCCGTCAAGCGTCATCCGCGAGGGGGAAGCAATAGTTCTTCCGGCAGCTTCGAAACAAGTAGAGTACGAAGGGGAGATTGGGGTCGTCGTAGGGCGCACGTTGACCGGGGTGTCCGAAGCTGATGCGGCCAAGGCAATCAAATCGATCGTCGCGGTCAACGACGTGACGGCGCGGGACCTACAAAAGACAGATTCACAATGGACTAGGGCGAAAGGGTTTGATACCTTTCTTCCTCTGGGAGAGGAGTCATCTAAGCTTCCGGACCTCGACAGTCTTATCGTCGTCACGCGTGTGAACGGCGTCGAGCGGCAGCGGGGAAAAAGCAGCGAGATGGTCTTCTCGATCCCATCCCTCCTCGCCTACATCTCGCGCATAATGACACTTGAGCCAGGGGATCTAGTGGCAACCGGAACGCCTTCAGGCGTCGGTCTGCTGGCCCCCGGTGACGTTGTCGAGGTCGAGATTCCAGGCGTCAGTCGCGTCAGCAACCCTGTCCAGGAGAACCGATAGTGCCCGCCTACACGGATCGTGTTCTAAGCCTCCCCGAGTATCCTCTCGCCAAGATCCCGGAGCAGAAGCGCGAGCTTATCGCGCGCGGAGTCGATGTCATCGATCTCGGCGCGGGCGACGCGGATCTGTCGCCCCCACCCGCGGTAATCGAGCGAATCACCGAGGCGGTGCGTATTCCTACGATGAGCCGCTACGGGTTCGCGTTAGGGCTCGTTGAGTATCGCGAAGCGGTCGCGCGATTCATGAAGCGCAGATTCGGCCAGGATTTCCATCCGATCAAGGAGATCGTTCCATTGATTGGATCCAAGGAGGGAATATCCCACCTCGCGCTCGCTTACGTGACCAAGGGCGATTACACGATCGTGCCGGAACCGGGCTACAACTCGTATCTGGGTGGGACACTGCTCGCCGAGGCGACGCCCTACAAGTATCCGCTGCGTCCGGAGAATGGGTTTCTGATCGATCTCGACACGATTCCCACGGATGTGCTGAAGAAAACGAAAATTCTGTATCTCAATTATCCGAATAACCCGACTTCCGCAATCGCACCTAGGGAGTATCTGGAAGACGTAGTTCGTCGTTGCCGGGAACTGGATATTCTTCTGGTGTATGACAATGCCTACTCCGAACTGTCATATGACGGCTATGTGCCGCCCAGCATCTTCGAGATAGAAGGAGCGAGAGACGTCGCGATCGAGTTTCATTCGATGTCGAAGACGTACAACATGACCGGCTGGCGTTGCGGTTGGGCGTGCGGCAAGGCGGAGTTCGTTGGCGCAGTCGCGAAGGTCAAGTCATTCATCGATACCGGGACGTTCATGGGAATTCAGGCAGCTGCGGCAACCGCTCTCGACGATTGTGTCGATTGGATTCCGGCGAACGTGGCGGAGTTCAAGAGACGTCGCGACGCGGCTGCTGACGCATTCACCGAAGCCGGTTTTCCGGTGGAGCGACCGAAGGCGACCATGTACCTGTGGTGCCCGCTGCCCAAGAACATTCCGAGCGCCGTGTTCGGAGAAAGACTTCTGCAGGATGAAGGCGTCATCGTGCTGCCGGGCTCGCTGTTCGGACCAGGCGGCGAAGGATTCTTCCGCGTCTCGTTCATCACCTCGCCCGAGCGGCTCCGCGAGGCTGCAACCCGTGCAGGTAGAGTGCTGAAGCGTCTACAGGCGCAGGCGGGTGCGGTGGACACTCGCACCACCTCGAGGCACGAAGAGCGACAGGGGATGGCACGCGCCTGATGATTTTTCATCGCGTCGGACCGCATACCGAAGACACGAAGAGACGCCCTTCCACGGCGTTTCTCGTGTCGCTCGGCGTGCACGTCGTCGTCGCGATCGCGTTCATGAGGATGCTGATTCTGAACGCCGACTTTTCCGCGAACGCCAGGCGCGAGGCCGTTCGGGAGCAGCGGGTTGGATTCGTGAGAATTGGGAATCCCGGCGAGAAGCCAACGGTGGGGCGTGCCGGCGGTGATGGACGTCCGGAAACGCCGCGGGCGATTCACGTCGACGCACCGCGAACAGTTCCGAGCAATATTCCACGACCGGTGCTCAGCAACGTCAAGCCGAATGAAGAAGGCGGCACCGGTCCGCTAATCGGCGGCGGTGGTCCAGTGCGCGGTGTTCGACCGAATTATTCCGACGGAAGGCTGTGGACGCCACCGCTTCCGATAATCGAGCCGCCGAAGACGGTTAAACAGACCATCGACAGTCTGATCGCCGAAGGAATCGCGCCGTACAACGACTCTGTGGCCGCGGTCGCCCGAGGTCGCGATCCGAGCGACTGGACGATCGAGAAGGGCGGTTACAAGTGGGGAATCGACAGAAAGGCGATCAGGCTCGGACCAGTCTCCATTCCGACGGCGCTGCTGGCAATGCTTCCTTTGAATCTTCAGGGTAATCCGACGACCATGGAGCGCGATCGCACCTATGCGGCGATGAATCGCGACATCACCTGGCACGCGCAGCAGGCGATCAACGACGCGGACTTCGCGAAAGCAGTACGCAGCATCCGCGAGCGTAAGGAGCGCGAGCGCGCGGCCGCCCAGGCCTCCGCCGCCCCGAAAGACGCCGGCGACCAGAGCCAGCGCTAACTACCCTTTTTTAAAACTCCCTATTGCTAAAATTCTAGCATGTGCTAGAATTGCAGCAGTCAATCAGCAGTTCATGGATGGCAACGCTTTTTCGGATCTCTTGAATGACGCATGAAGACGAGCTCGCTGGGCTAAGCCGCAGGGAACGGCAGATCATGGATTTCCTGTTCCAGCGCGGTAAGGCATCGGTCGGCGAGGTGATGGATGGAATTCCCAATCCGCCGGGATACTCCGCAGTGCGCGCGACCCTGCGCACTCTGGAGCAGAAAGGCAGAGTGCTGCACGAGGAGGATGGACGGGCATACGTCTACCGTCCGACTTTGCGTCGAGATGCGGCGCGGAAATCAGCTCTCACGCACGTACTGAAGACGTTCTTCGACAACTCCGCGGAGCAGGCCGTCGCCGCGCTTCTGGAGCTGAGAGGGACCAAGCTGACGGGCGCCGAGCTCGAGCGCGTTTCAAAGATCGTCGACCAGGCCAGGAAAGAAGGGCGCTAACGCCCCGCCATTCTCGAGGGATTGAAGATGAGTTCACTACTGGGCAGTAGTTCATCGTTACAAGGCGCGCTTCCGATTTTCATCGACGCAGCACTGAAAGGTGCTCTCCTGGTTGGTGTCGCGGCTGTTGGCGCTTACGCGTTGCGCAAGAGATCGGCGGCATCCCGGCACGCGGTGTGGACGGCGGCTGTGATCGGCCACTTGGCGATCCCCGTGCTGATTTTCATTCTGCCAGCCTGGACGATGCCAGTTCTTCCCGCGGCGCCATGGATGCGACAGCCCGCGTCGATATCGACCGCAACACCGCCAAGTTCGTTTCAAACGAGCAGTGTCGCGGTGACATCAAAGGCGTCCGGCCCAGTCGCGCCAGCCCCGAAAGCCCAGACGGTGGCCAGCAAGCAAGCGACGGAGCCGGGCGCTGGTGCCGCGGCGACTCCGCGATCGATCAATCCGACAGTCACATCAAGACGTCCGAGCACGGCTGCGATCGTGGCGATGATCTGGTTCTTCGGCGCCGTGCTGGTACTGCTTCGGCTGGCGCTTGGAACATGGAAGGTCGGCCAGCTAGCGCGCGAAGGCTCACGGGTCGAAGACGGCGTCTGGCTGTCGCTCACTCAGCATCTCGCCAATCGGCTCGGTGTCTCTAGACCGATGACGCTGTTGCGTGGCGAGCGGCTGGCTGTTCCGGTGACGTGGGGCATCGTCTACCCAGCGGTGCTATTGCCACAGGATGCGGACACCTGGTCCGATGAACGCCGGCGCTTCGTGCTGGTGCACGAGATGGCGCACGTGAAACGATTCGACGCTCTGACGCAGCTCCTGTCGCAGTTCGCCGTCGCACTTTTCTGGTTCGATCCGCTCGTCTGGATCGCCGCGAATCAAATGCGCGTCGAGCGCGAGCACGCGTGCGACGATTACGTGCTGCGCGACGGAACTACGCCCTCTCTATATGCCGGTGAGCTGCTGGAGATGGTCCGCTCCATCGGCACTCCACGCCATGACAGCGCGGCCCCTGCGTTCGCGGCGCTGGCGATGGCGCGACGTTCAGAATTCGAAGGTCGGATGCTGGCGATTCTCGATCCCCGACTCGACCGTCAAACGCTTAGACCAAGAGGCAATTTGATGACTGCTGCCATTGTTGCATTTCTCGCGCTGCCACTGGCTGCGCTAAGGCCTTTCCAACAGCCGACTCCGGCGAAGGTGGCCGCAGACGAGTTTCCGATTTCCTTCAAGGTTTCCATCAGCGACCCGAAGGGCGATATAGGGTCGATGTTGACGGCCAGCGGGGCGACAACGCCGGCGATAGTCGCCGGTGCCGCTTCAAGCGCGCTGGTGCCGCAGCAAGCCGCCGGTGCGTCGGGGGCGAGCATAGCCATGAAACCCCGGTACTCGTGCGAGGCCTATCCGGTCGGAACGGTGTTGCACGGAACCTCGCAGCATATCGACGCGCACAGTGATTCCGACGGCGAGAGGTGGGATTTCCTGGTCAGCGAATCGGATCGCTGCACCGAAGCAGCACTGATTGGCAAGGCGCAATTTTCCGCCGACGAGACGCACATTGTATCGCTGGCTCCGGGTGGTTTCGCGCGCTTTCGTGAGCGCACCCGCGAAGCAGATCGCGGGGTGTCAGTGATTCCGGTTGGAGACGGCTCGTTGAGTTACACGGCAACCCTCAACGGGCACCCCGTCGCGTTCGACGATACAATGTCGGGCTGGCTGGCCGGTCTGATGCCGCGGGTTCTGCGAGAGGTGGGAGTCAATGTTCCGGAGCGCGTAGCGCGGTTCCTTGCGCGCGGCGGAGTTCCGGCAGTGCTTCAGGAGATCGCACAAATAAACAGCGGCTCTTCGAAGCGGATGCACTATGAGGAGCTTATCAAACACGGTCCGTCACTCAGTTCCAGTGACGCCGAAAAGATTGCGGCGCAAGTCGGTCGCGATCTTACCAGCTCGGGAGACTTGAGCGCCGTACTTCAGATGCTCCCCAAGAGCGCGGTTCAAAGTCCTGGGGCGCGCGCCGCTATGGCCGACGCGCTCGCGAAGATCAGCTCCAGCGGCGACAAAGCCAGTACCCTGGAATTCCTGGCGCCGAACGCAGATCCGCAAATGCTTCTCCTTCTCGCGAAGGCGGCGGAAAGCCTCGCTTCAAGCGGAGACAAGGCGAATTTTCTGCTGGCGACGGCTTCCGAATACCTGACGCCGCGGGATGCGGCTCTGCGAACGGCGTACTTCCGAGCTGCGTCTACGCTGCAATCGAGCGGCGACATGGCCAACGTGCTACTGGGCGCTATTCCATACGCTCACGCGAACGCCGACGTGGTCTCGGACGTCGTGGACATCTCAGCGGGACTGGCCTCCAGCGGCGACGCCGCGAACGTTCTGCTGGCGCTGGTATCGCAACGGGCGCTGCAGCCTCAGATGAAGAACGCGACTATGGCAGTGATTCAGCGCACGCTGACGATGGCATCGAGCGGCGATCGAGCGAATGTGTTAATGCAGGTTGGTAGCGCCCGGTTGCTGACGACGGGAGAGCTGCGCGACGCGTTCGTGAAGGCGGCGATGGCGCTTCCTTCTGATGGTGATCGCGCCAATGTGCTGGCGGCGGTAGCGAAACAGTAAGCGGACGAACAAGGCGAGGGCCACTATCAATGATTTCGCGTTTTTCTTGGTCTACAAGTGCTAGAAAACTAGCATTCATGATGGCTGCTGTTTTTATCACGGCGAACGGGTCGCGCGCGCAGGACGCCATTGCGGAGCAACGCAAGGACTCGCCGATGTCGGGCGTCACCGCCCTCAGTCAGGCGACGGCGGTACGAGCGGAACGCGCGCCGGTGATCGACGGAACGGATGACGATCCCGCCTGGGAAACCGCGAAGGTCATCTCCGGTTTTCGGGTTTTCGATCCGAAAGAGGACGGCGATCCCTCGTTCCAGACGGAGGCGAGAGTCGCGTACGACGCGGAGAACCTCTACGTATTCGTGCGGATGTTCGACCCGCACCCGGACAGCATCGTATCGCTGTTGTCGCGGCGCGACGTCAAGACCCAGAGCGAGCAGATCAAGCTGATGGTCGACTCCTATCACGATCGTCGCACCGCTTACGAGTTCGGCGTCAATCCCGCGGGGGTAAAGCGGGACTACTACGTGTACGACGATACTCGCGAAGACGCGACTTGGGACGCCGTGTGGGATGTCGCGACTCGCATCGACTCTCTGGGCTGGACGGCGGAGTTCAGGATCCCGCTCGGCCAGCTCCGCTATCCGCGCGCGGCCGAGCACACGTTTGGGCTGATGTTCATGCGGGACATTGTGCGGAGAAGCGAGCGTGACAGCTGGCCGGTGTATCGAAGGTCGAAGAGCGGCATTCCATCGCAGTTCGGCGAGCTGTCGGGGTTGCGCGGGCTTGGCTCACCACATCGCCTGGAGGTGGCGCCGTATGTCATCGCCAAGAATTCGAGCGTCCCGCAGGCGAGCGGATTCCAGCGGACGCAGAAGCAGGCGATCGGCGGGGACCTCAAATACGGAGTGACCTCGAATCTTACTCTCGATGCGACCATCAATCCCGACTTCGGTCAGGTCGAGGCCGATCCGGCGCAGCTCAATCTCACCGCGTTCGAGACGTTCCTCGACGAAAAGCGGCCATTTTTTCTGGAGGGCACAGGGATCTTCGCGTTCAACAGCGACGCGTCGCGAATGTTCTACTCCCGGCGCATCGGACGAGCGCCGCAGCTGTCAGGACTCGTAGCTGACCCCACCGCAGACATCCCGGCGGCGGTTACGATTCTCGGCGCCTCCAAGCTCACCGGTCGTCTGGCTACCGGAACATCCCTCGGCAGTCTGTTCGCTGTGACGAGCGAAGAATCGGTTGGTCCAACCGTGATCGAGCCTAGAACCGAATACGGAGTGT
>Ga0136846_1214690_pt1 | contig 12984 bp, 11 predicted proteins | sample HopSoiMetagenom2_FD_96841 | JGI IMG/M metagenome (GOLD analysis project Ga0136846, IMG submission 96841) | Grasslands soil microbial communities from Hopland, California, USA - 2 Assembly 2016 (version 4) | ecosystem: Environmental > Terrestrial > Soil > Grasslands | place: USA: Hopland... | reverse complement strand
CCAGTTATAATTGCAACCTTTTTTATTATTTTGAGCACTCAGCATTCCTACTACGGTATGTAGACGTCATCTATAAAAACGCGTAAGGGGTATTCACATTATAAGATATTTTGATAATAATATTTTTTTGATGTTCATACAACCACAATATTATTAGGTTATTATATTTTGAGAAAAACTTAATTAATCAAGATCTTAGAATGACACATCAAATTAATTAGAATTTAATTATAATAAGCCTGAAATAAACTTACCGTATGATTATTAAATGATTACTATTGCGCCATCATAATTCGATTCTGCTGGTTCTATGCGTATATCTAATATATTTCTCGAGAATTAATATTCTTTTTGTTATCCCACATAATATTGTAATCGCTTTATTGATGAACTGAAATCAAAGCGTCTTAATAATCTACTTTTCAACTATTTATTCAAGTTATAGTTTGATTTCAAATACTTAGGTTAATTCGAACTAATGTGAAGAATAAAATTATGTACTTGTAATATTTGATATGTCATATAATAATGATATAGAAATAAAACATTAAACAGAGTGATGTTAACGTTAGATATTTTAACTTGTTATTTTCTATTATCTATGAAAGCAGTTACAAATAACCATGATTAAAAGGCTAATCGTTAGACATAATACAAGACTAAGGCTCAAAAATTGGGATCATGATTGCATAGTAGAACATGATCAAGAACATGCGCAGAATGTATTAATTGATTTAATGAATCAGATGTCTGATTTGCAATACAAACTTTATGCGGACAAAGGTAAGGCTCTATTAATAGTTCTTCAAGGGATTGATACCTCTGGCAAAGACAGTACAATAAGACATGTCATGGGTGCGTTTAATCCTCAAAGTTGTAGAGCTCTTTCCTTCAAGACACCAGATAATGAAGAGTTATCACATGACTATTTATGGCGTGCACATAAAAACATTCCTGCTAAGGGCGAAATAGTAATATTTAATCGTTCCTATTATGAAGATGTAATAGAAGTATCAGTTCATAAAATGATATCAAAGAGTACTTGTCACAAAAGGTATAAACAAATAAATGATTTTGAGAAATATCTTGTTGAAAATGACATTCTGATCGTTAAGTTATTCTTGCATATAAGTAAAGATGAGCAAAGAAGAGACTTCAGAAACGACTCAATGATCCAACAAAACAATGGAAATTCTCGAATAATGATATACTTGAACGCAGACATTGGGATCGGTATATACAGGCACATGAGAATGTGCTAAGTAAATGCAGTACGAAATGTGCACCTTGGTATATCATTCCAGCAAATGCGAAATGGTTCCGAAATTTCGCTGTAGCAAATATTATTGTCAGTATACTTCAGAGTATGAATCTAAGACTTCCTAAGCCAAAAACGAATTTATCAAATATAATAATCGATTGAATATTCAAAAAAATACCATAATTGAGTTCCTATAATATCTTATTGCCCAATTCGAGCAAATAAAGTAAGTCTCTAACTGTTGTACTCAAGGTAATATAAAAAATTGTTTGCTAATTGTGTGTATTTTTAGTTTCGACAAACGAATTGCCTAATTTATTTAGGACTGAGAATCAGAGAAAACATCAACAATGATACCTGTTTGGATATACCAACTTACCTGCTACGTGAAGTATTGAGCCTTTGCTCGATACTATCCAACATACCTTGTGTAAAATCATTTATGCTATCAACTAATCCATCATTGAATTTGCTGTTAGCCTGTGCTAGAATAAAAGGAGTATCTGAGTTATGGCTACCTCTTACTTTGAAAATAGTGGTATATAGTTCGCGTGGATATCCACTTGCAGATGCATCTACCTTTACTTTATAATCATCATTTAATCTACCTGTCTTTGGTATCTCCCAAGAATACGAAAACTCTCCCTTAGTATTAGTAGTTCCTGCAAATTCCTTCTTGATTGAGTCAAAAGAATCAGTGATCTGACCTATGACCTTAGCGCCGACTATTCTTACATTTGTATTAGAATCATATAATGCTACAGTAATAGTTTGTACATGTCCACGTATAACTGGATCCCTATCGATATTAAAGGAAAGAGCGAATGACTTTGAATTTGGACTACGGTCTTCGGTTTTTAATTCCTGAACGGATCGTTTGGATTCATTTGATCCGGTTATGTCAGTCATTGATGATTGTGTTGTTCTATTTCCTGCAGCTGTCGATTCTAATTTCAGGGAGGGGTGGCTAACAGAAAGAGAATTATTTGATGTGCCAATCACATTGACACTATTAAATTTTGTAAGATCTGTTCCAGATTCATCTGGACAAGATATTTTAGAAGTTATTTTATTCATCCCTTTATTAATAATGCCATATTGGGGTGTAAATGAGTACGTCCATTTTGAAAAATCGCCAGTTTTACTTTGTCCAATAGGGATCACATTTTGATATGGTTTAATCCCATTTAACATTACCGAAACATCGCATTGGATGGTAGGGCTATCCGATGAAATACCGTAAATCTCAAGTTTTCCCTCCGAAACCTGTTGTCCCTTACTGAGAGAAGTAATCTTTACGCTAGGCAGTTTTGTTTTAACTAAGATGTGGGAGGGTGTTAAACCTTGATCTTGTGTGTTCAGAACACCACGATTTGTTATTGCATTCGAACTCGATGTTTGCGCATATATGGGCTCTAAGACAGGGTTAAATTGATAGCTATGTAACGCTACATTAATGCAAAATATTGCAATTATCGAAGTAGATAGTATATATTTAAAATAGTCATAAATCATATTTTTCATATTGCTGTCAATACAATGTTTAAAATTACGAAGAACAGAGAAATATTTGTTTCTTTTTGCTCTGCATTTAAGATATAAAATGGCATAGTTGGCAATCTCTGTCATTAATAAACTAATTGACTTGCAATTGTCGTATGCGAAAGTAATTATTGTGTGAATTTACAATTTACAATTTACAATTTATCTTGATTTACTGGCTATTATAACTGGATCTTCATTCATCAATACATAATTCAATCAGCACCTTTTTAATTCATGAGATCCTGAATAGCATTGTTTGTACGATTCTTCAAAATATCAATTCCAATTCTTAATTGTAGAATTGTAAGGCATCCAGAAAAATTTTTCTAGACGTTCTATTTAATAATGAAAGATTGTATTGTCTAAACTATTCCTTTTTCTCAGGTATAAAACGACTGTTGTAGGGACTATCATTAGCGTTGCGCCTAGCGACGCAATTAGCATCGCTACAACTACACTTAAGATTATTTTCATTTTACTTGCACCTAAGTGACTTGCCTCACACACCAGTTGAGATCGCCTTCGGGATGGTCGTGTATACAATAATCATATGCCCGTGCTTCTTGGTATATCATATCGGTATCGTTTAGATCATAAAAGAGCTTAGTATAGAAAAAATGTGTTATATGAGCAAATTAATATCTTCTTAAAAGAATAAGTATTTTGTTATCATAGACTTTATCATGGTACTAACATGATTCATAGAAAAAACGTTATGATATTTGCCATTCCGTTAAGGGTTCCAACATTGCTTACTGTGTTAAATCCATTAAGATAGCTAGTGAGGCATTAATGGTTCTTGCTTGCATGGAGATGATGTGTATACGCATGGGTTTTCGTTAAGAAAACGTTGGCGTAACATGGCCTTCGTCTTTGCTATATCGGCCGCACTTGTCGAAGGAGCATGTCCACACGCAGCACCCATAGAACCATCACATTTACTACCTCTAAAGCAACATGTAGTACCGACACAGTTAGGGCCTAACTGATAATCAATCTGTCTACGGGCCTCTGTACCTCTGGTGAATCTGCTCTGGATGTTGCCATGACCTGGAGCTGCCTTAGGTACCGGAAGTGGCTTGCGTGGTGTGCTAGGTGGCGCTTCTGGTGCACTGTGGACTAGGCCCTTTCCACTCTTCGATAGATCAAGGCTAACAATACCACCAGTTTCACCCAGTGTTATCGTCTTGTTGTCGAGAGTGGATTGTGGGATGCATTCCCGATAGCCATATGCATTCAGTCGTGTGATACACTGACTTACCGATACCGTCATTTTATCTCCGGGGTAAAACCCGACTAATTCGGCAGTGGATCCCAGAAAATGCATTGTTCCGTTTTCCTTTACCATTGCGGTTTCGGAACCGGATGAGCCTGAAGTCTTATCATAATACTGATATGTTACATTTACGCCCGCTGATGGAATGCCGTAAGTGGCTACAATGACGCCCTCTGTAATTGGCTCGTGTTTGCCTATGAACCATTTCGCAGAGCTTGGACCATCCGGACAGTAAAATGCGGCCCTATCATCATCTGTTCCCACATCTTTGTTGGCAGGTATGCTACAGTATCCATTGACATATCCTTTGACAAACTCCGATGTATGCCACGCAAAGCCATGTTTTGGCTGGTCAATATACGATATTGCATTTGATGAGGTATTTCCATCGATTACACCGTGTTGAAAGCCTGACTGATAGGCAGCTTGTGGATGGTCTGAATGTGGAAGCTCTGAGAATTGTCCGGGTTCAGTTGATGTCATTGAGCTAGTAGATCCAACTTGTGCATAGGCAGACTGCTGTTTTTCCATAGGAAAAACGAGCGCGCCTATTATTAGGACGACTACCATTGCACTCATTACATTCACTTGTCACTCACCCATGAAGCAGAATCTGGGCCCTTTAAACAGTCAAAGGTTGCCTGATCGGCGTCGCTTGATGCCTTAGGACCAACACTGCAAAAGCCATCTACATATCCCATATCGAATTCTTTTGAATGAAAGGCAAAGCCCTTACCTGGCTGTATAATATACCAGTGACATCCATCTGGATGCTTGCATCCATCTCTTCCATCACTAATGCCGTGATTAAAGCCGGATTGGTATGAAGATAGTGCAAATGCAGATGGCTGAACAATCATTACTAGAATGGCAATTGCGGCGCAGAATTGACAGAGCGCTTGAAACATTCTCAATTTCTAACGCACTCCATCCAATAGCCCTTGATGAAAACGAGTACAATAAGCATCTCCGCGTACCGGACTGATTAGCAAGGTTAGAACAATGCCGACATACTGATGAGTGTTAGTGAGACGAAATCTCCGCTGCTCACTACTTACTGAACTCCTGTGCAGAAGGCTTTGCATTGAGATAGTTGACCCCTGTTATCACCATTGCCGCCATTGCCACTATTTCCATTGCCAGATTGTTCTTGTTGTGATTGTAGTTGATTGATTGTATTGTTATTTCCGTTGATGTTATTGCCGCCATTGGCTGCGCCTTGACCCTGATTTGGTGCTTGTGAGAACGGAGGTGGTGGAGAGTTCATAGGTGGTTGTTGTCCATCACTATTTCCATTAGTTGAAGCATCCCATCCTGCAGTATACCCATCTCTATAATTATTGCAGTATTCACTACTATGATCACCTGGACAACTTGGTTCGTATCCATGTCCGTTACATGATACCGCGTCACATAATGCGTCTTTGTATCCTTTGGTATATGCGCTGCCTTGTGCATACACACCCGTCGGGAAGATCGACATCCCTAACGCCAACATACTAATGACTGATATTGCAATGATTGTCTTCATTGAACTACATACCCTACCATTCTGTGTACTCGCCAAGCCTACCCTGAGTCCTCCGCACTATTACATACATCTCGTTTGTTACCATCTACTGATAGGCATCCTTTCATAAATCCATGTTGATAGGATGATCCACATGTATCAAATTCCGACTGACTGAATTGACTATCTCTTCCGTCGTCTTTTCCAGCTTGGACGCATCGATCAAGATTGTTTATCCCATTATCACTACTCTTCTTTGCACTCACGTTACCTACTGGCAATCCTAGAACTATTATCAACATTATCGTCGTCATCATGACTGGTGTCATTACGATAATTGATTTGACATTGCTGAACCTGTCACAATTGTAGTTGTTGATACTATTGAACATTGTGCTTATTCTTTATAGAAGAAGATTCTAATCTATATTGAATAGTAACAAAATGCGATTCATTTATGATTTAGATCAACAGTTATAGATATATTGTGAAACATAGTTCAACAGTGTCCCACGATGTGATACTATCATTAGTAATTCAACAAATTCTTTTGGAACCTTAATTATATTCTCTGTATGAGATTGACTAATCACTGTTCTTATTTCAGCTGATTCTTAGCCTATGACAAGTACTGGCACGTTCTTTTTAGGCAAAACCATTACGCAATGTGCCACAGTGGGTGACTAATCCGGGTTACGTGACGGAAACTTTGATGTAAAATTACCGTTGATAGTTCGACCTACGTCCCAACCAGCTGATTTTGGACCATCTTTACACCAAAAATCCCCCTCGGGTTCATCCACTGAAACGTTAGGCCCAGCAATTGAGCACCATCCCTTTTCATAACCATCATTAAAATACTATGTATGATTGCCAAATCCACTGTATGGTTGATGTATATAATCTAACTTACTCATATTAGCGTTATCAAGATATGCATCAGATACTCCGTGTTGAAAATCTGACCCTAATTGTGCTTGTGAGCTCTCTTGTGAGCAATCGAATTTCCTAATTGTCAATGCGATTGTCATCCTGGCACTGTACCTACTACTATGGTAGAGGGTCAAATGGTCAATAAGACCTAAAATTTTTTATTCCTTAGTCTTTCTTCAATGTAAGGTTTGAATTCGGAATGTTCGAATAACGAGATGTAAGATATATCTCTTTGTTTTAGGATGTTGGTTATACTTTCCTCTTGTCTATCCAATATACAAACCACACTATTCACCCTATAACCCTCTTGAAGTAATGCATCAACGGCATTTGCTACACTCTTGCCTGAAGTTATTACGTCCTCTAATATCATTATTGGTTCTCTAACAATACCTTCTATTTTCTTTTGCAGTCCATGCTTTTTTACGTTCTTTCTAACTGTAAATCCGGTTAGGTTGACGCCTTTATCCCAGGCCAGCATTAGAACAGCTGTAGTTAATGGAATAGAACCTAACTCTAATCCACCAATGGACTTTACATTATATTTGATTGCTTGTTCCAATAACGAACCTGCTATTAAATGGAGTGATTCTTGATCGTGTAAAATTTTCTTCAAGTCATAGTAAAAATCTGATTGAATATTAGACATTAAGGTAATCCGTTGGAATACTATACCATTATTTTTTATTATCTCGACTAATTGTTCATAGTTAGGATATTTCATTTCTTCACTAGTCCTATTCGAATACCATTAGGCGTTACATTACCTGTTCTTGTTCTCATTTCTCTTCCATACCTTCAGCATATTCATAATGGTTATCGCACAAGGAAAATGTATCTATCATACCCACATACCCCATCTCTTCAGCGACATAACCTTCGCTACATTTTCACTTGTTTGGCGCTATATATATAGCTCGGCTGCGAAATAGTATATCATAGAAAATTGTCTATTATTGACCCATGGGAACGGGTCAATGTATAACCGATAAAGTGAAATGTGATTCAGGTTTTATCAGAAACCCTAATTTCCCTGAATGTCAAAATAAACAATCAGTATGCCGTGACCATCCTCAATTAGCTGAATGCACAGGCCATCCTAACTCTAACCTTAGATTCGGAAAGCCAGTACAAAAGCCAACTCCAGAAATAATCAAGATAAAAATAGCCATGCATAAAAGTGGTGGAAATACAAATTCAAAAACAATAATCAACAATAATGTAGCAACAGCAACAGCGGCGACAGCAGCAGGATTAAGCCCTGATTGCATGAGCGTTATCAAAATAGCCTGGACTAGTAATATCCAGAGAGGTCAGGACCAACAGGTAGATCAGTATATAGATCAATGTCTAGCGACTGTTAGATAGTTAGGTAGCGATACGTTTCTCCAAAGATAAGGCTGAAGAAACCGAAACGACTGCTGAAATTTTGGAAAATACGCCTGAGGCTTACAACAAGCGAAGACGGGCTGAACAGATTAGGTGGGTTTATCGTACCACAATGATCCACATATGACCGATTGTCCGGGTCGGATCACTGGGCAGTACACCAACAGGCGATATCTTTGTGTCTTTGAAATACGCATAGTTATGGCCACGTCCATACTTAATCCCTATTCTAGTCCTACCCCCTGTGAGAATTGCAATACAACTCATTAATGCGTCCAGGCAGTGCACTGGCACAAATGTAATTGGGTGCTCCATCATTTCACGTCAAGCAATTAACGGGCCCTTAATTAGGTCAAATTTGATTTACACACACTTGAGCCCATAAGTGGTAAAGTGACTAAAAGATAATCCAGTATAGGATAGGATGAGGTACCAGATGAATTCTACATTGACTTGCGTGCAACACACAAAATCAATTTCAAGCAATTGCTTCCGGTGTGATAATCAGTCAAGCTATAACGCATGACTAGGATAAAAGGTCAGACAATTAAGATATATAACCACGGTTATAGGGACAGATGAAATGATCTATAAAGACAATTTTAGTATGAACACTTGTCACAAGTGTGACTATTGCGATAATAACAACGGGACTTTTATGACTTGTAATATCTGCGCTAAAACATGGTGTGCTCCTAATCAACATTGTTATGATAGTCATTTCCTAAACTGTAGGGGAGTAGAAAACGATGACGTATCTACGTAAAGACAACTTCTAGTATTTCCTCACAGTGTTTACAGCCTTCTTTATCTGCATGTTTCTGGACTATTCGCAATAACTTCATCAAAATTTCCTCGGCGTCTTTGTTGCCTAAAGCCTGTAATGGAGCTATAATTTTTTGTTCCTTTGCTGTTGTCCTTGTTGTAGTCACTTAGTTGAAAATTCTATCTAAATTATATAACTACTAGCTCCCTACTGGTACAGTCTCCCCCACTGTTGTAGGGACAATTCAGACCATTTTTATACTAAAATGTTCTAATCTCGATTGATATCTTAAATACATTCCTAAAAGTAATTTCAAGGATAGTTCATTTTCTATTTTGATACTACAGAGAATAGAAAAACACCGGTTATGAATTAGGTGTCTGTTGGAAGATAATCTAGAATCCTTCATTCTGAAAGATGAGATAATTATTTACTGCACCGATATACTGTAGTATATTCCTACGTATAGGACAACCACGAATAAAAAGATCAATCTTTAGAATCAACGTTGGCATGTTTAATTGATAAAAACGTAAAATAACAATAGCAGTAAATAAGAGTATTGTTACTGATTAAATTAACACAAATGTGATCTAGATGATTATAACTCCTCTATTCTTCTATTATTTAACGTCAAATGCTTTGCTACATTACAGCAAATAAGCATTTAGCAAAGTCGCTGCTAATGATCTCAATTACATCTGCACCTGTGACCGCCATAACCAATATGGACAAAAGCTTCATCTAGGATTATACCACAGACTAATGACTCCTGATAAAGCCAGATAATAGAAATAGACACCAGTTACTCTCTTTCTATTCCTGGAGTACTTTATGAACAAAGGAGATTGCAATTGATCCTTCACCGACTGCAGATGCAACACGTTTGATGCTGCCGCCCCTCACATCACCTACTGCGAAAACACCTGGTAAACTGGTTTCAAGCAAGTATGGTTGACGGGTAAGGGACCAGCGTATATCGGTCAGATTTTCTGGCAAAAGGTCGGGACCTGTCTTTATGAAGCCCTTAGCATCTAGCGCGATACAGCCATCAAGCCAGTGAGTATTTGGATCAGCACCAGTCATGACGAATATGTGCCTGATTTCGTGTTTTTCAGTCTGTCCTGTTTGGCTGTTTCGCCAGTAGACGGAGTCAAGATGATTGCCTCCTTCTACTGCTACAATCTCTGTTTGTGGTCGCAATATGATCGTGGGAGTATTCTCTATCCTACGAATTAGATATCGTGACATAGTAGCAGCCAAACCAGTAGATCTGACTAGCATATGTACACGCTTTGCAGTCTGTGCTAAAAACACGGCAGCCTGGCCTGCTGAATTTCCTCCGCCTACTACAACTAATTCCTCTCCTCCACACAACTGCGCTTCCACAAAGGTCGCACCATGGTAGACTCCTGCACCTTCAAAGCGTGACAGGTTGTCCAATGGAAGCTTTCGATACTGTGCACCAGTGGCAATTATAACAGTGTGAGTAGAAATCAGAGTCCTATTCTCAAGCTCTATAACGTATGGATTGCGGTCACAGATGAGTCTTGTGGCATTAGCAACGAGCATACGTGCACCAAACTTCTGTGCCTGATTATATGCTCTAGCTGCCAGATCCTGGCCAGAAATACCTGTAGGAAATCCCAAGTAATTTTCGATCCTTGAGCTTGAACCTGCTTGACCACCAGGGGAACTTGTCTCCAGCATTAGGACATCTAGTCCTTCTGAAGCTCCGTATACTGCGGCTGCCAATCCTGAGGGACCAGCTCCGATGATTACAAGATCTCGAACATGGGTTTGGTCAATAGACTCATTGAAACCAAGGCAGTTTGCGATTTCTTGGTTATTGGGATTCCGAAGTGCAAGCTGGCCTCGACAGATTAATACTGATATTTCACTGGCAGAAATTTGGAAACTATCCAACAGATTCTGTACGTCAGGGTCGCGTTCTAAATCTATGTAGGAGTATGGATGTCCATTGCGCATAAGAAACTCTTTGATCCGTAACGTACCTGCAGAATACGTCGACCCAACAAGGACAATATCTCCAACGCCAGCAGATATTAGTTCTACCCTACGAAGAATAAAAGCCCTCATCAATATATCGCTGAGCTCAGCATCAGTCTGTACCAATCCGAGCATTTGTTGAGGATCCAGTTCAATTACCTCACCTGGCTTGGTAACACGTGCCCGAACTAAAGACCGTCGACCAGAGAGCATGTTAACCTCTCCTGTGAATTCACCAGGACCATGGACAGTAATAAGGGTCTCCTGGGCCCCTAAGGGACGTACGATCTCGACTTCGCCTGTGGTTACGATAAAGAACGGTACTGACGTATCTCCCTGTTCTATTATTACTTCGCCAGACTGCACCGAACGTACATGTCCATGCACTGCAATGCGATCAATCTGAGCTGGAGTTAATTTCGGAAATATCTTCTCAATACGAGAGCTGGTTAGAGGAAGTCCTCTGCGTGCATTGCTCATAGTTATCGTCTTTAGTGCAGTTGCTCCTCATACAGTTAAGACTACGTTACCCCTTGGATGTACATCTTTTTGGTAGTCAAGCGCCTCGCCTGCTTCATCCAATGAAAATGCTATATTTATCCTTATATCCTTATTTTCATCTACCCACTTTGCCACTTTGGTCAACCGCTCGCTATCTGCTTGTGTGAACTGAAATATGGCTTTGACGCCATGTTGATCCATTAGCTGTGGGTCTGGTTGTTCTAGCATAGAAACAATTATGCCGCTTCCTTTCTTTAAGACTTTAAAAGACCTCCTGTATGTATCACCACCTACCGTATCAAAAACTGCATCATAATCATGTATCATATCTTCAAAGTTCTGGGTCTTGTAGTCTATGACCTGGTCTGCTCCAAACTCTTGTACAAACTGCTTATCATTTGTGCTTACTGTTGTTGCTACATATGCGCCTAGATGCTTTGCAAGTTGTATGGCTATAGATCCTATTCCTCCTGCACCACCATGAATTAGAATCTTTTGCCCTTTTGACAATCCAATATTTTCTACAAGTGCTCGCCAAGCACTAACGCCTACAAGCGGTAAGGCTGCCGCTTCGGCATGGCTTAGCCTCTTTGGTTTATTTGCGATAGTTTCAGTCTTTGCCAAAGCCATTTCTGCAAATGCTCCTGAACCTCCGTTAACAACACCAGCCTGTCCATATACCTCATCTCCCTGGTTAAACTCTGAATTAGAGACACCTTCTCCAACCTGTTTGATAACACCAGAGAAATCCATCCCCATGGTAGATGGGAATTGAAGCTGTATCATTTGTTGCAAGCCTCCTTCACGAATCTTCCAATCTGCTGGATTTACGCTAGCTGCTTTTACGCTAACTAAAACTTTTCCTGCAGATACAGCTGGTTCAGGGATGCTTTGGTTAATCTCAATAACCTCACTGCCTCCGTATCTGTTAATTTGAACTGATTTCATTTCTATATCTGTCCTCCTAGGTACCTTTTTATGGTCTCGGAAAATGTTTGCAAGTCCCAAGAATCTTCATAACGCACTCCATTGATATAGAAAGTTGGAGTACCCTCAACACCGCTATTGATACCAGTTTTTAGTGATTCATCTATTAAAGAAGTATAGACATGTCCAGCCAAATCCTTTTTGAATCTATCAATATCTAATCCCACTTTCTTTGCATATTCCAGTAAATGACTATGATCTAATGCTTTCTGATGTTCAAACAAATAATCATGCATCTCCCAGAATTTGTCTTGAACTGCAGCAGCCTCAGCAGCTTCTGCTGCATTTTGTGCATAAGGATGTATATCATTAAGCGGAAAATTGCGAAATACAAAGTATAATTTGTCGCCAAACTGCCTAATTATTTCCTTGACTATTGGATGAGCCATACCAGTATATGGGCATTCATAATCACCATACTCTACAATATTAAATGGCGCATTAACAGAGCCTTGTATATGATCAGAACCTATATTTACAGGCACGGTTAATTTTTTAATTGCTTTGCTTGTTGTACCTTTGCTTTTCATCTATCGTACTTATGGTTCAGTGCTCTTAAATATGGCAGTAATTTCTTAATGAGTAGGTAATATTAAACATACCAGATGATACTGAGATTACTGTTGAATTTATAACATTGAAATTTTATTGTTATGTATAGATATGTCTAGAAAAACCTTGTAGTCATATTAAACAAGTAAACCTTGATGCTATAGCAAATACGAAAGGCTGTGAAGAATGTGAAAAGACTGGAGATGACTGAGTACACTTACGTCTTTGTTTATCATGGGGTCATGTATGATGTT